>Ga0207701_10003101_pt1 | contig 17121 bp, 14 predicted proteins | sample KBSSwiSSwithPhiX_FD_184294 | JGI IMG/M metagenome (GOLD analysis project Ga0207701, IMG submission 184294) | Switchgrass rhizosphere bulk soil microbial communities from Kellogg Biological Station, Michigan, USA, with PhiX - S5 (SPAdes) (version 2) | ecosystem: Environmental > Terrestrial >... | reverse complement strand
GCTGATGCGCAGGTCGCGCACCATGTCTTCGGTCAGGTGAATCGCGTTCTTCTCCTCCACGTGCGTGGACACGACTTGTGCCGGCCGAGCCGAGGAGTTGCTCGACGTGGCGCGCTCACGGCCGCACCCGAGGGCCAGGAGCGCTGCCACGAGGATCAATCGATGATGTGCTGTGGTGCTCATTGAAGGACTCCCGCGGCGAAGTCAACGGCGAGCCGGCTGCGCGCCGCGTCAAGTCGTCGATCGATGATCGTCAAACGCATGTCGATGGCGTCACGGCGGATCAGCAGGGAGTCCATCAGGTTCATCTCCCCGGCTTCGTAGCTCCGCCGGGCGAGGGTTTCGTTGTCGGCCAGACTGGGTGCCGCGTCTTTCTCCAGGGCGGCTGAAAGCGCTGCGTGCTGCTCGTATACGGCGTATGCGGTTCGCAAGTCTGCGACAGCCGCCTGTCTGGCGATCTCCGTCTCGGTTCGGGCACGGTTGGCTCTCGCCACTCCGACGGCGAGCGTCCCCTGCCCCTTCTGAAACGCTGGCAGCGTGATGGTCAGCCCACCCAGCACGGTCGTGTCGGAGGACTCCCTGGCGTAGGCAACACGGAGTGCGAGGTCGGGACGACTCAACGCGCGGCCCAGCTGGGCCTGCGCGTCCGCCTCGCGAATTTCCGCTTGCAGCACGGCAAATTCAGGACGGCCCTCCACCGCTGCTTCCAGTCGTTCCATCGGCGGCGGCGGAGAGAGGTCGAGCGACCCACGCAGCTCGATTGGCTCTGTTGACGGAATCCGCAGAAGCGCGCGCAGCGTCCCGACCGCGGCAGTCAGATCCGCGCGCGCGGAGACGAGCGTCGCCGTCGATCGCGCGGCGTCGATTCGCGAAAGGTTGACGTCAATCGCGGCGATGTCTCCAAGGGCGAAGCGGCGTTCCGTGACATTCAGCAGTTCGCGCGCGATTGCGTCCGCACCTTCGGCTATCCGCAGACGCTCAGTGGCGGCGACGCCATCCAGAAACGCGGACGCGGCGTCGAACACGATGCGTCGTACGGATTGCTGTCCCTCGGCTCGCTGCCGGTCAACCGCCGCCCGCGCTCCAGCGATTCGCGACTGGCGCTGACCACCGGTCTCGAACTGCTGCGTCACGGCCAGCTCGACGTCCGCCCATCGCCGGCCGGAACCCGCGCGCGGGCCCGCCGCACCCTCGATCAGCGGGTTGTCGCGAAAGCGCGCCGAGGCATCAATCACGCCTGCTTCGGCCTCAACGATGCGCGCGCGCGCGATGACAACGGCGCCCGCCTGCTCACGGGCGCGGGCGATCGTGTCTTGCAGGGTCAAGACAACCTGGGCGCTGGCAGGCACGGCTGCCGCAAGCCAATACAACGCCGCCGATACGAGAACGCGGTACATAGGGCTCCTCTGATCAGACGAAACGTCCCGGCCGAACCGGGACGCGTGTTACAGGTGTCTGTTAGAGAGCCTTCGGAACGTGAAAGACGCCCAGTGGGTGGGGGCTCGTTGCGTGGTCGATGACTGGCGGTGGCTCGACGGCAACGACGGTACCGATCGACGCAGACGCTGACACTTGCGGTACGAACACCGGAAGGCGGGCGCAGCAGACGCAGCTCGCACAGTTCTGCGGGCACGGGTCGGGCGCAGGACCGCGTGTGTCAACGCAGTCGTCGGGGACGACGCTGGCGAGCAGTTCCGTCCCCTGCACGACAAAAAGCGCAAGCCACAGCGCGAGGAAGAACCGCCCCACGAGCGCACAATACCACGCCCCCCTCAGGCGATTGCGGACGATGCCTGCTGACGGAGCCAATCGCGAAGACGAAGACGTGATGGTGACGCGACCGGGCCGTTCTCACACCATCGGTAACGCGACCACTGTCGCAGGATGCCCGCCGACCTGTACGTCGGCTCCCGGCGAAGTGAAGTCCCGATGAACGTAACCAAGCGCAATCACGCCAAACCTGGGCGATGACGCGACGCTGGTGAGCACGCCGACCTCGCGCTCACCTGAAAACACTTTGGCACCCTTGAAAGGGTGCCCTACGCTCGGCCCATCGGCTGCGCTCGGCCGATCGGCGGTCGTCGTCAGCTTGAACCCGACGAGCTTCTTCACCACGCGTCCGCCGCCGCGATGCAGAACGCGGATGACGACCTCCTGGCCAACAAAGCATCCCTTCGTGAACGAGATCGCCCGCTGATCGATGCCTGCCTCGAGAGGAATCGTGTCGTCGGTCATGTCAACGCCGAAGAGCGGGTAGCCGGCTTCGATGCGCGCGGCGTGCAACGCCTCGGGCCCGACAACCTTCGCGCCGGCATCCACCGCCGCGGCGACGAACGACGCCTCGGTCGCGCGCGCGAGAAACACGCAGTAACCGGGAACACCAAGCTGATCGATGCGCGCCACCGAGACTGGATTCCCGTTGAACGTCGCGGTTGAGTGCTGGTAATCGAGCCATTCGCCAGGATCGGTCCTCAAGCCGGACACTACCTTCGAGATGACCGACGCTGCCTGCGGACCGTGCACCCAGACGCCTGTCATCGCTTCGGCCAGCGACTCGATCTGGACGTCTTCAGAAAACAGGAACTGGTCGAGCCGCGCCAGGACCGCGCTGACCTCAGCAAGAGGCACGTCGAGGAGGATCATGCCCGCCGACTGCAGCACATGCATGTCGGTCAGCATCCGGCCCTGCGGCGAGAGCCACGCGGCATAGCAGCCGGTGCCATCCGTAAGCGCGACGATGTCGTTGGTCAGGAGACCCTGCAGGTAAGTCGCCCGGTCCGAGCCTGCAACGGCGATCTGCGCGCGGGCGGAAATTGACCCGACTGCGGCCCCTTCGTGCACCGCCGAGTCATCCGCCGGGGCCATCGTGGAACTGTTAGGATTCAAGGTAGATGCGGCCGTTATTGAGACTTCTTTATTGTACGTGCGCGTTCCTGCTGATCTCGCCGCCGCTGGCCGACGCTCAGCAGAGCGCGTCCGGCACCACCGCGTACACCACGTTTATCCGCGGAAACCCGGTTGGCCGCGAGGACGTCACGGTGAAGTCCGACGCGACGGGGCTGATCGTGACCAGCGAAGGGCGCCTGGGAGATCCGGCGAACCTGACGTTAAGACGCGTCGAATTCCGATACGGCCCCGACGACGCGCCACAGAGTTTCGAGCTGAACGGCACATCCAATGGTGGTGAGCTGAATATCCGCACGACTGTAACCGGAAATCTGGCAACCACGCAGTCAACGCAGACCGGCACGACGACTCAGACGATCAACCCGAAAGCCGTCCTGCACGCGAACGGGATCGTCGCGTCGTACGCGGCACTCGCACGACGGCTTGGCTTCGTCGCGCCTGGCAGCGAGTTGCGAGTGTACGTCGTGCCGCAGGTGGAAATCGGCGTGCGGCTGATCAATGTCCAGAACGAACGCATGCAGATCGGTGCGGAGTTCCTGAACGCGCGCCGCTACGACCTGATCTTCCAAAACCCGGGCACCAACACGGCGGTCACGGTGACGACTGGCGTTGACGGCAACCTGCTCACCGTGAAGATTCCGAGTCAGGGGGTGGACATCGTACGCGTCGACCTCGCGTCGGCGACGTCACGGACGTCGGTGCACAGCAACCCGGGCGACGAACCTGTCACGATTCCCGCGACCGGCTTCAACATCGGCGCAACGCTGACGCGGCCGAAGTCCGCCGCCACCGGAGCACGTCTGCCCGCGGTGATCATCCTTGCCGGATTCGGGGCCAACGATCGAGACGGATACAACGTCGGCATCCCGGTCATGGGACAGCTCGCCGGCGCGCTGGCGAACGCGGGCTTCCTCGCTGTTCGCTACGACAAGCGGGGTTACGGACAGAGCGGCGGCCGATCGGAATCCGCCACGATCACCGACTACGCCGACGATGCGAGAACGGTGATGCGGTGGCTGTCGGAGCGCAAGGATGTGGACCCGAAACGCATCGCGCTGATCGGTGACAGCGACGGCGGTTGGGTGGCGCTCCTCGCGGCGTCGAGGGAGAAGCGCTTCGCAGCCGTGGCCACGACCGGTGCGCCTGCGAGTTCAGGCGCCGAACTCGTGCTCGAACTTCAGAAGAAGAACCTCGACCTGCTCGATCTGGCGCCGCAGGAGCGCGCGAAGCGCGAAGCGTTGCAGAAGCAGATCATCGCGGCGGTCCAGTCCGGCAAGGGACTCAACGACCTTCCACCAGACGTACGGCGGTCGGCGGACACGCCCTGGTTTCAAAGCGTGCTGAACTTCGCCCCGGCCAAAGTGCTGAAGGATGTCCAGCAGCCGCTCCTGATCATGCACGCCGCACTCGATCACGAAGTGCCGGTCGCCGACGCTGAACGTCTGGCCGGCATCGCACAGAAGGACGGCAACTCCAAGTCGGTGGAACTGCTGATCGTGAAAGGGGTCAACCACCTGCTCGTGCCAGCTGTGACCGGCGAGATCGCCGAATACGGCGCAATCACCGATCGCAACCTGGCCATGGATGTATCCTCGGCGCTCACTGCCTGGCTGACGCGCACGTTCGCAGCGATCAAATGACGGCTCACGCCCGGATGGCGATCGTCGGCACCGGCCGGGTCGCACAAGCGTTGGGACGCCTGCTCGCCCAGGCCGGCCTCCCACCCGTCGCTGTTGCCGGCCGAACAGCAAGCCATGCTGAACGTGCAGCATCGTTCATCGGACCCGCCGTAAAGACGGCGCGTATCCGCGACATTCCCGGACTCGCCGACCGCATTCTCATCGCGGTGGTGGACACGGCGATTCCGTCGGTGGTTGACGATCTTTCAGATGGCGGCATGGGTGACGGCATCGCATTGCACACGTCGGGCGCGCACGGTCCGGGGCTTCTCGACGCACTGACCGTTCGCGGTGTCTCCTGTGGCGTGCTCCATCCACTTCAAACAATCGCCGACCCTGAACGCGGCGTCGCCGCGCTCCACGGCGCGAGCTTCGGGATTGGCGGTGCGGCGCCGGCGATTGAATGGGCCGAAGAGATTGTCGCCGCAGCTCAGGGGACACCGCTGCGAATCCACAACACGGGATTCGCGTCCTACCATGCAGGGGCGGTGATGGCCGGCAACGCCGTCGTGGCGGCGATCGATGCGGCGGTGGTGCTGCTTGGCGCGGCGGGCGTTGACCGGAATGCGGCGCTGCAGGCCATCCGGCCGCTGTGCCTGACGAGTGCGCAGAACGCCCTGGAGCTCGGACCTGAGGCCGCCTTGACCGGGCCCGTTCAGCGCGGTGACGCTGACACGATCAGGGCCCACACCGTGGCGCTCGCGAACTCGCCCAGATATGTCTCGGACCTGTATCGCGCTTCTGGTCATGCGCTGCTCGAAATTGCAAAGCGACGCGGACTGGCCGAGGCCTCGGCGAAAGCAGTCGAATTGGCCCTGGACGGCCGGTAGGATCTAGTTATGGACGTCAAACGAATTCGCGTTCCCGACTTCGCCGCGCGCAAGCGTCAGGGCGAGAAGATCGTGATGCTGACCGCGTACGACGCGACGATGGCGCGACTGCTCGATCGCGCCGGAGTTGATGCGCTGCTCGTCGGCGATTCGCTCGGCACCGTGATCCTCGGCCTTGATACGACGCTCCCGGTGACCCTCGACGCGGTCGTGCACCACACGCGTGCCGTCAGCCGCGGCGCCGAACGTGCCTTTGTCATCGCCGACATGCCGTTCCTCACCTTCCAGGTCAGCGTCGCCGAAGCGGTCCGCAACGCGGGCCGTCTGCTTCAGGAAGGCGGAGCCGCGGCCGTGAAGCTCGAAGGAGGGCGTCCTGTTCTCGACGTCGTCAAGCGGCTGGTGGACGTCGGCATTCCGGTGATGGGACATCTCGGCCTGCAGCCGCAGTCGGTGCACCAGGCCGGCGGCTATGTGAAGCAAGCGACGCATCCGGAGCAGGTGGACGCGCTGATGATCGACGCGCTCGCACTTCAGGACGCAGGCGCTTTCTCGCTGGTCCTTGAATCGATCCCGGCCGACGTTGCCGGAGCTGTCACGAAGGCGCTGACGATCCCGACAATTGGCATCGGCGCCGGACCCGACTGCGACGGACAGATCCTCGTCAGCTACGACATGCTCGGCCTCTTCGACGGCTTCGTGCCTTCGTTCGTGCACCAGTACGCGAAGCTTGGCGATGCCGTCGTCGCGGCCGCCCGTGAGTACGCGACCGACGTCCGTTCGGGCCAGTATCCGCACCGCGCGAATGCCGTCGGCGCAGGGCTGCCCACCACCAGTAAATGACCGCAGAGGTCGCTGACACCGTCGCACGCGTTCGCGCGTGGCGGGAAGGGCGCCGCCTCGCCGGCCAGCGTGTCGGTTTTGTCCCGACGATGGGTGCGCTGCACCGGGGACATGGACGGCTCATCGAAGTGGCCCGCGAACACAGCGATGCGGTGGTGGTCAGCATCTTCGTCAATCCACTGCAATTCGATCGCAAGGACGACCTCGATCGGTATCCGCGAACGCTGGACGCCGATTTGCGGATCTGCAACGAGCTCGGTGTGGACTGCGTGTTCGCGCCGGGCGTGAACGAGATGTATCCCGTCGAGCCGCTGTGCACGGTGACGGTGAAGCGCATCACCGACAACCTGTGCGGTCGCTTTCGGCCGGGACACTTCGCCGGCGTGGCAACCGTCGTGAGCAAGCTGTTCGACATCGTGCAGCCAGACGACGCCTACTTCGGCGAAAAGGACGCGCAGCAACTCGCGGTGATTCGGCGTCTGGTTGTCGATCTGAACATGCCGATCGAGATTGTCGGCGTGGAGACCGTGCGCGAAGACGATGGGCTGGCGATGAGCTCCCGCAATACACGGCTGAGCCCGGAGGAACGCTCCAAGGCGATCGTGCTGTACCGCGCCCTGCGCGAGGCCGAGCGGATCATCGCCGGAGGCGAACGCGACGCCCGCGTCGTCGAACGGCGGGCAGCGGCGGCGATTCCGTCGGACGCCTCGCTCAGGCTAGAGTACCTGGACGTGGTGGACCCGGTGGAATTGCAACCCGTGGACACCATCGCGGGAACCGTGCTCGTGGCCGGCGCCCTCTGGGTCGGCCACACGCGGTTAATCGATAACGTGACCTATACCCCATGAAACTACGCGCGATCCTCAAGTCCAAGATTCACCGCGCCGTCGTCACCGGCGCCGATATCGATTACGTCGGCAGCGTCGGCGTCGATCAGGACCTGCTCGAGCGGACGGATATCATCCCCGGCGAGCGGGTCGCGATCTGGAATATCAACAACGGCATCCGGATCGACACCTACGCGATCAGCCTGCCCAGAGGCTCGGGTCAAATCGTCATCAACGGGGCCGCGGCGCGGCATTTCCATCCGGGCGACAAGGTGATCATCGTGGCGTTCTGCCTGACGGACGAGAAGGTTGAAGCCAAGATGATCGCGGTGGACGAACAGAATCGGTTCGTTCAGGAGCTGGTGTCATGAAGACGTACCGAATTGCAGTCATCGCCGGCGACGGCATCGGCAAGGAAGTGATCCCCGCGGGGATCAGCGTTCTCAACATGGCGGCGGAGCAGGCCGACTTCCGCTGTGACTTTACACATCTGCCCTGGGGCTGCGACTACTACCTCCAGACCGGGAGGATGATCGACGACAACGGCGTGGCGTTCGTCTCGAAGTTCGACGCGATTTACCTCGGCGCGATCGGCGATCCGCGAGTTCCCGACCACATCTCGGCGCGGGACCTGATCCTGCCTTTGCGCCAGCAGCTCCGGCAGTACGTCAACCTGCGGCCGATGCGCCTGCTGTCGGGCATCACGTCGCCGCTGGCGAACAAGGGTACGGCTGACATCGACATGATCTGCGTGCGCGAGAACTCCGAGGGTGAGTACTGCGGCACAGGCGGACGGGTCCATGTGGGCACGCCTTCCGAACTCGCGGTACAGACTGGCGTGTTTACCCGCACCGGAATCGAGCGGATCGTCCGCTATGCCTTCAAGGTTGCCGAATCGCGGCCAAGGAAGATGCTGGCCAGCGCAACGAAGTCGAACGCGCTGCAGCACGCGATGGTGCTGTGGGACGAGGTTGCAGCAGAAGTGGCCAAGGAGTTTCCGCACGTCGAGATGCGCAAGTACCACGTGGACGCCCTGTGTGCCCGCATGGTGACGCATCCGCAAACGCTGGACACGATCGTCGCGTCGAATCTGTTTGGCGACATCCTGACCGACATCGGATCGGCAATTTCCGGAAGCCTTGGTGTGGCGCCGGGCGGCAACATCAATCCCGATCGGACCGCGCCGTCGATGTTCGAGCCGATCCATGGCTCGGCGCCCGACATTGCGGGAAAAGGGATCGCCAATCCGATCGCGTCCATCTGGGCTGGTGCCATGATGCTCGACCACCTTGGCGAGCACGACGCGTACAAGCGAATCCTGCGAGCGATCGAAGCCGTGATTTCCGACGATCGCGTGCGGACGCCAGACCTTGGCGGCACGGCGACGACAGAGGACATGACGCGCGCAGTGACGAGTGCGTTGACTCAACGGACGAAGCAGCCGGCGTAACGCAGGGCACTCCTTCAGGAGTGCCTGCCGGGCACCCCTGAAAGGGGTGCCCTACTTTAAAGGGGTGCCCTGCTACCCTCCGATACACGCACCACGAGCACCTTTTACCCGTATTCACCGCTCGCGTCGTCTCGACACATCCGACTCCCAATAAATCGCCTGGTTCTGCCGTTGGCAGCCGCCTTGAACATCGGCTGCATGCCGGGCCACACCAGGAGTCAGCGATGCAGAACAGACGGACGTTTCTCGGGTCCGCTGCGGCCGCAGGTGTCGGCGCGGCTGTCGGCGGCAGTCTCTTCCTTCCCACGTCCCTGCCACACGCGCAGGTACATGCGGTCATCGATCCGGTGATGGCGGAGCTGCAGAAGCAGCTGGCCGACACGGTCATTGCCATTCGGAAGGGACGTGGAAAGGCCGGCGAGCATGCGCGGCGCATCGCCGGCCACGTCCGGCTGCTGAACGCGCACGGGGTCGCAGCGGCGGCGGACGCGCAGCTGCGCCGGTTGCTGCGGCAGGAAGGGCGGGACGCCCTGCTGGCGCGCGAGATCGATCCGAAAATGCTCGCCGCGGAAATGAAAGCCATCGGCATCGAGCGCCTGCCGACGTTCTCTGCGACGTATGCGGATCGGGCGTTGATGCTGGACGCAACCATCACGCATGGAATGGCGGCGACGCTGACCGACATCAGTGCCCGCTTCGATGAGATTGCGCCTGTCCTCGATCGTCACGCCGTGACGACAGTCGCTGTGCGGCAGGATGGTGACGAATGCTGGCAGTGGCTGATATTCCTCACCAACCTCGAATCGGTGTCCTGGGAGTGGTGCGTACTCAACCCGATGCTGTGCAGCCTGTTCATCGGCTTCTACTACGCCTGGGCGTCGTTCATGTGCGCGCTCGGCTGCCTGTGCGTCGTGTGATCGTGGTGCCCGGCTTCAGCCGGACCATTACGGCGGGAACCCGATCGCGAGCTTGAGCGCCGCGTACTCCGTGTGAACCTCGCCCGACGCGGTGCGAATCGTGAGTGGCGGTTCGACCCAGGTGCGATCGTGGATCCGCGCCGGCAGGTCCGACTGACGGGCCATGGCGAACAACGTCACCAGCGGCGGCTCGCCCTCGCGAAAGGCAACGGGACGCCGTCGCAGGATGACGAGATGGGCGGAGTGTGCCGCGGTCTCGACCCGCGCGCGTTGCTCCTCTGGAAACACGCACGCAAACAGCCCACCGGCGGCGAGATGCTGTGCGGCTACACGAGCATAATCCTCGATGTTGCCGCGGATTTCGAACCGGCAGGCCACCCTCTGCGGGTGGTCTCCTTCGATTCCGCTACCGAGCGGAAAATACGGCGGGCTGCCGAGCACGAGGTCGAAGTGTTCGTGCACGCCAAGCGAGCAGGCGTCACGGAAGTCGCCCTCACGAATGTCGTAACGTGTGGTCAGTCCGTTGTAGGCAGCCGACTTGCGCGCGAGCCGCACGCTTTCGGCCTGCGCCTCGATCGTCACAAGGCGGGCACCGGGCAGACGCCACGCGGCAATCATTCCCACGGAGCCGATTCCCGAGCCGAGGTCGAGGACTGCAGACGCAGCGGGCGCCCACGTGGTCCCGTACCAGGCCGTCAGGAGGTCGTCGGTCGAAAACCGGTGACCGCGTCGCAGTTGATAGATGCGGAAGTGGCCACTGAGGGCATCCAGCGTTTCATCGGCCGGCACGCAAGGAGCCGATTCAGCGCCCGGCGGTACCGGACCCGGTTTAGCCCAGCCTTTGAAGTGGCTCTCGATCAACTCCCAACTCCCCCTCCTCCGCCAAGGCTTCCGCGCGGCCTTCGGCAAGGAGGCTGTCCAACGGTAGCATTCCTATGTGGCGCGGTCTTCGGCGGCGGTATCTCCAGCGCTCGCAGAGCGGCTCTGCTCCTTCGTGCTCGATCGCTTCCCCTTTGCGCTCGACGCCGTACGCACGGCGCTGGGTTCCATTCGCTCTACTGATCGAGCGGGTGCCGCGAGCCAACGTGAGTCTCGCGAGCGGACCCGCCGGGTGTTCAGAGCCGCCCTGGACACAGAACTGCAGCGGCTGGATGTCCGCGATCTTCCAGAGACCTCGCCGCGAGTCAGTGCCGATGTCCGGCTCGGTCAGGCCCGACGCGATCTGCTCGACGCGTGCGACGGCTTCTTCGTACGCGAGGCAATTGCCACATCGCTGACGGCAGACGAACGCCGCGAAATCCTGCGCGGCATGGTGCTCACGCGCGCCGTCGACAATCGCCTCAAACAGCTCTTCACCAACGGCGACGTCACATATCGGGGAACGCCCTTTCAGGGAAAGGGATTCCGATCGCTCGGCCAGGAGGCGATCTACGCCGCCGCCATCCGATTGCGTCGCGGCCCGGACTGGCGCGGTTCCGACGGCTCGTGGCGAGGCGACGTCGTCGGTCCGATGATCCGCGATCTTGGCGTGGCACTGGCGATGCGACGCGACCCGGAAGCGGTCCGCATGGTGCTCAACGCGCAGGCGGCGAAAGACGGTCCGCCGATGAACGGCAGAGACCTGCACGTCGGCGACGTGAACTGGGGCATCCTTCCCGCGGCCGCGCCGCTCGGCATCAGCACCCTGACCGTGGCCGGAATGGCGATGGCCTTCATGCGCGAAGGAAGCGGCCGTGTCGCGCTCTCGTTCATCGGCGACGGCGGATCATCGCTCGGCGAGTGGCACGAAGCGATCAATCTCTGCGCCGCCAGGCGTCTGCCGGCTGTCTTCTGCGTTGAGAACAACCAGACGGCACTCTCCACCGCTGTGCACGAGCAGTCAGCCGTCCGCGCCTTCGCGGACAAGGCTGTTGGCTACGGCGTCCCCGGCATCACCGTGGACGGTACCGATCCGGAGGCGATCGCATCGGCGTTCACGTGGGCGGCAGACCGTGCCCGAGAGGGAGCGGGCCCCGCGCTGATCGAGCTCGTCTCAATGCGCATGTGCGGCCACGCGCATCATGACGACATGCTCTACCTGGGAAAAGAACCCCAGGCCGGATGGGACTACCCGGACGTGAAACGCGACACTGCCTACGTAGACGCCGACCTGTACGAATACTGGGCTGGCAAGGATCCGATCGCCACGTACGCGGATCGTCTCGAGGCCGAAGGCGTCATTCGTACGTCCGATCTGGGCAAATACCGGGAGGATGCCGAGGCCCTTGTCGACGCGGCCGCACGCGACGTCATCGACGCCCCCTGGCCCGCGCCGGAGAACGCCGGCGTTGGCGTCCTCGCGGCAGAGCCACCACGGACACGGACCGAGCTGCTCGATCCGGCGACCCGGTTGCACGTCGATCTCAATCCCCCGCTTCCGGCCGTGGATCCCGGCGCACCCGCCGATCGGCAGGGCAAGACATTTCTCGAGGCGATCGCCCTCGGCATCGGGGACGCGCTACGCGCCGATCCGCGCGTCTTCGTCTATGGCGAGGACGTGGGCGGTGGCTACGGCAACGCCTTCCTGCTGCTGCGCCCGCTGCTCAAAGAGTTTGGAGATCGCATCATCAACTCGCCGCTCGCGGAAAGCGGCGTGCTTGGCGTCTGCGTCGGCGCCGCCCTTGCCGGGCAGCGGCCGATCGGCGAACTGCAGTTCAACGACTTCGTCGCCAACGGATTCAACCAACTGGTGAACAACGCCGCCAAGATCCGATACCGGTGGGGCGGCTCGGTCCCGATGGTCGTGCGGATGCCGTGGGGCGGACTGCGCCACGGCGGTCCCTATCACTCACAGAACACGGAGCCCTGGTTCTATCGAACGCCGGGACTGAAGATCGTCGTGCCATCGACTCCAGAGGACGCACGAGCGCTGATGGCCGCCGCGGTGAACGATCCGGATCCGGTGCTGTTCTACGAACACATCGCGCTCTACCGGGATCCTCGAATCAAACAGACGCTTCCGGACGGTCCACCGAAGCCATTGCCGATCGGCACGTCCGCCCTGCGCCGCGCGGGGGACGACCTGGTGATCGTTTCCTACGGCGCGTACGTGCACGTGGCGCTTCGTGTCGCGGAGAAGCTCGCCGCCGACGGGATCCAGGCAAGTGTGCTCGACCTTCGTTGGCTGGCGCCGCTCGACAAGTCCGCCGTCCTCGCAGTCGCGCGACACTGCAGCCGCGTGCTGATCGTGCATGAAGACACGCGCACCGGCGGGATCGGCGAGAGCCTGGCCGCGATCATTCAGGAAGAGGCTTTTGAATCGCTCGACGCGCCGGTCCGCATCGTCGGCGCACTCGACACTCCGGTGCCGTATTCACCACCCCTGGAAGAGTTCTATCTTCCATCCGAGTCAGAGGTCGAGCGTGCAGCACGCCTGCTCGTCGGTTACTAGGATCAATTGTTGCGCGTAGATATCTGGTCGGATCTCGTGTGCCCGTGGTGCTACCTCGGGAAGCGCCGTTTCGAAACGGCGTTGGCAGTGTTCGCTCACGGCGACAAGGTCGAGGTGGTACATCGCTCGTTTCAGCTTGATCCGTCGGTCCCGAAGGGCGTGACGCAGCGCGCGCGAGACATGCTGATGCGCAAGTACCGGATGACCGAATCGCAGGTCATCGCCTCACAGGAACATCTGGAACAGCTCGCCGCTGTCGAAGGGCTCGAGTATCACCTCGCCGAATCGCACACGGGAAACACGATGGACGCGCATCGCCTCGTGCACCTCGGACGCGAACAGGGCATCCAGGACGTCGTCATCGAGCGGCTCTACCGCGCGCATTTCACCGAGAACACGTCATTGTTCGATCACGCGTCGTTGACGGCACTCGGCAACGAGGCCGGACTGCGTGACGTCGAAGCGCTGCTGACCAGCGACCGCTACGAGGACGCGGTGGTCGCCGACCACCGTCAAGCCAACGAGCTGGGCGCACACGGCGTTCCGTTCTTTGTTTTCGACGGTCGATACGGGGTGTCCGGCGCGCAGTCGGTGGAAGTGTTTAGCGATGCGCTCGCTCGCGCCTGGACTCACTCGTAGCGCAGCGCTTCGATCGGATCCAGCCGCGCTGCTCGCAACGCCGGCAGGAACGAGCTGACCAGGCCGACGACGATCAGGATGCCGCTGCAGATCCCGACGAGTTGGACGGTGAGCAGCAGATAGATGTCGGCGGACCGCGACGCATCGTCGAGGAGCTCGGACAGAAACGGACGCGGACTGATCGCCCACACCAGGACGTATGAAATCAGCACTCCAGCGGCCCCGCCTGCGAACGTCGTCGCCAGTCCCTCGAGCATGAACTGGAGGAGGATCGACCCCTTTCTCGCACCGAGCGCCTTCCGCAGGCCGATCTCGCGCGTGCGCTCGGTCACCGAGACGAACATGATGTTCATGACGCCGACGCCGCCGATCGCCAGCGTCAGCACTCCGATGAATGTGAGCACCAGCTTCAGGCCGAGCACGATTCCACCGACGATCTTCTGCGATTCGGCGGATCCGAAAACGTTGATCGCCCGTTCATCATTCGGATTGAACCGCAGTCGCTTGCCGAGCGCTTCACGAACCTGCTTCGTGGTCCTGGCGTCCAGGGTCGGATCGACCGCCTGATACACGAGCACGTTGACGAACTCCGTATTCCACAGCTGTCCTGCCGTCGTATGCGGAATGAACACGCTCTCCTTGTCGGGACGGCCGTAGGTCGAGAGCTGCACCTTCTCCTTCTGAACGCCGATCACCTCGAAGGCCATGCCCTTGATGCGGACCGTTTCACCGACCGGCGGGATGTTGCCAAACAGCTTGAGCGCGACAGTGCTTCCCAGAAACACCACCCGGCGCTGCAGGCGCACGTCCTCGGCATCGATGAACCGGCCTGACGCCGCCGGCTGCGAGCGCATCGTTCCGTACGACGGTCCGACGCCACGAGCGCGGTAGCTCGCGAGCTTTGCGCCCCAGGCCACCGGCACGTCCTGCATGTATTCCGGACTCCAGTTCTTCACGAGCGGGATCTCGTTGAGTATCTCTGCGTCGCTCAGCCGGAGTCGGACGGGCCTGCCCGCCCTTTCGCCCCCAGCCTGCATGCTGGTCTGCCCGGGAAACATGATGCTGACGCCGTCGCTGAACGCACCTTGAAAGCCGCGCGCGATCGCCTGGTTGAAGCCTTCGCCGTAGGCGAGGAGGACGACCACCGAGACGATGCCCCAGGAGATGCCAAGCATCGACAGGCCGGCACGCACACGATTGCGAATGAGGCCGACGACGGCCTCGCGCATGATTTCGCGGAGTATCCGGCCCCGTCCCCTCATGTTTCGAACCTCAGTGCTTCGACAGGCGGAAGCTGCGCCGCCCGGCGTGCTGGATAGGTGGACGTAATCACACCGACGAGGGTCAGGACCGAGACCGCCCACGCACCCGTCTGCCAGGTCAGGACCATGCCCTGGAAACGTGTTGGCAACGGCAACTGGTTGACCGCCGCGCACAGGGCCACTGCCACCGCGAACCCGATCGCACCGCTGAACATCGTCAACAGGAAACCTTCGAGGAAGAACTGGCGCTGCACCTGACGTGTCGTGGCGCCGAGCGCCTTGCGCACACCGATTTCGCGAGTTCGCTCGCGCACGGCCACCAGCATGATGTTCATCACGCCGATGCCCCCGAGCGCGAGCGTGACGAAGCCGACCGTGCGGAAGAAGGTCTTCATCGTCTGAATCATGCGGCCGAACATCAGTGTCTCGAGCGTCGTGTCCCACACCGCGACCGCGTTCTTGTCCTCCGCGTCGAACCGATGGAGAGGACCGAGAATCCGGCGGACCTCGCGCTCGAGCGGCCAGTCGACGTCCTCGATGCGGCCAGTGCGGCTGTCGAGCACGCCCGGAAGCCGATCGACGACCTTCTGCTGGGGGGTGACGATGATCTGCGAGAGCGTTCCGGCAGGCACGCCCTGGAGCGGCAGGTCGCGCACGATCGCCGAGAACGGCACGAACACCTTGTCGTTGTCTGGCCCGCTGTAATTGCTGTCCTGATCCTTTTTCCGGATCTGGCCGATCACCGTGTACGGAAGGCCGTTCAAGCTCACGGTCTGCCCGAGACTCTCGCGAGCACCGAACAGCTGCTTGGCAGCATCGGCGCCGATGATGGCCACGCGCTGGGCCGCTTCCTCGTCCGAGAACCTGAAGCCGCGGCCTTTCTCGATATCGATCGTCCGGATCTCCTGGTACTGAGGTTCCACGCCGTGGACCTGCAGCGTCGCGGCGTTGTAGGCGCTCTTCACGGACGCGCGGCGATTGATCTCGGGGCTGACGACGCGAATCATGCTCGATTCGCGCTGCAGCGCCCGGACGTCGTCAATGGTGAGGAGAATGCGGCGGCCGGCGCGCTCGCCACCGACCTGCATGGACGTGCGGCCGCCCCAGACGATGGCGATGTTGCGTCCGAGCTCCTCGAGGACGTGCTGATTGCCACGCCGGAAACCTTCGCCCGTGGCCGACAGGATCACGACCGAGATCACGCCCCACAGGATCCCGAACATGGTCAGGAAGCTGCGCAGCTTGTTCGCCCGGAGATTCTGGAAGACCTGAATGATGGCTTCGCGCATCAGCCCGGAAGAACGACCTTTGTTCCCTCTTTGAGCCCGTCGAGCACCTGGATTCGAGTGCCGTTGCCCACGCCTACTTTGATCGGGATACGACGCCGACCGGTGCGTTCGGCGGGATCGACAACGTCCACAAACGCACGACGCTGAGCGTCGTAGACGACGGCACCCTCAGGGATCAGCAGCGAATCCGGGAGCTCCTCGAGCACGATCTCGGCGTTGGCGGTCATGTTCGCCTTGAGCTCCTTGCTCGCGTTGTCGATCGACACCTCGACCTCGAAGGTCGTGACGTTGTCCTTTTCGACGCCAATCGGCGAAATCTGTGTGACCCGCCCTTCGAACACGCGGTCACGAAATGTCTCGGTGGTGATCCGCGCGTGCTGCCCCAGGCGAACCCTGCCGATGTCCGCTTCGTCAACTTTTCCCCGCACAAACACCTTGTCGATGTCGCCGAGCGTCATCACGAGCGTGGCATTTGCCCCGAGGTTCAGAATCGACGACACGGGACTGCCGACTTCGACATCGCGGGTGAGAACGGTGGCGCGGATCGGCGCCTTGATCGTCGCGTTTGCCAGTTCCTCTTCCGCGCGCTCCACCGCGGCTTGCGCCTGAGCCACGTTCGCGGTGGCCTCGGTGACCCGCGCCTGCGCAATCACCAGTTGTCCGGTTGCGGCCCGCTGCCGATTCTCTGCCTGCTCGAGCGCGTTGTGGGATTCGTCTAGCACCGACACCGAGACCAGCTTCTGCGCAGCGAGCTGCTGGGCGCGCTCATAGTTCCGCTTGGCGAATGCCACGTCCGGCGACTCCGCCTCCACTTCGTTTTTCTTGAGCTGCGCGATTGCTGCGGCACGCGCGGCCTCGGCGGCCTGAAAGTTGGCGCGAGCCTCGCGAAGGCGTGCGGTAAGATTCTCGCGATCGAGCTCGATGAGCACCTGGCCCGACGTCACCACCTGATCGACATCGACGAACAGCTTCTCGATGATGCCGTTCGCCTTCGATTTGATCTCGATCTTGGTGATCGGCTCGACCTTGCCCGTGGCCACGACGGAACGGG
>Ga0207701_10003098_pt1 | contig 17126 bp, 14 predicted proteins | sample KBSSwiSSwithPhiX_FD_184294 | JGI IMG/M metagenome (GOLD analysis project Ga0207701, IMG submission 184294) | Switchgrass rhizosphere bulk soil microbial communities from Kellogg Biological Station, Michigan, USA, with PhiX - S5 (SPAdes) (version 2) | ecosystem: Environmental > Terrestrial >... | reverse complement strand
TGCACGGCGTTCAACGCCGACTTCGACGGCGACCAGATGGCGGTGCACATCCCGCTCTCACCCGAGGCGCAGATCGAAGCCTCGGTGCTGATGATGTCGAGCAACAACATCCTGTCGCCGGCCAACGGGGCGCCGATCGCCGTGCCGTCGCAGGACATCGTGCTCGGCTGCTACTACCTGACCAAGTCCAAGGCGGGCGCCAAGGGCGAAGGCCGCGCCTTCGCCTCGGTGGACGACGTGCTGCTGGCGCTCGAGGCCGGCGCAGTCGAGACGCTGACGCCGATCCGGCTCCGCTTCACGGGCGAGCTGATGGATCTGTCGGCCTCGCGCGACGACCAGGACGTGCTCCGCACGGAAGTGCAGAACGTTACGAGCAAGATCATTTCCACGACGGTCGGCCGCGTGATCTTCAACGACGCGCTGCCGGCGGACCTGCCCTACGTCAACGGCCTGCTGAAGAAGAAGGGCCTGCAGATGCTGGTGCAGTTCTGCTACCTGCGCAACGGCCTCTCGCGCACGGTGGAGATGCTGGACAGCCTGAAGAACCTGGGCTTCACCTACGCCACGAAGTCCGGGCTGTCGATCGGCATCGACGACCTGGTCATTCCCGACGAGAAGAAGAGCCTCGTGGACAAGGCCCGGCACGAAGTGATCCGGGTCGAGCAGCAGTACCTGGAAGGCGCCATCACCTACGGTGAGCGGCGCAACAAGGTCATCGCCATCTGGTCGGAGACCACCGAGAAGATCTCCGACGAGATGTTCGAGGAGATGAAGGAGCAGGACAAGGCCGGGCGGTTCAACTCCGTCTACATCATGGCCGACTCCGGCGCGCGCGGCAGCAAGCAGCAGATCCGCCAGCTGGCCGGCATGCGCGGCCTGATGGCGAAGCCGTCGGGCGAGATCATCGAGACGCCCATCACGTCGAACTTCCGTGAAGGGCTGACGGTGCTCCAGTACTTCATCTCGACGCACGGCGCGCGCAAGGGTCTGGCCGACACGGCGCTCAAGACCGCCGACTCGGGCTACCTGACGCGGCGTCTCGTCGACGTGGCGCAGGACGTCATCATCTCCGACGTCGACTGCGGCGCCCTCGACGGCATCTCGGCGACGGCCATCGTCGAAGGCGGCGAGATCATCGAGCCGCTGCGCGACCGCATCATCGGCCGCGTCACGCTCGAGAAGCTGGTCGACCCCTTCAGCGGCGAGACGATCATCGAGGCCAACCAGGACATCGACGAGGAACTGTCGCAGCGGATCGAGGAGGCCGGCGTCGAGAAGGTCAAGATCCGCTCGGTGCTGACCTGCGCCAGCCGGCGCGGCGTCTGCACGAAGTGCTACGGCCGCGACCTGGCCACCGGCAAGATGGTCGAGATCGGACAGGCGGTCGGCGTCATCGCCGCCCAGTCGATCGGCGAGCCGGGCACGCAGCTGACGATGCGGACGTTCCACATCGGCGGCACGGCGAGCCGTGTCTCGGAGCAGTCGACGCAGGAGACGCGGCACGACGGCGTGGTGCGGTACGAGAACATCCAGTACGTCGATGCCAGCGCCACGGCAGGCAAGAAGGAACTGGTCGTCATGAACCGGACCGGCACGCTGGTCATTCAGGATGACAAGGGCCGCGACCGCGAGCGTTACCCGATCATCTACGGCGCGAAGCTGCGCGTAGCCGACGGCGAGAAGGTCAAGTCGGGCGACCTGCTGCTCGAGTGGGATCCGTACACGTTCTCGATCCTGACCGAGGAAGCAGGCGCGATCCGCTACAAGGACATCATCGACGGCCTCACCGTGCACGAGGAAACGGACGAGATCACGGGCCTCTCGCGGCGGATCATCATCGATTCGCCCGACGAGAAGAAGCAGCCGACGATCGAAATCCGCGACGCGGCCAACAAGGTGATCCGCCGGTACCACATGCCATCGCGCGCCCACCTGATGGTGGACGAGGGCGATCAGGTGTCACCGGGCGCGGTGCTCGCGAAGATCCCGCGCGAGACCACCAAGACCAAGGACATCACGGGTGGTCTGCCGCGCGTGGTGGAGCTGTTCGAGGCGCGCAAGCCGCGCGAGACGGCCGTCATCAGCGAGATCGATGGCGTCGTCCGGCACGGCGGCATCGTCAAGGGCCAGCGCAAGATCATCGTCGTCCCCGAGGACGGCGGTGAGCAGCGCGAGTACTCGCTGCCGCGCGGCGTCCACGTGAACGTGCAGGAAGGCGAGAAGGTCCGCGCGGGCGAGCAGTTGATGGACGGCCCGAGCAACCCGCACGACATCCTGAACGTGCTCGGCGAGAAGGCGCTGCAGGGCTACCTGGTGAACGAAATCCAGGAGGTCTACCGGCTCCAGGGCGTCAACATCAACGACAAGCACATCGAGACGATCGTCCGTCAGATGCTGCGGTGGGTGAAGATCGAGGACGTGGGCGACACCGAGTTCCTGATCGAGGAGCAGGTGGACAAGTTCCGGTTCCTCGAGGAGAACGAGCGCGTGATTGCCGACGGCGGGCGCCCGGCGACGGGCAAGCCCCTGCTGCTCGGGATCACGAAGGCGTCGCTCTCCACCGAGTCGTTCATCTCGGCGGCCTCGTTCCAGGAGACGACGCGCGTCCTCACGGAAGCGTCGATCTCGGGCAAGGTCGATCACCTGCGCGGCCTGAAGGAGAACGTGACGATGGGCCGCCTCATCCCGGCCGGAACCGGGTTCGAGTGGTATCGGAACGTCCGGATTCCGCCGGACGAGCCGCCACCGCCGCCGCCGGTGCTGCAGCCGAGCGACGACGAGCTCGACCTGGAACGCGAGATGGAGTACCTGGTGGAGCCCGAGGAAGCGCTCGGCCCGTCCAGGGACATCATCGAGTAGGAGCGTGCGTAGGGCCGAGCTTCAGCTCGGCCATCGCCGGCGAACATCGACACGCGAGGGGGCGGTGACCGCAAGGTTGCCGCCCCTTTGTGTTTCTGGGAAAACAGCGCTCGTGACTTTGCTAGACTCGCTCCAGCCCCGGGATGGGTCGGATGGACTTGAGCGCCCCTGACACGATGTTGACGGCCGACCAGCGCCGGCGGATACGCGAGACGAGCTCCGCGCTGCGCTCCGAAGCCGTGCCCGTGTCCGTGCTCTTCTACCGCAAGCTGTTCGAGTTGGACCCGTCAACGCGTCACATGTTCCACAGTGACCTGGCCGCGCAGGGCCGAAAGCTCATCGACACGCTCGATGCCGTGGTGGCGTCGATCGACGACTTGGCCGCGATAAGGGATCGCCTGATGCTCCTCGGCCGCCAGCACGCCGGCTACGGCGTGACGCCGCGCCACTACGACGTCGCCTCGCGGGCGCTGCTGTGGACCCTCGGCCAGGCCGTCGACGACTTCAGCGACGAGACGCGCGAAGCGTGGCAGGCAGCCCTCGCCGCCATCACCGAGACGATGAAGGCCGGCGCGGCCAGCGCCTGACGGGGACTGTCCCCGACATCGCTACTGCGTCGGCGTCGCCCAGCCGTCCTCGTCCAGCTTCCAGTCGCCGCCTTCCTTCACCAGCGTCGCCTTGCCCGAGCTCGCGCGGCCGTCGGCGAGCTTGCCGGTCAATTCCAGGGTCGCCTTGTTGCCCTCGATCTTCTGGCTGGTGACCTTCAGGTCGCTCAGGCCCTGCTTGGCGATTCCCATCTTGAGCATCTTGGCGACTTCTTCCTTCGGCGCCTGCTGCAGCATCGCCTTGTATTCGCTGGAGATGAAGGGGAACAGGGCGTCCGGTGCGGTCGCCTTGCTCGCGGCGGCGAGATAGGCCTTGTAGGCGTCCAGCGGCTCCGCGGCGCGGGCTCGTCCGGCTGCTCCGAGTGTCACGACAAGGATCGCGATCGACACGCCGACTGCTTTCGCGCGGGTTGCCATCATCAGGTGTCCTCCAGAGGGCGCGAGGTTACGCGATTCGTGGCGTGCCCGACAAGCGCGGCCACGAGCGGCGCAACGGCCCCTGCCATTGTGATATCGTGATATCATCGCGCAATGGCCCAGTTCGTCGTGCGGAACCTGGAGGACAACGTGAAGACCAGCCTCAAACGCCGGGCGCAACGGCACGGCCGCAGCATGGAAGACGAGGTCCGCCACATCCTCCGGAGCGCGGTGAAGGACGACCGCCCCGAGGTGGCCCGGCTCGGCTCCCGCATCGCGAAGCGGTTCCGCTCCGTCGGGCTGTCGGATGACCTGCCCGAGCTGCACGGCCAAACTGCGCGCGGCGCCGACTTCGGGAAGTGATCATCCTCGACACCAACGTGCTGTCCGCGCTGATGCGCACCACGCCCGACCTGCCAGTGGTCGCCTGGCTGGACCTCCAGCCGGCCGACGACGTCTGGATCACGGCCATCACGCTGTTCGAAGCCCAATACGGTCTGGCGCTGCTGCCGGCGGGGAAGAGGAAGCGGGCCCTCGAGGCGGCATTCGCGCGCCTGATCGAAGATGACCTGGAGAAGCGCGTGCTCGCCTTCGACGAGCCCGCCGCGGAGTCTGCGGCGGCGCTCGCGGCTGAACGGCACCGTGCGGGGCGCCCCGTGGATGTCCGCGACACCCAGATTGCGGGCATCGCGGTGGCCCGCCGGGCAACGTTGGCCACCCGCAACGTCAAGCGCTTCAGCGGCTTGAGTACCCCGGTGATTGACCCTTGGGCGGCTGAAAAACAGGACTGAAGTCGCTGACGATGGGCTTGGTATACTACGCCCACCCCCGGGGATGACCCCCAAGGGTCCCCGGCATGATTCAGGCACACGCGCACTCCGAGACAGGCCCGGTTCGCACCGTCAACGAAGACAGCTGGCTGATTCAACCCGATTTGGGCCTGTACGCCGTGGCCGACGGGATGGGCGGGCACAACGCCGGCGAGGTCGCCAGCCGCCTGGCGATTGATGCCCTCAGTGGCTTCGTCGGCCGCTCGGCGACCGACTCCGACCTCTCCTGGCCCTACGGGGTGGACCCGGACCTCTCGTTCCAGGCCAATCGCCTCCGCACGGGCATCTATCTCTCCAATCGGCGTGTGTTCCGGGCCGCCGAGAGCCGCGACGACTACACGGGCATGGGCACCACGCTCGTCAGCCTGCTCGTGAACGGCGACGACCGTGTCGTTGTGGGACATGTCGGCGACAGCCGGATCTACCGCCTGTCCGCAGACGGCTTCGGCCCCGTCTTCCAGGACGACTCCTGGGCCGCCGCACTGAAGGGACAGGGGCTCTCCAGCGAGGAACTGGCCCATCACCCGATGCGACACGTGCTGACCAACGTTGTCGGCGCACGCGATCAGGTGACGGTCCACATCAACGAGTTCCCGCTCGTGGCCGGCGACTGCTACCTGCTCTGCTCCGACGGGCTCTACGGGCCGGTCGGTGACGACGGCCTCGAGGAGATCCTGAGCGCCGAATCCGATCCGGCGAAGGCGGCGGCTGCCCTCGTCCGCCGCGCGCTGGACCGGGGATCGCGCGACAACGTCACGGCCCTGGTCGTGCGCGCCGGAGGGGCGGCGTGAGCGCGGGCGGATCGTATCCCGGCTCGTCGCCGCCGAAGGTCACGCTCCCTGAGCGGATCGCGCACTACAAGATCGTCGATCGGATCGGGCGCGGCGCGATGGGCGTGGTCTACTCCGCGCGCGACGAGCGGACGCTGCGGCCGGTCGCCATCAAGGTGATGATGGCCGACCTCGAAGGCGACAAGGAGACGCGCATGCGGTTCGAGCGCGAGGCCAAGGTCGCCGGCGATCTGCTGCACCGCAACGTCATCAACGTCTACGAGATGGGCGAGGAGGACGGGCGGCTCTTCATGGTGATGGAACTCCTCGAGGGCGAGCCGCTCAACGAGTACTTGAAGCGCGTCGGCAAGCTCTCGCTCGAGCGCTCGCTCGACATGATGATGCAGATCTGCGAGGGCCTGGCGGTGGCGCACGCGCACGGCATCGTCCATCGCGACATCAAGCCGGGCAACCTGTTCGTCCTGAAGGACGTCGGCGTCAAGATCCTCGACTTCGGCGTGGCGCGGCTCGCCAATTCCAGCATGACGGCGAGCGGCTTCATCGTCGGCACGCCGGACTTCATGTCGCCCGAGCAGGCGCGCGGCAAGCCCATCGACCAGCGATCCGACGTCTTCTCGGCCGGAGCGGTCTTCTACTACATGCTGTCCGGCCGCAAGCCCTTCGCGGCCCCGGACCTGCCGGCCGTGCTGCACAAGGTGAACAGCGAAGACCCGCAAATGCTCGCGGCCGACGAGGCGCCGCCCGGCCTCTGGCGGATCATCCTCAAAGCGCTCGCCAAATCCACGACCGACCGATACAAGGACATGGGCGCCCTGCTGGCCGACCTGGTCCGCTTCGAGCGCGACTACGACGGCGAATCCCGCACCCTGGCGCTGTCCGCTCGCAACGAGGCCAGGGAACTGGCCGGACTGGTGACGGAGCGGCTGAAACTGGCCGATAAAATCGGCGTGATTACGGACGCGAGCGAATCGCCGTTCAGCGATGCGCTTCTGGATCGGTATCCGCTGCTCGAGGAGCGCGGGGCCGATGCCCTTGGGGTCGTACCGTTTCGGCGCACCACGCTCGTGGAGATCCGCGACGACCTGGCGCGTCGCAAGGCCGAGGTGGTCGAGGAGCTGGGGCGGCTGCGGCACATGGGGGCCACCACGTGAGCCGTCGTCTGCTGCTCGATGATGGACGGAACCAGCGCGAGCTGGTGATTCGCGACAAGATGACGATCGGGCGCGATCCGGCGTGCGACATCTCCGACGCCGACCCGCGGCTGTCTCGCCGTCACGCCGAATTCCTCATGACGCCGCGCGGCCTGATGGTGCGCGACCTCGACAGCCGCAACGGTGTGCGCGTCAACGGGCGCATGGTCCAGGAAGCGCTGCTCTCGGCCGGTGATCTGGTGGAGCTGGCGCACTTGTCGGTCCGCTTCGTCGAAGACACGCCATCCGAGCCTGCCGGGCAGGCCTTCCCGTCCGGCATCCACTCGGGCATCGTGCCGCGCCCGGTGGAGAGCGTGCAGGTGAAGGATGGCTTCGAGGACGATCGCACGCGTGTCGTCCAGGCCCCGCCGATCTCGGTGACGCCGTCGGGACCGGTGGATGGTCCGCCGACGGCGACGATGATGCGGGCGGCGCTGTCGCGGGATGCCGGCGAGGTCACGATCCGGACGTCGCAGAGCCTGCCGCCGCTGCGGCCGCCGCGGCCCGGGTTCGGCGTCCGCGATTTGGTCAGCACCAACTGGGGCGCCCGCGTGCTGGCGCAGGGTGCGCTGCTCGCCATGGTGGTGTTTCTCATCACCGTCGTGCCGATGCTGAAGTGGTTCACGGCCGTCACCGGCCCGGTGCCGAAGTCGCTGCTGATTCGGATGCTGGCCGCTCCGCTGATGGCGGCGCTGGCGGCCGGGCTGATGGTGGCCTCGCTCATCGCGCGCACGACCGCGCGCGGGCTTGGACGGGATGACGAGTCCCAGGCCTGAGCAGGCGACCAGCGCGCGGCTGCTGGTGTTCGTCGAGGACGCCGTCCATCGCGCCATCGAGCTGACGCCGAAGGGATTGACCATCGGGCGCGGGCCGGCCAACGACCTGGTGCTCGCCGACGCGGACCGCCTGGTCTCACGGTTCCACGCGGAAGTGCGGTGGGAGAACGGACGCTACGTGCTCCTCGACCTGGGAAGCCAGAACGGCACGTGGATGGATGAGCGGCGTGTGGACCGCGTCGAGCTGCAGCCGGGCCTGCCGGTGGTGATCGGCCCGTACCGGCTGATCTTCGACGACACGCCCATCGACTGAGGGAAACGAGTTGGAACAACCGCGCACGATCGGTCGCTACGAAGTGCTCGAACGCGTGGGTCGCGGCGGCATGGGCGTGCTCTATCGCGGGCGCGACCCGGTGCTCGATCGCGAAGTGGCCATCAAGGTGATGGCGGGCGACTTCACGGCGGACGAATCGGCACGCACCCGCTTCTACCGCGAAGCCCGCGCGTCGGCGCGGCTCCAGCACCGCAACATCGTCACGATCTTCGAGTTCGCCGAAGACAACGGCACGCCGTACATCTCGATGGAGTTCCTGCGCGGGATGAGCCTTTCGCAGCGGATGACGAGCGGCCCGCCTCTCACGCTGGTCCAGAAGCTCGACATTGTCACGCAGCTGCTGACGGGCCTCCACTACGCGCACGAACAGGGCATCGTCCACCGCGACGTCAAGCCGCCCAACATCTGGCTGCTCGAGGATGGCACGGTGAAGCTGCTCGACTTCGGCATCGCCAAGATCGCGGCCTCGACGATGACGAGCGCGGGAAGCGTGCTCGGCAGCGCCTTTTACATGGCGCCCGAGCAGGTCACCGGCCGCGAGGTGGACGGCCGCGCCGACATCTTTGCCACCGGTGTCGTCCTGTACGAGCTCATCACCGCGCACCGCCCGTTCGAAGGCGAGTCGCCGACGGTCGTGATGATGAAGATCGTCAACGAGGAGCCGCAGCCGATCACGAAGTTCGTGTCCGATCTGCCGCCGGCGCTCGTGGCGGCCGTGATGAAGGCGCTCAACCGCGAGCCGGCACGCCGCTTCCCGCACGCGGGGGATTTCGGCGCCGAGCTCCGGCTGCTGCGACTCTCCGCCGAGCGCGCAACGGAAACCGTCGCCGCCGATCGCGAGGATCTCGCGCAGACGATGTTCATCCCGTCGACGCCGGCGGCGGGCGCCGCGGCCGCTCAGGCAGGGGCCGCGGTTGCGACGCCGGCCGATCCCGCCGCGCACGCCTCGCTGACGCCGTCCACCGGCACGGCGGGGGGGAACACGATCATCGTCAAGGGCGGCAAGCTCTCGACGTGGCTCGCGGTTGCCGGTCTGGGCCTCGCGGCGGTGGCCGTGGCGATCGCGCTGACCGGGCGGGGCGGCGGAACGGCGACGTCCAACTCGCCGTCGCCGTCGACGGCATCGGGCGCAGCGCCGGCCACTGGCACGCCGAACACACCTGGCGCGCCCGCGTCGGCCGCGCGCGTGAAGCTCGTGTCGGACCCCGAAGGCGCGCGCATCACGATCAACGGCAATGAGTCGGGCGTCACACCTGCAGACATCGCGCTCGACGACATCAAGGGTGGGCGCGTGCGGGTCAGCAAGCGTGGCTACCGGGCGTCGGACGTCAAGGCCACGGCGTCACAGCTCGACTCGGGCGTCGTGCTCGTGAAGCTCGAGAACGAGCCGACGGGCATCGCGCTCCAGGTGTCGGGTGCCTACCCGTTCGAAGTGTGGGACGGCGCCAGGAGGATTTCTGCGGCCGCATCGAGGCATGACCTGGTGATCGAGTCATCGCGCACCTTGCGGCTGAAGTCGTCCGAGGTGCTGCTCGACATGCCGCTGAAAATAGAGGGCGGTGCGGGCAGCCGCGTGGCCGCGTCCGCGCCGGCGCTCGGCCGGCTCACCCTTCGCACGCCGCTCGAAACATGCAAAGTGGTGGTGGGCGGGCACGACTTCGGGTATCCGCCGCTCAACGAGCAGCCAATGGCGGCCGGCCCGCACCAGGTCTCCCTCAAGTGTCCCGACGGCACGAGCAAGGACGTCGACGTAACGATTACGGCGGGCCAGACCAGGACGGAAGTGGTGCGATGAACCGTCGGTCGCATGGACGCGCCCTCGGGCTCGCACTTCTCGCCGTGGTCGCGTTCGTCGCGCTGCCGCGCGCGCAGGGCAACATGGAGGAGCAGGCGCGACGCCAGCTCCAGAGCGGACTCGACTTCTATCGCGCGGGCAAGTACTCCGAAGCGCTCAAGGACTTCCAGACCGTCGCCGAGGGTTACCCGAACTCCGCCGTCGCCGACGATGCGCTGCTGGCGATTGCGACGTATCAGCTCGAAGTCCAGCGCGACCCGATCGCGGCGCGGGCCACGGCCGATTCGCTGATCAAGAAATATGCGACGTCCGACGGCGCGCCGATGGGCTACGTGATCATGGGCCGCGCCACCATCGAGATCGACCAGACGCCGGCCGGACTCGACTCGGCGCTGGCCAGCTTCGATCGCGTGCCGCGGCTGTTCCCGTCGAGCGACGCGGTCGCGCCGGCGCTCTACTACGGCGCAGAGGTCGATCGCCGCGCGGGACGCCGCGAGCAGGCGCTCGATCGCCTTCGCGACGTCGGGCTGCAGTACCCGCGCTCGGTGTGGGCGTCGCGCGCCGCGCTGCTCGAGGCGCGCCTGCTCGTCGCCGGCGGCGAGCCGAAGGAAGCGATGCGCGCGCTGCAGCGCGTGGTCGGCCGCTTCGGCAACAGCGCCGAGGTGACCACCGCGCGGGCGTGGAACACCGCGCTGTACCGTCTGTACATCCGTGCGCCCGGCGGTGAGCCCGCGTACGGCTGGTCGGGCAAGAGCATCGGCGGGCCCGTCCAGGGCCGATTCCAGCAGGTGGCTTCCATTGCCATAGCGCCGGACGGCCGGCTTGGCGTGGCAACCCGCGGCGGCATTCTCGTCTTCGACGACAAGGGCGTGCCGAACCGGCAGGCCGCGGCCATGGAACCGCGACAGTTCAACTTCGACAACACCAACCGGTTCATCATCGCGGAGAAGTCGATCCTGCTGCGCGAGACCGAGAAGGGCATGCAGCGGTTCGCGCTCACCGCCGCGACGATGGGCGGGCCCAAGCTGCTGCAGGACATCTCGGCGGGCGGGCTGCTCTCGACGGGCGAATACGTGATCGCCGATCGCGAGCTGCGCGGCGCTTACCGCTTCAGTTCCGCGGGCCAGTACCTCGCGGCCTTCGCCTCCGGACGCATCACGCGCATCGCCGTCAGCGTGAGCGACCAGGTGGCGATGCTCGACGTGGACACCAAGAGCGTGATCGTCTCCGACCGCGCGGGCAAGATGCCGTCGCGGATTGCGCAGCGCGGCACCGGCTACGAGATGAATACGCCGTCCGATATCGGGTTCGACGCGTTCGACAACGTGTACGTCCTCGACCGGGATCGCGTGCTGGTGTTCGCGCCCGGCGGGAAACTGCTGACCATCTTCACGCCAGGCACCGAAAGCGCCATCCGCAACGGCCAGGCGCTTGCGCTCGACGCCGCGGCGCGGCTCTACATCTACGATGAGGCTCAGGGACGTGTTGCGGTCTATCAATAGCGCGCGCCTCGTCGCGCTCGTGGTTCTGCTCGCGCTCGTGAGCATCGTGCCGGTACCTGCTCAGCAGGCACCAGCCGAGCTGCCAGAAATGGTGCAGGCGCGGACGCTGTTCGACGCGCTCGACTACGAGCAGGCGATCCCCATGCTCGATCGCGCCATCATGCTGCTCGAGCCGGCGGCGTTGCGCGATCCGGCGGCGCGCGGTTCGCTCGTCTCGGCCTACGAAATGCGCGCGCGCGCCCGCTTCGGCACGGGCAATCGCGACGGCGCCATCTCCGACTTCCGCGCCGTGCTCGCGCTGAACCCCTCGTTCACGCTCGGCGAAGCGGTCTCGCCGCGCGTCGTCGCGCTGCTCGACGAGGTGAAGTCCACGACCGTCGGCATCATCGAGCTGCAGACCACTCCCGGTGACGTGTCGGTGCAGGTCGACGGCGTGCCCGTGCGGTCCTCTGGTGGCAAGGTCTCGCTGGCCACGGGCGCGCACTCCCTCAAGATCACGCGCCCCGGCTATAAGTCGGCCGAGCAGCCCGTCATCATCACGGCGGGACAGGTCGTGCCGCTGCAGTTGACGCTCGAGCGTGTCTCGACGGTCCTCACCGTCGTCAGCTCGCCGCCCGACGTGGAGGTGTTCGTCAACGGCGTGTCGCGCGGCAAGACCGGGAGCGGCCCCGTGCCGGCGTCGCTGGCAGGCGTGCCGGCGCAGCTCGGCGTCCCGGCCAGCCTCGTGTCGCAGCCGCTCGTCATCGGCGACATCCCGGCGGGCACGCTGCAGGTCGAGCTGCGGCGTCCCTGCTACGCGACCGAGAATCGCCAGCTTCCCGTCGAGGGTATGAGCGACCTCATGCTCGATCCCGTGAAGCTCGCGCCTGCCATGGGCGCGCTGGAAGTGGACAGCGAGCCGGCCGGGGCGACAGTCTGGATTGACGGGGAGCAGAAGGGGCTCGCACCGATCACGATGGAGTCGGCATGCGCGGGCACGCACACGGTCGAGTTCCGGGGCGCCTCGGGCCGGGCCGTCGAGCGCGTGGTACTGGAGGCGGGCGGGAAGGTGTCGGTGAAGGGGCGCGTGCGGCCGGCTTTCGCGCTGATGTCGGCCCCCGTGACGGGCAGCACGCCCGATCCTCGGCTCGCCGTCGAGCGCGCCTTCGCCTCGTCCACCAACGTGGTGCTCTACGCGCCGCCGTCGGATGCGATGAAGGCGGCCGTCGACAAGGAGCCGGTGAACGACGAGTGGTTCGGCCTCGTGCTTGGCCAGGATCCATCGGGCTCGGCCGCCGAACGCCGGAGCCGGACGGACAACCTGACGACGGCCTTCGCGTCGCAGGGGATCGCGTGGGTCAAGCCGACCCGCCCCGGCTCGACGGAAATGCAGATTGCGCTCGCCGTGCCCGGTGCTCTGCAGCCGGACGTGCTGACCGTGGTGCTCGACCAGTCCGAGAGCGTGCAGACGGCAATCAGCCGGCTCGACACCCCGCTGGTGCTCTCGAAGCCCTCGCTGGGCCTGGCTGTGGTGGACGTCCTCGATGTCAAAGGCGTGGTCATAGTCGAGACGGAGGCAGGGCAGCCGGGGGCGCAGGCCGGGCTGAAGGCGGGGGAAATCATCGAAAGCGTCGACGGCACCTCGGTCACGCATGCGGCCGATCTCGATGCGCGGCTGGCCTCGCACCAGCCGGGTGAGAAGGTCACGCTGACCGTGCACGCCGCCGGGGCGAACGGCGCCAGCCGTCAAGTGCCGGTCACCCTGACGCGCGCCGCCGCGCTGCTCGCCGGGACCGACCGCTTCATGCCAAGCAATGCCGTCGTCGCCGTGCTGCGGTCGCGGCTCGCTGGCGCCACTGAGCCGGAAGATCAGGCCGTCGTCCAGCTGAACCTCGGCGCCGCGCTGCTCAGGGCCGGCGACGCCCAGGGCGCCCGGTCCGCGCTGGAGAAGGCCTCGCTCCCACCCGGCCCCGGAGTGTCGAAAGGGACCGTGGAGTATCTGCTTGCCGAGGCCGCCGAAGCCGCCGGCGACCGGGGCGCCGCCGCGCTGGCCTACCAGGCCGCCGCCCAGGCCGAGGGCCGGCTATCGGCTGACGGACCGCTCGTGAAGTCACTCGCGACGCGGGCGCTCGAGCGACTCAAGTAAGTGCCACGTAGGAAGGGATAAGTGCCAAGTGGAGTGATAAGTGGTGAGTGGGTAGTACTAAGTGACTGAAAAATAGAGAGTTGCTGGCTTGAGGCGACTGCAGAGCGCCTGAGCGTTGCCCGGTTGTGGCTATCCCACTCCGCATTTGTCACTGTCCACTCCACTTAGCACTTCGCACTTGCCAGTCAGCACGTCACGGGCCGTATCTTGACGTCTCCGGCCCTGTCCTGTATTCTCGTTTGGTTCTAGTCGCCGCTAGGAGACCCTATCTAGCGGTGAACCGCCGGAAGGCCGACGGCACGTCCGTCGATACCTGAAGCATGAAGACGCGTGTGGCTCCCGTGCCGCGAAGCGTCCGTACCGAGCGATTCAACACATAGGGTGACTTGTTCCAGGCGCCGAGCCGCGAGGCTCCTAGGCTTGGGACGCTTTTGAGGGTCGCGCTCGAAGAGCGTCGATCCGGCAGTGCCGTCGGACCGTGAGTCCGGCGGTTGGGAGTCACTGTGCCGACGATCAGCCAGCTCGTTCGCAAGGGACGCGAGAGAATTCAGTTCAAGACGAAGAGCCCGGCGCTCCAGGAGAGCCCGCAGAAGCGGGGCGTGTGTGTCCGCGTGTTCACGCAGACGCCGAAGAAGCCCAACTCTGCGCTCCGCAAGGTGGCGCGCGTCCGCCTGACGAACGGCATCGAAGTGACCACCTACATTCCCGGCGTCGGTCATAACCTGCAGGAGCACTCGCTGGTGCTCATCCGCGGCGGCCGCGTGAAGGACCTGCCCGGCGTGCGCTATCACGTCGTGCGCGGCACGCTCGACGCCGTCGGCGTCCAGGGCCGCAAGCAGGGACGTTCGAAGTACGGCGCGAAAAGGCCAAAGGCCTAGAAATGGTGTAGCTGATAGCAGTCAGCGGGCAGCAGGCAGTAAGGCCGCTGCTAGCTGCCAGCCAGCAGCCGCCAGCTACAAGGTTTCAAAACATGCCACGACGAAGAGAAATCCCGAAGCGCGAGCCGCCGCCGGATCCGATCTACCAGAGCGGGCTCCTCACGAAATTCATCAGCACGGTGATGCGTGACGGCAAGCGGAGCCTGGCCGAGCGGATCCTGTACGACAGCCTCGACATCATCAAGGAGCGCACGGGCGACGACCCGATGAAGGTCTTCAAGAAGGCCATCGACAACGTCAAGCCCAGCCTCGAGGTGAAGTCGCGGCGCGTCGGCGGCAGCAACTACCAGGTGCCGATCGAGGTGAACCCGAACCGCCGCCTCTCGCTGAGCATCCGGTGGCTCGTCGGCAACGCGCGCAGCCGCGGCGACGGGAAGACCATGCAGGAGAAGCTCGCGAACGAGCTGCTCGACGCGTCGAACCTGCGCGGTGGCGCGGTGAAGAAGCGCGAGGACACGCACCGGATGGCCGAGGCGAACAAGGCGTTCGCGCACTATCGCTGGTAGGGAACAGCAAGCGGCTGGCAGCGGGCGGCTGGCAGCACGGACCGACGCACGTAGGACCGAACTTCAGTTGAGCACGTAGGGCCGAGCTTTAGCTCGGCCAACCAGAGACAAGCAATGCCACGGCAAGTATCGCTGAACAAGACGCGGAACATCGGCATCATGGCCCACATCGATGCCGGCAAGACCACCACGACGGAACGGATCCTGTTCTACACCGGGATTACGTACAAGATCGGCGAGGTGCACGATGGCACCGCCGTCATGGACTGGATGGAGCAGGAACAGGAGCGCGGCATCACGATCACGTCGGCCGCGACCACCTGCTTCTGGCAGGACCACCGCGTCAACATCATCGACACGCCGGGCCACGTGGATTTCACCGCGGAGGTCGAGCGCTCACTGCGCGTGCTCGACGGCGCCGTGGCCGTATTCGACTCGGTGGCCGGTGTCGAGCCTCAGTCGGAGACCGTCTGGCGCCAGGCCGACAAGTACCGCGTGCCGCGCATCTGCTTCGTGAACAAGATGGACCGCATCGGCGCGGACTTCAAGCGGACGTTCGATCAGATCATCACCAAGCTCGAAGCGAACCCGGTTGCGATTCAGCTCCCCATCGGCGCCGAGGACAAGTTCATCGGCGTGATCGACCTCATCAAGATGAAGGCGATCACCTACAAGGACGAGACGATGGGCGCCGACTACGTCGTCTCCGAGATCCCGGCCGAGATGATGGCCGAGGCCAGGCACTACCGGGAACAGCTGATCGAGAAGGTCAGCGAGGCCGACGACCGCATCCTCGAGAAGTACCTGAAGGGCGAGGAGCCCAGCGAGGACGAGATCAAGGCCGCGCTCAGAAAGCGCGTGAACAGCTCCGTGCGCTCGAAGGCCGTCGGCAAAGCGGACCCCGCCTTCGTGCCCGTGATTTGCGGGTCGGCGTTCAAGAACAAGGGCGTGCAGCCGTTGCTCGACGCGGTCGTGGACTTTCTGCCCTCGCCGCTCGACGTGCCGGCCATCGCTGGCGTCGACCCGGACAAGAAGGTCGATCCGGAGCATCCGGAAGCGAACTTGATCGAGCGTCCGGCGTCCGACGACGCGCCGTTCAGCGCGCTGGCGTTCAAGATCATGACCGACCCGTTCGTCGGTCAGCTCACGTTCTTCCGCGTCTACTCGGGCGTGCTCACGGCCGGGTCGAGCGTGCTCAACGCGACCAAGGGCCGCACCGAGCGCATCGGCCGGCTCCTGAAGATGCACGCCAACAAGCGTGAGGAGATCAAGGAGGTCTACGCCGGGGACATCGCGGCGGCCGTGGGCCTGAAGAGCGTGATCACGGGCGACACGCTATGCGATGAAGGCAAGCCGATCGTGCTCGAGTCGATGGACTTCCCCGAGCCGGTCATCTCGCTGGCCATCGAGCCGAGGACCAAGAGCGACCAGGAAAAGCTCGGCGTCGGCCTCCAGAAGCTGATGCAGGAGGATCCGACGTTCCGCGTCAAGACCGACGAGCAGACGAGCCAGGTCGTCATCGCCGGCATGGGCGAGCTGCACCTCGAGATCATCGTCGACCGTCTGAGGCGCGAGTTCAGCGTCGAAGCCAGCACCGGCAAGCCGCAGGTCGCCTACAAGGAGACGCTCACGCGTCCGGCCGACGGCGAAATGCGTTATTCGAAGCAGACGGGCGGCCGCGGCCAGTTCGCCGAGGTCAAGATCCGCCTGTTCCCGGGCGAGCCGGGCACCGGCTACATCTTCGAGAACGAGATCAAGGGCGGATCGATCCCGCGCGAGTTCATCAAGCCGGTGGACGAGGGGATCAAGGAAGCCCTCACGCGCGGCGTGCTCGCCGGCTACCCGATCGACGACGTGCGGATCGAGTTGTACGACGGCAAGCACCACGAGGTGGACTCGTCGGAAATGGCGTTCAAGATCGCCGGCTCGATGGCGTTCCAGGACGCAGCCAAGAAGGCCAAGCCCGTGCTGCTCGAGCCGGTGATGCGGGTCGAGGTCGTCGTGCCGAAGGAGTTCATCGGCGAGGTCATGGGCGACCTGGCGAGCCGGCGCGGCCGCATCCAGTCGCAGGACGATCGCGGCGGCACGCAGATCGTGAACGCGCGAGTGCCGCTGTCGGAGATGTTCGGTTACGCGACCGACCTCCGGTCGCGCACGCAGGGCCGCGCGACCTACAGCATGCACTTCGACGCCTACGAGCAGGCGCCGCCGAACGTCAGCGAGGAAGTCGTCGCGAAGGTGCAGGGCAAGGCGTAATCCGATTGCGGATTGCGGATTGACGGTTGACGAATTAACGGAGCGCAGCGCACATGGCGAAGGAAAAGTTTGATCGGTCCAAGCCGCACGTGAACGTGGGGACGATCGGGCACATCGACCACGGGAAGACGACGCTGACGGCGGCGCTGACGAAGGTGGCGGCCGACAAGGGGTGGGCGAAGTTTGTGCCGTATGACGAGGT
>Ga0207701_10003097_pt1 | contig 17140 bp, 13 predicted proteins | sample KBSSwiSSwithPhiX_FD_184294 | JGI IMG/M metagenome (GOLD analysis project Ga0207701, IMG submission 184294) | Switchgrass rhizosphere bulk soil microbial communities from Kellogg Biological Station, Michigan, USA, with PhiX - S5 (SPAdes) (version 2) | ecosystem: Environmental > Terrestrial >... | reverse complement strand
TGACTCGGGCATGGCGGCGGCCATCGGCTACGCGCGCGAGAGCGGCATCCCCTACGACCAGGGCCTGATGCGGTCGCACTACATGGGCCGGACCTTCATCGAGCCGTCGCAGCAGATTCGCCACTTCGGGGTAAAGCTCAAGCTCAGCCCGGTGCGCGAGGTGCTGCGCGGCAACCGGGTGGTGGTGGTCGACGACTCGATCGTGCGCGGCACCACCTCGCGCAAGATCGTCGGCATGATCCGCTCGGCGGGCGCGCGCGAGGTCCACCTGCGCATCAGCTCGCCGCCCACGGTGGGGCCCTGCCGCTACGGCATCGACACGCCGACGCGCGAGGAGCTGATCGGTTCCAGCCACAGCGTCGAGCAGATCCGCGACTACATCGGCGCCGATTCGCTGGGCTATCTGTCGCTCGAGGGGCTGTACGAGTCGGTCGACGGCGCGACCCGCGCGCCCAGCAAGGGCCTGCCGGTGATCCAGCCGGCCCCCGCCGGGCCGGAGGGCTACTGCGACGCCTGCTTCTCGGGCCGATATCCCATCGCCGCCGAGCAACCGGCGCGCCTGCGCCAGCTGCGCCTGATCAGCGCCTGAGCGGGCGGCCCCCCCGCGGTCAGGGCAGGGGGTGGGCGAGGAAGAAGGCCCACATCACGCTGTTGGCATCCACGGTCAACGTCTGCTGGGCCGCGCCCGGCCATTCGTGGCCGGCGCCGGCGATGGTGTACAGGGCGACCTCGGCGCCGGCGGCGCAGCTGCGGTAGTCGCTGAGCTCGACGCCGGTCGCCGGCTGGGTGACCTCGGGCGGGTCGGGGCAAGCGTCGTGCGCGGCCCACTGGGCGGCCGCGCTGGGCACGCTATAGGTCCAGTAGGGTGGCCCGCCGCCGTCGTAGGGATTGGTCCCGTCCGCCGTGCCGTGAAACGACACCACCGGAACCGCGCGCGCGTCGGCGCAACCCTCGGGGAAGCGCAGGCCCGCGACCGGCGCGACCGCCGCCACCGCCCCGGAGAGACCGCACCCGATCTGGCTCGCCATCCTGCCGCCGCCGGAAAAGCCGGTGGCGTAGATCCGCCGCCAGTCGATGGCGTAACGCTCGGTCAGCGCGGCGATCGCCCGCGCAAAGAAGGCGATGTCGTCGGCGGCGTCGGGCGGGACCGCTCCGCCTCCCGACAGCGGCTGTCCCGGCACATTCCAGGCAAATCCACCGCCAAGGTCGATCGCCCCGTCGGGATAGACCACGATGAACCCCTGCGCGTCGGCGAGCGCATCCATCCCGGTGTAGGCTTGCTGGCCCGCGGCGTTGCCCCCCGACCCGTGCAGGTTGAACACCAGCGGGCGGGCCGTCCCCAGGTCGCCGCCCGGCAGGTGGACGATGAGATGTCGCGCATGCCCGTCGATGGTCAGCATGAGGTCGTCGGTCCGCGGCGGGACATCCCCGGTGGCGGCGTCGGGCACGATCACGGTGACCTCGCCCGGCGGCCCGACGCCGGCGACGGGATTCCGGCAAGCGGGGAGGAGCGCGAGCACGAGCGCCAGCGGCCAGCGGGACATGGCGCGGATGATACGCCGGTTGCGGGGCGGGGGGACTGTCGGGATCTTCAGCCGCGCGCGGCGCGGGCGGCGGCCACGCTGTCATCTATGTAGCGGCGCCAGGTCTCGTCGGGCTCCCAGCGGCGGGCCAGGTCGTGGGCGGCCTGGGCCGGTCCGGGCTGCCCCTCGACGATCCGATAGGCGAAGATCAGCGCCGACACCCGCTTGTTGGCCGCGCAGTGGACGAACAGCCGGCGGTCGCGGTTCTCGCGCATCACCTCGAAGAAGCGCAGCGCCGCCGGGACCGCGGGCGCGGTGAAGTCGATGGGGATGTGCAGGTAGTGCATGCCCAGGCGGGCCACGACCGCCCCCTCGTCCGGCAGGGCGCCCGGCGAGGTGGCCAGCGCCAGGTTGATCACCACCTCGAACCCGCGCGCCGCCACCGCGCCCAGCTCGGCCTCGGTCGGCTGGCCCGCGGTCGCCAGCCGGTCCGACAGAACCAGCAGATCCCGAATGGTCGACAGGTCGGCCGGCGGCGTCATGGCGCTAGAGCTCCGCGTAGGCGCGCCGGGCGTCGACGCTGATCAGGCGCCGCTCGGGCAGCCGGACCGCGGTCAGCCGTTTTCCGTAGACGCACCCCGTGTCCAGCCCCAGCGCAAAGGGGTACTGCTGCAGGCCCCGGACCGCGTCGTGGCCGAAGACGATCCGCTCCGGGCCCGGCCACACCTTGGCCCAGGGACGTCCCTCGATGCGCTTGGTCGGCTGCCCCTGGTCGTCGATGCTGCGCATGCTGATGAGGTGCTCGCGCTGTTGCTCCTCGATGGTGACGCCGGGCACGGCGCCCGCGTGCAGCACCACCGTGTCGGCGCCGCCGGGCTGCTCGGGACCCAGGCGCAGGAACAGCGGCAGGGACTCCAGGAATTTCCAGTCGGGCCGGCTGAGCCCGTCGGCCACCTGCTGGTGCTCGGCGCGAACCCCCTTGCTGGGCGGCGGCACCTCGCCGCGCGCGACGGCCCGCGCGCGCAGCACGTGGTCGTCGTGGTTGCCCAGCACGGCCTGGGCCCCTTCCTCGCGGGCCAGCTGCAGCACGCCGGGCGAATCCGGACCCTTGGCCACCAGATCGCCGGCCAGCACCAGCCGCTCGCCGGGGGCGTAGCCGCTGGCGGCCAGCAAGCGGCGCAGCTCGTCCAGGCAGCCGTGCACGTCGCCCACCACGATGGTGGGTCGCATCGGTGAATCCGGGCCCGCGTCGCGGACCGAGCGTGCGCCAACCTTCACGGAGGTGAGCCTAGCAGGCCCGCGCGCCGGCGGGTGCGGGGTCCCGAGTCGAATTTGTTCACGCGATCCAAGGTTGACCCCACCGGGATTTGCGGCGAGCTTAGCCCCGGCCGCTGGTGCCGCGTTCATCCGTGTTGCCTGGAAATCACAACCGCCTGTCGTCACTGGTCGCCGTGGGGATCCGGCCCGCCCTGGTCGCGATCGCCGGTGGCTGGCGATTCCATCGCGCGCACGGCGCGACCCTGCGGCGGGCGCGCGCGCTGTGCCTGGCCGGCGATCTGCTGGAGGTGCGCCGCCCGCACGACTGGCAGCCACGCAGCGCGCGCCTGTACCAGCGGACCGCTCGCTACCTGGCGCCGGTCTCGCCGGCGACCGCGGCGGCGGTGCCCGGACAGCATCCCGCCCCCTACGCCCACCGCTTGCTGCGGGTGGCGGCGGCGCCTTACCGCCGGGCCGCGCTGGCGCTGGCCGGGCTGGCCGCCGGCCTGCTGGCGGCCGTGGCGCTGCTCGGGTTGCTGGGCTGTCTGGTGTCGCCCCGGTTGCGCGCGCGCCTGTTCCCGCGCGACCTGGCGGCGCGCGCCAGCTGGGTGGCCAGCAGCTTCGTTCCCCCCAACCCGCTCAGCGGCGTCGGGCCGGCGACCGACCGTCACGACCTGTTCTTCCACACCACGATCTCCGACCACCCCTGGATCGAGATCGATCTCGGGGCCCGCCGGGTCATCCGATCGTTGCTGATCGAGAATCGCCGCGATTGTTGCCGCGAGCGCGCGCTGCCCCTGAATTTCGAGATCTTCGACGAGGGTATGGATCAGTGGCGGGTGGTGGCTCAGCGGCGTTCGGCGTTCGAGGTCTGGACGCGCAGCTTTCCCGCGGTGCGCGCCCGCCGGGTGCGGGTGCGGCTGGCAGCCTCGGGCATCCTGCACCTGCGGCGCATCTCGCTGTACGAATGGTAAGGCAGCGCGTGGCTCGCGTCTGGCGGGCGTTGATGCAGGACCGAGAGACCGGCTGGGGCTTTGCCGGCGTGGTGGCCGCCCTTTACCTGGCGTTCCTGATCTGGATGCACCTGCACCACGAGCTGTGGCGCGACGAGGCCCACGCCTGGAGCCTGGCGCGCATCGCGCACGGCTTCGGCGACCTGGTCACCGGCGATCGGCGCTACGAAGGTCACCCGCCGCTGTGGTTCTGGTACCTGCGGGTCTGGAGCTGGATCGTGCCGGCGGCCTGGGGGCTGCAAGTGGCGACCATCGCGGCGGCGCTGGGCGCCGCGCTGCTGTGGCTGCGCTTCGCCCCCTTCCCGCGCCTGCTGAGGGTGCTGCTGCTGGCCACCTACTACTTCGGCTACGAGTACACGGTGATGTGCCGGAACTACGTGCTGGGCTGGCTGATGCTGTGCGTGTTCTGCACGCTCTATCACCCGCTGCGCGTGCGCGTGCTGAGGCTGACCGCGGTGCTGGTGCTGCTGGCCTGGACCAGCGTCTACGGGCTGGTGATCGCCCTCGGCCTGGTGCTGTTCCTGGCGCTGGAGCAGGTGCGGCTGCGGGGCGGCACGTCCGAGCGCCGCCAGCTGGTGATGGTGGCGCTGCCGCGCCAGCTGCTGGGCCTGGCCATCTTCGCCGCCGCGGTGTGGTTCTTCGCCTGGAGCGTCGAGCCGCCGGATCCCAACCCCTTCTCGCCGGGCTGGAACTTCGCCGCTCTCAACCCCGATGCGCTGCCCTCGGTGGTGACCCGGGTGGTCGACGGCATGCTCCCGCTGCGCCCGTTCCGGATCGACTTCTGGCACCGCTGGCTGGCCTACTGGGACCGGTTTCCCGCCGCGACGCCCTACCTGGCCGCCGGCTGCCTGGCCGCCGCCGCCGCGGTGCTGTACCGCTCGTGGCGGTTGCTGTGCTTCTACCTGATGTCGGTGTTGCTGATGGTGGTGGTCCAGGTGGCCCGCTACGGGGGCAGCCCGCGGCACTGGGGCCATTTCTTCATGGCGCTGATCGCCGCCAGCTGGCTGCTGCGCACCCTGTCGCCGCGCCGCCGTCACCTGCCGTCGCTGCTGCTGCTGCTGGTTCTGTGCGGGGTTCAGGTGCAGAGCTTCCTGGCGGCGACCGCCATGGACACCCGCTACCCGTTCTCCGGCGGGCGCGACGCCGCCGCGTACATCCGGAGCGCCGGCATGCTGGACTGGCCACTGGTGGCTGGTCCGGGCCAGGCGCTCACGGTGGCGGTCTATCTACGCCGCCCCTTCTACAACATGGAGACCGAGGAGGTGGAAGAGACCGTGGCCTTTCACGCCCGGCGCAAGAACTTCTCCGCCCCCGAGCTGGTGACCCGGGCCATCGGCGTGTCGCGCGAGCAGCACCGTCCGGTGGTGGTGGTGACCGGGGTGCCGCTGGCCCCGGTGCCGCCCGGCGTGCGCGCGCGCCTGCTGTACAGCAGCCCCCGCTGCACCATCGACGACGAGGAGTTCCGGGTGTACTCCCTCGACGCCAGTTAGCGGCTAGGATCGGGCACATGGCCACCATCGCTACATCCGTCACCGTGGTCGCTGGGCCGCATGCCGAGTCGGAGCGGCTTGACGCCAGCGTGGGTGAGTTGCGGCGGCGCTTTTCGCGGGCGCTGATCGACCGCTACCTCGACCGGGTGCCGGTGGTGGGCGCCGGGGTGCTGTTGGCGCCGGGGGCGGCGCTGGTCGGCGACGTACGGCTCGGCGATGACAGCTCGATCTGGTGGGGCGCGGTCCTGCGCGGCGACCTGGCGCCCATCACCGTGGGGGCGCGCTCGAACATCCAGGACGGCACGGTGATGCACGTCGCCGACGGCACGCCCTGCCTGGTCGGCGAGGAGGTCGTGGTCGGCCATCGCGCCATGCTGCACGCCTGCCGGGTCGAGGATGGCTGCCTCATCGGCATGCAGGCCACCATCCTCGACGAGGCGGTCATCGGCCACGGCTCGGTGGTGGGCGCGGGCGCGCTGGTCACCCAGCGCACGCTGATCCCGCCCCGCAGCCTGGTGCTGGGCGCGCCCGCCAAGGTGGTGCGCGCCCTGACCCCCGACGACGAAGCCTTCCACCGCGCCGTCGCGCAAAAGTACGTCCGCCTCAAAGAGAACTACCTGCGTGACGCCCTGCGATCCGGTTGAGCGATCCGGAGCGCGCCGCCGTCTGCTAGACTGCCGCGCATCATGATGGAGCTGAGCCCGATCCGCGAGCGCATCACCAAGCTGGAGAGCCGCCTGGAGATTCTCCGGGGGCATCTTTGACATCGCCGGCAAAAGGGATCGCATAGCGGAGCTGGACGCGGAGGCTGGCACCCCCGAGTTCTGGACCGCGACCGAGAAGGCTCAGGCCACGCTGCGCGAGCAGGCGCGGCTGAAATCCACCGTCGACGGCTTCGACGCCCAGATCAAGGCCGCCGAGGAGGCGCGCATCCTGGTCGACCTGGCCGACGAGGCCAAGGACGAGTCGACCGCCCTGGAGGCGACGCGCACCATCGCGGCCGCCGAGGAGTGGGCCGGCAAGCAGGAGGTCGCGCGCATGCTGTCCGGTCCCTACGACCGGCAGGGCGCGCTGGTCAGCATCAACGCCGGCGCGGGCGGCACCGAATCACAGGACTGGGCCGAGATGCTGCAGCGGATGTACATGCGCTGGGCGTCCCGGCGCGGCTACGGCTGCGAGCTGCTGGATATCCAGCCCGGTGACGAGGCCGGCATCAAGAGCGCGACCCTGGGCATCAGCGGCGACTGGGCCTATGGCTACCTGCGCGCCGAGGCCGGCGTGCACCGGCTGGTGCGCATCTCGCCCTACGACGCCCAGGCGCGCCGGCATACCTCGTTCGCCAGCGTGTTCGTCTACCCCGACATCGACGAGACGGTGAAGGTGGAGATCGACGACAAGGAGCTGCGCATCGACGTGATGCGGTCGTCGGGCGCCGGCGGCCAGCACGTCAACAAGACCGAGTCGGCCGTGCGCATCACCCACCTGCCGACCGGGATCGCGGTGCACTGCCAGCAAGAGCGCTCGCAGCACAAGAACCGCGCCACCGCCATGCGCATCCTGCGCTCCAAGCTGTTCGAGATCGAACAGAAGAAGATGGAAGACAAGATGGGCGGCATCCACGCCCAGAAGAAGGCCATCGAGTGGGGCAGCCAGATTCGTTCCTACGTGCTGGCTCCCTACCGCCTGGTCTCGGATCACCGCACCGGGATCAAGGTCAGCAACGTCGATGCGGTGCTGGACGGCGACCTGGATCAGTTCATGATCGCCCAGCTGTTGCAGCTGGCGGGCGACCCCTCGGCCGCGCCTGTCGTCAGCGCCCCAGACGATGACCTCTAGCCGGTCCGGATACACACCCTCCCTGACCCCGAGTGGTAGTCGCGGGTGAGTCGCCCGGCGACATCGCACCGCGTCCGTAACCAAACGTGCACAATCCGGATACATTGTGGAGAAATCCTGATATGACCAATGAAATTAGCAGTTTGGAAAGAAATCCACTGTTGACAGGTCGTGGATAGATCATGGCCGACGAACGAGAGCTCATCGCCGAACGCGAGAAAAAGGTCGGGGAGATTCGCGCGCTTGGAGCCAACCCCTACGCCAACGACTTTGTCCCCAGCCACACCGCGGCCGAGGTGCTGCAGCGTTTCGCCGGGGTAACGCCGCCGGCCGAGCCGGAGGGGCAAGCAAAGCCGCAAGAAAAGGCAGAGAGAGGTGCGCCGCCCCCCTTGCTCTCGCCGGACAAATTCGCGCTGGCCGGCCGGGTGGTCGCCTACCGCGGCTTCGGCAAGGCCACCTTCGTCAAGATCCTGGACCGCAGCGGTGAGATCCAGCTCTACGTGAAAAAGGATCAGGTCGGTGACGCCGCCTACCAGCTGTGGCAAAAGGTCGAGCGCGGCGACTTCGTGGGCGCGGTCGGCGGCGCGATGTTCACCCGCACCGGCGAGCTGACCATCCTGGCCGACACGGCGGTGATCCTGACCAAGGCGACGCGGCCTCTGCCCGAGAAGTGGCACGGCCTGCAGGACGTGGAGATCCGCTACCGCCAGCGCTACGTCGACCTGGTGGTCAACCCCGAGGTGCGCGAGGTCTTCAAGAAGCGCACGGCGATCGTGCGCTCGATCCGGCGCTTCCTGGATACGCGCGGGTTCCTGGAGGTGGAGACGCCCATGATGCACTCGATCCTGGGCGGCGCGGCGGCGCGACCATTCGAGACCCACCACAACGCGCTGGACCTGGACCTGTACATGCGCATCGCCCCCGAGCTGTACTTGAAGCGCCTGGTGGTGGGCAGCTTCGAGCGGGTCTACGAAATTGGCCGCAACTTCCGCAACGAGGGGCTGTCGCGCCAGCACAACCCCGAGTTCACCATGCTGGAGTTCTACCAGGCCTACGCCACCTATCAGGATCTGATGGCGCTGACCGAGGAGCTGTTCCGCGAGCTGGCGCGCGAGGTCGCCGGCGGCGAGACCATCAGCTATGGCGGCCAGGCCGTCAGCCTGGCGGCGTCCTGGCCGCGCATCCCCATGAAGGACGCGATCATCGACGCGGTCCGCGCGCAGCTGCTGCCCGCGGGGCTGGAGCGCGCCATGCTGGACGACGAGGCGGCGCTGTCGCGCTGGATCGCCGCCAGCGGCGTGGGCGACAAGAAGGACGAGCTGGCGGCGGTGCTGCGCAAGTCCGACAGCCACGGCGAGCGGGTGGGGGCGCTGTTCGACTACGCCGGGGAGAAGGCGCTGCCCGCCGACCGTCCGGCCTTCGTCACCGACTATCCGGCCGAGACCTCGCCGCTGTCGCGGCGCAACGACGCCGACCCGGGTCGCGTCGACCGCTTCGAGCTGTTCATCGTGGGCCGCGAGCACGCCAACGCCTTCTCCGAGCTGAACGACCCCGCCGACCAGCGCGGCCGCTTCCAGCGCCAGGTCGACGCCAAGGCCAAGGGCCGCGAGGAGACCATGGACTATGACGAGGACTACTGCCGCGCCCTGGAGTACGGCCTGCCGCCCACGGCGGGGGAGGGGATCGGCATCGATCGGCTGGTGATGCTGCTCACCGACCAGCCCTCGATCCGCGACGTGATCTTGTTCCCGCTGATGCGGCCCGAGGTTGCGCCGACCCCGACGAGCGAATAGAAGGCTCGCTGGTGGGCATCGCGGGTCCCGGTTCCGGGTTCGAATGGCTGGTGGCCTGGCGCCACCTGCGCGTCGACCCCCAGCGGCGCTCGCGGGTGACCATGCTGGTCGGTATCGCCATGGTGCTGGTCGGCTTCGGCTGGTACGTCATGGGCCGTTTCGGACCGCGGCTCTTCGACCGCCTGTTGCACATCGGCCCGCTGCTGGAGCTGCGGCTGGACGGCAATCCCTTGCTCGACGTGCTGCAGATGGGCGGCATGTCGGTCGCGGTGCTGGGCCTGTTGATAGCGATCCTGGGTGGGCTGTTCGCGGTCTTCACCGTGTTCCCCGCGATCTCGATCTTCGGAGTGTTCCTGGGCACCGCCGTCCCGATCATCGCGCTGTCGGTGATGTCGGGCTTCGAGTCGGATCTGAAGTCCAAGATCCGCGCCACCAAGGCCGACGTGCTGATCGGCGCCGCCGACGATCGCCCGTTCACCGACTGGAAGGCCGTCGAGGCCAAGATCGCCGGCGTCGACGACGTGGTGGCCTCGATGGCCTACCTCGAGTCGGAGGTGATCGTGAAGCACGCCTCCAACCCGGCCGGGATGGGGATCGTCCTGCGCGGCATCGACGCCCGCACGGCGCCGCGGGTGCTGGACCTGGCGCGCAAGATGTCCGAGGGCAAGGTCGAGTATCTGCTGACCCCCAGCCAGATCCCGGTCGACGACTTCGAGAGCGCGCCCTCGCGCGGCGGGCGCGGCGCCGCCGCTCGCGGCCGCGCCGGCGATGACGACGACACGGAGCAGGCACCCGGCGGGCCCCGCGAGTCGCCGCCCGGCATCCTGCTGGGCGAGGAGCTGTACGCCCGTACGCTGCACGTCTTCGTGGGCAGCGACGTCGACGTCGCCTGCCCGATGTGCGGCGTCGGGCCCTCGGGCCCCATGCCGCGCCTGCGTTCCTTCCGGGTCGCGGGCCACTTCTACACCGGGATGTACGAGTTCGATTCCAAGCTGGCGTACGTCTCTTTGCCGGAAGCCCAGAAGTTCCTGCGCATGCAGGGCGAGGTCACCGGCCTGGAGGTGCGCACCACCACCCCCGAGCACGCCAGCCGGGTCGCCGCCGAGATCTCGGCCCGCATCGGTCCCGCCTACGAGGTGCGGTCCTGGGAAGAGCTGAACCGCAACCTGTTCATGGCGCTGAAGCTGGAGAAGATCGCCATGTTCGTGGTGCTGACCTTCATCGCCCTGGTGGCGTCGTTCTCGATCGTCTCCAACCTGATCATGCTGGTCACCGAGAAGGGGCAGGAGGTCGCGATCCTGAAGTCGATGGGCGCGCGCGACGTGGCCATCCTGCGGGTCTTCTTCGCCGAGGGCCTGTGCATCGGCCTGTTCGGCCTGGTCCTGGGCACCATCTGCGGCATCGGCGGCTGCCTGCTGCTCTCGCGGGTGGGGTTGCCCCTGAACCCCGACGTCTATTACATCCAGAAACTCCCGGTGGTGATGCGCGCCTCGGAGATCACCTATGTCTGCCTGGCCGCCCTGGGCCTGTGCTGCGTGGCCACCTTCTACCCCGCCTTCCTGGCCTCCCGCATGCGCCCCGTCGAAGGCCTGCGATACGAGTGACGCTCGCTTCGCTCGCTCGCGGGAAGGGGAAGACCCCTCCCCGCGGGCCCCTCCCAGCGCCTTAGGGAGTGAGTCGACGCGGCGGAGCCGCGTCTCCCGTCGATGAACCCGCTCGCTGCGCTCGCTCTGACGTTGAGGGGCGTATGCCCAAAAAGTGCGGGTGCGACCCGCCCTCCGATCCCCTCTGCCCCGTCCTCGGGGGAGAGTTAGGGTGAGGGGGACGCTCGATAGTGTGAGGCGTCCGCTCTCGTGAAGGCATCGACCGAACGAATGCGATCCCGGGTCGTCCATAGGCAACCCCCTCTAACTCCGCCAAGTCTCAAGCCTTGTCGTGATCTCCCCGTCGTTGACACTCGCTTTTGTGCCGACTACGTTGCGACCCCGAAATGAACCCGCGCAAGGAGCCTGGTTGACGCCTGCGGCCTCGTCGGCGCCGATCTCTGGTCCGCCTTCGCCTTTGACACCACCGGGTGCGTCCGAGAAGGAGCGCCAGAGCCGGGGGGGGGCGCACGTGGTGGTGCGGGGGTTGACCAAGAACTTCTCGCACGGCGGGCGGGTCCTGCCGGTGCTGCGCGGGATCAACTTCGAGCTGCGCCCGGGTGAGGTCGCCTCGGTGGTGGGGGCCTCGGGCGCCGGCAAGTCCACGCTGTTGCACGTGCTGGGCATGCTGGACGCGCCCTCGGCCGGCAGCATCACCTTCGACGGCCGCGATCTGGACGTGACCACCATGTCGTCGGCGACGCAGGCCGAGTTCCGCAACCGGGAGATCGGCTTCGTCTTTCAGTTTCACCACCTGCTGCCCGAGTTCACCGCGCTGGAAAACGCCATGATGCCGGGGCTGATCATGCGCCTGCCGCGGCGTGAGTGCGTCGAGCTGTCGCGGCGGATCCTGACCCGGCTGGGCCTGGCCGACCGGCTGGACCACCGCCCCGGCGAGCTGTCGGGCGGCGAGCAGCAGCGGGTGGCGCTGGCGCGCGCGCTGTTGCTGTCACCGCGGCTGTTGCTGGCGGACGAGCCGACGGGGAACCTCGACACCAAGACCGGCCGCGAGATGCATGCGCTGTTCTTCGAGCTGAATCGCGAGCGGGGCATGACGATCCTGATCGTCACCCACAACAACGAGCTGGCCGCCCAGACCCCTCGCAAGCTGCGCATGGTCGATGGCGTGATGGTCGAAGAAGAGGGGTAGCGAGATCGTGATCCGCATCGCCATTGCCCGCCCTGGGGGTCCGGGATGGGTGTCCCGTATCCAAGCCCGGCGGCGCCCCGGTCGCGCCGCCGCGCCCGCCGTGCTGCTGCTGCTGCTGCTGGCGGCGGCGCTGCCCGCCCGCCGAGTCCTGGCCGCCGACCCCGCGCCCGCGCCTGCCGGCGCCTCCGAGGCCGCCGCCCCCGAAGAGGAGGCGGCCGCCGCGCCGGCGGCGGCCCCCACGCCGTCGCTGAAGGTGGCGCGCGTCCTGTTCCGCGGCAACCGCAAGGTCGAAGACGACGCCATCAAGATCAACCTCAAGACCCAGCCCGGGGTGACCCTGACCCAGGAGACCCTGCGCGAGGACGTGCGCACGATCTGGAAGATGGGCTTCTTCGAAGACGTCCAGATCGAGAGCACCGAGAGCAAAGCCGGCCTGGTGATCGTCTTCGTGCTCAAGGAGAAGCCGGCCATCAACAAGATCTACGTCGCCGGCAACGACGAGATCTCGCTGACCAAGATCAACGAGGTCCTGGACGTCAAGAAAGAGCAGATCCTGGACCCGGCCAAGCTGAAGAAGAACGTCGAGAAGATCAAGGAGCTGTACGTCGAGAAGGGCTTCTACATGGCCGAGGTGACCTACGAGCTGAAACGTAATTCACCGTCGGAGGTCGACGTCTGGTTCCGCGTGCGCGAGAACGCCAAGGTCGAAGTGCGCCGGGTCAACTTCGTGGGCAACCACGCCATCCCGGACGCCGAGCTGCGTGAGGTCATCCTGACCCACGAGGGCAACATCCTGTCGATCATGACCCAGGCCGGCACCTACCGCGAGGACGTGTTCCAGCGCGACCTGTTGCTGCTGCAGGCCCACTACTGGGACCGCGGCTACGTCCAGGTCAAGGTCGGCACGCCCCTGATCGAGCTTTCGCCCGACAAGCAGTCGATGTACATCACCATCTCGATCGAGGAGGGGCCGCAATACCGCCTCGGCAACATCGACGTCCGCGGCGATCTGCTGGAATCCAAGGAGTTCTTCCTCAAGAAGGTCTCGGTCAAGCCGGGCGAGATCTTCAACCGCTCCAAGCTGTCCGAGGATCTGCAGAAGCTCACCGACCTGTACAAGGACCGCGGCTTCGCCTACGTCAACGCCAGCCCGGCCACCCCGGTCGACGAGAAGACCCGCACCGTCGACGTCACCTTCGAGATCCAGAAGGGCGAGCTGGTCACCTTCGACCGCATCAACGTGCGGGGCAACTCCAAGACCCGCGACAAGGTGATCCGGCGCGAGCTGCGCATCATCGAGGGCGACTCCTACAGCCAGTCGCTGCTGGACTACTCCAAGCGGCGGGTCAACGCGCTGGGCTTCTTCGAGAAGGTCGACGTCTCGACCAAGCGCGGGTCCAGCGACAACCAGATGGACGTCAACGTCGAGGTCGCCGAGCGCCCGACCGGCACGTTCCAGATCGGCGCCGGCTTCTCGTCGGTCGAGAACTTCATCGCGCAGGCCCAGATCTCCCAGAACAACCTGCTCGGGCGCGGGCAGCTGCTGACCTTGCAGGCGCAGATCTCCAGCTTGCGCCAGCTGTTCCTGCTGCAGTTCCAGGACCTGTACTTCCTCGATACCGACTGGACCTTCGGGTTCAACCTGTTCAAGCAGGACCGCATCCTGTCGTCGTTCACCCGGTCGTCGAAGGGCGCCAGCCTGACCTGGGGCTACCTGCTGGCCGAGGACCTGCGCCTGCTGCTGACCTACACCCTGGAGGACGTCAACGTCTCGACCGGCGGCTTCGCCGGCCTGTTCTCCAGCGGGCAGCGCGATCCGGTGCCGCTGACCTCGATCGCCAACCTGGTGCGCTCCGGGATCACCTCGGCGGGGCGCGCGCTGCTGTCCTACGACTCGCGCGACAACCGCATGTTCCCGACCCGCGGCTGGTACAACACCATCTCGGGGGAGATCGCCGACACCTTCCTGCTGTCGGAGAACATCTTCACCCGCTACGAGGCGGTGGCGCGCTTCTTCTATCCGATCTGGGGCCCGTTCGTGTTCCGCATGAAGCTGGAGGGCGGTCTGATCTCCAGCCGCGACCCGCACGGCGTGCCGATCTTCGAGCGTTACTTCGTGGGTGGTATCTACGACATCCGCGGCTTCTCGCCGCGCTCGCTGGGTCCGGTGATCCAGTCGCTGGGCGAGCAGACCCAGGACTCCGCGCTGCGCCCGTTCCTGATCGGCGGCAACATGCAGGTGCTGGGCAACGCCGAGATCGAGTTCCCGATCTTCGACAAGGTGGGCATCCGCGGCGTGATCTTCGCCGACATGGGCAACGCCTTCAACCTGGAGAATCAGTACTGCAAGCTTCACCCCGCGGGCGTCGACGACAGCAAGAACCCCTGCCGCACCCCGCTGGACCTGACCGCCTACCGGGAGAGCTGGGGCTTCGGGTTCCGCTGGTTCTCGCCCATCGGCCCGCTGCGCTTCGAGTGGGGAATTCCCTTCAAAACGCTGCCGGGCGAACAACCGATTGTCTTCGAGTTCACCATCGGCAACTTTTTCTAGGCTGGCGGATGACCGGGCGGGATGGGGTCTGTTTCCCTACAAATTTCTTGCAGATCTGCTAAGCAAGGCCGCTCCAAAGGAGAGATCACATGTTGCGTTGGGTAATGCTCGGATTTTTCATGCTGGCTTCTTCGCCCCTGACCTCGTTCGCCGAGGACGTGAAGCTGGGATTCGTCGACCTGCAGCGAGCGCTCAACGAGACCGAGGACGGTCGCAAGGCCAAGGCCAAGCTCAAGAAGGACTTCGACCAGAAGCAGAAGGAGCTGGACGAGCAGCAGGAAGAGCTCAAGAAGGCCATCGAGGACCTGGACAAGAAGCGCACGCTGATGCCGGCCGACAAGGTGCGCGACAAGGAGGCCGAGCTGCAGGGCCGCATGCAGAAGGTGCAGCAGACCTATCTGCGCCACCAGCAGGATCTGCAGGGCAAGGAGCAGGCCGAGACCGGCAAGATCTACGAGCGCATGAACCGCATCATCGGCAAGATCGCCCAGGCCGAGAACTTCACGATGATCTTCGAGCGTTCGCAGTCGGCGGTGCTGTTCGCCAAGCCGCACCTGGATCTGACCAACGAGATCATCCGTCGCTACAACAGCGGGGAGGGCGCCGACAAGGCCGGCGGCCCGACCGCGGCCGCGCCGGCGACGCCCGCCAAGCCGCCCGCGGCACCAAAGAAGTAGGGAGCCGGTGCTGGACATTCGCGAGATCGAGCGGATCCTGCCGCATCGCTACCCGTTCTTGCTGGTCGACCGCGTCGACGAGATCGACGACGACCACATCGTGGCGCGCAAGCTGGTCACCCGCAACGAGCCGCACTTCCAGGGCCACTTCCCGGGCCATCCGGTGATGCCCGGCGTGCTGATCATCGAGGCGCTGGCGCAGGCCGGCGCGCTGTACGCCGCGCGGCTGGTCAAGTTCGACGCCGACAAGCAGGTGATCTATTTCATGGCCATCGACAAGGCCAAGTTCCGCAAGCCGGTGGTGCCCGGCGATGCCCTGCGGCTGGAGGTGGTGCCGTTGCGCAAGGGCGGGGTGATCTGGAAGATGCGCGGCGAGGCCAAGGTGGGCGACGACGTGGTCGCCGAGGCCGAGTTCATGGCGAGCATCCAGCCCAAGCCGGGCGCCGCGGCTCCCGCGACGCCCGCCACGCAGGCCGAGGGTTGATGCGCGCCGCCCGCGCGCCCGCGTCCCTGGTGACCGGCGCGCGGCGGGTCGCGATCTGCTGCGCCGGCCTGGCGGCGCTGGGCGCCGCGGGCTGCCCGCGCTCGAAGAAGTTGCCGCCGCGTGCTGACGGCGCCGCGGTCGTGCTGGTCACGGCCGACGCGGCGGGCGAGCCCGGCGTGCCGGTGGTCGCCGAGATCGAGCCCAACGGTACCCTGGCCAACGCCCAGAAGATCGATCTGGTGGCGCCCACCGCGCTGGCGGTCCGCGGCAGCTTCGCCGCCGCCGAGCCGTCGGCCAAGGGTCGCGACGTGGATGTGTACCGGCTGGTGGTCCAGGCGGATCCCGCCGCTGTCGCCGCTGCGGACGCGGCCCGCGGCGACGCGGGCGGTGGACCTCCGGCTGGGGCCGCCAGGCGCCGGCTGTCGGCGCTGGTCCACCCCGACCTGGGCCTGGCGCTGGTGGTCGAGGCGCTCGACGATGCCGGGCAGGTGCTGGCCAGCGCCACCGGCGGCCAGGCCGGCGAGGACGAGGGCATCCCCAGCCTGGCGGTCACCCCCGGCACCTACTTCTTGCGGGTGCGCTCCAGCCAGGGCGGGGTGGGCGACGCTGGCTACCGGCTGACCCTGCGCCTGGGTCCGGCCGAGATGGGCGAGGAGATCGAGCCCAACGGCAAGGCGACGCTGGCCACCGAGCTCAGCCCCTCTGGCGAGGCGGTCGGCTACTTCGGCTGGCGGCGCGACCAGGACTGGTACCGGGTGCCCCTGGAGGGGTTGGCCGAAGGCAGCGCGCTCAGCGCCGACCTGGAGGCGGTTCCCGGCGTCACCGCCTCGCTGCTGGTGCTCGACTCGGTGGAACGCAAGCTGACCGAGGTGCGCGGGCGCAAGGAAGAGCGCGTCGCCGTACGCAACATCCGGCTCCCGCCCGGCGAGCCGCACCTGTTCCTGCAGGTGCGCGCCGACGCCGGACGCAACCTCGAGGTGCGCTACAACCTGCGCGTGCGCACCGAGGTGGCCAAGCCGGGGGCCGCGGGCGGCGACCTCGAGCCCAACGACGATGCGCAGCACGCCAACCCGCTGGCCGACGGCACCGTGCAGGGGTACCTGGGCCGCGGCGACGTCGACGTGTACCGCTACACCGCGGCCGAGCCGCTGGAGCTGGACATCGAGGCCGCCCCGCCCGAGCGAGTGGACCTCAAGATGGAGGTGGTGCGCGAGCCCGACGGGTTGTTGCTGGTGCGCGCGGACAGCGGGCGCCGGCAAGAGCCGGAGCGCCTGCCCAACCTGGCCGCGCCCGGGGGGGCGCTGCTGATCCGCCTCAGCGCCGGCAAGGGTGACGGCAACCCCGACGAGCCGTACCGCCTGACGGTGGCCAGCCACCGCCCCGAGCCGGGCGCAGAGCGCGAGCCCAACGGCACCTCGGCGTCGGCCACACCCATCCCGGCCGGCAGCTCGGGCAACGGGCTGCTGTTCCCCAAGGGGGACGTCGACTTCTGGCAGGCCGCCGCGACCGCCGACGCCGAGGGCAACGTCGCGGTCACCGCGACCGGGATCTCGGGGCTGGCGCTGGACTTGCGGGTGCTATCGCTGGCGGGCAAGGAGCTCGGTCACTTCAAGATCAGCGGTGATGCGCCGGTGACCAACCGGTTGGCAGTGGCCGCCGAGGCCTGCTGCGTCATTCAGGTCCGGGAAGCCACCGGAAAGGCGGCCAACTTTCGCGATCGGTA
>Ga0207701_10003096_pt1 | contig 17142 bp, 15 predicted proteins | sample KBSSwiSSwithPhiX_FD_184294 | JGI IMG/M metagenome (GOLD analysis project Ga0207701, IMG submission 184294) | Switchgrass rhizosphere bulk soil microbial communities from Kellogg Biological Station, Michigan, USA, with PhiX - S5 (SPAdes) (version 2) | ecosystem: Environmental > Terrestrial >... | reverse complement strand
CTCGCCGCGCGCCAGCTCGTCGTCGCCGAACACCACCGCATGGCGGGCGCCGCTCGCATCGGCGCGGCGGAACTGGGCCTTCATGCCGCCCCAGCCGTCGGCGCCGGCGGCGTGCATCTGCACCGACAGGCCGGCGGCGCGCAGCGTCTCGCAGGCCGCGAGCGCCACGGGCAGCGCCTGCGGGCCGGGCACGACGGCATAGATGTCGACCGTCGGCGCCGGCATCGCCACGCCGACCGCCTCGAGCAGGAGCAGCATCCGCTCCACGCCCATGCCCCAGCCGATCGCCGGGGTCGGCTTGCCGCCCAACTGTTCGAACAGACCGTCGTAGCGGCCGCCGCCGCAGACCGTGCCTTGCGAGCCCAGGTGATCGGTGACCCACTCGAACACCGTGCGGTTGTAGTAGTCGAGGCCGCGCACCAGACCTGGATTGACTCGGTAGGCAAGCCCGGCGGCGTCGAGCGCGGCGCGCACCGCGGCGAAGTGCGCCAGCGACTCAGCGCCGAGGAAATCCATCAACTGCGGCGCCGACTCGATGATCGGCTGCATCGCCGGGTTCTTGCTGTCGAGGATGCGCAGCGGATTGCTGTGCAGCCGACTGCGGCCATCGGTGTCGAGCGCGTCGGCATGCTTCTCGAAGTGGGCGATCAGGGCCGCGCGATGGGCGAGCCGCTCCGGGGGCTGGCCGAGGCTGTTCAGCTCGAGCCGGACATCCCTGCCCTCCACCAGGCCGAGGTCGCGCCAGAGGGCACGGCACATGAGGATCTGCTCGGCGTCGACGTCCGGCCCGGCATGGCCCATCGCCTCGACGTCGATCTGGTGGAACTGGCGGTAGCGGCCCTTCTGCGGCCGCTCGTGGCGAAACACCGTCACCTGGCTCCACAGGCGCAGCGGGCCGTTGTAGAGCGCGTTGTGCTCGATCATCGCCCGCACGATGCCGGCCGTGGCCTCGGGACGCAGCGTCAGCTTGTCGCCGTTCATCGCATCCTCGAACGAGTACATCTCCTTCTCGACGATGTCGGTAACCTCGCCGAGGCCGCGCACGAACAGCGCCGTCGGCTCGACGATCGGCGTGCGCACGTTGCGGTAGGCGTAGCGCTGCATCAGCGCGCGCACCTTGTCCTCGAACCACTCCCAGCGCGCCGATTCCGGCGGCAGGATGTCGTTCATGCCTTTGACGGCGCGCAGGATGTCGGTCATGTCTGGAGGGCGGCGCCGGCGCCGCGCAAGGTCAGGCGACGGCGGTGCTGCCGAATCTCTTCTCGATGTAGTTCTCGACCAGCGCGTGGAACTCCGCGGCGATGTTGTCGCCGCGCAGGGTCAGCGCCTTCTGGCCGTCGATGAAGACCGGCGCCGCCGGCGCCTCGCCGGTGCCGGGCAGGCTGATGCCGATGTCGGCATGCTTGCTCTCGCCCGGGCCGTTGACGATGCAGCCCATCACCGCGACCTTGAGCTTCTCGACGCCGGGATAGCGTGCCTTCCACACCGGCATCTGCGAGCGCAGGAAGTCGTCGATCTCCTTGGCCAGCACCTGGAACGTGGTGCTGGTGGTCCGGCCGCAGCCGGGGCAAGCGGTGACGCTCGGGTTGAACGAGCGCAGGCCGAGCGACTGCAGGATCTCGAGCGCGACCACGACCTCCTGGGTGCGGGCCTCGCCGGGCTGCGGCGTCAGCGAGACGCGGATCGTGTCGCCGATGCCTTCCTGCAGCAGCACCGCCAGCGCCGCAGTCGAGGCGACCGTGCCCTTGGTGCCCATGCCGGCCTCGGTGAGGCCGAGGTGCAGCGGGTAGTCGCACTGCCGCGCCAGCGCCCGGTAGACGCTGATCAGGTCCTGCACCCCGGACATCTTGCACGACAGGATGATCTGCTCCGGCGCGAGGCCGATCTCCTCAGCGCGCCGCGCCGACGACAGCGCCGACAGGATGACCGCCCGGTACATGATCTGCCGCGGCTCCTCGGGCTCGGCGAGCTTCGCGTTCTCGTCCATCAGCTCGGTCAGGAGTTCCTGGTCGAGACTGCCCCAGTTGACGCCGATCCGCACCGGCTTGGCGTACTTCGCCGCCACCTCGACCATCTGGGCGAACTGCCGGTCGTGCTTGTCGCCCTTGCCGACGTTGCCAGGATTGATGCGGTACTTCGACAGCGCCTCGGCGCAGGCCGGATGGTCGGCGAGCAGGCGGTGGCCGTTGTAGTGGAAGTCGCCGATCAGCGGCACGTCGATGTCCATCCGGTCGAGCTGCTCGCGGATGTGCGGCACCGCCGCGGCCGCCTCGGGCGTGTTGACGGTGATGCGCACCATCTCCGAGCCGGCGATCGCCAGCTCCTTGACCTGGATCGCGGTGCCGATCGCATCGACCGTGTCGGTGTTGGTCATCGCCTGCACCCGCACCGGCGCATCGCCGCCGACGGTGACGATCCGCCCGCCCCAGCGCACGCTCGCCTGGCGCGAGCGGCGCGGCGCCGGATGCGCCGGTTCGACGAAGGCATCGAGAGGAGATCGGTCGTCGCGCATGCTGTCGCTACCTGAGTTCGAGACGGGCCACGTTGTCGCGTGTGAAGGCCGTGAGATCGGTCGGCTGCCCCCGGATGAAGAGCTCCGTCGCCGCCGCGTTGCCGATCCGCACCCGGAACGGCGGCACGCCGTCGACGCCGACCGCTTCGCCCGACTTGAGCACGCGCGAAACGAGGGGCTGGCCGCGACTGTCGGTGATCTCGACCCACGACGCCGCCGTGGTCCGCAATTGAAGCATGCCCGACGGCATGGTGTCGCCTGGGACCGACGGGACCGACGAGGTGGCAGCGGCTGCCGAGGCCGGCGCAGCCACTGCCGCAACAGCGGTCGTGGCCGATGACGACCCGACCGGGGGCTCCGCCGGCGCCTGGACTTCGATCACGGCCGAGGCGGCAGGCGCCGCGCCGCTTGCCGCGCGGGCGGCGTCGGCGCCGGCCTCCGGCGGCATCCCCGGCTCGACCTTGGCCACGACCGGCGGCGGCGCCGACGCCGGTCGGATAACGCCCGGCACGCCGATCAGGCCAGCGGGAAGAAAGTAGACCACGACCGCCGCCACGAGCAGCAATCCGGTCAGCCAAAGGCCCGGGCTCGAAAGGGCCTCCGGCCAGCTGCTTTGCACCAGCACGCCCGGCCGCTCGCGAAACGGCGTGTTCAGGCCTTCGCCGACGCTCTCGAGGCGGTGGCCCGGCGGCGGCGGCAGGAGCCGCATCACCGGCGCCGGATCGGTCTTCAGCGCCCGGCAGACGGTCTGCGCCAGGGCGCGGGTGAACGTGGCGTCGGGCAGCGCATCGAAGCGGTCGGATTCGAGCAGCTCGAGCTTCTTCGGCGCGACCTTGATCGCCGCCGCGAGCGCGGCGATGTGCAGGCCCTGCTTCTCGCGCGCCTCGCGCAGCAGCCGCCCGGCGGAGGTTGCGTTCGCCGGCGCCGCGGCGCCGGCCTCGTCACTCATCGAACGCGCCTCGGGAGAAGGCCGCCGCCTCCCGCGACTCGGGGAAGCGGTTGCGCAGCTGCCGGCCGAATTCGGTGGTGCCCGGCCAGTTGCCGAGCTTGTGCTCGATGCGCGCCGCCAGCCACAGCGTCTGGGCGTTCGAGACCTGCGACATGGCGTTGACGCGCCGGATGTAGAAGCGCGCCCGTTCGTAGTCGCCGCGGCGATAGAGCACCTCGGCCAGGTTGGTGGAGGTGAACGGGCTGGTCGGGTCGAGCTCGTAGGCCTTCACCAGCGCCGTCTCCGCCTCGGCCAGCTGCCCGGCGTAGGCGAGGCAGACGCCCATGGTCAGCTGGGTGCGCGCGGCGCCGGCATAGCGCGGCACCGCCAGCGCCTGGAGGAACAGCGCGTTCGACTCGGCATACCGCTTCTGCTGGCAGAGGTAGTAGCCGTAGTTGTGCATCGTGTCGGCATCGCGCGGATTGAGCTGCAGGGCGCGCTTGAAGCTCTCCTCGGCCAGCACGTGGTCGCCGAGGTTGGCGTAGATCAGGCCGCGCAGGTTGAACGCCTCGGCGTAGTTCGGATCGGCGGCGATCGCCAGCTTGACCTGGTCGAGCGCGGTCGTCATCTGGTTCTGGCCGAAATAGGCCGACGCCAGCTCCATGCGCGCCCGGGCGCGGCGCGTCGCCTCGGTCTCGTCGGATGCCGTGACCCGGTCCTTGGTCTCCGTGCCCGCGGCAGGCGCGGGACGCGGCGGCGGGGTCGGCTGCGGCGTCTCGGAAACGCAAGCCCCGAGCACGGCGACGATCGCGATCAGCAGGCCGCCGCGGCGAAGACGGGCGACGAGCGTCATGACGCGCTCCGCTCGCGTGCCACGGGAAGACCCGCGCCGCGCCGCGACACCGGCTTGGCGACATTGCGCTCGATGCGCACCGGCACGGCGCGCACGCCGCGTTCCGCGACCCGAGTGCGATCCTGCACCTCGCCGGCGAGCTGGCCGCAGGCGGCGGCGATGTCGTCGCCGCGCGTCTTGCGCACGGTGGTGACGATGCCGCCTTGTTGCAGCACGGCGGCGAACGCCGCCACCCGCTCCGGCGGCGAACGCCGCAGGCCCGAGGCCGGGAACGGATTGAAGGGGATCAGGTTGATCTTGCAGGCGAGCCCCGAAGCGGCGGTGCCGTCGCCGCGAACCAGCGCGAGCAGCGCGCCCGCCTGTTCCGGCGAGTCGTTGACGCCGTCCAGCATGCAGTACTCCAGGGTGATGAAATCGCGCGGCGCGCGCGCCAGGTAGCTGCGGCAGGCGGCCAGCAGCTCGGCGATCGGATACTTGCGATTCAGCGGCACGAGCTCGTCGCGCAAGGCGTCGTCGGGCGCGTGCAGCGACACCGCGAGCGCCACCGGGCAGTCGTCGCGCAGCCGCTCGATCATCGGCACTACGCCCGAGGTCGAGACCGTGACCCGGCGCCGCGACAGGCCGTAGCCGTGATCGTCGAGCATGATCCTGAGGGCCGGCAGCAGCGCCGCATAGTTCTGCAGCGGCTCGCCCATGCCCATCATCACCACGTTGGTGATGGCCCGCTCGCCCGGCGCGAGCCCGAGGCGGCGACGCAGCTCGAACTCGGCATGCCAGAGCTGGGCGACGATCTCCGCGGTGCTCAGGTTGCGGCTGAAGCCCTGGTGGCCGGTGGCGCAGAAGCGGCAGTTGACGGCGCAGCCGGCCTGCGACGAGATGCAAAGCGTGCCGCGATCCGCCTCGGGGATGAAGACGGTCTCTACCGCGTCGCCGGCGCCGACGTCGAACAGCCACTTGATCGTGCCGTCGGCGGCCACCTGCTCGCTCGCCACCGGCAGCGCCTCGATCACGGCGCTGCCCGCCAGCTTGTCGCGCAGCGACTTCGCCAGGTCGGTCATCGCCGCCAGGTCATGCTCGCCGCGCTGATGGATCCAGCGGAACAGCTGGGTGGCGCGAAAGCGCTTCTCGCCGAGCTGCTCGCAGAGGTCGCCGAGCCCGGCGCGGTCGAACTGCAGCAGGTTCACCATGCCGGAGCTCGTGCTCTGCAGCGTCAACGCGCGTGCAGGTTCATGCCGGCGAAGAAGAAGGCGATCTCGACCGCGGCGGTCTCCGCTGCATCGGAGCCGTGCACCGCGTTGGCATCGATGCTGGCCGCGAAATCGGCCCGGATCGTGCCCTTGTCGGCCTTCTTCGGATCGGTCGCGCCCATCAGCTGGCGGTTCTTCGCGATCGCATCCTCGCCCTCGAGCACCTGGATCATCACCGGGCCGGACATCATGAAGGTGACGAGGTCGTTGAAGAACGGCCGGCTCTTGTGCACGGTATAGAACGCCTCGGCCTCAGCGCGCGAGAGGTGCGCCATCCGGGCGGCGATGATCTTCAGGCCCGCGTTCTCGAAGCGCGAATAGATCGCGCCGATGACGTTCTTGGCGACGGCATCCGGCTTGATGATCGAAAGGGTGCGTTCGACGGCCATGGGGTCTTCTCCGGGATACTTGGGCAAAGCCTTTGATTGTAGGGGTGGTGCTGCCGGGGGCGACGTGGCTCCGGGTCAGCGGCCGCGCCGGCCGCCGCCACCACCACCACCGTAGCCCCCTCCTCCGCCTCCGCCGCCACCGCCGCCCCCTCCGCCGCTGCGCCCGCCGCCGAAGCCGCCGCCCCGGTTGCCGCCGCGGTTCTTGCGATGGACCGCGTCGGCGCCGATGTAGCCGAGCGAGGTCTGCAGCGGATCGGGCTGCTTCGGATCGCCCTTGGGCCCGGCAGTCGGACGCGGCGCGCTGCCGCCGGCGCCGAAGCCGCTGTTCGGGCCGATCCTGCGGCCCTGCACGAAGCGGTGGTCGAAGGTCTGCTGCAGCGGATTGGGAATGCGGCTCGGATCGAAGTCGTCGTCGATGTCCTCGTCGCCGGGCGGGCGCGTGGCCGGCTCGGCCGCGGCATTGCCGCCGCCTTCGAAGCGGGCTTCGTCGTTGCGGCGCGGGCCTTGCTGGCGATTGCGATCGTTGCCCTGGCGGTTGTTGCCGTTGTTGCTGTTGGCGTTGCCGCGCGGGCCGCGCTCCTCGCGGCGCGGGCCGCCGCCGCCTTCCGGCCGGGCTTCGCTGCGCTGCCCGTCGCCTTGCGGATTGGCGAGGCGCCGGATCGAGCGGACATCGGCTTCGTCGAGGTCGACCCAGACGCCGCGCTTCAGTCCGAGCGGCAGCACCACGGTGCCGTAGCGGATCCGGATCAGGCGGCTGACGGTCAGGCCGACCGCTTCGAAGAGCTTGCGCACCTCGCGGTTGCGGCCTTCGGTGATGACGACGCGGTACCAGGTGTTGAGGCCTTCGCCGCCGCCGTTGACGATCGACTTGAACGCCGCCCGCTGGCCATCGACCTCGACGCCTTCGAGCAGCTGCGCCCGCTCGGCGTCGCCGAGCGTGCCCATGACCCGGACCGCGTACTCACGCTCGACGCCGAAGCGCGGATGCATGAGCTGGTTGGCCAGGCCGCCGGAGTTGGTGAACAGCAGCAGGCCTTCGGTATTGATGTCGAGCCGGCCAACCGACTGCCACTTGCCCTGGTGCAGGCGCGGCAGGCGACGGAACACGGTGGGCCGGTGCTCGGGGTCGTCGTTGGTGACGATCTCGCCGGCCGGCTTGTGATACGCCAGGATCCGCGCCGGCGGCGGGACGATGCGCACCCGCACCGGCTTGCCGTCGACCTCGATCCGGTCGCCGAAGGAAATGCGCTGGCCGGTGTGCGCCGGCTCGCCGTTGACCTTGATCCGGCCCTCGACGATCAGGTCTTCCATGTCACGGCGCGAGCCGATGCCGGCCTGGGCCAGCACCTTGTGCAGCTTGGGCGCATCGGGCTCCGCGGCAAGGACCCGCTTGCTCGCGGCCTCCTCGGTCTCGACCGGCGCCTCGGCATCGGCATCGAACTCGCCCGCCAGGACCTTGGCGAAGACCTCGCCCGCCTCCGGCGGCGTCACCGGCTGCAGGTGCAGCGGCAGCGGACCTTCGAAATTCGCCGGCAGCGGCAGCGCCCGCCGCGGCCGGTTGCCGTCGCCGCCGCCCTCGCCGCCTTCGCCTCGGCGCCGGTCGCGCCGACCGCGACGCCGGCTGCGCTCGCCGCGTTCACCCTGGCCGCGTTCGCCTTCGCCCTGCTCGTCGCCGTCGTCGCCGCGCTCGCGCTCGGCCCGCGGCGCGGCATCGGCGCCTGCCGCCCCGGCATCGCCCCCCGGGCTGCGCTCAGTGCGGACATCCGGCGCGGTCGCCGAATCTCCGCCTTCGAAATCGCCTTGCGGCACGGCGTTGTCAGATCGGTTCATGGGTGGGTTCCAGGGCGGGGTCGGAGGGTGTGGCGGGAGAATCGGGGGGGAGTTCGGATGCCGTCGCGGCATCGGCCTCAGGGTCGCCGGCGGCGTCGGCGAACGACAGCGATGATTGGGCCGCGAGCGCGGCAAGCGCGTCGTGGCCGCCGGCCGGTGTGTCGCCGGCGCCGTCGAGCGCCGGCAGCTGGTCGAGGCTCTGCAGTCCGAGGTCGTCGAGCAGCTGCCGGGTGGTGGCGAGCAACGCCGGCCGGCCGGGCGCCTCGCGATAGCCGATCGCCTCGATCCAGCCGCGGTCCTCGAGCTGCTTGACGATCGTGCTGGCGACCGCGACGCCCCGAATCTCCTCGATGTCGCCGCGGGTCACCGGTTGGCGGTAGGCGATGATCGCCAGCGTCTCCAGCACCGCGCGCGAATAGCGCGGTGGGCGCTCGGGGCTCAGACGCGCCAGGTAGGCGGCCATCTCCGGGCGACTCTGGAAGCGCCAGCCGCTCGCCAGCTGGACCAGGGCGACGCCCTTGTCGGCGTACTCGCGGGCGAGCTCGTCGAGCAGCTCGCGCAAGGTGTCGTTGCCGATCTCGTCGGTGAACAGCGCGGTCAGCTCGCGCAGGGACATCGGCTGGGAGGAGCAGATGAGCGCGGCCTCGAGGACGCGCTTGGCATCCAGGGTCTTCATGTCGTCGTGGTAGTCCTCGGCCGCGTCGCCTGGCGGCATGTCGTCACGTCTGGAACGCGGCGGGTCCGGTGCGCAGGCGCTGGCCGGTCGTCGAGATGCACACTCGGGTGCGATCGGGTCTCGATGGGTCTCGTCGATCGCTCGGGCGGCGGCAGGATCGCGGCGCGCCGGGGGATCGCATCGAAACGATTGGCCGTGATTGTAAGCGATACCGCCGGCCCTGCCTCAAGCCGCCGATCCGGTGAGTTGCCGCCAGGCCGGCGCCAGGTCGGCCGGCAAGGGCGAAGCGAAGGCGAGCGGCCGCCCCGAGAGCGGATGGGCGAACGCCAGTTGGGCAGCATGCAGCGCCTGCCGCTCGATCCCTTCGGCCGGTCGGCCGCCGTAGAGGCGGTCGCCGACCAGGGGCAGGCCGCGCGACGCCAGGTGCACCCGGATCTGGTGGGTGCGCCCGGTGTGCAGAGTGCAGCGCAGGGCGCTCAGGACGCCGTCGCTGGCGATCCGCTCAACGTCGGTCCGCGCCGCCTTGCCCGAGCCCGTGACCGCCATGCGCAGGCGCATCTGCGGATCGCGGCCGATCGGCGCCTCGACGCTGAATGCCGCCGCCGGCGCCTTGCCGTGGGCGATCGCGAGATAGCGGCGGCGGACCTCACGGCCGGCGATCGCCCGCACCAGGGCGGTGACCGCGACCAGGCTTTTGCCGACCACCATCAGGCCGGAGGTGTCCTTGTCGAGGCGGTGGACGATCCCGGCGCGGGGCAAGGCCGCGCTCTGCGGATAGCGATCGAGCAGGCCGTTGAGCAAGGTGCCCGACCAGTTGCCGGCCGCGGGATGCACCACCCGGCCGGCTTCCTTGTCAACGACGAGCAGATCGTCGTCCTCGTAGACCACCGCCATCGGCAGCGCTTCGGCCCGGTAGGCGCGGCTTTCCTCGGTGGGCAGCAGGGTCATGGCGATCCGCTGCCCGGCCCGCACGCGCTGCGCGGCGCTTGCGGCGGGCTTGCCGTCGACCTGGACCTGGCCGCCCTTGATCAGCCCCTGCAGGTGGCTGCGCGAGAATTCCGGCGCCAAGCCGACGATCACCTTGTCGAGCCGCTCGCCGTGCAGCGCCTCGGCGACGCTCCCTTCGCGCGTTTCCGGCGGGTCGTCCTCAGCATCGACGGCAGTCTCGAGCCTATAAGATTCGTCTTTCACCTCGCCCTTCCCCGACGATGACCCGAACGTCCATTCGCTCCTGGCTGACAGTGTCGGCGATCTCGCTCGCCGCCCTGGGCCTCGTCGCCTGCGATACCACCAAGGACGAATCCTCGAAGTGGCCGCCGGAGCGGCTCTACACCGAGGCCAAGGAGGAAGCCGCCTCCGGCGCCTACGAGAAGGCGATCAAGCTGTACGAGCGGCTCGAGGGCCGGGCGGCCGGCACGGTGCTGGCGCAGCAGGCCCAGCTCGAGCGCGCCTACCTGCTCTGGAAGACCCGGGAAACGGCACAGGCCCTGTCGACCATCGAGCGTTTTCTCAAGCTCCACCCCACGAGCCCGGCGTACGACTATGCGCTCTACCTGCAAGGACTGATCAACTTCAACGACAGCCTGGGGTTCCTCGGCACGTTGGCGTCGCAGGACCTCTCGGAGCGCGACCAGCAGGCCTCGCGCGACGCCTACCAGTCGTTCCGCCAGCTCACCGAGCGCTTTCCGCAGTCCGCGTATGCCGAGGACGCGCGGCTGCGCATGAACTACATCGTCAACTCGCTGGCGGCCTACGAGGTCCACGTCGCCAGTTATTACTTCCGGCGCGGCGCCTACATCGCCGCGGCCAACCGGGCGCAGCAGGCCGTGACCGAGTTCCAGAACTCGCCGGCGGCGGAGGAGGCGCTCTACATCATGACCCAGAGCTACGACCGCCTCGGCCTCACCCAGCTGCGCGACGACGCCGACCGGGTGCTGCGGTCGAGCTTCCCGAACACCAAGGTTTACGAGAACGGCCTCGGCAACAAGCAGACGTCCTGGTGGAAGCCCTGGTGAGCCTCGCGCTCAGGCGCTGAGCGGCGCGACAGCCGCCAGCGACCTCAGCCAGTCGATCGCCTCGCTCTCGCGCTCGAGCCGGGCCATCGGCGGCAGCGCCGCGAACAGCCTGCGGCCGTAGCCCATGGTCGCCATGCGCGGGTCGCAGACGACGAGCAGGCCGCGATCGGTCTCGCTGCGGATGAGGCGGCCCGCCCCCTGCTTCAGCGAGATCGCGGCCTCGGCAACGAAGTAGTCGGCGAAGGCATTGCGTCCCTCCGCTTCCAGGCGGCGCACCCGCGCCTCGACCAGAGGATCGTTCGGCGGCGGAAACGGCAGCTTGTCGATGACGACGCACTGCAGCGCCTCGCCCGGGACGTCGATGCCTTCCCAGAAGCTCTGCGAGCCGACCAGCACGGCCTGCGGCGATTCGAGGAAGCGCTGCATCAGCTGGCGCTTCGAACCCTGGCCCTGGACCAGCACCTCGATGCCGCCGTCCTCGGCGGCGAGCAGGTCGCGCAGACGAGCGCCGACGGTCTGCAGCGAGCGCAGGGTCGTCGTCAGGACGAAGGTGCGGCCACCGAGGGCGCGCGCGCACCGGCCGGCGAGGTCCGCGACCGCCACCGCATGGTCCGGATCGCCGGGCTTGGCGAACACCCGCGGCACGTAGACACGGGCGTGATTCGCATAGTCGAAGGGACTGCCGACGCGCAGGGTCGTAGCCTCCTCGAGGCCGGCGCTCTCGGTGAACCAGCCGAGCCGGGCATCGTCGCCGAGCGTCGCCGAGGTGAAGACCCAGGCCTTCGGCGAGCCCTGCATCTCTTCCTTCATCGCCTCGCGGATGTCGAGCGGCGATTCGACCAGCCGCGCCTGCTGCGGGCTGAGGTCGAGCCAGCGGATCTTTCCGTCCTCGGGCGGCTGGGCGAACCGTCGCGCCAGCGCCGCAAGCCGGGCCGCGCGCTCGGCCAGGCGAACGAAGTCGGGCGCCAGCTCGCTCACCGTCTCGAGCGCGGCCCGTGCCGCTTCGCAGGCCTCGCCGACCTGCTCGAGTGCGGCGACGAATCCCGCCTCACTGCTGCGCTCGGTCCAACGCAGCTTGAGACCGGCGCGGACCTCGCCGAGCCGGCCGACCGCGGCCAGGCGCAGGTCGCGCGCACTCCGGTCGCAGGCCGAGGCGAGCTCGGGCCAGGGCAGGAGGCCGCGCGCCTGCTGCAGGCCGGCGGCCAGCATGTCGCGCGCGAAGTCGATCAGCTGCGACGAGCCGAGGATCGTGCCGAGGAACTGCACGCCCGCCTCGCCGAGCTGATGCGCCTCGTCGAAGATCGCGACCTCGACGCTCGGCAGCAGCTCGGCGACGCCGCTGTCGCGCAGCGCCAGGTCGGCGAAGAACAGATGGTGGTTGACGACCACGAGGTCGGCCAGCATCGCCTCGCGCCGGGCCTTGTTGACATGGCAGCCCTTGAACTGCGGGCATTCGCTGCCGAGGCAGTTCTCGCGCGACGACGTCACCAGCGGGATGATGCTGCTGCGCTCGTCGAGGCCTTCGAGCTCGGCGAGATCGCCGCTCGCGGTCGTCTGCGCCCAGGCCTCGATCCTCGCCAGCGCCCGCACCGCGAACCGGTCGGGAAGCTGCGCGTCCTGGCGCGCGAGGCCGAGGCGATGGCTGCACAGATAGCTCGAGCGGCCCTTGAGCAGGGCGATCGTCACCGGCATGCCGAGGGCGTCGCGCAGGCGCGGCAGGTCGCGCAGGAACAGCTGGTCCTGCAGCGTCTTGGTGGCGGTGCTGAGCAGGGTTCGCGCACCCGAGAGCAGGGCGGGCACCAGGTACGCATAGGTCTTGCCGACACCCGTCCCGGCCTCGACCACGAGCGGCGCGCGCCTGTCGATCGCCGCGGCGACGGCGCCCGCCATCTGCAGCTGCTCGCGCCGCTCGGTGTGATGCGGATCGGCGGCCGCGAGGGCACCGCCGGCCGCGAGCGCCGCATGCGTGGCGCGTTGCAGCGGACTCATCGCATCGCCGCCCCGATCGTCGCCAGGGGGCGTCGTCGCGCCGCTCATGCGGGCTGCGGCGGCTCGAGCTCGGCTTCGATGCGGGCCATCTGATCGCGCAGCAGCAGACGCCGCTTCTTCAGGCGGCGCAGGACCAGGTCGTCGCTGCCGTCATCGGCAGCGGCACGATCGATGAGATTGTCGAGATCCGCGTGCTCGATCCGCAGTTCGATCAAGCGACGCGGCAGGGAATGCAGGTTGTCTTCCATAGGCGCCTCGGACACACGACTAGTTCGCGGTTTTGGGCCTTTCGATCCAAGTCAAACCGATTATAGTTTTCGCTCATGGCTACCTCAGGCTTGGGCTACCGGCTTTCCGCGACAACGGGCCTTCACCGCGGCGACCGGGCCTACCAGCAGGACCAGGTCCAGGTACTTCCCCACGCCCGCGTGCCGGGCTGCCTGATGGGCGTTCTTGCCGACGGCATGGGCGGCAAGAGCGGCGGCCGCAAGGCCGCCGACCAGGTGCTGCTCACGGCGCAGCAGCTGTTCGAGCGCTATTCGCCGAGCCGCGACGATCCGACCGAGGCGCTCAAGCAGCTCGTGCTCGAGGCGCACCTGATGATCAAGCTGACCGCGATCACCTCCGAGGAAGAGCCGCACAGCACGATCGCCGCCTTCCTGATCAGCCCGACCCGCGAATGCGACTTCGTCCACGCCGGCGATTCGCGGATCTACCACTTCCGCGCCGCCGAGATGGTGAGCCGTTCGATCGATCACTCCTACGTGCAGCGCCTGGTCGACGAGCGGCAGATCAGCGAAGAGGAAGCGAACAACCATCCGCAGTCGAACCTGCTGACGGGCTGCCTCGGCACCTTCCAGGATCCGCCGCTTTCGCAGAAGCACATCGACCGTCTCGAGATCGGCGACAGCGTGCTGTCGTGCAGCGACGGCCTCTGGCACTACTTCACGCCGCGCGAGCTGGGCGCCATCGTCCACGCCCTGCCGCCGCGCGAGGCCACCGAGATGCTGGTCGGCAAGGCCCGCCAGCGCGCCCGCGGATCGGGCGACAACCTGTCGCTCGCGCTGGTCCGGGTCGAGCCCCTGGCCTGAGGCGCTAGGGCTTCGCCGCCGAAGCCGCGCTCGGCGCGGGCAGCGGAGAGGCCGGGGTCTTGGCCGACATCCGGCGAATCGACTGCGTTGCCGCTTCGTCGCGGTGCTCCGCGGCGCGGCGTTGCTTCTCCTCGAAAGCGGCGCGGCTGCGCTCTTCCTCGCTCGCCCGTTCGCTTGCCGACTTCGGCGCATGGTTGCCGAGGCCGAGCTCCTGTCCCACTGCACGCGACCGGGCCGCGGAGCCCGAAGCCGGGCTCGCGGCCGGGCTCGCCGGGCTCGAGGCCGGCGAAACCGGCGTGCGAGCCCGGCCGACGGGCACCAGCCGATGCCCGGGTTGCGAGGCGCCCGAGGCCGGCGCGGATGCGGCGCGGGCCGCCCGCTCGGCGTCGCGCTTGGCGTCCTCGGCCGCCTTGACGGCGAGCTCGGAGCGACGCGCCTCCGCCCGCTCGCGACGTCGTGCTTCGTCGACCACGATCTGGCGAGCGCGCAGCATGTCCAGCTCCTGGCGGCGCTCGCGCTTGGCGGCATCGATGCAGGAGGCGACGATGAAGCGCGTCCGGCACTCCCGCTCCTGCTCGACATAGCGGGCATTGACGGCGGCGCGCTCGGCCGCAATGCGAGCGTCGGAATCGGGCCGAGGGGCGCTGGCCGAGGCCGAGACCGCCGATGCCGATGCCGGAGGCGATGGCGCCGCTGCCGAGCTCGCCGGCGCCGAAGCGGAATTGGCTGCCAGGGCGCCATGGGCGACCAGGCCGGCGAGCAGCACCGTCGCCAGGCGAACGGCTGCGGCGCCCCCGATCGAATGCCTGCCGGGCATCTCGAGCATCAGGTCAGCGCCGTGTCGACGGTGCGCTTGGCCGCCGCGAGGTATTCCACCGAGCGCATCTCGCGCAGCCGGGACACGGTACGCGGGAACTCGTGCGCGAGCGGGCCTTCGGTGTAGAGCCCCTCGGGCTCGACCGCCGCCGAAAGGATGAGCTTGACCCGGCGGTCGTAAAGCACGTCCACCAGCCAGGTGAAGCGGCGCGCCTCCGAGGCAAGGCGCGGCGACATCTGCGGCACGCCGGAAAGGAGCATGGTGTGGAACTGGGTGGCAAGCTCGAGATAGTCGTTCTGAGAGCGCGGCCCGCCGCACAGTTCCCTGAAATCGAACCAAACCACGCCGCCGGCACGGCGCCGCGCGCGGATCTCGCGATGCTCGATCTTCAGCAGCGGGCTCTCCTCACGCGCCTCGGCCAGGCGCGCGAAAGCTTCGGCCATGGCCGCGTCGGCCTCGGGGCCTAGGGGCGAGTGGTAGAGCTTCACGTCCTGCAGCGTCGACTGCCGGTAGTCGATGCCGTTGTCGACACCGATCACCTCGAGCTTGTCCTTCAGCAGCCCGATCGCCGGCAGGATCCGGTCGCGATGCAGGCCGTTCGGGTAGAGCCCGTCGGGCGGGAAGTTCGAAGTCGTGACGATGCTCGCCCGGTTCTCGAACAGGGACTCCAGCAGCCGATAGAGGATCATCGCGTCGGTGATGTCGGCGACGTGGAATTCGTCGAGGCAGATCAGGCGGAAGCGTCGCGCGATCTCCTTGCCGAGGTGCTGCAGCGGATCGGCGGTGCCCTGCAGTTCGGAGAGCTCGCGATGCACCTCGCGCATGAACTCGTGGAAGTGCAACCGGGTCTTGCGCCGCAGCGGCACGGCATTGAAGAAGCAGTCCATGAGGAAGCTCTTGCCGCGGCCGACGCCGCCCCAGAGATACACGCCGCGCGGGATCGGCGGCCGGGCGATCAGCTTGGTGAGGGCGTTGCCGCGTCGCGCCTTGTAGTCGACCCACTCGTTCTCGCAGCGCTCGAGCGCGTCGAGCGCGCGCAACTGGGCGGGGTCGGACTCGTAGCCGCGTTCGGCGAGCGTTTGCTCGTAGAGCTCGCGGACGCCCACTCAGATGCCAGCGCCCGCCGGGCCGCTCCCAAGGGCGCTGCCGCCCTCTCGGGGGGCAGCGAACGAAGTCAGCGTGGGGGTCAAAAGTTCAGGGCGCGCTTGTCGACCGCGAGCGCCGCTTCCTTGGTCGCTTCGCTGAGGCTGGGATGGGCATGGCAGATCCGGCCGATGTCCTCGGCCGAGGCGCGGAACTCCATCGCCACCACCGCCTCCGAGATCAGCTCCGAAGCCATCGGGCCGATGACGTGGACGCCCAGGATCTCGTCCGTCTTCGCGTCGGCCAGCACCTTGACCATACCGGTGGTGTCGCCGAGCGCGCGGGCCCGGCCGTTGGCCATGAAGGGGAAGGTGCCCGCCCGATAGTTCCGGCTCGCCGCCTTGAGCTGCTGCTCGGTCTGGCCGACCCAGGCGATCTCCGGGCTGGTGTAGATCACCCACGGCACGGTGTTGAAGTCGACGTGCGGCTTCTGGCCGGCGATGCGCTCGGCCACGGCCACGCCCTCCTCTTCCGCCTTGTGCGCCAGCATCGGCCCGCGGACGACGTCGCCGATCGCCCAGACGTTCTCCAGGTTCGTGCGGCAGTCGTCGTCCACCGTCACGAAGCCGCGCTCGTCGAGCGCCAGGCCGACCGCGGCGGCGTTCAGGCCATTGGTGTTGGGGACGCGGCCGATCGAGACGATCAGCTTGGCGCAGGCCAGCTCCTGCGCCGTGCCGGCGGCATCGGTGTACTTGACGACGACGCCTTCGGCACCGGTCTTCACCTCGGTGATCTTGACGCCCAGCACCACCTTCAGTCCCTGTCGGGTGAAGGCCTTGTGCGCCTCGGTCGCGATCTGGGTGTCGACTGCGCCAAGGAAGGTGGGCAGCGCCTCGAGGATGGTGACGGCAGCGCCGAGCCGGCGCCAGACCGATCCCATCTCCAGGCCGATCACCCCCGAGCCGACGATGCCGAGCGTCTTGGGCACATGGTCGACGGCGAGCGCGCCGTCGTTGGAAAGGACGGCCTGCTCGTCGAAGGCGGCGCCGGGCAAGGCGCGCGGGTTCGATCCGGTGGCGACGATCACGTGCTTCGCGGTCAACGTCTCCGGCTTCGGGCCGGCCACCGCGATCTCCCATCCGCCCTCGCCCTTCTTCGCGAACGAGCCGCGGCCATGGAAGAACTGGACCTTGTTCTTCTTGAAGAGATAGAGGATGCCGTCGTTGTTCTGCTTCACGACCGTCTTCTTGCGCGCCATCATCTTGGCCACGTCAATCGTCAGGTTCGTGAGGCCGATGCCGTGGTCGGCGAAGTGATGCCCGGCCTCCTCGAAGTTCTCCGAGGACTGGAGCAGCGCCTTCGACGGGATGCAGCCGACGTTGGTGCAGGTACCGCCGGGCGCGGGACCGCCTTTCTCGTTCTTCCACTCGTCGATGCAGGCGGTGGAAAAGCCCAGTTGCGCCGCGCGGATGGCGGCGATGTAGCCGCCGGGGCCGGCGCCGATGACGACGACGTCGAAGCTGTTCGCGGTCGCCATGGCGTCAGATGTCGAACAGGAGACGGGCGGGATCCTCCAGCGCGTCCTTCATCGCCACCAGGCCGAGCACGGCCTCGCGGCCGTCGATGATGCGGTGGTCGTACGACATCGCCAGGTAGTTCATCGGCCGGATCACGATCTGGCCGTTCTCGACGACCGCCCGGTCCTTGGTCGC
>Ga0207701_10003095_pt1 | contig 17145 bp, 16 predicted proteins | sample KBSSwiSSwithPhiX_FD_184294 | JGI IMG/M metagenome (GOLD analysis project Ga0207701, IMG submission 184294) | Switchgrass rhizosphere bulk soil microbial communities from Kellogg Biological Station, Michigan, USA, with PhiX - S5 (SPAdes) (version 2) | ecosystem: Environmental > Terrestrial >... | reverse complement strand
CCGCCCGTGCCGGCGCTGCCTGAAGAGATCGATCCGCCGGTGCCCGCCGATCCCGCGCTCGACGAGCCCGCGGTCCCACTGCCCGAACCGGCGGTACCAGATGCGCTGCTGCCAGCGGAGCCATTGCCGGCGGTGCCGCTGCCGCTCCCCGCGACGCCGGCGTTCGAGGAACCACCGCTACCTGCGTCGCTTCCGGTCTCGGTGTTTCCCGCGCACGCGCCGAATGCGACGGCTAGCGATGCGGCAAGAAAGCGGGAGCCAGCGATCTTCTTTCCTGGAATGGTTCCGGTCTTCATGGCGGGACGCTCCTGATCGAGTGGGTACGCTCTGCGGGGCCTGTCGCGCTGGCGCGGTTTGTGTCAAAGAAAACGATTCCGTCGCATCAGCGCTCGGCGCCCTTCAGGAGCCGTCGCACCGCGGAGGCGAGCTCACGGCGCGCCTTCCGGAGCCGCCCATAGACGGTGAAGCGCGGGATCTTCAGCGCGATCGCGACGTCGGCGACCGGAAGGCCGTCCAGCTCGTGCATGATGAGGACGGCACGCCGTGGCAACGGAACGCGATCCAGCGCCGCGAGGATCAGCCGTCTCGCCTGCGTGCTCCGCAGGTCAGCATCGAGATCGACATGCGCATCGGCCAGCTCCATGACGCCGAACGGAACCTCACGGGTGCGCTTGCGCCGGTGAGCGGCGACGATCCGGAACGCGATCGCGAACAGAAAGGGCCGCAGCGGGCGGCTCTTGTCGCAGCGGGCCCAGCAGCCGCGCAGCACGAGAAACACGTCCTGGATCAGATCCTCGACGTCCGACGACGGGGCGCCGAGTCGCTTCAGCGTCCGGTAGATGTAGTCGAGCTCGTCCTGGAACGCGCGAAGGCAGGCTTCATCCGCGCTGACGCCGCTGATCGGAGCCGGACCGCTGCGCGCAAACGCGGGACGATCCGCTCTCTGTGCATTGAGGCGCATGATGGCCAAGGAGGGGAGACGTGCGGCAGCACCCGCACGTCTGTCTTGGCCGGGTAGAAGGGGGACCGGGATCTGGATCCGGGTCTGTCGATCTGCGTGCAGGTGCGTTTTTGTTGCCCATGCGCGTCAGCTGCGGATCGGGCTGTTTTTCGTGCGTGATCGCGCGGCGCACCGATTGACGTTCCAGAACCAGCGCTGCATGCTCGATCGATGCTTCGTGCCAGCAAGGCGCCGCCGCTCGAGGTCGTCGAGGGCGGACGCGGCAGCGAAGCAGAGGACGCTGCCCGACACGAGGCGCTCGACAACGCCGCGCGTGCGGCGCTCGGCGGCGATCGCGCCGCGCTCCGCGAGCTCTTGCGCGCGGTGGCGCCGATCGTCCGTCGTGTGTGCCGCGGCGTGATGGGTCGCGACAATCCCGAGCTCGAAGACGCAATTCAGGATTGCTTGATCGACGTCGCGCGCGCGCTTCCGCAGTTCCGCTTCGAGGGCACCGTCGCCCACTACGTGACGAAGATTGCGATGCGGCGGGCGATAGCGACGCGCGACCGGGCACGGGCCCTGGCGAAGCAGCACGCGACGCTGGACGCGTCCAACCTTCCCGTCGCCAGCATGGATCGGACGCCCGCCGCGCACGCCGAGCTGGTGAGCAACCTGCTGGACGATCTCAACGAAGCGCAGGCGAAGGCGCTGCTGATGCACATCATGCTGGGCCATTCGATCGATGAGATCGCGAGCATGACCGGCGTATCCGCGAACACCGTGAAGACGCGCCTGCGTCTGGCCAAGGAGCAGCTCCGTCGCTGGTTGCGACGGAGCGGAGAGGGACGCCGTGCAGGCGGATGACGAAGCCCGCGATCACGCGGAAGAAGCGCTGATCGGTCGCGCCGTTCGCGGCACATTGAGCGCCGACGAGATGGCCGTGCTCCAGAAGCACGTCGGCGGGTGTCCGACGTGCGCGGCCGAGCTGGAGGCGACGCGCATCTTCGCCGCCTCGGTCGCGCCGGGTGCGGACGACGACGCGCTCGACGACGCGGCGGTCGCGGGCGCGATGGCGCGTCTCGACGAGCCCGTCGCGCTCCACGCGATAAAGGCGGCTCCTGCGGCGGACGAGGCCCTCGATCGTGCGGCGGTCGAACGGGCGATGGCGCACCTCGATGCACGGGCGACCTCGACCGCGAAGCGGCCGCCGACGCGTCGACCCGCGCTTGGCCTGGCCGCGCTCGGCGCCGCCGCCGCGGGCATTGTGCTCGCGGTCTTTCACGCGCCGAAGTCGACCACGCCGACGCCGGCGGCGACCGCCACCGCGCCCCTGCCGCCTCTCGTGCTGGCCGATGGATCGGAGGTCGTCCCCGACGACGCGGCCACGACGGTCCAGATCGGCGAGCAGACCCCCGCGCGAACCATCGTGCGCCTGCCGGCCGGGGCCGCGCGATTCCGCGTTCGCCACGATGCGAAGCGACTGTTCCGCGTCGACGCCGGCACCATTCAGATCGACGACATGGGGACGGTGTTCCGCGTCGCGCACGAGGCGGAAGGACGGGTGCGCGTCGCGGTGTCCGAAGGGCGCGTGGCGGTGCTCTCTTCGGCGAGCGGCGCGCGCGTCCAGCTGGGCGCCGGCGAGGAGCGCGTGTTCGCCGCGACCGCCGAGGCCGCCCCGACGATCCAGGGTCCGGCCGAGGGACCGGGCGCCGGGCCCGCGCCGGCCGGACCGGCGCGCGGTCAACCGCGCGCTCATCTCGCGGACGATCCGACCGCCCTCCTCGCCGCCGCGGACGTCGCCCGGCGATCGCACGATCCGAAAGCGGCGGTCGCGCCCCTGCGCCGCCTCGTCGAGCACTACCCGAAGGATCCGCGCGCCCCGTCCGCGGCCTTCACCCTCGGATGGGTGCTCCTCACCGATCTCAACCGACCGCGCGACGCGGCCGCCGCCTTCGCGATCGCCGAACGGATCGCGCCACGCGGTGCCCTCGCCGAGGACGCGGCCGCCCGCATCGCGGAAGCCTGGCAGAACGCGGGCGAATCGCGCCGTGCGGCCGAAGCCGCTCGCCACTACGAGCAGATGTACCCGACCGGGCGCTACATCGCCCTCATGCGCGGTTTGATCGGCAAGCGTTGATCGCGCGCATCCTCGCGCTCGCCCTGATCGCGATGCGCAGCGAAGGGACAGCGGCGGCCGCCGAGGCCCGTCCCGTGCTCGATCTGGATCCGTGTCTCGAGATCGATGAAGCGGTCGTCCAGAACCTGGTCGAGCTGGAGCTGGGCGACGGGCGCGCGCGCGCGAACGCCCCGATATCGGTCGCCGTTCGGTGTGTCGAGGGCGCGCAGGAGATCCGCGTCGAGCCGTGGGCGTCGCGCGGGGAGGACGGGATCCGGACGATCGAGCTCCCCGCCGCCGACGACGCGACCGCCACGCTCGAGGCGCGCTCGCGCGAGCTGGCGCTGGCGATCGCCGAGCTGATTCGGCGGCTGGAGATCACGCGCCCGCTGCCGGCGCCGCCCCAGCCACCGCCACCGCCGCCGATCGTTATCGCGCCGAGCGCGCCGCCGGCAGCACCGCCCGGCCGCTGGGGCATCGGCGCGTCGTCGTCGTTCGAGCATTTCACCGGCGGTCAATCGATGGCGGGCGGCGATCTCTCCCTCGCGATGTCGTTCTGGCGCTGGGCGCTGGCGGACGTGCGCGTCGGCGGCCGCCTCCTCGACGGCGCGACGTTGCCCTCGGGCCGACTGACGGCGCGCGCAGGGACCGCGTCGCTGGGCGCTGGGCTCCGTCTCGCTTCGAACCTGCGCGCCGGATTCGCGCTGATGCTTCGTCTGCAGGGCTACGCGGTCCAGTACGACGCCGAGCTCGACGGCGGCGGTTCGCGGATGGCCCTCCTCGGCGCGGTCGTGGCCGCCGTCGAACCGCGCCTCCTCGTCGCAATCAGCCGCCGGATCTCGATCGCGGCAGGCGGCGCGGCCGGCCTTCCGCTTCATGGCATCGTCGTCCGCACCCAGGGCGTCGAGACGGACAGCCTGTCCGGTTTCGTCCTCTCGGCTAATCTGGGCTTCGTGGTGGCGCTGTGAACGCTCGCGTTTCGACGACCTTGCTCGGCGGGGTCTGGATGTTGCTCGCGACGGGCGGCTGCGGGAACAGCACGCTCGATCTCTTCGATCCGGATCGCGGCCTCCTCGGACACTGGGCGTTCGACGAAGCCGAGGCGGGCGCCGCCGCCGTCGACTCGTCCCCGTTCGGGAACGACGCGATGCCGTCCGCCGATCCGCCCACGCCGACGCGCGATGTGCCGCCCGTGCATTTTCCGGATCCCTTCAGCCTGTCGTTCAGCGGAACCGGCCAGTGGGTCAATATCGGGAATCCGCCCCTCCTGAACGCGGGCGGCGCCATCAGCATCGCGGCCTGGGTCCGGCTTGCGAGCACCGACGGCTACCACAACGTCCTCGCGCACGGCTGGCGCAACAACCCGAACCACGACGTGGCGCTGCGCATCTACAACGGCAACTTCGAGTTCACCTACTGGAACAGCGTCGATCACGTCGCCAGGACGCCGATTTCGGCGTCCGACGTCGGAAGCTGGGTCCACCTCTGCGGTGTCTTCGACGGCAGCACCTACTTCATCTATCGGAACGGAGCGCTCGCGGCGTCGGCCGCCGACGCCGCGACGCCACCGGCGAACATCGACACGCCCTGGGCGATCGGCGGGCGCGCGCCGCAGCCGGATTCTCTGGAACGCCTGATGGACGGCGAGATCGACGACCTGCGTCTCTACGGGCGCGCGCTCACCGCCGGCGAGGTCGACGCGCTCTACCGCCGCTGACGCGGCGGGCTCCCCAAAAAGAACGCCAACCAGGACCGCCAGCCGACAGTAGCTCGGCAATGGAGGTCCATATGATTCGTCGCCGCACACGCCTGGTGTTGTTGGTCGCCGCTGCCGGCGTCGCCTGTGGTGCCTGCGCGGGGGGCGACGAAGGAACGCCGACCGGAACCGGCGGAAGCAGCATGACGGGGGCGGCCGGCTCATCGGGCCAGGCCGGGACGACCGGCGGCGCTGGAACCACCGGCGCCGCGGGCACGACCGGCAAGGGCGGCACGACGGGCATCGCGGGCACGACGGGCATCGCCGGCGCCACGGGCAGCGCCGGCGCCACGGGCAGCGCCGGGACGACCGGCAGCGGCGGCACGACCGGCGCCGCGGGCACGACGGGCAACGCCGGCACCACGGGCAGCGCAGGGAACGGCGGGTCCGGACCCGCGGGCAACAGCGGGCGCGGCGGTGCGGGCGGTCGCGGTGGCGGCGCCGGCGCGGGCACCGGCGGCAGCGCCGGCGTGAGCGGCCACGGCGGATCCGCGGCCGGAAGCGGCGGTGGCGCTGGCACCGGGAGCGGCGGAAGCGCGGGCGGTGGAACCGGAACGCCGGGCAACTATCCGATCGGCAACCCTCCCGTGAAGAGCGCCGGCTGCGGCACCCAAGGGGTGCAGACGTTGATCGCCGGTGGACAGACGGTCTCGGGCGGGCTCTCCACCTCGAAGCGGCTCACCATCACCAGCAGCGGCGAGCAACGCGAGTACATCATCGACATCCCGTCGAATTACGACAGCAGCAAGGCGTACCGATTCTTCTACACGTCCCACTGGATCGGCAGCACGGACACGGCGGTGGCCACGGGTTCGGTCAACAACGGCGGCGCGACGAACTGGGGCTTCTACGGGCTCCACCGCATGGCGACCGACGCGAACGACCCCGCCATCTTCGCCGCGCCTCAATCGCAAGGATCGACGTGGCAGCAGAAGGACCACGCCCTGTTCGACGACATCCTCGCCAAGGTCAGCGCGAGCCTGTGCATCGACACGTCGCGCGTCTTCGCGACCGGCTTCAGCTTCGGCGGAATGATCACCTACTCGCTGTCGACGAACCACCAGAAGACGATCCGCGCCGCCGTCGGCATCGCCCCCGCCAATTACAACATCTACCTCCCGAGCCCGCTTCCGCGCGACCCGATCGCGTGGATGAGCACGACGGGCATGAGCGACACGACCTGTCCGTGGGGCGCGGGGTCCACGCGCGGCGCGGAGGCCATCGCGAAGCAGCGCGGGCAGGACAACGGCTGCACGATCCCCGCGACGGTGCCGACCTGGAGCTCGAGCAGCCCGACGCGACACATCTGCTACGACTTCCAGGGGTGCAAGTCGAACTATCCGGTGAAGGCGTGCACCTTCAACGGAAACCACCAGGCCGCTCCTTTTGACAGCGGGTCGGGCGACAACGGCCTGACCAGCTGGATCCCGACGGAGTCCTGGAAGTTCTTCACCCAGTTCTGATCGGTATCCGTGCGCGCCGACGAGCGCGAGTCGCGCATGCGCTCGATGATGAGCGAGCACCTTCGCCTCGTCGCGCGGGTCCTGCGTAAGGCGGGCGTGCCGAGGTCCGACCTCGAGGACTCGATCCAGCGAACCTTCATCGTCGCGTCCCGGCGGCTCGAAACCACGCCCGTCGAATCCGAGCGATCTTTCCTGTACGGCGTCGCTCGGCACGTCGCCTCGCACACGCGGCGCGCGATGGCGCGCCGTCGCGAAATCCCGGGTGACACACCGGAGCGCGTGGACCTGTTGGCCAGGCCGGATCACCTCGTCGAGCGAAAGCGCATGCGCGAGCTCGTCGATCGCATCGTCGATGACATGGACGCGCCGCTGCGCGCCGTGCTGATCATGCACGAGCTCGAAGAGCTGAGCTTGACGGAGATCGGCGCGATCCTGCGCGTGCCCCGTGGCACCGCCGCCTCCCGCTTACGGCGGGCGCGCGCGCAGTTCCGCGATCGCGTCGCAACGATCGACCTCGCGTGGCTGGATGACACGCCCATCGCACGGCAACGCGTGGAGCCGGGCCTGTTGCGGGACGAAGCGGTGAGCGCGTTCGAGCGGACGCTGCTCGCGGTGGGCGCATCGCGGGTCGTCGCCATCGCGGCGCGTGACCACACGCTCGCCGCCCTCGGCCTCCGGATCGGGCGTACGTAGCGCACAGATTCCGGACCCCGGGTGATGTTCTCGCGCAACGTGATCGTGCGGATGGCGGGCGCCCTGGTGCGCGCGTCCACGCTGGCGTTGCATTCGTGCGACGGCGGGCACGGTGGCAGCGGTGGATCCCCGGCGGACGACGGCGGGACCGGCGGCGTCAGGGCCTGCAGCCTGCCCCAGCGGAAGCCCGGCGCGCTCACCGCCAGCTTCAACGCCGATGCCACCGACGATGCGCTGCAGGCCAACATCGTCGCGGCCGGTTACGGGAAGTAACAAGTCCGGCTCGCTCGCGACAATTCGGGTTCATGACCCGTACTTGGTCGACGCCCCTGGTTGCTGCGCTTTGCGTTGTCTGCGCTGCGTGCTCGCCCGCAGGAGGCGGCGGAACTGAAGCCGGAACCGGAGGCAGCTCGTCCGGCAGCGCGGGGACGACCGGCGCCGCCGGGACCACGGGACAGGCCGGGACGTCAGGCGGCAGCGGGGGCGTGACCGGGACGGGCGGCTCCGGCGCAACCGGCACGGCCGGGACGTCGGGTGACGCCGGGACGACTGGCGCTGCCGGCAGCACCAGCGGCGCCGCGGGTACGACAGGCAACGCCGGAACGACGGGAACGGCCGGCGCCACTGGCACTGGCGGATCCTCTGCCGGCCGTGGCGGCACGACCGGCGTGGCCGGACGCGGCGGCGGCGCAGGGACCAGCACGGCCGGCACCAGCGGCAACGCAGGAACGACCGGGACGGGCGGCGCGCCGATGAACGCCTGCACCGGCACCGTGTCGAGCACGCCGGCGAATACGCTCACCGTCAACGCGGACACCGCGAAGGACGTCGTCAACAGCGGCATCTTCGGCTTGCTGATGGAACGCCTCGGCAAGAACTGGAACGGCGGCATCTTCGTCGGGACCAGCTCGTCGATCGCGAACACGAACGGGATGCGCAACGACGTCATCGACGCGTTCAAGGAAGCGGGCGTCGGGATGATCGAATGGCCGGGCGGGTGCGCGGCCGGCAGCTACAACTGGAGCTCGAACAAGAACCCGAGCAACGACGTCGGCACCGATCGCTACATGCAGCTCTGCTCGCTGCTCGGGATCCCGCCGATCATCGCGGGCCCAGGCACGTCGGCCGCCGCGGCGAACAACCTGGCCTGGGTCCAGTACATCAACAACAACACCAGCCACACCGACTGGACGCTGAATCACTTCAAGATCGGGAACGAGGTCTGGGGCTGCGGCGGCAACCAGGACGAGGCGACGTACGAGGCGAACTACAACGCGAACTACGCGATGCTGTCGACGCCCGTGAACGGCAAGAAGCTGAACCTCGTCGCGGGCACCGACCTCATCGGACGCTGGCCCTGGCTCGACACCATGCTGAAGAACATCGGCAGCAAGATCGACGGGATCGAGATCCACGACTACATCTATCACCCCGACGACATCCCGAACGTCGGCTTCACGGACGCGCAGTACTACAACATCGTCAACGCCGCGAACAAAGGGCAGATCGGCCCGCGCATCGATCAGATCGTCACGTACCTCGACAAGTACGACTCGGCGAAGCGCATCAAGATCTACGAGGACGAGTGGGGCGACTGGCTGCAGAACTTCACGGCCAGCGACGACTGGTTGCAGCAGGGCACGTTGATGGACGCCATCTCGAGCGCGGAGACGCTGCACCTGTTCATGCAGCACGCCGATCGCTACGCGATGGCGGGCCTCGCGCAGGGCATCAACGTCATTCACTCGCTGCTGCTGACGAGGAGCAGCGACAGCGCGCTCGTCAAGACGCCGACGTTCTACGTGTTCAAGATGTTCCTGCCCCACCACCGCGCGAACGCGAAGTGGGCGCCGAACACGCTCACCAGCGAGAACATCAGCGGCAACGGCCAGACGTTCCCGGTGCTGTCGGCCGGGTCCACCGTCGACGACCAGGGACGCATCAACATCAGCCTCGCCAACGTCGACCTGGTCAACACCCGGACGATCAAGGTGACCGTCAACAGCAGCAAGAGCGCCTACGCGGTGACGACCGCCCAGGTCGTCACCGGCCCGGCGAAGGACAGCTACAACGACTACGCCGTCACGGAGAAGGTGAACATCCAGGCCCTCGGCGGTTCGAGCTGCTCGATCTCCGGGAAGACGCTGCAGGTCACCCTGCCGGCGAAGAGCGTCGTGATGCTGGTGCTGACGCCCTCGTCCTAGGAACGCGGGCCCACTACATATTCAGCGGGCCCGGCGGCGACAGCTCCGGGCAGGTGTTCATCAGCGACGCGCAGCTCGTGGGCGCCGGTGCCGCGATCGCGTTCAAGATCTCCGACGCGTTCGAGCGCATCAGCATCGAGCACATCGGGAAACCGCCGACCAGCTGGGTGAAGGCGGCGACCTCGTCGATGATGCAGGCGGAGTACTGCGCGACCGTCGCCGTGCAGGTCGAAGGGATGTCGTTGCAGCCCAGATTGTCGGCCCAGGGATCGGCGCTGCCCTGGCACGAGGTCTCCTTGCTCGTGCAGTTGGACTGCAGCTGCGCGTCGGTCGGGGCGCTGCTCGAAGCCCCGTACGCCAGCCCCCGCCATCGGCAGGTGGTCGCCTTCGGGATCGCGCTCCCGAAGTACGCGTAGGTGTCCTCGCAGAGCTGCGTGACCTCGGTCGGCGTGAGCGCGTTCAGCGCTGTCGCGCCGCCGATGGTGGTCACCGCGCTCCCGCTGGCGCCGCCCCCTGTTCCTCCCGTGCCCGTCGTGCCGGCACCACTGCCGCCGTTACCCGTGCTTCCGCCCGTGCCGCCGGTGGCGCCCCCGCTGCTGCACCCCACCGCCATCGTGGCGATCGACACGAACATCATCCCGCTGACGACTCCGATCAAACCGTTGCGCATGAATCCTCCGCGACCTCTTGTCGTGTCGCGCCCGCCCTTGTCACGGAATCCATGCCCCGCGGATTTGTTGACAATCCGTGCGCCGCCGCGCCAAGCGGCCGCGGCTGGCGCCTTGTAAACGAAGCCGGGCTGAGCCAGGCTCACCGCCTTGCGGCGCCCTTCCGGCGACGAATCGACTGCCAAGCTCATCTGAATGTCCTTGAGCGATCAGCTGGCACTTCTCCGACGGGCGTTCGACGGCGTCACGGTCCCCGTACTGGTGGTGGCGGCGGGAGACCACCTCCTGTACGCCAACGAGGCCGCACGGGCGCACGGCGCTCGGGACGCGAACCTCGACCCGGATTGCGCGCTTGCGATCGCGCTTTCGCCCGTTCTCGAACGGGGCGAGCCCGCGCGCATCGAGTGGGGAGAGCGCGGACCGGGCGGCGTCGTCTGCTGGTACGCCAGCACGGTTTCGCCCCTCCGTTCTGACGGGGGTATCGAGGGATGGCTTTGCGTCTCGACCGATGTGACCGAGCTCAAGCGAACCGAAGAGAGGCTCCGACGCACCGAGCAGCTGATGGTCGATACCCAGGGCGTCGCCCACCTCGGGACGTGGGAGTGGGACATCTCGCAGCCCCATGCCTTCTGGTCGGCGGAGCTCTATCGCATCTACGGGCTGACGCCGGAGACCTATACCCCGAGCTACGAGGCCTACCTGCAGATGATCCATCCCGACGATCGCCAGCGGGTCATCGACGCGACGGACGCCGTTTTTCACGCGCACGTTCCGTACTCGCACGATGAACGGATATTTCGGCCCGATGGATCGATGCGGTACCTGCACACCTGGGCGTACCCGATCCTCGACAACGAGGGACGTCTGAGCCGCCTGGTTGGCGTCTGCCAGGACATCACCGAACGCAAGGAGGCAGAGGAACAGGTTCGAGAGATGAACGCCGATCTCGAACGGAGGGTGGTCGAGCGGACACGACAACTGGAAGCGTCGTTGCGGGATCTCGAGGCCTTCAACGCCATGGTCACCCACGATCTTCGCTCGCCCTTGAGCACCATCGAGATGGCGTCCACGATGATCAGCCGCTCGGACGCCAGCTCCCCCGCGGGAGAACGGGCCCAGGCCCGTCTTCGCCGCGCCATTTCTCAGATGGCCGGGCTCATCGACAACTTGCTGGCCTTCGCGCGCATCGGCAACGCGCCTCTGCAGCGCACGGCGGTCGACCTGTCGGCGATGGCCCACGAGCTGGTCGGCGATCTTCGGCAGTCCTCGCCGGAGCGACTCGTCACCGTGACGATCGAGCCTGGAATCAGCTGCGTCGCTGATCACGGGCTGATGCGGGTCGCGCTGCAGAACCTGCTCGCAAACGCCTGGAAGTACACGTCGCGCACCGAGCACGCGCGCATCGAGCTGACGACGGCTGCGATCGAAGGGCGTTCCGTTCTGCGGGTGCGGGACAACGGCGCTGGCTTCGCCATGGAGGAGGCGCACCGCCTCTTCGCTCCATTCCAGCGGCTCCACTCCGAACGCGAGTTCACGGGCACCGGGCTCGGGCTGGCGTCTGTTCACCGGATCCTCGAGCGTCACGGTTGTCGCGTGTGGGCCGAAAGCACGTCGGGTGCGGGCGCCACGTTCTTCGCGGAGTTGCCGAGCGGCGACGGTGAGCTATCTCTCCGGACGCGCTGATGGAACCGATCGTCTCGATCAAAGGGCTCACCAAGACCTACGCCTCGGGGTTCGCCGCTCTGGAGGCGACCGACCTCGAGATCGGTCGTGGCGAGATCTTCGCGCTGCTCGGACCGAACGGGGCGGGGAAGACGACCCTGATCAACACCGTCTGCGGCATCGTCACGCCGTCAGGCGGCACGGTGACGGTCGACGGACACGACATCGTGCGCGACTACCGGGTGGCGCGCTTCAAGATCGGCCTCGTGCCCCAGGAGCTGACGACCGACGCCTTCGAATCGGTCTGGGCGACGGTCAGCTTCTCGCGCGGCCTGTTCCGCCGGCCGGCCAACCCGGCTTACGTCGAGAAGGTGCTGCGCGACCTGGCGCTCTGGGACAAACGCGAGGCCAAGATCATGACGCTCTCCGGAGGGATGAAGCGGCGGGTGATGATCGCCAAGGCGCTCGCGCACGAGCCGGAGATCCTCTTCCTCGACGAGCCGACCGCCGGCGTGGACGTCGAGCTGCGCCGCGAGATGTGGGCGCTGGTCCGGCGGTTGCGCGCAAGCGGCGCGACCATCATCTTGACCACCCACTACATCGACGAAGCCGAGGAGATGGCCGACCGGATCGGCATCATCAACAAGGGCAAGCTGATCGTCGTCGAGGAGAAAGCCCAATTGATGCAGAAGCTGGGGAAGCGGCTGCTGACGCTCAACCTGCAGGAGCCGATGGCGACGCTGCCGGCGGCGCTCTCCGGCTGGCCGCTGGCGCTCAAGGCGAACGGCAACCAGCTCGAGTACACCTTCGATACCCGCGACGGCGCGGGCGCCCTTGCGGACCCGTCGCAGGGGTCGCGCGACATCCCCACCTTGCTGCGGCGCCTCGACGAGCTCGGGATCGCCTTCAAGGATCTCTCCACGCACCAGAGCTCGCTCGAGGAGATCTTCGTGAGCCTGGTCAGCCACGGGGCTGACGCCCAGACGGGGGCCCGGCGGTGAGCGAGATCGGCTTCAACCGCACGGGCGTCTGGGCCATCTACCGCTTCGAGATGGCGCGCTTCTTCCGCACGCTGCTGCAGAGCGTGGTCACGCCGGTCATCACCACCTCGCTCTACTTCGTGGTCTTCGGGTCGGCGATCGGCTCGCACATGTCGCGCGTCGGCGGCGTCTCCTACGGCGCCTTCATCGTGCCGGGCCTCATCATGCTCTCGGTCCTCACCGCGAGCATCTCGAACGCCTCGTTCGGGATCTACTTCCCCAAATTCACCGGCACCATCTACGAGCTGCTCTCGGCGCCCATCTCGTTCGTCGAGATGATCATCGGGTACGTGGGCGCGGCGGCGACCAAGTCGATCGTGCTCGGCCTCATCATTCTCGCGACCGCGACCGCCTTCGTGCCCGTCGAGGTCCACCACCCGCTGGCGATGATCGCCTTCCTGCTGCTGACCGCCGTCACCTTCAGCCTGTTCGGCTTCGTCATCGGCGTCTGGGCGGGGGGCTTCGAGCAGCTCCAGTTGATCCCGATGTTGGTGGTGACACCGCTGACTTTTCTAGGGGGTGCCTTCTACTCGATCGACATGCTGCCGGCGCGCTGGCGCACGCTCGCCCTCTTCAACCCGGTCGTCTACCTGGTGAGCGGCTTCCGCTGGAGCTTCTACGGCACCGCGGACGTCGCGGTCGGCATCAGCCTGGCCGCGGTGGCCGGCTTCCTGGTGGTGCTGCTCGTCGTCGTCGCCTGGATCTTCAAGACCGGCTACCGGCTGAAAAAGTAGCGCCCGCGATTTCGCGTGCCCGGAACGAGTTCCCTGGGGCGCTTGCCCCGCGGCTGAGCGTTCCTACCTTCAACCTGGGTGGGGCTCGTGGTCAGGGGCCGAACGATCTTCGTCGCGCTGGTGCTGGGGATGCTCGCGGCGGGGTGCGTCCCGGCTTCCTGGGGCGCGGACGCGCTGTTGCATCCGAAGCGCCGGCCGGCGCGGCAACAGCCGACCGCGTCGTTCGAGGTCGTCCAGTTCGAAGGCGACGGCGTCAGGCTCGCGGGTCGGTGGTTCCACACCCGCGACAAGCGCGGCACCGTCGTCTTCCTCCACGGCATGTCTGATAACCGGGCGTCGGGCGGCGAGATCACCGATCACTTCGTCGGGCGCGGCTTCGAGGTCATCGCCTACGACAGCCGCGCTCACGGCGAGTCGGGGGGGGACGCCTGCACCTACGGGTACTATGAGAAGAGGGATCTCGAGCGCGTCCTCGATCGCGTGGAGGCGAGGCCCATTGTCGTCATGGGGTTCTCGATGGGCGCGGCGGTCGCGCTACAAGCAGCCGCTGTCGATCCGCGCATCGACGCCGTCGTCGCCGTCTCGCCCTTCTCGGACCTGCGCACCATCGCCGAGGAGCGCGCGCCGTTCTTCGCGACCCGGCGAGACATCGACAGGGCGTTCAAGCTGGCCGAGCAGCGGGCCCACTTCCGCGCCGACGAGGTCAGCCCGCTGGCAGCGGCCGTCCACATCACGGTGCCCGCGCTGATCATCCACGGCGCGCGCGACCGCAAGACGCCGCCCGATCACTCGCAGCGGATCTTCGAGGCGCTCCAGGCGCCAAAGGAGCTGATCATGGTCCCCAACCGCGGTCACCGGCGCCCCCTGACCGAAGAGGTGTGGCGGGAGATCGACGCCTGGCTCGACGCGGGCCTGCCACCGCCGGCGACGCGCTAGCCCCTCACCGGCGGCGGCGATCCGCGCGGCGTGCCCTCGCGTCACACCAGGTCGTGCTCCTCGAGCTTGGTGTACAGCGTGCGGCGGCTGACGCCGAGCAGGCGCGCCGCCAGCGTACGGTTGTTGCCCGCGCGCGCGAGCGCGGTCCGAAGCGCTTCGCGCTCGGTGCGGCGCCGGCCCGCCTCCAGCGTCAGATCCGCGGGCGCGCCACCGTCGCCGGGCGAGCGGAGCGCGTCCAATCGTGACAGTCCGGGTTCGGCAGCGAGCGCGCGCTCGACGTCGCCGGCGGTGATGCTTGCCCCGTCGGCGAGCACGACCAGACGCTCGATGAGGTTCTCGAGCTGGCGCACGTTCCCCGGCCACGACTGCTCGGCGAGCACCCGCAGCGCGTCCGCGTCCAGCGTGATGTGCGGGCGCTGGTTGGCGCGCCCGTGCACCGCGCAGAAGTGGCGCGCGAGCATCGAGACGTCGCCCCCCCGCTCGCGCAGCGGCGGCAGCCGCAGCGGCACCACGTTCAGCCGATAGAACAGGTCCTCGCGGAACTGTCCCTCCTTGGCCAGCGATTCCAGGTCGCGGTGGGTGGCGGCGACGATGCGCACGTCGACGCGCAGGGTCTCGCGCCCGCCGAGCCGTTCGAGCTCCCGCTCCTGCAGCACGCGCAAGAGCTTGACCTGCATGGGCAGCGGAATGTCGCCGACCTCGTCGAGGAACAGCGTGCCGCCGTCAGCGAGCTCGATCCGCCCCGGCTTCCGGCTCGACGCGCCCGTGAAGGCGCCCTTCTCGTGCCCGAACAGCTCGCTCTCCAGCAGGCTCTCGGGAAACGCGGCGCAGTGGAGCTTGACGAACGGACCCTCGCGGCGCGGGCTCGCCTCGTGGAGGGCGCGGGCGACGATCTCCTTGCCCGTCCCGCTCTCGCCCCGTATCAGCACCGTCGACGCGCCCCGCGCGATCTTGCGGATGAGCGCCTGCACCTCGCACATGGCGGCCGACTCGCCGACCAGCACGCGCGACGGCGCGCGCTCCGGCGTGCTCGGCGCCTGGCGTTCCAGCGCGGCCAGCGCCTTGCGCGCGACGAACACGATCTCTTCTCGATCGAAGGGCTTCGTCAGGAAGTCGGAGGCCCCGCGCTTCATCGCCTCGACGGCGAGAGGGACGGTGCCGTGCGCCGTCAACAGCACCACCGGAAGATCGGGCCGTTGCTCGGCGAGGCGATCGAGCACCTGCATCCCGTCGAGTCCCGGCATCCGCACGTCGCTGAGCACGAGATCGACGTGCTGGCGGTCGAGTGTGGACAGCGCCGCGTCGCCGCTCTCCACGCACACGGTCTGAAAGCCCTCCTGGCGCAGCAACGCCGCGAGGACCATGCGGACGGCCGGATCGTCGTCCGCCACCAGAATGCGCGCGCTCTCTCCAGCCACCTTCCGCTTCACGTATCTCACGGGCCCTCGACGGAAAACAGGGGTTGTACGGTCCCCTGCACAACGTGTGAAGTGGCCTGCACACCGTTTCACGGCTCGTCTTCCGACGGCGGCGACCGTCGCGGCGAACGCGTGTGGTGCGGGTCTTGCTCAAGAGCGCGGCGCCCGAGCACAAACCAAGGAGCGAACTCATGATTCGGTCAGGTAGAACACACATCCTCCACTGCATCACTTTCATCGCGGCTGGCGCCGCGGCCTTCGGCGTCGCCTCGACGGCAACGGCCTTCCAGAATCGCACCGGCTGCTACGCCTCCACGCCGACGTGGAACGCGCCCAAGGGCGCCATCGTCTCGGGCAAATCACTCGGGCCCATCAACGCCGTGCTGACGGCGGTCGGCGAGTCGCGCACGCACACCATGATCTCGAACGGAACGTGGGCGACGCACTCGACGACGCTGGAGCCGTCGGTCTTCGGAACGATCCCCAACGCCGCCATTCCGCTCAACCCCGTCGAGCTGGCGCAGGGCCAGCCCGGCCTGTCGCAGATTCCGATGGGCGGCGCCTTCGCTTACTGGCTGGGCGCGCAGGAGACGTACACCCAGGTGATCCCGCCGCCGCCCTTCCCGCAGATCTTTTGCGGCGACGGATGCAAGGCGCAGGCAGCCGCCGACTGGCTCTGGGCCGACGTCCCGTACCAGCAGGTCAGGTCCGCCTCAAATGACCTGGCGAACGCCGTCGCCTTGCCCTGGCCTTTCGGCAGCGGGACCGGGCATTCCGTGTCGTACTTCTATTCGCTCGGCTTCAACGACGCGAACGGGACCTTCCGCCACCTGCCCTACGGCTTTTATCAATACCGATGGGGCGTCGACAAAGTCCAGGGCGCGGACGTCGAGTCCGTCGACGACAACGGCATCGTGTGCTCGCAGACGCCCGCCTGGGCGTACGCCCACTGGATCGCCAAGCCCGATCGACTGGCCATCGTTCCCGGCACGGAGACGATCGAGACCCACCAGTACTCCCACGACGACACGGTCAAGGCCGCCACGGCCCTGGTGCGCTCGGTCTACGACGAGTGTCGCAACGCGGACTCGGGCTTCTTCGCCGACATCGTGAAGGGCCTCCTCAACGTCGACCAGAACGCGATCTGCAAGGGCGCCGCGTATCAGGTGCTCAACTGCTTCCTCATGGGCGAGACCGGGGACGAAGTGTGCGCCGATAGCTCGACCGCTCCGCTCGCCAGCTACACGAGGAACACGCGGGCCCGCGGCGCCAATTCGCTGAGCCCCGACACGCTGATGGGGCTGAGCGGGCGGCCGCGGACGGGCAGCACCGTCGGGCCCTGGGCGAACTTCAGCGAGGTGGCGCTGCAGTGGAACGGCGGCGGCTCGAACTACGGGTGCTTCTGGTGAGCACCGCTGGGTCGCGACGCGGCCACGGCCGCCTGATGATCGGCGCGCTCGCGCTGGCGCTGGCGGCGCTGCTGCTGGGCCTGTTGTGGCAGCTCGGTCGGACGCG
>Ga0207701_10003094_pt1 | contig 17145 bp, 10 predicted proteins | sample KBSSwiSSwithPhiX_FD_184294 | JGI IMG/M metagenome (GOLD analysis project Ga0207701, IMG submission 184294) | Switchgrass rhizosphere bulk soil microbial communities from Kellogg Biological Station, Michigan, USA, with PhiX - S5 (SPAdes) (version 2) | ecosystem: Environmental > Terrestrial >... | reverse complement strand
ACGCCGCCCGGCGGGATGCCCCGCCCGGGAGTTGTCGTAGAAATCACGGTTCCAGGGGACTAGCGTTGCACGAAGCCCAGGCCCGCTTTGGCCGCCTCGGCGTTGAGCGCGTCAACATCGCGGGTCAGGAACAGGCTGGCGTCAGCTTCGAGCGCCGTGAGCTCCTTCTCTTGAGCCTCCAGCACCTGAACCATCCCGGTTGTCGGTGGTCCTTCGGACTCGGTCGCCCACATCTGTAATGGGGCGAGCCGCGAGTAGAGCCTGGACCCGCCACGCATTGCCAGGATGTCGTACACGACCTCGGCCGTCGGATTGTGGAACGTGGCCTCGAGCGCGTCGGCTCGGTCGATCGCCGTCTTGGCGACCGCGACGATGGCCGCGATCGGCGCCTCGCCGGCGCGCGGCTGCAGCGCCTTGACGCGAGCCTGCAGCTGCTCGCGCACGGACTGCAGCTGATTGACGAGCCGCGTCAGCCGCGAGATGTCGTCCCGCACCCGCAGGGCGAAGGCGAGCTGCGCGTCGAGGTCGGCCTGTGACGTCACGTTCTCAGGATCGGGCAGGATCTTGAGCGGCGTCGTGAATGTCTGCCCGTCGACGGTCAGCTTGACGGTGTAGGTACCGGGCACAGCACGCGGCCCGGCAGCCGGATCGCCGGTGTCGATTTTGCCGTTCTTGATCTTGACCGCTCCCTCCCAGGCGAGATTCCAGACGGCGCGCTGGACACCCGGATCCACCGGCAGCGCCTGCTTCTTGAGGTCTTCCGCGCGCTCGTTCTCGCTGCTCATGTCCGGCTCGCGCGGCAGGCTGCTCAGCGTCCGCACGAGCCGATTCTGTCCGTCGAGGATCTCGATCCTCAGCTCGCCCTTCGGCTTCTCCTTCAGGAAGTAATAGATCGGAGCTCCGGCCGGCGGGTTCGGATACCGCGCGTAACCCGATGCCCACGACCCGTCGCCGATGCGCCAGCGCACCGCGTCCGGCGCCGGCATCAACGTGACGTTCGATCCGCGCACCTGCGCGTCGAGGCTCCGCACCGCCTGCAGGTCATCGAGGATCCAAATGGAGCGGCCGTGAGTGGCGAGCACCAGGTTGTCCCCCTTGACCACCAGATCGTGCACCGCGACCGTGGGCAGATTCAGCTGCAGCGGCTCCCACGTCCGACCATCGTCACGCGAATAGACCATGCCACGCTCTGTGCCCAGGTACAGCTGCCCGCGCCGCGCCGGATCCTCGCGCACGGCGTGCAGGTAGACGTCCTGGGCCAGTGTCGCATCGAGGCGCGTCCACGTCTTGCCGAAGTCGGCGGTCTTGAAGAGATACGGCTTCACGTTGTCGAGCCGGTGCGCGTCGACGACGACGTAGGCGGTCGCGGCGTCGAATGGTGACGGTTCGATCAGGCTGACGGTGCCCCATTCGGGGAAGCCGGCCATTCCCGCGGTCACGTTCGCCCAGTTTCGACCGCCATCGCGGGTCACATGGACCAGCCCGTCGTCACTGCCGGCCCAGATCACGCCGGCCTGTCTCGCTGACTCCGCGATCGCGAACACCGTCCCGTAGGTTTCGACGCCGGTGTTGTCGCCGGTGATCGGACCGCCAGCCCACTTCTGCTTCGATCGGTCGTTGCGGGTGAGGTCCGGGCTGATCACGTCCCACGACTGGCCGCCGTTGGTGGTGCGGAACACGACCTGCGCGCCGTGGTAGATGACTTTGGGATCGTGCGGTGAGGCGGAAATCGGCGCCGTCCACTGGAAGCGGTAGCGCATGTCCTCGCCACCGTGCCCGGAAGGATTCTCCGGCCATGCGCTGACGTTACGTGCCTGTCCGGTCCGCTGGTCGTACCGGGTGATGATGCCGAGGTACTCGCCGGCATAGACGATGTTCGGATCGCTGGCATCGGAGACGACGTAGCCAGCCTCGCCACCGCCGACACCGTGCCAGTTGGCCAGGGCAATCTGTCCGGTGCGGCTGAGACTCGGGCCTTGGGCGGTGCCGAGATCCTGCATCGCGCCGGCGACCTGGTACGGCGTCCGGTTGTCTGTGCTGACGTGGTAGAACTGCGAAATCGGCAGCGGCGGGGCATCCCACGTCTCGCCGCCGTTGGTCGAGAGGATCACGCCCCCGTCGTTGCCGACGATCATCCGGTGCGGGTTCTCGGGATCGATCCAGACGTCATGATTGTCCCCGTGCGGGGCATCCTTGATCACCTGCAGCGTCCGGCCCGCATCAATCGAGTGGAGCAGCGGCACCTGGGGGAACCACACGTCGTTGGCGTTCTGCGGGTTCACCGTCAGCGTGCTGTAGTACCACGCGCGCTGGCGCAGCTGGTGTGACGGGTTGATCAACGTCCAGTTGGTGCCGCCGTCGGTGGACTGGAACAGGCCGCCGGCCTCCGCTTCGATCAGCGCGTAGACGCGCTGGGGATCGGATGACGCGACGGCGACGCCGACTTTGCCCCAGATGCCTGCGGGCAAGCCATTGCCCGTCAGCGCCTTCCACGTGTCGCCGCCGTCACGCGAGACATACAGGCCGCTGCCCGGACCACCGCTGACGAGATCCCAGGGCAGGCGGCGAGCCTGCCACAGGCCGGCGAAGAGGATGGCCGGATTGGAGCGATCCATCGCGATGTCCGAGGCGCCGGTGTCGGCATCCTTCTCGAGCACGCGCTGCCAGGTGCGTCCGCCGTCGATGGTCCGGTACACGCCGCGCTCGACGTTCGGGCCGAACGCATGCCCCAGCACCGCCGCGTAGGCGATGTCGGGATTGGTGGGGTGGACGACCATCGTGCCGATCTGACCGGTCTCCTTCCACACGTGCGTCCAGGTGTTGCCGCCGTCGACCGACTTGTAGATGCCGTTGCCGGCGGCGACGTTGCCGCGGATGTTCGCCTCGCCGGAGCCGACGTAAATGACATTAGGGTTCGAGCGCGACACCGCGATCGAGCCAATCGAGGACACCGGCTGATCGTCGAAGATCGAAGCCCACGTCACGCCACTGTCGGTGGACTTCCACACGCCGCCGGAGGCTGTCGCCGCGTAGTACGTGGTGGGATCGCCCGGAATACCGGCAACGCGCGAGACCCGCCCGCCGGCTGCGGGGCCGATCAGCCGGTATTTGATGGCCTTGAGCTCCGGGGGGCCGGTCGGCCGCTCGGGCGCCGTGGTCTGACGCGCGTTGAGCGCGGGACCGGCCGCCAGGCACGCCAATACCGCCACGAGCGCCCGACGCGATGAAGTCATGGCCCGGCATTTTAATCCGCTCGCGATCGACGCGCTTGCGCGAGCTGTTCGACCGCGGCCGGATCACTCCTGCCGCAGCGCCTCGACCGGCTCGATGCGCAGCGCGCGCCGCGCCGGCACCCAGCTGGCGAGGCCGGCGACCGCGACCAGGATCAGCGCCACGGCTCCATAGGTCACGGGATCGTGCGCGGTGACGCCGAAGAGTAATGACGACGTCCACGTCAGCAACACGGCCGCGCCCGCAAGGCCCAGCGTCACGCCCAGCAGCGCCAGCGCTACCCCTTCGCCGACGACCAGCCGGACCACGTCGCCGAGGCGCGCACCGAGCACGCGCCGGATGCCGAGCTCGCGCGTGCGCTGGGCGACACCGTACGAGACGACGCCGTACACGCCGATCGCCGCCAGCAGTAGCGCGAGTAGCCCGAACGCACCCGTCAACAGCGCGGCCACTCTCGGCTCCGCGACCGACTCGCGCAGGACGACCTGCATTGGCTGGATGTTCGCGGCAGTGCTCCGCGGCACGACCGCGGGAACAGCCTGCCGCACAGCCGCCGTGAGTGCGCCCGGGTCACCGGTCGTGCGCACCATCACGTAGGCCCACAGGAATGGCGTCTGCGCGAACGGCGTGTAGATCGCTGGCTCCGTCTCACCTGCGGCGCCCTGGTAGTGAAGGTCGCCGACGACCCCGACGATGGTGCGCCAGTCGCCGGACTGATCGGGATTGATGAGCCTGATCCGCCGGCCGAGGGCACTCGTTCCGGCGAAGATTGTTTCCGCAAAACGGCGGTTGACGATGATGACAGGGTCGCTGCCGGCGGTATCGCGCGCCGTGAATGCGCGTCCTTGCCGCAACGGCGTGGCCAACGCCCGGAAGTAGTCCGGTGTCGCCGCCATGAAGAACGCATTGTCCTGATCAGCGGTCAGCGATCGGCCGTCGACGGCGAATCGCGTGCCGCGCTGGGCAGTCACGATCGGGAAGCCGGACGAGCCGCCCACCGCCTCCACGCCCGGGATCGAGCGAAGGCGATCGAGGAGCGCTTCGATCGCTCGGGCCCGGGCGGCGCCGTCAGGTTGGTTGACCACCTGCACGTTGAAGGTCAGGAGGTGTGCCGGTTCGAACCCGGGATCGCGCGTCGTCAGGGCCGTGAAGCTGCGCAGCATCAATCCGGCGCCGACCACGACGATCACGGCGAGCGCGATCTCCAGGACGACGATCGCGTTGCGGAGCCGGCGCGCAGTGGAGGAGGCCGACGCGGCGCGGGTGCCTTCCTGCAAACCCGTCTGCAATCGCACGACACCGTACACCATCGGTGTGAGGCCGAAGAAGATCGTCGTGAGCAGGGTCGCGGCGACGGCGAACCACAGGACCGCCGCGTCGATGTGAATGCCATCGGCGCGGGGCACGCGATCCGTCAGGATTGCCGGCAGGAGGTCGACACTCCAGACCGCGAGCAGGACGCCAATCGCGCCACCGGCGATGGCGAGCACGAAGCTTTCGACAGCGAACTGGCGCGCCAGCCGCAAGCGTCCGGCGCCCAGCGCGACGCGGATGGCGAGCTCCCGCCGCCGTGCCGTCGTCCGCGCGAGCATCAGGTTGGCCACGTTGGCGCAGGCGATCAGAAGGAGCAGCGCGACGGCGCCGAGCAGCAACAGCAACGACTCGCGGATGTCCCCGACCAGCCGCTCGCGCAGCGGTGTCAGCCGCAGCCGGACACCCGCGTTGCTGTCGGGGAACTCCTTTTCGAGCCGGCCGCCTGCCGCGTCGAGCTCGCCTTGTGCCTGCCGCAACGTCACGCCGGGCGACAACCGCGCGAGCAGGTTGAAGATCCGCAGCGATCGGTTCTCGGCCTGGCCTGGCGTCTTGGCTTGGGCTCCACCCAGCGTGGTCCACAAGGCAAACTCCGCCGACGGGAACCGGAACCAGGGTGGAGCGACGCCGACGACCGTGAACGACGTTCCGGACAGCGTGATCGTCCGGGCCAGCACTGTGGGATCGCCGCCGAAGGCGGACTGCCACAAGCCGTAGCCGAGGATCACGTTGTCGGTGCGGTTGTCGTCAGGCGTGAAGCTGCGGCCGAGGAGCGGAGTCACGCCGAGCATCGGGAGAATCTCAGGCGACAGCACCGCGCCGCGCACCTGCCGGCCGTCGCCCGTCCCATCCAGCGTATAGAGATTCGAGGCCCAGACGCCGGTCGCGGCAAAGACGTTGCTCTGGGCCGCAGCATCGCGGAAATCCGGCAGCGACCCGCGTGCCACCACCAACCGGTCAGGATCCGCATAGGGCAGCGGCCGCAACAACACCGCATTCACCACGCTGAAGATAGCGGTCGTCGCGCCCACGCCGAGCGCGAGCGTGGTAATCGACAGTACCGTGAAGCCTGGCACCCGGGCAAAGGCGCGCAACGCGAAACGGAGGTCTTTGATCATGGTGGCTCCCGAGGTCAGTCGGCACGAAGCGCCGCCATCGGATCGACGCGCAGTGCCCGGCGCGACGGGATGTAGCTGGCGGCGAGGGCAACAAAGAGGAGAAGGAGAGCCACTGACCCGAGGGTCACAGGGTCGGAGGCGCCGATGCCGTAGAGGAACGAGGCGATGACGCGGACCGCCAGGAGCGCGCCAATCAGTCCGAGACCGATGCCGGCCAGAGCGAGCACGAGCCCCTCACGCACGAGCGCGCCGAGCACCTGACGTGGCTGGGCGCCCAGCGCGATCCTGATGCCGATCTCACGCGTCCGTTCAGTGACGGACTGACTCACCAGGCCGTACACGCCGACCGCCGCGAGCAGCAGCGCCGTGACCGCGAACGCGCCCAGCAGGGTGGCTCTGAATCGGGGCTCATCGACCGACCGATCGAGCACCGTCTGCAGGGTGGTGATCTCATCCGCCGGCAGATCGGGATCGAGCGCCGCGACGGCGTTGCGCAGGATTCCGGCGACGGTTCCCGGCGCCGCCATGCTCCGCACCACGACGTTGGTGAAGGGGACAGGAAATTGAGCGTACGGAATGTACAGAATTGGCGGCGGATCCTTGTCGAGACCGTACTGACGGACGTCGCCCACGACCCCGACGATGGTGATCCAGGGGGATTGGGGGTCGAACCGCACGCGCTTGCCGACCGCGGTCGCGCTGGGCCAGTAGGTGCGTGCCAGCGTCACGTTCGCGATCGCGACGGGCGCGGCCTTGGCGTCGTCTCGTTCATCGAAGGTGCGTCCCTGGAGAACCGGGATGCCCATCGCCTTGAAGAAGGAACCGGACACCGAACCGATGCTGGAGTGCGGCTGATCTGAGCGGTCCGTGGACGGTCGCCCGTCGATCACGAACGACCCGCTGGCGTTACTCCCGCGGAGCGGCCCCGGGAATCCCACAGCGACCGCCTGCATCGCGGGTTGGGCTGACAGGAGATCCACTAACCGCCGATAGGCAGCTGCCTGGGACGCTTCGGTCGCGTAACGAGACGACGGGAGCGCGAGGTCCAGTACCGTTACGTGCTCGGGCCGCATGCCCGAATCGACGCCGCGCAGCCGGAGGAAGCTGTTGAGGAGCAGGCCGGCGCCGCTGAGGAGGATCAGGGTGAGCGCGACTTGCGCGATCACGAGTGCCGCCCGTCCACGCGTCCGCGCCGAGCCGCCGCGATCGCCACCCGATGTCAACGCCGAGGCTGCATCGGCCGTCGAGGCCTGCAGCGACGGCCCGACGCCGAACACGCCCGCGGCAACCAGGGCCATGGTCAGTGCCACGGTCGCGACGATCGGGTCGATGCCGATCTCGCCCGTGCGGGGCACCGCTTCGGGCAGGACGGCGGCGATAGCGCCGATCAGCCAGGTGGCGAGCAGCAGACCGGCGAGGCCGCCGGCGGCGCCGAGCAACAGGCTCTCGCTGAGGAGCTGGCGGACCAGCCGGAGCCGTCCCGCGCCGAGGGCCGCACGAACGGCCAGCTCGCGCCGCCGGCCCGATGCGCGTGCGATCAACAGGCTCGAGACGTTGGCGCAGGCGATCAGCAGCACCAACCCGACCGCGGCCTGGAGCACGAGGAGACCCCAGCGGATGCCCTGCACCATGTCGTCGTAAATGGGAGCGATCCGAAGCGTCCGGCCGGCGGCCGTTTGCGGGTGGAGCCGTTGGATCGTCGCCGCGACTCGATCGAGGTCACTCTGCGCCTGGGCCAGACTGACCCCCGGCTTCAGGCGGGCGATCGCGGCGAAGTAGCGCACGTCACGATCGGCACCGGGCTCGGTGGTCGCGAGTGGAGACGGTGGTACCGGCTTGGCGGACAGCACCCAAATCTTCGACTCTTCCGGCAACTCGGTGCGGGACGGCAGGACGCCGACGACGGTATGCGCGACCCCATCGACGCGGACCTGGGCGCCGACCGCGTCAACGCTGCGATCGTACAGCTGGCGCCAGGCGGCATCGCTCAGAACCACCAGGTTTCCGCCCCTGGCGCCGTCGGTCGCGCGCGAGAAGAGCCGGCCGGCCGCCGGGGTCGTGCGCAAGACGTCGAAGAAATCGACAGTGACGTAGGTGCCTTCGAGACGAGCCGGTTCAGCCGTGCGGCCGACGACCGTGAAGAACGCCGACCGATACCCCGCGATCCCGCTCAGGGACTGGTTGTCGCGGCTGATATCGAGAAAGTCGGCGGCGGAGTGATTGTCGTGGGGCTCTTGGGCTGTCGCGGTCCAGACGTTCACGATTCGCTCTGGATCCGGGAAAGGGAGCGGCCGCAGGAGCACGCCGTTGACGACGCTGAAGATGGCGGTGCTGGCGGCGATGCCGATGGCGAGGGTGAGGACCGCGATGAGGGCGAAGCCCGGGGTCCGTATCAGCGTCCGGGCACTGTAGCGCAGGTCCTGCAGCAATCGTCCCTCCGCGAAGAAAGTCCTGCAGGAGAAGCGGAAACGCTGCCAAGCGACCCGTGTCGGCTTAAGTTCCTGTCGTCGAAGGCGATAGCCACCCATACCCCGCCCGCGCCGGCCGGCCGCGTCGTCCGCCTGTGGGACGCCGTGTGCGCAGGAGAACAGCCGGGGATCGCGCCTCGTTCCGCTCGGCTACACTGACCGGATGATCGAGCGCATCCTGGTCGGCACCTCTGGCTACAACTATCCCGAATGGCGCGGCACGTTCTACCCGGAGAAGTTCAGCACCGCCAAGATGCTCGAGTTCTACGCCGCCCGCTTTCCGACGGTCGAGATCAACTACACGTTCTACCGGATGCCCAACGAGAAGCTGCTCGCCGGCTGGGCGGCGGGGACGCCCGACGGGTTCAGCTTCACTCTCAAAGCGCCGCGCCGCATCACGCACGACAGCAAGCTGCAGCGGTGTGAGGAACTCCTCAAGACGTTCTGCGCGGTCGCGGCGACGCTCGGGCCGAAGCTGGCCACGCTGCTGTTCCAGCTGCCGCCAACGATGAAGAAGGACGCGGACGTGCTGCGCGCCTTCACCGAGCTGCTGCCCGAAGGTACACGCGCGGCATTCGAGTTCCGGCATGTGTCCTGGTTCGACGCTGACGTCTTCGAGGCGCTACGCGCGCGCAACCTCGCTCTGTGCATCGCAGACAGCGAGAAGCTCAGCACGCCCGTGGAGATGACAGCCGACTACGCCTACTTCCGTTTACGGGACGAAGGGTACCAGCCAGCCGACATCGATCGCTGGGCGGCCGTGATCGCCGGACTCCCGGTGCGCGAAGGATTCGTCTATTTCAAGCACGAACAGCAGGGGCTCGGGCCGGCCTTCGCGGCGGACCTCATGGCGAAGCTGCCCGCGCTGACGGCGAGGCGGTAAGAACGTCGAGAGCGGCAAGCGGGGAAGCGCAACTACGCGCATACCTCCGCTGCCATCCGCACGATCTGCGTTTCAGCCCAATACCCGTCGTGTCCCGGAGCGGGTTCGGTGATGAAGCCGCAGTGGCCGCCGTGAGGGGTGAGCACGACGTGGACCTTGGGGTTCGAGGTCACGGCCGGATCTGCGAACGGGCCGGGCGGGACGAACGGGTCGTCCATCGCCGTCACGATCAGCGCCGGGACGCGGATGCGATCCATGACCCGGAGCGCGCTCGCGCGGTAGTAGTAGTCCGCGGCGCTGGCGAAGCCGAAGTGGGGCGCCGTGAAGGCCTCGTCGAAGGACCGCACCGTCCAGACGCCGGCGAGCCGGCCGACGTCGTACTGTCCGGGAAAGTGCGAGGCCTTGCGGCGCATGCGGGCGCGCAGGCCGCGGACGAAGTTCCAGTGATACGCGATGTTCTGGCCACGCTCGAGCGCCGCGACGCACGCGGCCAGGTCCATCACGGGTGACACGGCGGCCACCCCGCGCAACTGCGGCGGCGCAGCGTCCCCATATTCCCCCGCCAGCTTGAGGGCCAGATTCCCGCCGAGTGAGTAGCCGCCCACGACGACGCGGGTGATGCCGTGCGTGTCGGTCAGAGCCTTGAGCACGATGTCGGCGTCGCCGGTGAGGCCGGAGTGATAGAGTCCCGGCCCGTGTTGTTCCGTTCCGCCGCAGTTGCGCTGGTTGAGCAGGACGACGTTGAAGCCGGCACGAAAGGCCTTGTCCGCGAGCCCGCGCATGTAGTGAGCCTGGCTCGACCCCTCGAGACCGTGCAGCGCCAGGAGCGCCGGATGACGCGACCGGTCTCGCTGCCAGTGGCAATGGGCGAGGACGCGGGTGTCCGGGGTGACCTGGAAGAACAGCGCCTCGGCGGGAGCCAAATCGGGGAACTCGCGCCGTCGGCCCCAGGCCCACAGGGTCATCAAATGACCGTTGCGGAGGCCGCGTCGCGGGGTGAAAATCGTGGAAACCGATCGAAAACTCACGTCCGTGGCAACTATTTTCACTGGATGACTGGAAAAGTGTACCGCACGTACCGATAGACCCGGCGAACAGGAGGCTCTGGTGACGTACGAACGGCTGCGACTGGCGCGTGAGGAGAAAGGCTGGACGATCGAGGAGGTGTCCCGGCGAGCGGGGATCCGCCCCCGGACCATCGAGCTGATCGATCGCGGCGAGTTCGCTGAGCTCCCGCCCGGACTCTACGGCCGGGCTGCCGTCCGGAGCTACGCAACCGTTGTCGGCCTCGACCCCGCCGGGATGGTCGATGCCGTACGACCGCTGCTGCCATCGGAGGGGGACCCGCTTGGCGCGCTGGCGCGCCGTTGCGGCCACACGCTCAAGGCCGATGCGCGGTCGCCGGAGGCGGCGACACGTGTCGGGACCACCGTGGCGGCCAGCGCGGTGATGAGCCGTGCGTCCGCCGCGCCGGCCGCCCCCATGCCGGAGCTTGCCGTCCGCCAGGTCGACACGCCAGGGCCCGTGCCAGTCGATCTCATCGCGCCGGAGCCGGCCCTGATCGGCGAACCCGTGACGGCGACGGTGATGTCCTTCGAGGCCGTGGACCAGCCCGAACTGGTCGCGGTCGCTCGGTTTGCCGCGGAGGCCCTGGACGCGCCCCTGCACTTCGACGTCGCGGCGCCGCAAGAGATCGACTTCGACGGCCTCACCCTCGCGGGCGTGGAAGAACCTTCCGCCGAGGACTGGGAGATTGTGAGTCGCCCGATCGCCGCGGAGCCGGGCCGCGAATGGTGGCGGCCCGCGGCAGCCTCGGCGATCGACGCCGTCGTCCTTGTCGGCATTGGCGGCGGGCTGGTCTGGCTGACGGCGCTGGTCGGCGCGACCACAGTGCCGGTCGTCCTCCGTTCCGCGGCACCGGGCATCGCGCTGGTCTTCGCACTCATCGTCTCTCTGTACTTCGTGCTCTTCGGCGGCGTCGGCAACGGCACGCCAGGCGGCTCGCTGATGCGGCTGGAGGCCCGCCCGTCGGGCCGGACGATCCTGAACGCGCGCGACGTGTTCGGTCGCGCTGCCCGGGCAATCTACCGGGACGATTCGCTGGTCGCGGACTGACCGCGGTCACCGCAGCCGATACACCGTCAGCGCTCCAGATGCGAAGGCGATCGGCAGTTCGAGGCGATCGGTCGTGACCAGATAGTCCAGATCGTGCGCGGTCGCGAGCTGTCGCGCGCGCTCCGGCGTCAGCGAGTGAAACTCGCCGAGCTCCGCCAGCCGATCCCGCGTCCGCATCGCTGTTGGCCGGTCGTACATGCCGATCGCTTGATCCTTCGAGATTTCCACGAACACGTCACGTTCGCCGGCGACGCGCAGGCTGCTGCCGTAGAGGAACGCGTGCGCGGGATCGGCGAGCCAATGGCTCGAGACCGCTGACCCACGGGCCCATGCCATCGCCCGGCTCCAGTCGCCGTCGGGCAAACCGATCGCAAACATCGCTCGGGCCGGGAACTCGACGAAGGCGATGTACGCGCTGCGTCCGGCCGTGAAGAGTCCGATCAGGACCGCCACGATGACGCCCCGGCGCCGAGCCGCTCCTCCACTCTCGACCATCGCCCACACCACATAAGCCGTGGCGAGAAAGTCCATCATCCAGAACACGCGTCCGGGTTGGAGCTGGATGGCCAGCTGCACGCGCGCCGCCTGCAACGGCAGCGCCGCCAGGAACACCACGAGCAACGCCAGATTCCCAGCCACCAGCGCCGCCTCGCACGGCACGAGCCGGCCCTCGCGGCGGCGGCGCAGGAAAACCAGGAGCACCAACGCCGGCGACAGCAGATTGATCAGCCACACGCTCCACCGCCAGGCGAGCGGGAAGAGATAGGTCTTACCGCTAAGGGTGGCGAGCCACTCGGGGTCCATGGTGTCGAGGCGGCCGGCCAGCGGTCCGCGCGTGAGGGCCCAGGCGGCCGCCAACGCGCCGATCAGCAGCACGACCGCTACGCGGATCATCCTGCGCCTGTCGCCAACGCTGAACGCGACGGTCAGCCAGATGATGAACCACAGCGCGGTCGTCGGGTGGATCAGAGCGGCCGCGGCCAGCGGCAGCGCGGCGAGCGCAGGACGGCGCCGCAGAAAGCCCGCGATCGCCCAGACGCCAAGGGCGAACGCAATCTGCCGCGGATGAAAGTAGCCCTCCAGCGTGTTGGTGCCGGTCTCGGCGATGGCATGACGCAGAGTCAACGCGGCGAGCAGCGTGACCGTGGTCAGCCCCGAGAACGCCAGCGATCGGCTGACGGCCATGACGCCCAGTGCGAAGAGCACGAGCCCGCCGGCATAGAACAGCGCGAACGCGACCGGCAGTGACAGGCCGCTGGGGCGAATGAGCGCGGCGGTGACCTCGTCGACCGCGGTCAGGCGGGCCTGGGCGTCGATGAGCGGCGCGTCGTGGGGATAGTAATCGGGGTGCAGCGCTCGAATGACGGCCGGTGCATAGAACGCCTGGTCAGACGCGCCATAGCGGTATCCGGCGGAGTTGAGCGTGCACAACACGACGAACAGGGTGAGCCCGGCCGCCAGCAGCGGCACGCGCCCGAGCCCCGCTGGCCTCGTCATGCTTCATCGGCGGTGGGGCCGTAGATCGACGGCAGCGCCACGTCGTTCAATCGAAGGTAGACGCTCAACTGCCCGCGATGGTGAATCGTGTGATTCAGCACGAAGCTGCGCAGGGCGCTGAATCGCGGCATGGTGAACACCTCGTGCGCGCCTTGTTTGAGCGTCCACGACACCAGGTACTCCGCGTCCGTCCGAGCGGTCATGTCGGCGCGCGCCGCCTTGACGCTGGTGTCGAACGCCTGCACCACCGCTTCGGTGGATACCGGATCGGTCAGCCTGAACGTCGGATCAATCGTCGCCAGGTCGTAACGGGTGGTGGCCAGGATCAGGTTGACCCACGACGTCAGCTTGCTCAAGTGATCGCTGAGTTGCCCGAGCGACATGGACTTGGCGTGCGGCTTCCAGCCAAGCGCGGACGTCGGGACCCGCTCCAGCAGTCGGCGCGTCGTCCCCATCTCGTGATCGAACTCCGGCAGCAGGAAGTCGTTGAACGGCATCGCAGTCCTACTGCATGAAGGTCGTGTCGGCTTCGACGACGACCGTCTTCTGAGCGACCACCTTATCACCGACCATCACCTTCACCAGATACGTGCCCGGCGCGACCGGCTGAACGAAGCCGCCACGGCCACCGCCGCCCCCGCCCTGTCGACCCTGGCCTGCCGCTGTTGCGCCAGCAGGAGCAGCCCCGCCCGCCGCTGCAGGTGCGGCGGGGGCACCGGGAGCCTGAGTCCCAGCAGCCGGCGCCGCACCTGCTGGTGCCGTCGCCGCTGGCGCGCCACCGGCTGCAGGTGCTGCCGCGGCCGGCGCACCCGCGCCACGTCCTCGACCCGCGGGGGGGGTGGGCGTGAGATCCCACTGGACCCGGTTGAGTCCGGCGTTCTTCGTCCCCTCGATGGTCCGGATCTCCCGGCCGGTGACGTCGGCGACGCTGATCTTCACGTCACCCGCCGGCGCGCTCTTCAGCCAGTAGCTGATCGCCGACCCGCGGGCCGGGTTCTGGCCGCGGAACACCTTGGCGCCTTCGACCAGGACCGCCTTCTGGACGTCGGTCGCGTAGGCGGTCGCCGGTCGGATGTCGAACAGCGTGGCGTCGGCCGTCTGGACCGCCGGTGTCATCTGTTGCAGCGCGGTGATGTCGTCGATGATCCAGATGCTGCGGCCGTGCGTCCCGAGAATCAGATCGTTGTCGCGCGGGTGGATCAGGATGTCGTCGATCCGCACCGTCGGCAGGCCGTTCATGAACCGCTTCCACGCCTTGCCGCCGTCGAGCGAGATGTAGAACCCGTACTCGTTGCCGAGATAGAGCAGGTTGCGATTCTTGGGGTCCTCCCGGATCACGTTGACGTTGGCCGCCGGCAGGTCACCGGCGATCGACGTCCACGTGTCGCCGAAATCGGTCGTCTTGAACACGTACGCCTTGTGGTCGTCGGTGCGGTGGCCGTCGAAGGTGACGTACGCCGTCCCGGCGTCGAAGTGGGAGGCCTCGACGCGTGACACGTGAGTTTCCTTCGGCACGCCGGGCACTCTGTCCTGGACGCCCCTCCAGGTCGCGCCGCCGTCGCGGCTCACCTGGAGGTTGCCGTCGTTGGTGCCGACCCACAGCAGGCCGGGCACCACGTACGATTCCCCGATCGTGACGATGTTGCTGTAAGAGGCCGCGCCGTCGTGCTTGGACGCCATCGGCGCCTTGCCGTCCACACCCATGATCGGTCGATCGTTGCGGCCGATATTCTTCGTCAGGTCCGGCGAGGCGAGCCAGGTGTCTCCGCGGTTGTAGGAGCGGAAGAGTCGATCGCCACCCAGATAGATCGTCGCCGGATTGTGCGGCGAGAGCACGAACGGCGTATTCCAGTAGAAGCGGAAATTCGTGTCCGGCGGCGGCGCGGGCACGACGTTGCCGTTCGGATTGCCGCGGCCACCGCCGAACTGCGCCTGGAGCGGCTGGATCTGCTCCGGGTTCGCCCCTTCGGGCACTGGCTGGTTGCCCCGGCCCGCGGGCTGCGGTCCGCTCGGGCGGACGCTGTTGGACCGGCCGGTGCGCAGGTTGTAGCGGCTCGTCGCGCCGTCCTGCGACTCGGAATAGAGAATCGTCCAATCGCTCGGATCGTTCGCGGTGTAGAAGCCGTCGCCGCCGCCGACGCGATACCAATCGGAGTTGAGGATGCCGTTCTGGGTGCGCGTGGCGCTCGGTCCGCACCAGCTGCCGTTGTCCTGCAGCCCGCCGCACACGATGTACGGCTTCCGCATGTCGGCGCTGATGGCGTAGAACTGTCCGACCGGCACGGTGTTCACGTACTCCCACGTCTCAGCCTGGTCGTAGGTGACGTCGAGACCGCCGTCGTTGCCGAGCAGGATGTGATTTCCGTTGTGCGGGTCGATCCAGATCGCGTGATGATCGCTGTGCGGGATGCCCTGCACCTGGGCCCAGTGCTTGCCGCCATCCACCGTCTTGAAGAAAGGCGCGCCGCCCTGGTACGCGATTTCGGGGTTGCTCGGGTCGATGCGGACCTGGCTGTAATACATCCACCGGTCGCCGGTGTTGGAGACGCACCGCCACGTCTTGCCACCGTCGTCCGAGCGCCACACGCCGCTAACTTTTGGATTTGGTGGGGGGGGCGGCTCATTGCCCCTGCCGGCGCCACGGCCTCCACCTTCCGCGTTACCGCCGCGTCCACCCGGTGGAATCAGCGTGCCGTCGTCGTTCACGCCGGCGCCGGTGCCGCCGCTGGGCCCGACCTCGAAGGAGGCGTAGATCGTGTTCGGCTTGGAGCGTGAGATGTCGAGGCCGATCCGGCCGATCATCGGGTTGTCCGGCAGACCGTTGCCGGAGAGCCTGGTCCACTTCTTCCCGCCGTCGGTGGTCTTCCACAAACCGCTGCCAGCGCCGCCGCCGTTGAAGCCCCACGGCGTCCGCCGGCGCTGGTAGGAGGCCGCGAACAGGATGTTCGGGTTGGACGCGTCCATCGCCACATCGGTGAAGCCGGTGTCGTTGTCGATGAAGTTGGTGTTCGTCCACGTCTTGCCGCCGTCGGTGGTCTTGAACAGGCCGCGCTCGGGATTGGGCCCGAACAGGTGCCCGAGCGCCGCGACGTAGGCGATATTCGGATCCCTGGGGTGGACGACGATGCGGGCGATGCTCTGGGTGTCCTTCAGACCGACGTACTCGAACGTCTTGCCGGCGTCGGTCGACTTGTAGACGCCGCCGCCGAACGAGGAGCTCTGGCGGTTGTTTGCTTCACCGGTGCCGACGTAGATGATGTCCGGGTTGGACGGGGCAATCGCGATGTCGCCGATCGACGACACCGGATACTGATCGAAGATCGGCGTCCAGGTCGTGCCGTTGTTGGTCGACTTCCAGATGCCGCCGGTCGCAAAGCCGACGTAGATGATCGAGGGGTTGCTGTCGACGACCGCGATATCGTCGACCCGGCCGCCCATGTTGGCCGGGCCGATCGAACGCCAGACGAACGGCCGGAGGCTGGGATCGTCCGACAGGTTGATGGGCGGCGGGAGCGGGGGGGCCGGTGCCTGCTGCGCGAGGAGCCCGCGGCCGCCCACCACACACAGACCCACGCCGATGATGCCAGTCAGCAGCCGTACACGAAAGAGTCCTCGGATCACGCCACGCTCCTTGAAGCCCTACGGGAGATAGTGGCGCCAGTCTACAACAGCTGATCGCCCGGCCGCCGCTCGTGCGGCCCGCTTCCAAGCGACGTTTTCGTCGCTTGCCGCCGTGAGCACGACACTTGTGGCGCTTCAGCGTCCGAAGTTCACCTTGGGTGCGGCCTGCGCCTCGGGCGGGGCGTTGAAGTACGGGTACTCTTTGAATCCGAACGCCTTCGCCGTCACGTTCGACGGAAAGCGACGGCGCTGGGTGTTGTATTCCTGGATCCGCTCGTTGTAGCGCATCCGCTCGGTGGCCAGGCGGTTCTCGGTCCCGGAGAGCTCGTCCATCAGCCGGTTGAACTGCTCGTTGGCTTTGAGGTTCGGATAGTTCTCCACCACCGCGAGCAGCCGGCCGAGCGCGCTCGACTGCTGGTTCGAGGCCTCGATCGTCTCCTCCGGTGACTTCGCGGCCAGCAGCTTGGACCGCGAGTCGGCGATCTCCTTGAACACCGATTCCTCGTGCGTCGCGTAGCCCTTCACCGTCTCGACCAGGTTGGGGATTAGATCGTTCCGCCGCTGGATCTGGTTCTGCACCTGCGCCCACTGCGCCTTGATCGCCTCTTCCTGGGTCGTGAAGGTGTTGTACGAGCAGCCGGACAGGCCGATCGCCACGGCCACCAGCACCGCCGCCTGCGCGCTTCGCCGAATCACAGTCGTCATGCGTCCTCGCTTCGTGTTCATCGCCTGCTGTTCAGCCAGCCCGGTGCACGTCCGCCCGAACCCGACGGGCGCTCGTCCCGGGCAATGCGTTGCTGCTCCTCACCTGCGCGCGGAGTCGAGTGGCTCGGCTCGATGCGCCAAACGTTCATCCTGAGCTGGCCGGGCCGGCATCACCAGCCTCCGCTCGCGCCGCCGC
>Ga0207701_10003092_pt1 | contig 17152 bp, 20 predicted proteins | sample KBSSwiSSwithPhiX_FD_184294 | JGI IMG/M metagenome (GOLD analysis project Ga0207701, IMG submission 184294) | Switchgrass rhizosphere bulk soil microbial communities from Kellogg Biological Station, Michigan, USA, with PhiX - S5 (SPAdes) (version 2) | ecosystem: Environmental > Terrestrial >... | reverse complement strand
GTGGAACGTTCCGACGTTGGTAAAGAAGGTGCCGAACGCCGAGGTCGCCGAACCGCCGCAATTGAAGTCGCGCGGCGGCGTTCCGCTCCCGCGACCGCCCTGGGCCGCGGTGCGAGCTGCGAGAGCGCAGAACGAATAATCGCGGCTCGCCTGCAGGACGGCGTCCTGCTTGCGGTAAGTCGCGTAGCCCATCACGTGACCACGGTTGTCGTCAAACGACGCACCGAGGGCCGCCGCGATGTCCTGCGCCCCGCCATTGACGTTCCAGCCGTGCGGCGGCCGGAAGCCACGAGCGACGTCAGCGTTGAGGATCTTATCGCTGGCGTTGTTGTAGTGCATGAACGTCGAAGCCTGCGCATCGATGCGAAGCCCGGTGAAGTTCGTGTCCATGATGAAGTTCACGACGCCCGCGACCGCGTCGGCACCGTACACCGACGACGCACCGCCGGTGAGCACGTCAACGCGCTTCACCATCGGCGCGGGAATGAAGTTAATGTCAGCGATTGAGCCCGCGCGCGGATCACCCGGCTGCAGACGGCGGCCGTTGACCAGCACGAGGGTGCGCTGCGAACCGAGGTTACGCAGGTTGACCGAGGCGGTACCCGTCGAACCGTTCGAGATGTTCGAACCCTGGGTCGCGAACGCCTGCGGCAGCGAGTTGATGAGGTCTTCGGTGCGGGTCGTACCGGAAAGCTTGACTTCCTGGCTCGAAAGCACGGTGACTGGGCTGGCCGAGGTCAGGTTCGGCTGCGGAATGCGCGTGCCGGTGATGACGATGTCGCCGGCGTTCTGGACGGTTCCGCCTTGAGCGTTCGTCGTCGGCGGAGTGACCTGGCCGCCTTGCGGAGCGGTTGTGTCCGGCTGGCTGCCCGTGGCCGAATCAGGCGGCGTGGCCTGGTCCTGCGCAAATGCGGGCGAGGCGACCATGCTGGCACCGACGAGAAGAGTCGTCGTGAGCAGGCGCTGACGGAAATCGAGCTTCATAAAAATCTTCCCCTTCACTAGCCGCACCCGAGGCACGACTGCCGTGGAACGGCAAACGCAACTTTGCCGAACTGCACCTTGTGATAGGTGATGCTGCGAGATTCTGGCAACGCCTTGAGACCCGCGGAACGCGAGTTGTCCGAGGTCTGTATCAATTTTGCAACAGCGCCTTCTTGTGCTTCTACGAGGGTCGGGAGTAGGTTCCACGGACATTCTCAGGGATCGGGCGAAATGCGAAATTTTGTATTGATTACAGGCGCTTTGGCAACAGTCGTAGCCGGAACGGCGTATGCCAAGGGACCTCCCGCGGGAGGCACCCCGGCGGCCATGCAGAAGCTGCTCGACTGCCGTTCAATTCAGGACGGCGCGCAGCGCCTTGCGTGCTACGACCGCGAGGCGACGACCGTCGACCAGGCCATCAACAAGCGTGACATCGTACTGATCGACAAGGCCCGGGCAACCCAGGCGAAGCGGTCGCTGTTCGGTTTCTCGATCCCCAATTTCGGCGGACTGTTCGGCGGCGCCGACGATGAAGTGAAGGAAATCAGCAGCACGGTCGTCGCCTTCGTTCACAACGACTATAACGGGTGGACGATCAAGCTCGCGGACGGCTCGACCTGGGCGCAGACGGACGATTACCAGCTCGGCCTGCCGCCGGAGAAGGGCGACAAGGTCGTCGTCCGGCGCGGCATCCTGGGGTCGTTTGCGCTGCAGCTCGGAAGCCAGCCGGCCTTCAAGGTGAAGCGGATCGGCTAGGCCCGGCGGCGCTCGCCTTCCAGGCTCGCCACGGCATCGACATACGGTTCCTGACGGGCGACGCTCCAGTAGCGCAGCTCGTGGATCGGGATCCGCTCGCCGGTCACTGCGCAAACGACATGGTCGCCTTCGGAAAGAAGGCGGAAGGTCCCCGCCATATAGTGGATGCGCGCGGCTCGGCCGCGCCCGGTCATCAGCATGCTCATCACTCCTCCGGCGCGTCGAAGAGGCCGGGTTGTGGGGCGACATAAGCACGCTTGGGTTTGCGCTCAACCGGCGCGGGCGCTCCCGAAGCACCGACCGCCGCATCGATTTCGCCGTCCGTGAAGCGAAGGCGAAGCTCGCGGGCGGCAGTGGCCGCAGCAACGGACGCCAGGGTCTTGCCCGCGCGATCGGTGACGCGCGCAAAGCCACGCTGGAGTGGCCGCTCCGGGTGCGCCAGATCAGCCATCTTCCATGTGGCGGCAAGCTTCTCGCGGAGGCGGGCGATCTTTTGATCGACCAGGTCCTGGCGCAGGCGACCCGCAATCAGGTTCATGTCGGCTCGGGCATTGCCGGCCCGCGCAGCCAGCGATCTCGGAAGCCGCTCCGTGAGATCATCAAGCCGCTGGTTCATCGGCTGGAAGATCGCCTGCGGTTCGGGCCAGCGGCAAATCGTGAGATCGAACCGCTCGCGGGCCCGCTCGGTCCGGCGCGTCAGGCAATGCTGGGCGCGATGAGCGAACTCGCCAAGCTCGGCCAAGAGCTCGGTGCGAACCGGCACGGCCATCTCGGCAGCAGCAGTCGGCGTCGGCGCCCGGCGATCGGATGCATGGTCGATAAGCGTCGTATCCGTTTCGTGACCCACCGCCGAGATCAGCGGTATCGGTGATTCGGCTGCCGCCCGAACGACTTCCTCCTCGTTGAAGGCCCAGAGATCCTCAATCGACCCACCGCCCCGCGCGACGATCAGGAGATCAGGCCGGGGATTGAGCGTCGGGAAGAAACGGATCGCCTCGGCAATCTTGGCGGCAGCGCCCTCTCCCTGCACCGGCACCGGCCACAGGACGACATGGGTCGGGCAGCGGTCTTCGAGCCGGTGAAGGATGTCGCGGATCACCGCACCGGTCGGCGAGCTGACCACACCGATGACGCGCGGCAGGAATGGCAGCTTGCGCTTTCGCTCGGGCGCGAACAGCCCCTCCGCCGCGAGCGCCTTCCGGCGGCGTTCGAGCAGCGCGAGCAACGCCCCCTCGCCCGCCAGCTCCATCCGGTCGATGACGATCTGATATTTGGAACGGCCCGGATAGGTGGTGAGCTTGCCGGTAGCGATAACCTCGGCGCCATCCTCTGGTCGGAATGCGAGGCCGACCGCACTCGTCCGCCAGATCACCGCGTCGATACAGGCATTCTCATCCTTCAGCGTGAAGTAGCAGTGACCCGAGCTGTGGCGCTTGAACCCACTAATCTCGCCGCGCACACGGACCTGGCCGAAGGCAGTTTCGATGGTCCGCTTGAGCGCCCCCGAAAGCTCGCTCACGCTGAGCGCGGGCGAATTGTCGCCGGGGGCGACGTTCGCTAACAGCGAGCCACGCGTATCGTCAGGGAGATCCATGAATATTCTGCTCTTGGGTTCGGGCGGCCGGGAGGATGCGCTCGCGTGGCGACTTAGGCAATCGCCGAGCTGCGGCAAGCTTATTGCCGCGCCTGGCAATCCCGGGATCGCGCGCTGGGCGGACTGCGTCGCGCTCGACCCGTGCGATCCGGCTGCCGTCGTCGAGCTTGCAAAAAGCACATTCATCGATCTCGTCGTCGTTGGCCCGGAAGCGCCGCTCGTCGCCGGCGTCGGCGATGCCCTCAGAGCCGGGGGCTTTGCCGTCTTCGGTCCTAGCGCGGCCGCGGCTCAGCTTGAAGGCTCCAAGGGCTTCACCAAGGATCTGTGCCGGGCGAACTGCATCCCGACCGCCGATTACGAGCGCGTTGATACGGTGGCGGAAGCTCGCGCGGCGCTCGGTAATTTCGCCATCCCGGTGGTGATCAAGGCCGACGGGCTTGCCGCCGGAAAGGGCGTGACAGTTGCCATGACGCGCGCCGAGGCCGAAGCCGCGGTCGAGGCCGCGGGCGATGGACCGATGGTTATCGAAGAGTTCCTCATCGGCGAGGAAGCGAGCCTGTTTGCTTTGGTCGATGGCGAAGTCGCTGTCTTCCTGGCGTCCGCTCAGGACCACAAGCGCGTCGGCGAAGGCGATACCGGTCCGAACACCGGCGGGATGGGCGCTTATACGCCGGCTCCCGTGCTGACCGAAGATCTGAAGTGCCGAGCGATGGAAGAGATCGTACGCCCGACCGCGGAAGCGATGGCGCGTAACGGGACGCCGTTCAGCGGTGTTCTCTATGCCGGCCTCATGCTGACCGATGAAGGACCCAAGCTCATAGAATATAATGTCCGCTTCGGGGATCCCGAATGCGAGGCGATCATGCCGCTTATCGACGGCGACTTTGCGGAGTTGTTGCTCGCTGTCGCGACCGGGAAACTCGCCGAGACCGATCCGCCGAAACTGAAAGACGAGCATTCGATGACGATCATCGTTGCGGCCCGCGGCTATCCCGGCACGCCGGCGAGCGGCGGATCGATCCGTCAGGTTGAAACGGCAGAGCAAGTGCCGGGCGTGACTGTCTTCCATGCCGGGACAGCCATCGCCGATGGGACGCTCACGGCCAAGGGCGGGCGCGTGCTCGCCGTCACCGCGGTTGCTGACTCTTTCGCGACTGCGCGGGCGCGCGCGTACCGCGCCGTCGACCAGATCGACTTCGCCGACGGCTTTTTCCGCCGCGACATCGGCTGGCGCGAGCTAGAGCGTGAAAACGCATGAACACCTTCTGGTCCTATTTCTGGCCGATTGCCGCCGCAGCCCTCGTGATCGCAGCAATCGGCGGGCTGATCGCATTCCGCCGTAAGAAGAAGATGCCACTCGTCATCGCGGCCGCCCTGTCCCTCGCCTGGCTGGGGCTTTGGACAGGACCGCTCGGGGCTGCCGACAGATTCACGCGCGTCATCGAGCGCCAGGCGCGCGAAGCGCTCGTCCATTATGAAGAGCCGCAGATGCAGGCGCACTTGCATCGCGGGCCGCTGAGCCGGCGGCTGATCCTCAGCGGGGACAACAAGCTTGATGACTGGCAGCGAGGTGAACTGGTTCGGCTTTTCAGCCAACTGCCGGGAGTGAGCGGCGCGACCTGGGCGGCAAACGATGCGGGTATCCCGCTTGTCCTTGAAGGCGCAATCGCAGCACTCGGAGGCTTCCTAATCGGGCTCGGCCTAGCTTATCTGCTGGAGCTTCGCAGACGCTACAATTCTCAATGGACATGGTGAGCTGAATGGAATTCTTGCGCGACTATTGGTGGGTGATTGTCATTGGGCTGGCGCTTGTGCTCGCCTTCATCCTCCTGCGACCAAAGCAGAGCGTGAAGCTGACCGACAGTGCGCCGATCCGCCCCCACATGCAGGCGCCGCCTCCCGAAGGTCGCGGGATTGCGGGAGAGGCAGCGGACGCAACCAGCGACGTCACCGGGCAAATTCTCGGCGCTCCTGTTCATCGCCATCTCTCCGGCGAGAAGGATGGTGCGGACGACTTCTGCCGGATGAAAGGAGTCGGGCCCAAGTTCGCGGATGCGCTCCACGCGCAGGGCTTCAACCGGTTCGAGCAGCTCGCGCATCTGACATCGACCGAGATCAGCCGGCTGGACGCCCAGCTCGGCGCGTTCAGCGGTAGGCTGACTCGTGACCGCGTGGTCGAGCAGGCGGATTATCTCTCGCGCAACGACACCGACGGTTACGAGCAGGTCTTCGGCAAGCTCTAGCTCGCTTCCGCTCCTTCGGTCTCGGGCGCCCGGCGCTTCGGGCGCGAGGCGATCAGCTTGTCGATCTTGCGCCCGTCAAGGTCGACGATTTCGAACGACCAGCCGTCGTGACGAAAGATCTCGCCCACTTCGGGCAAATGCTTCAGCACTGACAGGGCGAATCCAGCGACCGTAGAAAAATCGCGGTCACCGGGCAGGTTTACACCAAGCCGATCGCTGAGCAGGTCTGCGCTGGCGGCACCGGATACCAGCCAGCTGCCGTCCTCCCTCTCAACGAGGGGGGGTTCTTCGCCATATTCGACGTCGTGTGCGAAGGTGCCGGCAAGGGCGGCCAGGATGCTTCCGGGCGTTACAATGCCGTCGAAATGGCCATATTCGTCGTGAACCAGCGCCAGTGGCACGTCGGCGCTTCGCAGAACGGCGAGCGCGTCCATGGCGTCCATGAGATCGGGAATGACCGGTGCGTTGCGAGAGAGCTTGTTGAGGTCGATCGGCTTCCCTTCGAGCAGGTTGGCCATGACGTCGCGGGTCTGGATCACGCCGACGATATTATCGACCGAGCCGTCCGCCACGGGCACCCGGCTGTGCGAGGTTTCGAGCAAGGCCGCACGGACTTCGTCCGGCGTCGCACCGACATCGATCCAGTCGACATCGGTCCGCGGAGTCATCACTTCGCGCACCGGCCGGTCGGCAAGCCGGACGATCCCTGAGATCATCGCCCGCTCGTCTTCCTCGAGGACGCCGGCCGTCTGCGCTTCTGCGACCACCAGGTGAAGCTCTTCGGCTGTGACCTGATTCTTGGATTGCCGGTCCAGCCCAAAGATCTTGAAGATTAAGGCGCTCGACCGTTCGAGCACCCATACGAAGGGCGCGGTGATGAACGACAGCCAGCGCATCGGTCGCGACATGACCACAGCAATCGGCTCGGGGGAACGAAGCGCGATCTGCTTCGGAACGATCTCGCCAATGACCAGCGACACGTAGGTCGTCAGCACGATCACCAGGCCGAACCCAACTGTGTGGGATGTGTCCGGGCTCAGCCCCAGATAATATTGCATGCGCTCGGCGGTGGGCTCGCCCAGCTTCTCACCGGAGAAGGCGCCGGCGAAGATGGCGATCAACGTGATCCCGCTCTGAACCGTCGACAGGAAGCGGCCCGGGTCCGAGGCGAGCTCGAGCGCACACCGCGCACCGCCGCTGCCGCTCTTGGCCATGGCCTTGAGCCGCGCTTCGCGCGCCGACACGATGGCAAGCTCGCTCATCGCCAGGACGCCGTTCACGAAAACGAGCGCGAGGATCAGGAGGACGTCGAGCCAGGGTATGGGGATTGGTGGTTCGCTCATCGGCGGTCGTGCAACAGTAGCGGGAAGATGTCGTGCTCCACAAGCAGGCTCGGTTCACGAGCGGAACTATCCGTGGCATGCACCGGTTTCATCGAGCACTTCCAGGAGATCCTGCTGACATGAATCGAACCCGCGGCACCATCGCCCTCGGATTTGGCGCTTTGTCCCTCGCGGGTTGCGGGGTCTTTCAGGGACAGCCCCAGCCAGTCACGGCGCGCCCCGCGGCGTTCACGGCGCTCGGCGTCACGGCGGCCTATCTCAACAGCGATGTCATCAGCGGGACGCGGGCCCGCGCCGCCAAGATGCGTGCTGCAGGAATCAGACCGCTTAGCCCCGCTGCGGCGCCCAGCTACATGGCTCGTGCCGCGCAAGAACTGAGGCAGCAGACGGCGGGCATCGGCATCGACGTCGTGCAACTTCCTGACGGAGTGCTCGTGCGCGTTCCGGCGCAGATGACGTTCGACGCAGGCAGCGCGACGATCAAGCCGCAGATTGATGCGACCTTGACCGAGGTCGCGCGGACGCTGAAGACATATAACCAAACCTATATCGACGTCCTCGCCCACACCGACACGTCCGGAACACCGGCGGGCAATCTCTCGCTGTCGCAGAAGCGCGCCGCCGCGGCAGCAACGTTCCTTGGCGGCCGCGGGGTATCCAAGGCGCGGATTGCGTCGAAGGGGCTGGGCGAAGCGGCGCCGCTTTACCCGGCAGAATCGGACGAGACGCAGAAAGCAGCGAATCGCCGGCTCGAGCTCCGGCTCGTTCCCTATCGCGGCTAGCGGCGCTCCGCGAAGAAGGCGCGCAAGAGCTCGGCGGATTCATCTTCGCCGATCCCGCCCAGGATGTCCGGGCGATGATGGCAGGTAGATTGGGCAAAGATTCGCGGGCCGTGAACCACCCCGCCGCCCTTTGGATCCTCGGCGGCAAAGCGCAGCTCCTTGAAGCGGGCCAGCCCGATTGCGGAAGCGCACATCGCGCAGGGTTCTAGCGTCACCCAAATCGTGCATTCATCCAGCCGGGAGGTGCCGAGCTTTTCCCCGGCAGCACGGATTGCTTCCATCTCCGCATGCGCAGTCGGGTCGGTCGAGCCGCGCATGGCATTGTGCGCTTCGGCGACAATCTCGTCTCCGCAAGTGACCACAGCTCCCACCGGCACCTCGCCCGCCGCAGCCGCCTCGGCGGCGAGGTCGAGCGCCCGGCGCATCGGGGCTGGGAGGGGAAAAGCCATGGCGGCGGCCTAGCCAAGGCCGCGCGTCATGTCAGCTATTGAGCGTTGGCGACGTTCTGCGCAGCCTGGTTGGTCGGCGGAACCACCTTCAGCTCCGGAACGGTGACGTTCGCGGTCTTCGTCCCCACCTCGACCGATCCGGTCTGGACGTCGAACGCAGGTGCGTGCCCACCCTTGGCCTGGATCCCATTATACGTGGCGCTGATCTCGGGCGCCTTGGCGCCGCGAATCTGATCGATGTTGATGAAGCCGGTGGCGACGCCCGCGAGCAGCACAAGCACCCCGATGATCAAGATGAATAAGACGGCGCGCATGATCGCGTATCTCCCCGTTGTAACCGATGTTATGTCCGACAACGCCGACAGCCGTAGAGAGTTGCTGCCTGCGCCGCGGTGCAACATTGACGAGACGGGTCCCAGAGGGTAACGGGCGGCGCTTTCCGGGCGCACCCAAGCGCTTAGAACCAAAATCAGGATAGAGACCATGTCGCGGGTTTGCGAGCTGACCGGCAAGGGCCGGCAGGTGGGTAACAACGTTTCCCACGCCAATAACAAGACGAAGCGCACGTTCCTGCCGAACCTGCAGAACGTCACTTTGATCTCCGACGCCCTCGGGCAGAGCGTGAAGCTGCGCGTGTCGACGCATGGCCTGCGTTCGGTCGAGCATGTCGGCGGCCTCGACAACTGGCTGCTGAAGACCAGTGACGACAAGCTGTCGGCCAAAGTCCGCAAGCTGAAGCGCGAGATCGTCAAGAAGGCCGCTGAGCAGGCTGCTTAAGCCTGCTCTAAGCTTCTCAATCTCAACGGGAATTTCCTGAACGCAGGCTGCAACCCGCGTTCAGCGTTGATTGCTCGCGAGTCGCCTAAAGACCCCGCATCGGACGGGGTTTTCCCCTTTTCCCCGTCGCGCCTGGAAACAGGCAGTTTCCCTCGCGTCGCGTAACGAGGGGGGCCCGGTGCGCGTACCGCATCGGGCCCAACTTTTACGCGGTCTCGAACAACCTCGCCAATTGCTCGACCATCGCTCCGGCGAGCTGGTCGGCGTCCATGATCGTGACCGCGCGCTCGTAATAGCGCGTGACGTCGTGGCCGATACCGATCGCGATCAGCTCGACCGTCGAGCGCTTCTCGATCCATTCGATCACTTGGCGTAGGTGCCGCTCGAGGTAAGATCCGCCATTGGCGCTCGCCGTCGAATCGTCGACCGGAGCGCCGTCCGAAATCACCATCAGGATTCGCCGCTCTTCGGGTCGCGCAATCAGGCGGTTGTGCGCCCAGAGCAGTGCCTCGCCGTCGATATTTTCCTTTAGCAGGCCTTCGCGCATCATCAGGCCGAGGTGACGTCGCGCATGGCGGTAGGGCTCGTCAGCGCGCTTGTAGATGATGTGCCTGAGGTCGTTGAGACGGCCCGGGCTTGGCGGACGGCCGTCGGCGAGCCACGCTTCGCGGCTCTGTCCGCCCTTCCAGCCGCGTGTCGTGAAGCCGAGGATCTCGGTCTGGACGCCGCAGCGCTCCAGCGTCCGGGCGAGAATGTCGGCGCAGATCGCAGCAATCGCTATCGGGCGGCCTCGCATCGAGCCTGAATTGTCGATTAGCAGCGAGACGACCGTGTCCTTGAACTCGGTATCACGCTCGATCTTGTAGCTCAGTGAGTGGCCAGGGCTGACCACGACGCGCGCCAGGCGGGCCGCATCGAGCAAGCCCTCTTCTTGGTCGAAATCCCAGCTGCGCGCCTGTTGCGCGAGCAGCCGCCGCTGAAGCCGGTTGGCAAGGCGGGTGACAACATTCTGGAGCCCGCCCATCTGCTGGTCGAGATAGGAGCGGAGCCGCCCCAGCTCTTCCTCGTCGCACAGCTCGACCGCCTCGACGATCTCGTCGAAGCGCTGCGTGTAGACCTTGTAGTCAGTCTCGGGCGCGAGGTCCCAGTTGCGGCGGCCGGCCGAGGCAAACAGGCTGTCGGTGACGTCCTCGCCTGCCGACGTCTCCTCATCGCCCATTTCGAATTCGTCGGCGCCGCCGTCGTCGGCCTGACCCTCCTGCGCCTCCTCGCCGCGCATCTCGACGTCGCCGCCGGCAGGCGTGTCGTCTTCGCCTTGCTCCGCCGGGTCGTCGCCGCCGCCTTGCTCACCCTCGGCTTCATCGCCGCCTTCTTCGGACCGTTCTTCGGCGAGGTCCTCGGCGGTCGCGAGCTCGAGGTCTTCGAGCAGCCGTCGCGACAGCCTGGCGAAGGCAGCCTGGTCGTCGAGCGTTAGCGCCAGCGCATCGAGCTCGGCTGCCGCCTTCTCCTCGATCCACGGGGTGATGAGCTTGAGGCCGGACAGCGCGGCCTGCGGCGGCGCTTCGCCTGTCAGGCGCTCGCGGGCCAGCAACCCAACGGCGGTCGACAGCGGCACTTCTTCAGCCGTGCGTGCGCGCGTGATCGCGTCCCCACGCACACGCGCTTCGGTGAGGCGGTTGAGATTGTCGCGGACGCCCCCCATCGCCTTGGCGCCGAGTGCTTCGACCCGCGCAATCTCGAGCGCGTCGAACACGGCGCGGGCGTCCGCGTCGGCGGGGGCCAGCCGGGTATGCAGGCTCGCATCGTGGTGGCGCAACCGAAGCGCAACCGAGTCCGCTGCACCGCGCGCTTCTGCCACCAACCGCGGCTCGAGCGCCGGTCCCGGCGACGGAACACGAGCGGTCTTGCCCGAAGCCGGCGCGGCCTCGGTCGCAAAGACAACATCGACGTCGGCATCCTTCGCGATGGCACGCGCGGCGCCCGCGAGTGCCCGACGGAAGAGGTCGATGCGTTCGGCCATGGCACTCCAATAGCCCGGGCTGCAAAGGTCCGGAAGGTCCAGCGAACGTGTTAGAACGCTATCGGAAGATGTCGGACAAACAACTGAGAAAGTTGTGTAAATATCACGGCGCTCGGGAATCGATCCAACAGCTCGCTAGCGGCCGTTCTACCGCTGGTTGGACTCCCCCAAAGGATTGATTGCGACGGTGGTCCTCGCCCATGTCGATGGCCAACAGCCCGACGTCGGCCCAGTCTTGCTTCACCACTCCGGCGTCTCAGCCGGAGACTTCATCTTCGGCTGATCCGACTGAACCGAAAGTGCCGCCGCGGATGTCGCTTCCGGGGCGACATTTCTGGGCGGGCTCAAGCCTTGCCAACGACGCTTTCGGGAAGGTCCTCGCCGAACACTCGCTGGTAATATTCGGCGATCAGGGGCCGTTCGGCTTCGTCGCACTTGTTGAGGAAGCTGACGCGGAACGCATAGCCGACGTCGTTGAAGATGTGGGCGTTCTGTGCCCAGCTGATCACCGTGCGCGGGCTCATGACGGTCGAGATATCGCCGTTGATGAAGCCTTGCCGCGACAGGTCCGCGACCTTGATCATCTTGTCGACGATATCCTTGCCGCCCGGTTCGTCATATTCGCCAGACTTGGCGAGCACGATCTGCGCTTCGACCGCTGCCGGCAAGTAATTCAGCGTCGTAACGATGTTCCAGCGGTCCATCTGGCCCTGATTGATCGCCTGCGTGCCGTGATAGAGGCCGGTGGTGTCGCCAAGGCCGACCGTGTTGGTAGTCGCGAACAAGCGGAACCAGGGGTTCGGCCGAATAACGCGGTTCTGGTCGAGCAGCGTGAGCTTTCCCTCGGCTTCCAGCACTCGCTGGATCACGAACATCACGTCCGGGCGCCCGGCATCATATTCGTCGAATACCAGTGCGACCGGATGCTGCAGCGCCCACGGGAGCAGCCCTTCGCGAAATTCGGTCACCTGCTGGCCGTCGCGAAGCACGATCGCGTCGCGGCCGACGAGGTCGATGCGGCTGATATGCGCGTCGAGGTTGATTCGGATCAGCGGCCAGTTGAGGCGCGCGGCGACCTGTTCGATGTGGGTCGACTTGCCGGTGCCGTGATAGCCCTGGACCATGACGCGGCGGTTCTTCGAGAAGCCGGCGCAGATTGCCATCGTCGTGTCCGGGTCGAACACGTAGGTCGGGTCGAGGTCGGGCACGCGCTCGTCGGCCTCGCTGAACGCGGGCACTTCCATGTCCGAATCAACACCGAACAATTCGCGGACTTTCACGACTTTGTCGGGTGAGGCCATCAGCGTCTCTGCGCGGCTTTCGGGATCGGCGTTGGGAAGGTCAGTCATCCTGGGAGGCCTTAAGGGAATGGCGGGCACGCCTCAACTCACCTTGACCTTTTCGGGCAGCGGAAAGAGCGTAACGAAGCGCTTCGCCAAGTCGAAATCGCCTTCGATGCGGATGGTCTCGAATGGTGCGCCGCCGTGGATCACGCCGGCAATCGCGCTCGGCTCACCGATGAAGGTGACAGCGGCATCGTCGGGTTCGCGCCGGTCGACGTCCAGGCGGCCGTCATGGACGTGCGTGACGTAGGAGGCATCACCGAAGCGAAAACCGATCAGCGCATCGAGGCCGGCTGCCTGCTCGGCCGAGATCAGCGTCTGCAGCGACATCACCACCGAGACATGGCTCATTCGAAGCGCCGGATTGTGGAGCGGACTGCGCGCAGCCCATTTGCCGAGATTGGCTATAACGGGGATCACCTCGAGCCCCCAGGGAGTCGCTTCATAGACCTGCACCGACGCGGGCGGCGGGAGCTTGAGCTTCCGCACCAAGCCCCGCGCCTCGAGCTCGCCCAGCCGCTGCGTCAGGACGTTGGCGCTGATTCCTTGAAGATCGATGCGCAGCTCCGAGAACCGACGGGGTCCGTAGGCCAGCTCCCGAAGCACCAGCATCGCCCAGCGCTCGCCCAGCAATTCCATCGCATGCGCGAGTCCGCAGGCGTCATCGAACCGCCTTTTCTCTTCGCTTTGTCGATCTTTGGTTATTTTTTCTAACTGCATAGTTGCTATTTATAACTTCTGAGGCCAAAAGACAAGCGAATCGAGTCGCAAACAAGGGAGAAAAAGCGATGTCACGGATGATTTTTGTGAACTTGCCCGTGAGAGACCTGGAACGCTCGAAGGCTTTTTACAAAGCCATCGGCTTCCGGAACGAGCCCAAATTCTCGAACGACGCCGCGGCGATGATGGTGCTCTCTGACACTATCTCGGTGATGCTCCTCACTCACCCGTTTTATGCAACGTTCACCCGCAAGCCGATTGCCGACTCACATGCCAGCAGTCAGGTGCTGCTCTGCATTTCTTGCGAGTCCCCCGCCGAGGTCGACACGATCACCGACGCAGCGGGTGCGGCCGGCGGAAAGATCGACGTTTCGCAGGAGGACCAGACGAAGGGCGGGCCGATGTACGGACGCGATTTCGAGGATCCCGACGGCCATCAGTGGGCGCCGATGTGGATGGATCCAGAATTCGCCGAAAAGGGCGCGCATCCCGTCGAAGACGAAGCAGCAGCGTAACAATCGAAGCCTAGGAGGGACACATGCCAGTCGACTCGAACGCGGCGATCGAGATCACCGCCTTTCGCTGGGTACCGGATTTCGCCCAGGGCCTGGTCCGCGACCTGCGAGCCCGCTGGGCGCTCGAGGAGGCGGGGCTCAGCTACAAGGTTCGCCTGCTCGACCAGCAGCGGCCGCCTGAATATCTGCTTGAGCAGCCGTTCGACCAGGTCCCGTGCTTCAATGATGGCAAGGTCCGGATTTTCGAGACCGGGGCGATAGTCCAGTACATCGGCGAGCAGAGCGAAGTGCTTCTGCCGCGCGATCAGCAGGGCAAGTTCCGAGCGATCCAATGGACCTATGCGGCACTCAACAGCGTCGAGCCGGCGCTAATCAACCTGCTGCTGATCGACGTCTTCTTCACCGGGCAGGAATGGGCCACGCTCCGCCGGCCGGGTGCCGAGGACTTCGTGAAGCAGAAACTGAAGCGGGTATCGGAATGGCTCGGCGACAAGCAATGGCTCGAGGGTGATCGGTTCACCATCGGCGACCTGGTGATGACGACGACGCTTCGCTTCCTGCGGCATACCAATCTCGTCGCCGAAACTCCCGGCCTCGGCGATTACCTGAAGCGCGCCGAGGCGCGGCCGGCATTCCAGAAGGCGCTGGCCGACCAGCTCGCGACCTTCACCGCCAACCAACCCCAACCCGAACCGGAAGGAGCAGTAGCATGACCTATTTCGAAGGTTTCATCGCCCCCGTCCCCGAAGCGAACAAGGACGCCTATCGCAAGCATGCGACCAACTTCTCGTCGCTATCGCCCGAGTTCGGCATCGGGCGGCATGTCGAAGCCTGGGACAGCGACGTTCCCGAAGGCAAGAACACCGACTTCCGCAAGGCGGTCGATGCCAAGCCCGACGAAAAGATCGTCTTCGCTTTCTTCGAATATCCGTCGAGACAAGCCCGCGACGCCGCGAACAAGAAGTTCATGAGCGACCCGCGCATGGAGGAAATGGGCAAGGACATGCCGTTCGACGGCAAGCGGATGATCATGGGCGGTTTCAACGCTGTTGTCGAAGAAGGTCGCGGTGGCGGCACTTACGTCGATGGGATCGTCGTGCCGGTTCCCGAGGGCAAGCGCGACGAATATGCGCAGCTAGCCGGAACCAACGCCAAGGTCTTCATGGAATATGGCGCGTCACGCGTGATCGAAGCGCTCGGTGACGATGTGAACCCTGGCCAGGTCACCGACTTCTATCGCGCGGTGCAGGCCAAGGACGGCGAGATCGTCGCGTTCTCCTTCATCGAATGGCCGAACAAGGCCACTCGCGACCAGTCGTGGGAGAAGATCATGAAGGACAACCGCATGCAGCATGGCGGCGGGCTGTTCGACGGCAGCCGCATGTTCTGGGGCGGCTTCGATACGATCGTCGACACGGCCGACGCCCGCACTCCTGTGACGGCGTAACCAGCCAACCAAAAATCGAAGGAGGGACATCATGACGGACGTTCGTGACACCCCGACTGCAGCCAACGACACGATGACCAACCCGATCGGCGATTTCATCTGGTACGAGCTGATGACCCCGGACCCCGAGGGATCGAAGAAGTTCTACGACGCCGTCGTCGGCTGGAACGTCAGCGGGGCCGAGGAAGCCTATAACGGCTACCGGATGATTGGCCGGAGCGACGGCGGCTTCGCCGGCGGTTTCCTGCCGCTGACTCCGGACATGCAGTCGAACGGCGCCTTTCCAACCTGGCTCGGCTACATCTTCGTCGACGACGTCGACAAGAAGATCGCAGCGATCGAGGCCGCGGGCGGCAAGACCTGGATGCCGGCAACGGACATCCCGAATGTGGGTCGAGTCGCCTTGCTGTCGGACCCGCAGGCGGCGCCCTTCTATGTCATGAAGCCGATCCCGCCGTCGGGCGACCCGAACGCGAAGAGCGACGTCTTCTCGCCTTCGGCAGAACAGCGGGTCGGCTGGAACGAGCTCAGCACCACCGACCCAGTCGCGGCGCGCAGCTTCTATGAACAGCAGTTCGGTTGGGACGCCGACGAGTTCATGGATATGGGCGAACTAGGCGAATACCGCTTCCTCGCACAGAGCGGCACGCGCATCGGGGCGCTCTGCGGGACCATGCCAGGCGCCCAGTCCAAGTGGCGCTATTACATCCGCGTCCCTTCGATCTCGAAAGCCAGGGACACGGCGGAAGCCAAGGGCGGTACCATTCACATGGGCCCCCACCAGGTCCCGACCGGCGACTACATCATCATCGGCACCGACCCGCAGGGCGCTGAGTTCGCGCTCGTCGGCGGCCAGTAACCCCCAAGGTATTGGAGGAAGAACATGACGAACAAGCTGACTACCTGCCTGTGGTTTGACCATGGCGAGGCGCGCAAGGCGGCGGAATTCTACGCCGCCACCTTCCCCGATAGCCGTGTCGGCTCTGCCATGGCGGCTCCCGGCGATTTCCCGGGGGGCGACACCGGCGCCGAGCTGACCGTAGACTTCACCGTGCTTGGCCGCGAGTTCGTCGGCCTCAATGGCGGCCCGAACTTCAAGCCCAATGAGGCGGTCAGCTTCATGGTCGTAACCGAGAACCAGGAAGAGACCGACCGCTACTGGAACGCGATCACGAGCAACGGCGGCGAGGAGAGCATGTGTGGCTGGTGCAAGGATCGCTGGGGCTTCTCGTGGCAGATCACCCCGCGCGTCCTGCTTGAGGCGAACACCAACCCGGACAAAGCCGCGGCCAAGCGCGCGTTCGAAGCGATGATGACGATGCGCAAGATCGATATCGCCAAGATCGAGGCCGCGCTCAATGGCGAGGCCGTCAATGCGTAGGATCGTCGGCGCGACGTTCGTTTCGCTCGACGGCGTAATGCAGGGACCAGGGGGGCCGACCGAAGACCCGACGAACGGGTTCAAGTTCAGCGGTTGGCTCCCGCCTGTCGGCGACGACGCGATCGATCGCAAGATCGGCGAGTTGTTCGGCCGGCCCTTCGACCTGCTGCTCGGCCGCCGGACGTACGAAATCTTCGCCGCTTACTGGCCATACGCGAGCGACCAGATGGCGGGCATCCGCGACCCGTTCAATTCGTGCACTAAATATGTCGTCACGCACCGCGACCAGCCCTTGGCCTGGGAGAACAGCAAGCGCGTGGGTGACATCGAAGACCTACGCGAGATCAAGCAGGGCGACGGGCCAGAGATCATCATCCAGGGCAGCAGCACGCTCTATCCACAGCTGCTCGAAGCCGGCCTGCTCGACGAGCTGACCTTGATGATTTCGCCCATCGTCTTGGGCAAGGGCAAGCGCCAGTTCGGTGACGGCACGCCGCCGAAGACGCTGAAGATGACCGAGCATTATGTCTCGGACGGCGGCAACATCGTCGCCACCTTCCAGCCTGCCGGGCCGGTGGAAATCGGCACCTACGTGACCGAGCCGCCAAGCGAGCGCGAGAAGGTGAGGCAGGCCGAAATGGCGGAGGGCCATTGGTGACTCAACAGCTCTACGGTCACCGCTTTTCATCTTACACCTGGAAGCCCCTGATCGCGCTTTACGAAACCGGCACGCCGTTCGAGTTCCGTGATGTCGAACAGGCCGACGTTCAGGCCGAGCTCGCTTCCCATTGGCCGGTC
>Ga0207701_10003088_pt1 | contig 17173 bp, 14 predicted proteins | sample KBSSwiSSwithPhiX_FD_184294 | JGI IMG/M metagenome (GOLD analysis project Ga0207701, IMG submission 184294) | Switchgrass rhizosphere bulk soil microbial communities from Kellogg Biological Station, Michigan, USA, with PhiX - S5 (SPAdes) (version 2) | ecosystem: Environmental > Terrestrial >... | reverse complement strand
TCAGGCTACCGATGGGTGTACGGGCCTGTGAGAGGATGTATACGTTTTTCATGAAACGAAATTAAGTGAAAAGTAAAAAGTCGAAAGTGATAAGTGAGAAGCCAAAAAAAATCCCCCACATTGTGGGGGAACAATTATTTACTCAAATTTTAAAACTTTTAACTTAATTCTCTAACGGCCTCTCATGAAACTTCTCTTTGTGAAGAATATACTTGTTCGAAACCGAATTGAAGAATGAATTACGCACCAGGTTATCGAACTGTTCCTGGTAATTATCTTCTGCTTCTTCTGTAACTATGAACGATGATTTCCAGTTCCTGATCTTCTTGTAAGCTTTACGGCTGCTGTGCCTGATAAGACTGTCGGTGATGAAGAACTGTCCTGTTATCGCTTTTCTTTTGTCGGGGAATAAAAGTGCCATGGGTACGGATATTTTAATTCAGTGGAGAAAAATAATAACCTTCTTCGCTCAGCACAAAACTGTTCGGAACAAAACTGCAAAATGATTTATTGATGAGATCCTGTGCTTCTTCCCTGTAGCGCTTTCCGATCGTGGGAGTTCTTAATGCAAATTTCCAGCTCTGGATCTTTAAGAAGGCCAGGTGGCTTGCCTGTGTAATGTGACTATCGTTTATGTGAAATTTGGCAGCAAGATAATCCTGCTCGTTTTCCATGAAATAGTTCATAAGGGTTTTCTTTAGGGTTGTCTGGACTGGGTTTTCTACGGTGATATTAGAACGGATTTATGCTAAAAAAATTGTGTATAACACCGCTTTCACATCCGCTTTAATTTCTATAGAAAATTAGTGTGCATTTCAGTGAATTCAATCAATTATTCATGTGATTATGCCACTTATGTATGTATTCTTACGAGATTATAAGCAGAAATACTTAGGCACTTCTATTTTATTTTGAAGGACACGAAAAAGCTATTTTATTTGATGTTCAATCAGCGGTGACGCATGATAAAAGACGATACAAAAAGCACTCATATCTTGTTTTCAGACGATGATACTGACGACGCTCTGCTGTTTACGCAGGCCGCAGATCTCATGAAATCATCCATCCTGCTATCCTTTGCAGAAGATGGTGAGCAGCTCATGCGCTATCTGTCCAAAGAATCTCTTCCCGACATGATCTTTCTCGATCTTAACATGCCGGTTAAAAATGGTATTGAGTGCCTGAAAGAAATAAGAAACGATAAAAAACTCGATAATCTTCCCATCATAGTGTACACCACTTCCGATAATCCACGGGATATCGATGCGTGTTTTGATCTCAGGGCTAACCTGTACGTTGTTAAACCCACTTCATTCGAAAGCATTATTAAAACACTCAAAAAGATCATCAATATAGATTTCAATAACCATCAATTTCCAAACAGGGAAAATTTTATATTGGAAAATGCCTGAGAGTTTGTAATTAGCACCTCATGGATGTTAAAATTGAGGATAGCTGGAAGACTGTTCTTAAAAACGAATTCACCAAGCCCTATTTCCTTGAAGCAGTAACCTTTCTCAAAACAGAAAAAGCTCTCGGAAAAACTATATATCCTCCCGGTTCATTAATTTTCAATTCATTTAATATCACTCCATTTAAGGATGTGAAAGTTGTACTGCTCGGCCAGGATCCTTATCATGGAAAGGGACAAGCCCATGGCCTGAGTTTTTCTGTTCCCAGGGGTGTAAAACCACCGCCTTCCCTGATGAATATATTTAAAGAGATGCATGATGATATAGGCATTCCTTATCCAACTCACGGCAACCTTACAAAGTGGGCTGAACAGGGCGTGCTTTTATTAAACGCAAGCCTTTCTGTACGCGAAAATGAACCTAACAGCCATGCTGCTATCGGGTGGACGTTATTCACCGATTCAGTGATCAGTAAAATATCATCAGAGAAAAAAAATGTGGTGTTCCTGCTATGGGGGAAATATGCGCAGCAGAAACAGGAACTGGTGGATGAAACAAAACACCTTGTACTGAAAGCCGCTCATCCTTCCCCTTTTTCTGCATACAGCGGTTTTTTCGGATGCCGTCATTTTTCTAAAACAAATGAATACCTGGTAAAAAATGGAATAGACCCCATCGACTGGTCTCTTGATTGAAACATGAAAATTGTAAAAGAGATATTTGGAAGAATATGGGCGCTTTACGCTGCACTCGCTTTCATTATTACTATGCTTATTTTCCTGGTGCCCTTCCTCATTTTCTGCTATTTTAAAAAAGACCCTGAAAAATCCATCAGGTTTAATTTCTATTCTAAAATATGGATCAAGAGTTTTTTATTGCTGATAGCTTCTCCTTTAAAAGTTAAAGGAGAAGATCATTTTGTTCCGGGTGAAAATTACATTGTGCTTTGTAACCATAATTCTTTTATGGATGTTCCTGTTGCTACACCATTCATTCCCGGTGGCAATAAAACAATAGCTAAAATTGAACTGTCCAGAATACCGGTGTTTGGAATGATATATAAAACGGGAAGTATACTTGTAGACAGGAAAAGCGATGCAAGCAGAAAAGAGAGTTACGCTAAAATGAAAGAGGTGCTGAACATGGGGTTGCATATGTGCATCTATCCGGAGGGAACGAGAAATAAAACGAGTCAGCCATTGAAATCATTTCATAGCGGGGCGTTCAGGCTTGCGCTGGAAACAGGGAAAAGTATTATTCCTGCTTTGATCTTTAATACAAAAAAAGTTTTGCCTTCAGATAAAACTTTTTATGCGGAACCTCATCAACTCAGAATTCATTTCCTTAAGCCAGTTGACGCATTACCCGGTGAAAGTGCGGAACATCTCCGCGACAGGTTATTCAAGATAATGGGTGATTATTTTGTGAGGCAAAACGCAATAGTTTATCCACCATAAAAGGTTCTTGTCCTGTTTATTCTCAGGTCTCTTAATATACCTGACTTGGGACTAATCGTAATATTGAAAGAACGGTACACACCTACAGGTGTAACGTTGATCGACATCTGCCAGCAATGCATTTCACGGGAAATAAACATGGTAAGCATCTGGATCTCTGAAGTTTTGAAATCATAATAAGAATTTACTCCCATCTTCCACCTGGGAGTAAGATTAAAATCACCGCCGAGACTTATATTGGAATTGATCTCTGTATCATAACCTGTATAGTCGCTTCTGAAGCGGCTGTAAAAATTTAGCGAGTATGATACATTCACTGACCAGGGAATATTGAAGTCTGCAAATTCAGAAGGATTCTGTCTTGCATACTCAAGCTGGTCGAGTTGTTCCTGCATGGTTAGCTCAGGAAGATTCTCATCAAGCACGTCTTCAGGCTTTGTTTCCTCCTTGGCTTTACTTTTAAAGCTTGTGGAGATCGCAATATTACCATTGGTGATCCTGCCTAATTTAAATTTGCCACCCTCCCATGCGTATTTATCGATCCTGTCGCCAAACTTTGGATCGGTCTGGTATGGATCAATAGTGGCACCCGCGGTGATATTGATTTTATCAAACAATGTGCTTCTTATGTACAATGAAATATTCGACAGGTTGAAAGAGTCTGCCATTAGATTATATGATCCGTTGAAACCAAAGCCATCGACCAGCCTCACTTTTTTCACTCCGCCTTCTGCTGTCGAATCTTTCTTTGACCGGAATTTTGCTTCGAGGTTATTATCGATACCAAAGCTTATACCTCCGAATGTACCACCACTGAAGGGACCAAATATTGCTCCCTCATATTTTGAAAATCTTTGTGTTCTTCCCGGAGTAATTGTATCGGTATAGAAATCGCCGGCCGTTAGATCAGGTTTGTAACTTACAGAAACAGTAGGCCTCATTACGTGCCTTATGGCGCGTATATTGCTGTTCTTGCCAAATTTTTCAAACTTTCCAAAAATCGCGGTGCTAAGGCTCAGGCTGAAAGAGACTTCATTCTGTATAAAGAATCCCTTTTTGTAAGTTGAATCAACCTTCTGTTCAGCCGTATTCCATTTACGGATAAATTGTTGGGAGAACCATTTGTTGCTGAATGATATTCCTGGAGCGATCTGCAGCGGACCAAGCGGAGGCAATGAAAGTTGAATAGGAATGCTGTGCTGTGCTCCCCACAGCAATGTATCGAGGATACTGCTGACGCTGAAAGCGGAATCATAAAAATTGATCTGGTTGGCGAAGCTTGAATTCAACCCGATACCCAACTTCTCATACCATTTGGGTGAACCTACGAATTCCTGCTTTTGAAAAGGATAAAATGTGTTTGCAGTGAACCCGACATTCGGAAGGGTTATACTGATCAGCCTCGTATTATTATTCTGGTTATGGTTTGCACTTGCAGTAAGGTTGAAATCCTCCCATGTCTTAGAATAAGCAATGGATGAGGTCATAATATTGTTATAGGGTGTTATCGGGTTTCCACTTACCGAGAGCCTGTTGAATTTGGTAGACCCCGCGTTCACATTCGCAGAAAAATTTGTACCCGGGCGTGCTTTGCTATCAACGGTATGGTTCCAGTTGATCCGGAATGTTTTGGTGTCAGTAAATTCCTCCTTGGGATCATCAGATAAAATCTTCGTTCGCTGCAATGTAAGTAGCATGCGTCCGTTATACTTGTACCTGACACGGTAAGAAGGCTGAAGATTAAATGTCCATCCGCCATAGGTATAAATGTCGCCCCGCGTCTCTACATCGAAATTATCATTGAACACTCTATAATAGCCCATGTTCTGAAGACCTAATCCGTATTGCTCGCTTGTGGTAAATTGTGGAGGAAGAAATCCGGAGTGTCGTCCCTGTGAAATAGGAAATATGCCGAAAGGCAGGTAAATCGGTACGGGCACACCTTCAAACTCAGGATGAATAGGACCTGATATGGCCAGTTTTTTATTAACCAGTTTCATCCTTTTTGTAGCAAAAGCAAAATGCGGCGTGTCGAGATTACAGGTAGTAAACTCTCCGCGGTAGGCGAAGAAATCATTTTCCGAAATCTTTTTCACTTTTTGTCCCTGAATATATATCTCACCCTGCTGTGTAAGCGTATGCTGCGTGATCCCTTTCTGCGTTTTCGTATTATACTTGATCACGTCGGACTCCATTGTAGTGCCTGCCTGGTTCATTTTTGGCCGCCCGATCATATTTCCGGATGTATCTTTTCTGAATGTAGCCGTTACAAGCTGCGTTGCCTGGTCGATCTCTATGCTATCGGCCGCAAGGTCCATGTCGCCTTTTTTCACCGTACCCTGGGAATACATGATGATCTTTTTTTCAGGCACCAGGAAAACAATTGAATCAGAGGCGGAGTAATCAATAGGCGCGTCGAGGGTATCTTTTGAAAACTGCACGCTTAGTGTGTCGGTAACCGTAACAAGCGAGTCTTTTAAACTAAGACTGTCCTTTAAACTAAGGCTATCTTTTAATTTCAGACTGTCTGAAATGGCGGGAATGGTGTCTGCCGATACATTTTTTGGTGCTGTTGTGTCGGCGCGTTGCGTTAAAGGGTTGTAAATTTTTTGAGATGATGCATCATTTGATGAAAGAATCAACGTTATTAAAGTGAAGAGACCACATAAAAACCACGGAGAACTGTATTTTGAGTTATTTTTGCGTCCGTCACTCATAAGTAGGTAGTGGGCAAAAGTAGCTATTAATGCATTAAGATTATGTGAAGATTGCCCATATGAAAACGATTTGAAAAATATGATCAGCAGACCCTTAACTTTCATTTTATCATTCTTCTTCATTGCTGTACAATTAATTTTTACAGCTTCCAATACAGCCGCGCAACAGAGAGCACAATTGCGTACGATCATCGTTGATGCCGGCCATGGCGGCAAGGCAATGGGCGCAAAAGGAACTTTCTCATATGAGAAAGACATCTGCCTGGATATCGCGTTAAAACTCGGAAAAAAACTCGAGACTGAATTTCCTGATCTGAAAATTTTATATACCCGCACTTCTGATGAATATACAGACAACAGGTGGAGGGCCGATTTTGCAAATTCAAATAAAGGGGATCTTTTTGTTTCAATACATGTTAACGCCGCGCCAAAAGTTAAGCACAGCAAATTTGTGGGATACAAAACACAGGTATATTATACCGGCAAAGGCAAGAAAAGAAAAAAACATTCTAAAAGGGTTCCCAAATACACAGTTTATTATACCGACAACCCTTCAATGGGCACCGAAACCTACATCTGGGCGGCAGACCGTTCTGATGAGAAAGAAGAATTTATAGGTGCGGACGTGAATAGCCCCGAAGTTGAAGATTCAACGGAATATTCTCCTGATATTACAGACCCCGAATTCAAGGCCAAAGCTTTATTGTGGACTAAAAGATTCTTCGATAAAAGTTATATGCTCGCCTCTTTTGTAGAAGAAGCATTCATTGGCGAAGGCCGCTTCAGCCGCGGCGTGAAACAAAGAAATGAAAAAGGAATATGGGTGCTTCAGGCTACTTCGATGCCAAGCATTCTTGTCGAAACCGGATTCATTACCTACAAGCAGGATGAAGAATATCTGAACAGCGAGAAAGGCCAGGAAGAGGTCGCAGAAAATGTATTAAACGCAGTTAAAAAGTATAAGCAAGTCACGGAAGGCAAATAAGTTGGCGGTATGGTTTTTTATGTACAATTTTATCTTTTCTTAACAGGTAAGATATACTAAAAAAAACCGCTTCATGAAGATTTCCAATGAAACTAAAGTTGGTGCACTTACTGCGATTGCAATAGTCATCCTCATAATGGGCTTCAACTTTCTGAAAGGCCGAAATCTCACAGAACGCAATGACAGAATAATGAGTGTGTTCCCTGATATCAAGGGACTGGAGGTTTCAAATCCCGTTTTCATTAAAGGTTTGCAGGTGGGAAAGATCTTCGAGCTTCACGAAAAAGACAATAATCTGACAGGCATCGTTGTGTCGTTTACCCTTACTAAAGACATTAACATCCCGGATAATTCAATTGCAGTGATCAACAGCGATCTGCTCGGAGGCACATCACTTGAAATAAAAATGGGCAACAGCCAGAACTTCATCAAACATGGCGACACGCTTCAATCGACCGCGAAGCTGGGCATCATGACTGAAATAACAAAAAGCCTTAACCCCGCCCTCACCAATATCAACAAAACGCTGGCATCGCTCGATATTTTAATACAACAGATTAATTCAACACTCGATCCTAAAACACAAGGGAATCTTCAAAGCACTATTGCATCGCTCGCTTCAACATCCGGTCAACTGGAAAAATTGATAGCCGCACAGAGCGCAGTTCTTGGAAAAACGATCAATAATGTGGAAGCGATTACCGGAACATTCGCAAGGAACAGTGGGAAGATTGATTCTACTATCAGTAATCTTCATCGTACAACCTCGAGCCTCGCCAATGCAAACATTGATCAGACTTTGATGTCTATAAAATCTACCATGGCAAAACTCGAACAGACGCTTAATACTGTTAACAGTAAAAATGGTACAGTTGGTATGTTGTTAAATGATCGCCAATTATACAATGAGCTAAGAATGACAAATCGCAGTTTAGCTACATTGCTCGATGATATACGCGTGAATCCTAAAAGGTATGTCAGCGTTTCAGTATTCGGAAAGAAACAAAAGTCAGGACCTATTGTGCAACCTATAATATATGATTCGACTCAAAACTAAGATGAAGTGCATTACACTCCTTGGTTTTCTATTATTTATATTTTCATATTCTTCTGCCCAGGTTCCCCCTGCAACGAATAAGGCTGATTCATTAAACCAGGCCAATCAGAAACATTTTGATACACTTAATAATGCCGACACATTAAAAGTGGTAGAGATCCTAAGTGCCAACCGGTATGGTTACGCGAAAAAAGATTCTCTCACAGAATTGGTACTACTCGTAGGAAATGTTGCGTTGAAACAGGAAGGAACTATTTTCTATGCCGACAGTACCGTGCTTAACCGGAAGGCAAAAATTGTAGAAGCATTTAAAAATGTACACATTAACGATCGCGACAGCGTACATGCATATTCAGATTACCTGCTCTATCACACGGATACCAAAATAGCTTTCTTAAAAAAGAATGTAAGACTCACCGATGGCAAAAGCACATTATACACCGAAGAGCTTCAGTATGATGTAAATCCAAGGGTCGGTGTATACAGGCACGGTGGACGGGTTGTAAACGGAAAATCAGTTTTAACGAGTGAAGAAGGAACATACTATGCCGACCTGAAAGATATTTATTTCAAGGAAGATGTAAAGCTGAAAGATCCCCAGTATTTTCTCGAATCGGATTCATTGTTGTATAACACCAATTCGGAAATAGCTACGTTCATTTCAGAAACCTACATTGAAGACAGTGCTAAACGAACGATACTCACCAGTGAAGGATATTATGATCTGAAAAACAAAAATGCAAGCTTTAGCAAACGTCCCGTTATCCACGATGGCCCGATGGTGATCATTGCCAACCAGGTTACCACAGATGATTACTCTGGCTTAAGCGTGCTGACAGGTAATGCCATATTCAGAGATACTTCCCAGGGATTAATGGTAACGGGTAATTCTATCATTTCAAACCGCAATACCGGATCGATGCGGGCAACGCAAAAACCAGTAATGATCATTGTGGAGGATAAAGACAGCACATTCGTTGCTGCCGATACGCTTTATTCAGGGAAATTGAGTGAACTGGCCACTGTTACAGATTCCCTCGCTGGTGATTCAGCCATTGCGGTTGTAAAGGATACGGCAATGAATGATTCGGCCAGATTTTTCAGGGCCTACCATAATGTAAAAATCTTTTCCGATTCACTGCAGGCAGTGTCGGATAGTTTATTTTATTCAGACAAGGATTCAATATTCAGGTTATTTACAGACCCTGTCGTTTGGTCGGGTAACAGCCAGGTTACCGGCGATACCATTTATATGTATACGAAGAATAAAAAGCCTGATGAACTATACGTGTTTGAAAACGGGTTGATGGTGAATAAGACAGGTGAAGACATGTACAACCAGATCAAAGGAAACAGGCTGTTCGGATATTTTACAGAGGGTGAGATCAACAATATAAGGGCGAAAGGAAATGCGGAAAGCATTTATTACGCAAAAGACCAGGAAGATAAGTTAATAGGTATTAACAAAGCAACATCCGATGTTATAGATATGCGGTTTAAGAATAGGGAACTCAACAAGGTTGTATTCATCAATTCTGTTACGGGAACGATGTTGCCTTTCCGCGTGGCTACTGAAGAAGACAGGCATCTGCGGAGCTTCAGGTGGCATGAGAATAGAAGACCGAAATCTAAATTTGAGTTATTTGGCAATTAATGATTAAACTATGTTAAAACGTGATAGTCTGATACCGCATGGCATATTATTGCGTTACTTTTTTAAATTGGAAATATGAAATCAATCCTTCTCTTTGCAATTTTTTCAGCTGGATTTGTTGTAAATGTAACGGCGCAGACAAATGAAACAGCGCCGACAGATGTACCCGGCCCGAATTACAGGTTTGGATTAGGTGTAAGGCTCAGTAATTCTACTCCTACCCTTAACAATTCAGTTACAGGAAAATATTTTGTTACCGATCGCACTGCAGTGGAAGGATTAATTTCTTTTGGAACAAGATTTGGATTGGGAGGTTTGCTGGAGATACATAAACCGACGAATATTGATGGGCTCAAATGGTTTTATGGTGCCGGTGCATATGTTGGTTTCGAAAATGGTGACACGTACCTGGGTCCCACTGGTATTTTAGGTTTAGATTATAAGTTCGCAAATGTTCCTATCAATCTTTCGCTCGATTGGAAGCCTGAGCTGGATTTCCTCCCGGATATTAATTTCGTTCCCGACGCGTTCGCGTTGTCGGTGAGGTTTGCATTGAAGTAAACTACCCAAAAAATAAATAAGCAACAAAAATGGCAGTAATAATTCCTACAAGATCCGCAAGCAGCATCGCGCCTATTGTATAACGTGTATTCTTAACCGAAACAGCACCGAAGTAAACAGCTATTACATAAAAAGTGGTGTCGGAAGCTCCCTGGAATACTCCTGACAAACGGCTTGCAAATGAATCAGGTCCATAAGCGGTCATAGTGCTCACCATCATACCACGCGCGGCGCCACCACTTAGTGGCCTTATCAGGGCAGTAGGCAATCCTTCTACAAATCTTGTATCTGTGCCGAGCATGGCAAAGAAATGCCTGATGCCCGTTATCACAAAATCAAACGTTCCGCTCGTGCGCAACATGCTGATAGCAACGAGTATCCCAACTAAATATGGGATGATCCTGATTGCTGTATCAAATCCGCTTTTTGCTCCCGTAACAAATGCATCGAAAACATCTATGCGTTTGTAAAGTCCGCCCAGGATGATCAGCAGAAAAACAAGCAATATCAGTCCATTGCTCAAAATACCTGAAAATGTTTGAATACCCGGTGCATCAAGCCTGATGATATATAAGACAAGCGATGCTATCAACGCCGAAATGCCAAGCACCCATATGAGTATTACCGGTTGCAGAATATTTATTTTCTGTTTATACGAAACGATAAGCATTGCGGTAATGGTGCCCACAAATGTTACGATCATGCAGGGAAGAAAAATATCTGTAGGATTGCTTGCGTTCTGAGATGCGCGCACTGCTATCACACTCACAGGGATCAGGTTCAGGCCAGCAGCGTGCAGGCATAAAAACATGATCTGCGGATCAGAAGCAGTTTCTTTATCGGGATTGATCTCCTGCAGGCTTTCCATTGCTTTCAAACCAAAAGGTGTTGCTGCATTATCGAGCCCGAGAAGATTTGCAGAAAAGTTCATGATCATATGTCCCATAGCAGGGTGGTCTTTCGGCACCTGGGGAAATAATTTTGAGAAGAATGGTCCGACTATTCGCGCCAGCAATCTCACACCCCCTGCCCTTTCAGCAATACCCATGAAACCGATGAATAATGTCAGAATACCGATTAATCGAAGGCAGATCTCTACTGAAACCCAGCAGGTTTCTATTATGCCATCAATTTTAAGTGGATTCGCAGGATCGCTGGCTTTGCCGATCACCATCCAGGAAAAAATATCAGTATCGCCCAGGAATACGCACCTGACACCGGCAACTACAACTGCAATAATTATAAATGCCGACCAGATCCTGCTTAGCGCCATTTTAATAGGTTATAGGGTTTGAAGATAATAATAGAATTCAAATAATACCATTGGGTAATATTTACCTAATTTTGCGGCCTTAAAAATAAATATAGCTAATATGGCTTTACAGGCAGGAATAGTAGGGTTGCCGAACGTGGGGAAATCAACATTGTTCAACGCGGTGAGCAACAGCGCCAAAGCGCAGGCAAGCAATTACCGCTTCTGTACGATAGAACCCAATGTTGGACTTGTAGATGTGCCTGACCTTCGCATCAATAAGCTTGCAGAGCTTGTTCATCCCAACAGGATAGTACCCACGCAGATCGAGATCGTAGACATAGCAGGCCTCGTACGCGGCGCAAGCAAAGGCGAAGGTCTCGGTAATAAATTTTTGGCGAATATCCGAGAGGTAGATGCCATCATTCATGTGATCCGCTGTTTTGAGGATGAGAATATTTTGCGTGATGAAGGTGCTATCAACCCGGTAAGCGATAAAGAGATCATTGATACAGAATTGCAATTGAAAGACCTTGAAAGTGTTGATAAGAAAATAGCAAGATCAGAAAAGCAGGCGCGGACAGACCCCAAATTAAAAGCAGAGCTCGATGTACTCCTGAAATGCAAACAACATCTTGAACAGGGAAAAAATATCCGTGGGCTCGATCTGTCAAAAGAAGAAAGACCAGCGATAGCCGATTTATTTCTGCTGACAGAAAAGTCTGTGCTGTATGTGGCGAATGTTGATGAGCCTTCCATGCATACCGGAAATAAATACTCTGATATACTACAGGAATCTGTGAAGAATGAAAAAGCAGAAGTGATCATCATGAATAATTCCATTGAAGCACAGATCGCTGAAATGGAAGATCCTGCCGACCGTGAACTATTCATGGAAGAATATAAAATGAAGGAGCCGGCACTTAACAGGCTCATCACATTAACTTACCGGTTGCTTAGCCTGAATACTTATTTTACCGCAGGCGTTCAGGAAGTGCGCGCCTGGACGATACACCAGGGATGGAAAGCGCCACAGGCTGCCAGTGTTATTCATACTGATTTTGAGAAAGGTTTCATCAAAGCTGAAGTGATCTCCTACGATGATTTTATTCAGTACGGTTCAGAAGCAGCAGCACGCGACAACGGAAGACTACGAATTGAAGGAAAGGAATATGTAGTGAAAGATGGAGATGTGATGCATTTCAGATTTAACGTTTAAAACACATTGTAGCCAAAACTCAAATAATAAATCCCTCCGATCTCAGGGTCTCCGAAAGATGTTTTATAATATTTATTGGTAAGGTTAGTTGAACCCAGCTTCAGCATAGATCTTGTTTTGGGAAATTTATAACTGATCATCGCATCAATGGTTGTAAAGCCCGGGATATTTCCCTGCCTGAAATCACTTTCATAATAAAACCCATCCTGGTTTCTCATGTCAACATGAAATCCAAAACGTTTTTGGTATCCGAAACCAGTATTACCCGCTCCAAGTATCAGCCTGTAATTGGGTGTATTGAAGAATGATACGAAACCCGGGGGCACATCTTTAATTTTATCGGTAGTTATATTTCCATTCAATACAAAATTGTTTGGCATCTGGTAATCTACGCTTGCACCAAATCCATAGGTAGCAACATCGCCCGGACTGTTGACGGCAACAGAGATCGCCCTGCTTGTTGATGCGCTGAATATCGCAAGCGGATCAGATGGCTGCAATGATTGCAATACTACTACCCTTCCGAGAAAATTATTATACTTACCATAGTAACCATATACATCGATCAGCATTTTCTTTTGGATCAATCCCTTATATCCCAACTCAAATGATTTAAGTGTTTCAGGAGTGTATTCTCCGAACTGTTGTTCCTGAAGCAATGCCAGCGCCTGGGATGGAGGAGTGCCTGAAAGTAAAGCTGCACCAGCTTCCCTGACACTATTTACGGTGTAAGCCGTATTGCCTTTGAAATCATAAAAATCTCTCAGTTCGGGTAGTCCTCCGATAAGTACAGTGCCTCCACCGATCACCAGGTTTATCCATTGGTTCTGGGTTGTTGGAAAACGATAAGCTGTCTGGTAAGAAGCCCTGATGTTATGATCTTCTGCAACTTTGTAAAGCGCAGTAAAACGTGGTGTAAATCTGGGGTCGAAATTTTCATTCTTATCGTAACGGCCGGATGCAGTGAGCCTGAGCCTGTCTTCGAAGAATCCGCGACTCAGCTGCGCATACGCTCCCATTTCATTTATTTTTATTGAACCTGCTGTGTCGGCAAATAATGTTCCCTGTGAATTGAGTACATATTGCTTGTAATTCGCTCCAACGAGAAGATCCGCAAAATCGAATACGTTGTTGAAATTGTATTGTCCCTCTACCATGTACAGATCTGATTTGTCGAGGAAGAGACCGCCGCCCTCTGAAATGGGTGTTGCACGCACTTTGTCGAATAATGAATTGAATTGTGTTGAGCCGGGTTCAGGCCGTCCCTTATCAGAAAATGATCTCGCGCTCTGATGTGCATTCACATCTGGTGTTGGTGAAAATGGTGAAGAAGTTGCGAGTGCCTGTACATACGGAGTAACTTTCGACAATAGAAATCCCTGGGCATATTCAGGATACCAGGTCCTACTGAGCTTCCATTGCTCATTGAACAACCTTGTTGTAATGGTACCATTGTATGATTGACCCGCGTTCTCCTGTGTGGTGTATGCCCTTGCGAACCAATTCTTATGTTTGAATTCAATTTTATACTGGCCGATTTTCAGATCTTTAAGTGAGTACCTGTCACTGCCGGTATACACTGTGGTTCCTGTTCCCCAGTAACCTACCAGTGATGCCTCCACGCTTTCGGTAAGCTTGTAATATAATCCTCCTGATAATTTAACGTCGACAGTATTGTTGTTGAGTACGTCTTTTTCATCGTATCCTGTGCGCGACACATCGAATGTCGGATAAGATCCAACCGTTGAATCAAGATATGCCGACGCGGCATCGTATAAAGGTGGTGGCAGTAGTGACTGAAACTGTTGTTTAATGCCTTCGGCAACGAGCCCAAGTACAGGTAGGCTTGGGTCTGAAAGGTCAAGTGTAGTTTCATCACCATATACATTTACACCATCGTAATTAGGATCACTGATCCTGTCACCTTCTTTCGCATTTCCATATTGATTCTGGGAAATGTCGCCTGCCTGGTAATTTGTTTTATCAGTACCCATCCAATCCTTCGCCTGTATGAATTGCGCCCCGATTTTAAATGCGAACCTGTAGTTTACCTTTTGTGCCCATCTCAGGCTCCAGTCGTGATATGCACCGGCATCGGGCCGTTGTTTTTTATCAACGTGCATGATCCCGGTCTTTACCTGGAAACTCAGTCCCTGGTATTTGAACGGATCTTTGCTGTTGATAAGAAGGGTTCCGTTCATTCCACCAGGGCCATACAACGCCGAAGATGCACCGGGCAGCAATTCCATGCTTTCAACATCGAGCTCTGTTACGCCTACAACGGTGCCCACGGGAAAATTCAATCCGGGAGCCTGGTTGTCCATTCCGTCAACCAACTGGTTTAACCTGGCATTTCCGCTGCCGTTGAATCCGCGTGTGCTCGGCGTGGCGAAGGTTAAGCTCGAATAAACAAGATCCACACCTTTAATATGCTTGAGAATATCGTAATAACCTGTGGATGGAGTATTGCGAATAGTTGATGTGCTGATGCGTTCGATGGAAACGGGTGATTCAAGAATTTTTTGCGGAATCCTGCTTGCAGACACCACCACTTCAATTCCGAGAGAAGGGCCTGGAACAAGTTCTACATTAACGTTATTCGAGTCGCTCACATTAATTTCCTGTGCGTCATACCCGATAGAAGAAAAAATAAGGGTCAGCGGAAGAGATTTGCTTGTACTGATCCTGAAATTTCCTTTGTCGTCAGTAAAAGTTCCTGCATCGGTACCTTTTATTTCTACCGAAACCGAAGGAACGATCTCTTTTGTGCTTGCATTTTTAACGCTGCCGGAGATTACAATATGCTGAGAAAATGCTGTTGAATAAATAGCGGATAAGCAAATGAGCACTGTTGAGGCAAACAGGTGATTTCTCATATTGACATTATTGATTAGGAATCTAAAAAGCAATAATAATAATTGTATATAACCTATAAAAATTTATGATTTCGTAAAGTTGGTATCTTCGCGCCATGAATGAGAACAGGTTCAAGGGCCAGACTAAATTTTACAGGGGAAAAGTCCGTGATGTTTATACAATCGATGAGCAATTGCTTGTGATGATCGCATCGGACCGCATCTCAGCATTTGATGTAATACTGCCTCGCGCTATTCCTTTTAAAGGTCAGGTGCTGAATCAAATTGCAGCTTACATGCTGAATGCAACAAAAGATATTTGTCTCAACTGGCTGATAGATACTCCGGCCCCGACAGTTTCAGTGGGGAAAAAATGTGACCCTTTCAGAATAGAAATGGTGGTGCGTGGGAATCTTACGGGGCATGCATGGCGAACTTACTCATCAGGGTCAAGAAATCTATGCGGTGTGTACATACCCGATGGAATGAAAGAAAATGATTTCTTCATCAATCCCATCATCACTCCATCCACAAAAGCCGAAGAGGGACATGATGAAGACATTTCTAAAGAAGAGATCATAGCAAGAGGAATTGTAACCGCGGAAGAATGGAAAATACTGGAGAAGTATACGCTGCAGCTTTTTGACAGGGGGAGGCAGCTTGCATCGAAAAGAGGGTTGATACTGGTAGATACCAAGTATGAATTCGGAAAGATCGACAGCGATATTTACCTGATGGATGAAATTCACACTCCTGATTCTTCAAGATATTTTTACGCCGGGGGATTTGATGAGCGCCAGGAAAAAGGTGAACGCCAGCTCCAGCTCAGCAAGGAATTTGTGCGCGAATGGCTCATTGCTAATAATTTCATGGGTAAAGAAGGACAAACCGTGCCTGCGATGAGCGACGAATGGATCACAACGATCAGTAACCGCTATATAGAACTATACGAAAAAGTGATCGGTGAAAAATTTGTACCTCAACCTTTAAGCGATGAAGAGATAACAAAACGGGTTGAAAGATCACTTGAAGGCATCAGGCTTCATTCGCTTTCTTGATTTATTGAATACCATTATACCATTCTCTTTTCCCTTCCTCAGTTTTTTCTGTTCTTCTTCAGGCAGTTTATACACTTGCAGACATTCATCACTGCAGCATCCTGAAAATTTTTCTGCGCATGCATCGCATTGAATGAATAACAGGTGGCAAGATTCATTCCTGCAGTTGGTATGGTTGTCTGCAGGCTTTCCGCACTGATGGCAATGAGCGATCACATCATGGGTAACTCTTTCTCCTAAACGGTCGTCGAAAACAAAATTCTTTCCGATGAATTTATTCTGCAATCCCCGCTCCAATACCGTATTCGCATAATTGATGATGCCTCCTTCAAGATGAAAAACATTTTTAAATCCCCTGTGCAAAAGATACGCGCTCGCTTTTTCGCAACGTATACCTCCTGTACAATACATAATGATGTTTTTATCTCTTTCGCTCTCCAGCATCTCCGCCGACATGGGTAACTGTTCCCTGAATGTATCGCTCGGAACTTCTATGGCATTTTTAATATGGCCTACTTCATATTCGTAGTGATTACGCATGTCAACGATAACGGTTTCAGGATCATCGGTGAGTCTGTTGAATTCTTCTGCATTCACATATTTCCCTTTATTGTCCATATCGAACGAAGGGTCTGTGATGCCATCCGCAACGATCTTATCGCGGACTTTTATTTTCAAAACCCAGAAAGATTTACCATCATCATCAACTGCAATGTTCAACCGGGTTCCTTTCAATCCTTCATGTGTGTCGATGTAATTGCTGAACGCAACAAAATTGCTTTCGGGAACACTTACCTGCGCATTGATGCCTTCATGGGCCACGTAAATTCTTCCAAAAATATTCAGTGCTGAAAGATCCAGGTAAAGTTTATCCCTGAACTGCAACAGTTCGTGAATATGAAAATACTTGTAGAAGGAAATTGTTTTGCGGGTTTCTGTTTCCTGG
>Ga0207701_10003087_pt1 | contig 17180 bp, 11 predicted proteins | sample KBSSwiSSwithPhiX_FD_184294 | JGI IMG/M metagenome (GOLD analysis project Ga0207701, IMG submission 184294) | Switchgrass rhizosphere bulk soil microbial communities from Kellogg Biological Station, Michigan, USA, with PhiX - S5 (SPAdes) (version 2) | ecosystem: Environmental > Terrestrial >... | reverse complement strand
GACTGGGAAGAGGCTCACGTCCCGTTCGACAGGGCGGTGAAGGGGATTCCGCCGTCGATGCGCGGCGTGGTGCCGAACGGGTGGGAGCATTCGGCATGGCAGCTGGTCGAGCACATCCGGATCGCCCAGGCCGACATCCTCGAGTTCTCGATCACCGCGAAATACAACGCGAAGAAGTGGCCGGACGACTACTGGCCGAAGGCGTCCGCGCCGCGCAACGCGGCGGCGTGGAGCAAGTCGATCGCCGAGATCCGCACGGACCGCAAGAAGCTGCAGCAGCTCGCGAAGAACCCGCGGGTCGATCTCACCGCTGAAATCCCCCACGGGACAGGCCAGACCTACCTGCGCGAGATCCTCCTCGTCGCGGCGCACAACTCCTACCACATCGGTCAGATCGTCTCGTTGCGGAAGCAGCTCGGCATCTGGACGTAGCTGCCCAGACGACGATCGAACGCAGAGACCGCTGATACCGCAGAGTCGGAACTATCAAAAGAGCGTGCACGTACGCAGCGCAGGGCTTTCAGGCCTGCCGACCGCAGCATGCAGCCCTGAAGGGCTGCCCTACGACCGGCCAGCGTTTACCTTAAGGGTGGGGACAGAGCTCAGCCAAAAAAAGGTTTCTGCGTGCTCCGCGAGCTCTGCGTTCGATCGTCGTGGCGGGTGGCACAGACGTGGCATTGGATGAGCGGCGGAGGAATTTCATGAAGCTCATCGGAATTGCATCCGCGCTCGCGCTGGCCGGCTCAGTCGTGCTCGGCGCGCAGACGGAATCGAAGTCTAAGGTTACGGTGAAGGAAGGCCAGGACGTCACCGTCACCGGCTGTATCGAGCCGAACGCCAGCGGCACTGGCTACATGCTGACCCACGTCGCCGACAAAAAAGGCGAAATGCACGACTACATGCTCGCGTCAGGCGACGACGACTTCTCGAAGCACGTCGGCCACCGCGTGACGATCGAAGGCAAGGTTGCGGACAAGGGCGACGGCAAGGTGAAGGTCGAAACGAAGACCAAGACCAAGGTCGAGAACGGCGACGACAAGGAAACGCACTCCAAGTCCGAGATGCGGGGTGATATGGATGGGATGCGGTTCCTCGGCGCGAAGTCGGTGAAGATGATCGCGGCGGCGTGTCCCTAACCGACGACCATTGAACGCAGAGATCGCAGAGCACGCAGAGAAATCAAAGGTACTTCCTTTCTTTTCTCTGCGGTCTCAGCGGCCTCTGCGTTCAGTAGCTGACGCCCAACTTCTTCAGCGCGGCATCAGGACACCCTTCCCACTCCGCGACGAACGTGTTCCCCTTGTACTGCAGATCCTGAATCCCCACCTTCGTCGACCAGAAGCCGCTGGCGGTCAGGTCCCGGAAGCTGCTGAAGAACGCGACTGCGTGGCTCAGGCCCGGGTCGTGGTTCGTCGTGTAGGCGATCTCGTCAAGGACGCTGCGGCGTTGCGCGTCGGTGAGGGCGACCAAGCGCTTGCCGAGACGATCCGCCGCCAGCCGATCGACGAGCGCGAGGCCGCCGCGCATCGCGATCTGCCGCTGCGGCTGGTCGATCATCATGAAATCCATGAACTGCGGCACGCCCGCCTCGGTGGCGCTGCCCGAGCGCTCGTCGCGCGGGATGATCAGGTCGACGAGCACGCCGACCGTTGCGTACTCGTGCGCGGTGAAGAACTTCGGTTTGAACGGCGCCGCCCGCTTCGCCGCCTGCTCGCGCGCCGCGGCGGCGTGCTCGTGCGCCTGCTGCGCCTCGGCCGGTGTCCAGACGAGCGCCGCGGCAACCGGGGCCGAGGAGACGATGCGGAGCGCGGCGCGCCGGGAGATGGGAGCCATCAGAGCGTTCCTTGATTGCGCTGCTGCGCGATGTGCTCGGAGGTGCGCATCGCCAGCGCGAGGATCGTCCAGGTGCAGTTCTTGTGGGCGTTGCCGACAAACGGGCCGCCGTCGGCGACGAAGAGATTCTTCACGTCGTGCGCCTGGCAGTTGGCGTTGAGCACCGACGTCTGCGGGTCGTTGCCCATCCGCGTCGTGCCGACTTCGTGGATGATCCGGCCGACCGGCTCGAGGCCGTAGAGCGCCTCGCGCGACGGCATCGGCGTCAGCGGCGTGCCGCCCATCTCGTGGATGATCGCGCGGAAGGTCTCCTGCATGTGCTTCGCCTGGTTGATCTCGTGCTCCGAGAATCCGGCATGGAAGCGCAGCACGGGGATGCCGTAGCTGTCGACCACGCTGGGATCGATCTCGCACCAGGTGTCGTCGTTCGGGATCATCTCGCCGCGCCCGGCGAAGTTCACGGTCGCGCCGTAGAAGCGGCGGTAGTCGTCCTTGAGCGACTTGCCGTAGCCGCCGACGCCGTTGAAGCGCTGGATGCCGCCCATGAAGCCGAAGCCGGGCGCGCCGCGGCGTCCGCCGCCGAGCTCGATGTGATAGCCGCGCGGAAAATCGAGCTTCTTGTTGTCCAGCCACCACGGCATGTAGAGATGCGCGCCGCCGGCGCCGTCTTCGTTGTGGGGGACAGCGTGCTCCATCTTCGGGATGTGCCCCGACACGCCGAGGCCGGTTGAGTCGGTGAGGTAGCGGCCGACCACGCCGCTCGAGTTGGCGAGGCCGTCGGGAAAGCGTCCCGACTTCGAGTTGAGCAGCAGCCGCGCCGTCTCGCACGCGCTCGCCGCGAGCACGACGATCCGCGCGCGCACCGCGTAGTCGCGCCGATCGGCGCGGTTCACGTACGAGACGCCGGTGGCGAGGCCGGCGTCGTCGGTCAGCACTTCGCGCGCCATCGCGTTGGCGATGATATGCAGCTTGCCGGTCTCGAGCGCCGGCGCGATCAGGACCGACGGCGACGAGAAGTTCGAGTGCGTCGTGCAGCCGCGTCCGCACTGGCCGCAGTAGTGACACGCAGGGCGCCCGTTCAACGGTTTGGTCAGGATCGACAAGCGGTTGGGGATGCAGGTGATGTTCAGGCGATCGGCCGCCTGCTTGATCAGCAGCTCGTAGCAGCGCGGCTTCGGCGCCGGCATGAACACACCGTCGGGTTCGTTGGGGATGTTCTCCATCGAGCCGAAGATGCCGACCAGGCGATCGAGCTTGTCGTAGAACGGCTTGATGTCGTCGTAGGTGATCGGCCAGTCCTCGCCGAGGCCGTCGAGGCTGCGGCGCCGGAAATCGTCCGGGCCCATGCGCAGCGAGATGCGCCCCCAGTGGTTGGTGCGGCCGCCAAGCATCCGGCCGCGGAACCAGTCGAAGCGCGAGCCCGCCGCCTGCGTGTAGGGCTCGCCCTCGATCTCCCAGCCGCCGATGCAGCCGTCGAACTCGCCGAACGGCTTGTCGGGCGTCGCCGCGCCGCGCCGCGGCGAGTCGTACGGCCACGCCGACATCTTCGAGTCTTTCTCGGTGTCCCACATCGCGCCGGCTTCGAGCATGACGACGTCGGCGCCGGCATCGCACAGAACTTTCGCGGCCATGCCGCCGCCCGCACCGGAGCCGACGATGCAGACGTCATAGGTTTTCGGCTGACGGATGACTTGCATCGGCATATCCCTCAGCGAGCGCCCGCGCCCGGAGGCGCGGTGCTCGAGCGAATCGTCAACGTATGCGGCAGCGTCACCGACTCGGGCACGGTGTCTTCGTTCCCGTTCAGGATCTCGAGGAGCAGCCGCACGGTCCCTTCGCCGATCGCCCGCATCGGCTGCGCGATCGTGGTCAGCGGCGGATCGATGCACCGCGCGAAGCGAATGTCGTCGAAGCCGACGATCGACAGGTCGAGTGGGACGCGCAGCCCCCGGCGCCGCGCGGTTTCAATCGCGCCCATCGCCATCTCGTCGTTGAAGCAGAAGATCGCGGTCGGCGGCTCCCGCCGCCCGAGGAGCCGCTCCGCCGCGGCCGCGCCCGACTCGATCGAGAAATCGCCGTTCATCACCACGAAGTCGCGCTCGGCGCGCTGCTGCTTCGCGCGCGCGGTCGCGCCGCGCAGGCGATCCCGGCTGAGCGGGCTGACCAGCGGGCCGGTGACGATGCCGACGCGACGGTGGCCGAGACGATACAGGTGATCCATCGCTTCGGCGGCGGCCTTGGCATTGTCGATATGGACGCTGGGGATGCCGAGGTGCGGGCTGAACTCGCAGCCGTTGACGACCGGCGCGCAGCGCGGCGCCATCGAACGGACAAGCGCCGCGGCTTCCTTCGGCAGGCGATGGCCGAGGACGATCAGGCCGTCGGCTTCCTTGCGCTTCAGCATCAGGGCGTAGCCATCTTCCCGATCTTTGTCGTGCTGGGTGTCGCCGAGCAGCACCGCATAGCCATCCCGCTGGGCCGTCTCCTCGATGCCCTGGAGGATGAGGGCGAAGAACGGGTTCGAGATGTCGGGAACCGTGACCAGCAGCTTGCCGGTGCGCAGCGTCCGCAGGTTTTTCGCGGCCGAGTTTGGCGCGTAGTCGAGCGACTCGACCGCCTGGAGCACCTTACGCCGGGTGTCGGGGGAGACGACGCTGGGCTGGCTGAGGACGCGCGAGACGGTCGCCGTGGAGACGCCGGCGCGTTTGGCGACTTCGTAGATGTTGGCCACCGCGGCGCCATCATACCGTGACCGACTCTTGCCTGGCTGGTCCGGTTCTGCTAAGGTCTGCAACCGATTACATACGGGGAATGCCACACCATCGAGGCGGGTTGGCGCCACGGGAAGGAAAAAAGGAGAGGACATGCTCGCTCGCCGAGTCGCCATCGCCGCCCTCGCCCTGTTGCTCACGACACCGGCGTTCGCGCAGGTCACGACGGCCGACATCATCGGCCGCGTCACCGACGCGAGCGGCGCGGTTCTGCCCGGCGTGACGGTCACCGCCGAGAACCTGGGCACGCACGAGACGCGCGTCGCGCCGACCGGCGGGTCCGGCGACTATGCCTTCACGCTGCTGCCGATCGGCCGTTACAAGGTCACCATCGAGCTCCAGGGATTTACGACGCAGACCGCCAATCTCGCCCTGGCGGCCGGCGACCGGTCGCGCCTCGACATCAAGCTGCAGGTCGGCGCCGTCTCCGAAAACGTCACCGTCGTCGCCGAGTCGCCGCTGGTGCAGACCGACTCGTCGACGCTCAGCTCGCTGGTGACGGAGAAGGCCGTGCAGGACCTGCCGGTGAACGGCCGCAATTTCGTGCGGCTGGTGCAGCTCGTGCCGGGCGCGACCGAAGGCGTGCCGAATTCGCTCGCCAGCGGCACCCGCCCAGACGATCGCCGCCAGACGTCGGCGATCTCGATCAACGGCGCGCTCGACAACCAGAACAACCAGCTGCTCGACGGCATCGACAACAACGAGCGCTACATCGGCACGATGGTGGTCAAGCCCTCGATCGACGCGATCGCCGAAGTGAAGGTGCAGACCAACATGTACACCGCCGAGGTCGGCCGGACCGCCGGCGGCGTGGTGAACATCATCACCAAATCGGGATCGAACAACTTCCACGGCTCCGCCTTCGAGTTCAACCGCAACGACAAGTTCGACGAGCGCGGCTTCTTCGCGCCGAAGGATCAGCCCAAGCCGAAGCTGGATCAGAACCAGTACGGCGGCAGCATCGGCGGGCCGCTGAAGAAGAACAAGACGTTCTTCTTTGCCGACTACGAGAGGTTCAAGCAGACGCAGGGCATCACCTTCGTCTCGACGGTGCCGACGGCGAAGATGCGCGCCGGCGACTTCTCGGAGATCGCGCAGACGATCTACGACCCGACCAGTGCGACACGGTCGGCGTTTGCCGGCAACGTCATCCCGACGGCGCGGCTCGATCCGATTGCGCTGCGCTACATGTCGCTGTATCCGCAGCCGACGGTCGCCGGCCTCAGCAACAACTTCACCGCCAACCAGAACCGGACGCAGGACAGCGGCACCGCCGATTTCCGCGTCGACCACCGCTTCAACGACAACAACACGCTGTTCGCGCGCTACTCCTACAACGACGTCGACACCTTCACCCCCGGCGCGCTGCCGGCCATCAACGGCATCGAGCCGGGTGGCAACAACGGCACGTTCCCCGGACCGAACACGACCAAGGCGCACGGCCTGCAGACGAACTATCTGAAGATCTACGGGCCCTCGCTGGTGTCGGAGGTGCGCGTCGGCTACATGTACGGCGACATCGAGTCGCTGCCGCTCAATTACGGCAAGAACCTGGGGAACGAATTCGGCCTGAAGAACGCGAACCTCGACGAAATCACCTCCGCGCTGACGCCGATGAACCCGGCCGGCTACGCGAGCGTCGGCGACGCGACCTTCATCCCGCTCATCACCGTCAACAAGACGCTGCAGATCAGCGGCTCGGTGACCAACACACGCGGCGCGCACAGCATCAAGGCGGGCGCCGGGCTGGTATCGCGGCGGTTCCGGCAGTTTCAGAGCGCGTCGGCAGTCGGCACCATCGCCTTCACGACCGCACTGACCGACAACGGCGCCGGCGCCGGCGGCAACAGCATCGCCTCGTTCCTGCTCGGCTACCCGTCGACGGTCGCCCGCGTCCACACCCTCTTCGATCCGCACTACCGCACCAACGAGCCGAATTTCTTCGTCCAGGACGACTGGCGCGCCACGTCGTGGCTGACGGTGAACGCCGGGGTGCGCTACGACATCTTCACGCCGCTGACCGAGGAGGGGAACAACCTCTCCAACATCGATCTGACGACGCTGAAGATCCTGGTGGCGGGGCAGAACGGCGTCTCGGACAGCGCCGGCGTCTCGACCGACTACGGCAACATCGCGCCGCGCCTCGGCTTCTCGGCGACGCTGCCCAGCCTGGTGGTGGTGCGCGGCGGCTACGGCCTGTCGTATTTCCCTGGTAACTACATGTCGCAGTCGCTGATGAAGAACCCGCCGTTTGTCGGCAGCTTCGGCCCGGTGACGAGCAACGGCGCCTCGGGCGGGCTGCCGAACCTTCGCCTCTCGGACGGCCTGCCGGTGCCGTCGCCGACCGACGCCGTCAATCCCGCGGGCACGATCATCGGCGTCGCGCAGGACTTCAAGAACACGCGCGTGCACCAGTTCAACGTCATCGCCGAAAAGGACTTCTCGGGCAACGTGATCTCGGCCGGCTACGTCGGCTCGCGCGGCGACAATGTCGCGTTCGTGGTGCCGAACCTGGACCTGGCGCCCGCGGCGCCAGGCGCGATCCAGCAGCGCCGGCGTTTCTTCGCACAGCTGCCGAACGTCACGACGATCGGCCTGTTCGCGAGCGACTTCGAGTCGAGCTACGACGCGCTGCAGCTGGTTTTCCAGCGTCGTCATCGCAACGGCCTGACGATCGGCTCGAACTACGTGCTCGCGCACAGCACCTGGACGCAGCCGACGCCGAACGATACCGAGATCATCGAGAAGTTCGACGCCGACTTCGACATCCGGCACAAGATCGTTTTCTCGGCCAACTACGAGCTGCCGTTCGGCCAGTCGCTGACCGGCGTCTCGAAGGCGCTGCTCGCCGGCTGGCAGGTGAACGGCGTCGCCTACTGGCAGAGCGGGCTGCCGTTCAACGTCACCAACTCGACGGTGCGCTCGAATACCAGCGCGGCCAACGATCGCCCGAATCTGGTCGGCGATCCGGAGATCGACGACCCGTCGGTCGCGCAGTGGTTCAACGTCGCGGCGTTCGTGCCGCAGCCGCAGAACACCGTCGGCAACGCGCCGCGCAACGTGCTGCATGGGCCATCGCAGCGGCGGCTGGATCTCTCGGTCTTCAAGGACGTCGCGCTGACGGCGGCGACCAAGCTGCAGGTCCGGATCGAGGTTTACAACATCACCAACACGGCGAGCTTCGCCAACCCGATCTCGCAGCTCGGCGCGCCGGGTTTCGGGTCGGTCAACAGCATCGGCAACTCGATCCCGCGGCAGATGCAGTTCGCGGTGAAGCTGCTCTTCTGAGGAGATCAGGAGAACCACGAGATCAGGAGAAAATCGCGCGGCCCTGAAGGGCTGCGCTACGACGATGATGATGCGCACTCTCGACGGATCAGTACGCAGGACGTCAAAACCGAAAAATGACTACCTCCTGTTCTCCTGACCTCCTGTTCAAATCCCCATGGCGGGGATCGGTGCTCGCGACGCTGCTCGTGATCTCGCTCCCTGCCGCCGTCGCCGGACAGCGCAGCTACACCAGTTGGCCGGCGTATGGCGGCGGCCCCGAGCAAATCCGTTACTCCGGCCTCAAGGAGATCAACCGGTCGAACGTCAGCCGTCTCCAGATCGCGTGGACGTTCGACTCGGGCGAGACCGGCGGCCTCCAGACCAATCCGATCGTCGTCGACGGCGTGCTCTACACGACGACGCCGAAGCACAAGGTGGTGGCGCTCGACGCAGCGACCGGCACCCTGCGCTGGAAGTTCGATTCGGGCATCGAGGGGCGCGGGCCGAACCGCGGCGTCATGTACTGGTCGAGCGGCGGCGACGCGCGGATCTTCTGCGGGCAGGGAACCTTCATGTACGCGCTCGACGCGCGCACCGGAAAGCCGACCGCGTCGTTTGGCAAGGACGGCCGCGTCGATCTCCGCGACGAGCTCGGCCGCGATCCGGCGACGCAATCGGTGCTGCTCACCACGCCGGGCGTCGTCTACAAGGATCTGGTGATCGTCGGCGGGCGGGTGAGCGAAGGGCTGCCGGCATCGCCCGGAGACATCCGCGCCTACGACGCGCGCACGGGCGCGGTGCGCTGGACGTTCCACACCATCCCGCGGCCAGGCGAGTTTGGCTACGACACCTGGCCGAAGGACGCGTGGACCTACACCGGCGGCGTCAACAACTGGGCTGGCATGGCGATCGACGAGGCGCGCGGCATCGTCTACGTGCCGACCGGATCCGCGTCGGCTGACTTCTACGGCGCCAACCGGCACGGCGACAACCTCTTCGCCAATTCGCTGGTCGCGCTCGACGCGGCGACCGGCCGGCGCGTCTGGCATTTCCAGGCGGTGCACCACGATATCTGGGATCGCGATTTTCCGTCGCCGCCGAGCCTGGTCACGGTGACGCGCGACGGCCGGCGCGTCGACGCCGTCGCGCAGACGACCAAGCACGGCTACGTGTTCCTGTTCGATCGCGCGAGCGGGACGCCGCTGTTCTCGATCGAGGAGCGCAAGGCGTTCGAGAGCACGGTCGACGGCGAAAAGGCCGCGGCGACGCAGCCGCTGCCGGCACGTCCGGCGCCGTTCTCGCGGCAGGTCCTGACCGAGGCGATGCTGACGACGCGGACGCCGGACGCGCGCAAGGCGGCGCTCGAGGAGTTTCGCTCGTTCCGCAGCGAGGGGCAGTTCGTGCCGCTCAGCGTCGGCTCGCAGACGATTGTCTTTCCCGGCTTCGACGGCGGCGCGGAGTGGGGCGGGTCGGCGTTCGATCCGGACAGCGGCGTCCTTTACGTCAACGCCAACGAGATGGCGTGGACCGGCGGCCTGGCGACGAACGACGCCGCCGGCGGCGGCCGGCAGATTTATCTCCATCACTGCGCGTCCTGTCACCGCGACGATCTGACGGCGTCGCCGCCGCAGATCCCGTCGCTTGTCGGCATCGGCGAGAAGCGGACGATTGATCAGCTGCGCACGGTGATCCGCGAAGGCGCGGGACGCATGCCCGGCTTCCCGGTGCTGTCGCAGGAGGCGCTCATGGCATTGACGACGTTCCTGCGGACCGGCGTCGACGAGCGTGCCGGGCACGATACCGCGGCGATCACGCTGAAGTACCGATTCACCGGCTACCGGAAATTTCTCGATCCCGACGGGTATCCTGCGATCGCGCCGCCGTGGGGAACGCTCAACGCCATCGACCTCAACACCGGCGAGTACACGTGGACGGTGCCGCTCGGCGAATATCCCGAGCTCGCTGCGCAGGGGATGAAGAACACGGGCAGCGAGAACTACGGCGGGCCGGTCGTGACCGCCGGCGGGCTGGTCTTCATCGCGGCGACGAACTTCGACAGGAAATTCCGTGCCTTCGACAAGGCGACCGGCGCGCTGCTGTGGGAAACGGCGTTGCCGCTTTCGGGCAACGCGACGCCGTCCACCTACGTAGCCGGCGGCCGTCAGTTCATCGTTGTTCCGGCCGGCGGCGGGCGGTCGCGGCCGAACACACCGCCGGAGTCGGGCGGGATGTATGTCGCGTTCGCGATTCCGGAGTAGTCTTCGTAGGGCACCGCGTCAGCGGTGCCAGGGTTAGGCTGATGCATGTGACTGTGCGCCAGGTTGTCGAACGCAGGGCTCGCGGAGTCAACCAGAGAACTCGTATTGTTGCCGCGTGCTCTGCGATTTCTGCGTTGATCGTCGTGACGCTCGGTGCCGCCGCGCAGCCGCCGGCGCCGGCGCCAACGACGCCGGCACCGCAGCGGCGCATGGACTATCCGACGCGCCCGCCCGGGGATCCGGCGGCGATCGAGCGTGGCAAGGCGCTCTACGGCGTCAACTGCCAGTTCTGCCACGGCGCCGACACGCGCGGCGGCGACGGCGGGCCCAGCCTGCTGCGATCCGCGCTCGTCCTGGCCGATCAGCACGGGGAGCTCATGGCGCCGGTGCTGCGGTCGGGGCGGCCGGGCATGCCGAAGTTCGACTTCACCGACGCCCAGGTGACCGACGTCGCCGCGTTCGTGCACACCTTCCGCGCCGCCGGCTACGACGAGTCGCGCATCAAGCCGCCGAGCATCGTCGTCGGCGACGCGAAGGCCGGCGAGGCATTCTTCAACGCGAAGTGCGCGACGTGCCATTCGACCACCGGCGATCTGCGCGGATTGGCGACGAAGATCAGCGAACCGCGCCTGCTGCAGCAGACGTGGCTCATGCCCGGTACCGGCGGGGGGCGCGGCGCACCGCCGCCGGTCGAAGTGGCGCCGGTCACGGTAACGGTGACGTTGCCGTCTGGTGAGAAGGTCACCGGCCGGCTCGATCGCATGGACGATTTCACGGTGACGTTGACGCAGCAGGACGGCACCCGCCGATCGTTCAGCACCAGCGGCGACACGCCGAAGGTCGAAGTGCACGATCCGCTTCAGCCGCACCGCGATCTGCTGCGGGTGTATACCGATGCGGACATCCATAACGTCACGGCCTTCCTGGTGACATTGAAATGATCAATCGAGGCTTGGCCAAGAACGCGTTCGAACCGCGCGCGCGGCCTTTCGTAGCGCAGGCCTTCAGGCCTGCCAACGGCCGCGCGGGCAGCTCTCCACCCCAACGCGGCCGCCGCGTTGGCGACCCCGGCCCTGAAGGGCTGCGCTACAGGTGGGCGGCGATCGTGGTTTTCTTGTGCATGGCATCTGCCGCGCTCGTCGCGCAGAACGGTGGTGGCCTCAACCCGGCGGAGCTGCTCAAGCCGCTCGGCGAATCGTGGCCGTCGTATTCGGGCGACTACACCGGCCGGCGCTACAGCTCGCTGACGCAAGTCAACCAGTCGAACGTCAAGCAACTGTCGCTGGCCTTCACCGCGACGCTCACCGGCGGACCGACCGGCAGCGGCACGGGCCCGGGCGCACCGCCCACCATCATCGGCGGCGAAGGCAGCGGCGACGTCGTCGTCGGCGGCCAGACGACGATCAAGGGCGCGATTCTGTCGGTCAACGGCGTGCTCTACGTGACCGCGCCCGACAACGTCTGGGCGCTCGACGCGCACGACGGCCGCGAGATCTGGCACTACTTCTGGAAGACGAAAGGCGGCACGCACATCGGCAACCGAGGCGTGGCGATGTGGGGCAACTACCTCTACTTCGTCACCCCGGACGATTACTTCATCTCGCTGGACGCGCGTACAGGCAAGGAGCGGTGGCACAAGGAGATTGCGCCGTTCAGCCAGCAGTACTTCCTGACGTCGGCGCCGATGACCGTCGGCAACCACATCATCGTCGGCACTGGCAACGATCTCGACTCGCCCGGGTATCTGATGTCGTTCGATCCGGAAACCGGCGACGAGCAGTGGCGCTTCTATAGCGTGCCGATGAAGCCGGGCGACCCGGGGCTCGAGACGTGGAAGAGCCTCGATGCCGCGAGACACGGCGGCGGCCATCCGTGGCTGCCCGGCGTCTACGATCCGGAATCGAAGCTGTACATCTTCGGCACCGGCAACCCGACGCCGGCGTATACGTCGCAGCCGCGCGGCGAAGGAATGGACAACCTCTTCACCTGCGCGATCGTGGCGGTGAACGTCGACACCGGCAAGATGGAGTGGTACTACCAGACGTCGCCGCACGACACACACGACTGGGACTCGGCGCAGACACCGGTTCTGGTCGACGGCGAGTTCCGCGGCGGCAGCCCGCGCAAGATGGTGCTGACGGCCAGCCGCAACGGATACTACTTCACGCTCGATCGCAGTACCGGCGAGCACATGGTCACCAGCATGTTCTCCGACACCGTGAACTGGGCGAAGCCGGCGCTCAATGCGAAGGGGCAACCGGTTCGCGATCCCGCGAAGGATCACCACGTCGCCGGCTCGCTGGTGTCGTCCTCGAACGGCGGCGCCACCAACTGGCCGCCGACCGCGTACAGTCCGGACACCGGCCTGCTCTACGTGCCGCTCGCGGAAACCTACGCGATGTACTACCTCACCGAGACCGATCCGCGCGGCGCGATGGGGCTCGGCGGCAAGGACGAAGTGAGCGTCGGCTCGATGGGCACCTACATCAGCGCCATCGACTACAAGAGCGGCAAGACGGTGTGGAAGCGCAAGTTCCGCTCGGCCGGCGGCAGCAATCGCGGCGCGCCGGGTCTGTTGACGACGGCGGGGAAACTGCTCTTCGGCGGCGATGTGTCGGGCAACTTCATCGCGTTCGATCCGGCGAACGGAAACTCGTTGTGGCATTCGCGCATCGGGCAGGTGACGAATGCGCCGGAGACTTACATGGTCGACGGACGGCAGCACATCCTCGTTGCCGCGGGCGACACGCTTTACGCGTTCGCGTTGTATCAGTAATGGCGTCGTTCTTCGTTCTTCGTTCGGCGTTCGGCGTTCGCCCGTTCGTAGTGTCTGGCTTTAGCCGGACCGCTGGTCCATATTCGTAGTGTCTGGCGTCAGCCGGACCGTCGGTGGATTTTCGTAGTGTCCGGCTTCAGCCGGACCGTGGGGGGCTCATGCTGACACGACGCGATTTTGGGTTGTTGATGGGCGCCGGTCTCGTCGCGGTCCGTCTGCCAGCCGGCGCGCTTCGCGCTATGGCTCGGCCGCGCCATAGCTCCGATCAAAGCAATCGGAGCGAAGGCGGGAAGGCGGACACTACGCAAGGCGTTCACATCGGCGTTCAGACCTACAGCTTCCGCGACCTGCCTCGCCCGGCCGGCGCGCCCGACTCCGTCGACCTGGTGATCAAGGCGATGAAGGACAGCGGCGTCAGCGAGTGCGAGCTGTTCGCGCCGCAGCTCGAGCCGGCGCAGCCCGCCGCCGGCCGCGGCGCGCGGGGAGCACCGCCCTCGCCCGAATCAGTCAAGGCGCGCGACGACCTGCGCACATGGCGGCTCGAGACGCCGCTCGATCATTTCACGGCGGTGCGGAAGAAGTTCGACGCGGCCGGGCTGACGATCTACGCCTACTGCCTCAACATCAACAACAGCTTCACCGACGCCGAGATCGATCGCGGCTTCCAGATCGCGCGCGCGCTCGGCACTGCCGTGATGACGACGTCGACCACGCTCGACGTCGCGAAGCGAATCGCGCCGATTGCCGACAAGCACCAGATCGTGGTCGGCCTGCACGGCCACTCGAACATCAGCGATCCGAACGAGCTGGCGACGCCGGAAAGCTTCGCCACGGCGCTGAAGATGTCGCCGAACTTCAGGATCAACCTCGACATCGGCCATTTCACGGCCGCGAACTACGACCCGGTCGCCTACATCCGCGAGCACCACGCGAAGATCACGAACCTGCACCTGAAGGACCGCAAGAAGAACCAGGGCGACAACGTGCCGTGGGGCCAGGGCGACACGCCGATTCGCGAGGTGCTGCAGCTGCTGAAACGCGAGAAGTGGCCGATTCCCGCCGACATCGAGTACGAATATCGAGGGCAGGGGACGCCCGTGGAAGAGGTCGCGAAGTGTGTCGCGTTCGCGAAACAAGCGCTTGCGTGACAGGCTTTGCGGCGCCTGTGAAAACAGGAGATCAGGAGAATAGGAGATCAGGAGAATATTTTTTCAAAAAGAGATCTCCTGACCTCTTGATCTTTTGACCTCCTGTTCACCCGCCGCCGCTATCGGAGGCAGACGAGACTAGCTATGCGACGCATCGGAATGGGCCTGGTCGGGCCGGGCTTCGTTGGCGCCCACCACATCGACGCGGTGCGTCGTCTGGGCTTCGTCGACATCGTCGCGATCGCGGCCAGCTCCGAGGCCTCGGCGCGGCGCAAGGCCGACGCGCTCGGCGTGCCGAAGGCGTACGGCAGCTACGAGGCGCTCGTTGCCGATCCCGACGTTCACGTGGTGCACAACACCACGCCGAATTACCTGCACGTCCCGGTGATCCTCGCCGCGCTCGAGAAGGGGAAGCACGTCGTCTCGGACAAGCCGCTGGCGACGACCTCCGCCGACGCGCGCCGGCTGGTCGACGCGGCGCAGCAGGCCGGCGTGGTCCATGCCGTGACGTTCAACTATCGGGGCAACCCGCTGGTGCAGCAGGCGCGCGAGATGATCGCTGGCGGTGAGCTCGGCGCGGTGCACTTCGTCCACGGCGCCTATCTGCAGGACTGGCTGCTCGAGCCGACCGACTTCTCGTGGCGCCTCGAGCCCGACAAGGGCGGCGCGAGCTCAGCGGTCGGCGACATCGGATCGCACTGGTGCGACCTGGTGCAGCACGTCGCCGGCCAGCGGATCGTCGAGGTGCTCGCCGATCTCACGACCGTGATCCAGACGCGGATGAAGCCGGCGTCAGCAACCGAGGCGTTCGCGACCAGCAGCAGCGACGCGCGCGAGCCGGTCACCATCACCAGCGAAGACCTGGCGACCATCCTCGTGCGGTTCGACGGCGGCGCCCGCGGCTCGGTCTCGGTCGGGCAGGTGTGCGCCGGGCACAAGAACGGGCTGTGGTTCGAGGTCAACGGCCGGCGCGCTTCGCTGCGCTGGCTGCAGGAGCGCCAGAACGAGCTGTGGATTGGCCGGCGCGAGGCGCCGAACGCGACGCTGCTGAAGGATCCGTCGCTCCTCGGGCCGGTGGCCCGCGGATACACGCACCTGCCCGGCGGGCACCAGGAGGCGTGGTCGGACGCGTTTTTCAACGTCGTGCGCGACGTCTACGGCGTGATCGCTGCCGGACGGCGGCCGGCCGGCGCGCTTCCGCCCGCATTCGCAACCTTCGAAGACGGGTATCATTCCGCCTGCGTCGTCGACGCCATCCTCGAGAGCCATCGACGGGGCGGCGTCTGGACGGCCGTGTCCGCATTTGCGGCGCGATAAGCGCGGCCGCCGCGGCACCCGTCACGCCAGATCCGGCGTGGCGCGCGCCACCGGCGTTGCGTTCAAGAGACGCCAATGAAGCTTGGTCTGTTTACGCCGGTCTTCGGCAAGCTCGACGTGAAGGCGATGCTCGCCAAGGTGCGAGCGCTCGGGAAGGTGCAGGCGATCGAGCTTGGCACCGGCGGCTGGCCCGGGCACGATCACCTCGATGTCGACGCACTGCTCGACAACAAGAAATGCACGGCAGACTACCGCAAGATGATCGACGACGCGGGGCTGACGATCAGCGCGCTGTCGTGCCACGGCAACCCGATTCATCCCGATCGTGCGACGGCGAGCCTGTACGACGACGTCTTCCGCAAGACGGTCCGGCTCGCCGAGCAGCTGGACGTGCCGGTGGTCGTCACCTTCTCCGGCTGCCCGGGCGACTCCGATGATGCGAAGTATCCGAACTGGGTGACGTGTCCCTGGCCGCCCGAATTTCTCGACGTGCTCGAGTGGCAGTGGGAGAAGAAGGCGATTCCGTACTGGTGCAGCGCGTCGAACTTCGCCGCCAACCACGGCGTCAAGGTCGCGCTCGAGGCGCACCCGGGCTTCCTCGTCTACAACGTCGACAGCGCGCTCAGGCTGCGTCACGCGGCGGGGCCGAACCTCGGCGTCAACTTCGATCCGAGCCATTTCTTCTGGCAGGGCGTTGACGTGCCGACGGCGATCCGTGCGCTCGGCGACTCGATCTTCCACGTCCACGCCAAGGACGTCGCGCTCGATCGTCAGAACGTTGCCGTCAACGGCGTGCTCGACACCAAGACCTACCGGCGGATGGCCGACCGGTCGTGGCTGTTCCGCAGCGTTGGCTGGGGGCACGACGAACTGGAGTGGAAGCGCATCGCCAGCGCACTGCGGCTGGGCGGCTACGACTACGTGATGAGCATCGAGCACGAGGATGCGCTGGCGTCGATCGACGAAGGGCTCGGCGCGGCGGTCGATCTGCTGTCGCGGGTGATCTTGACGGAGCCAGCCGTGGAGGCTTGGTGGACGTAACCACACAGCGGTAGGGGAAGATCCCGGAAGAACCATGGACGCAACGACGCGCGCGAAGCTCTCGGCGATGATGTTCCTGCAGTACTTCGTGTGGGGCGCCTGGTATGTGACGATGGGCACCTGGCTCGGGGAGACGCTGCATTTCTCCGGCGAGCAGATCGGCCTCGCGGCCGGGACGACGGCATTGGCGGCGATGATCTCGCCGTTCTTCGTCGGCATGGTCGCCGATCGCTTCCTCGCCACTGAGCGCATCCTCGCTGCGCTGCACATCGTCGGCGGCGTCGTCCTGTTCTTCGCCTCGACGCAGACCACCTTCGGTGCTTTCTACGGCGTGATCCTCGTCTACACCTTGTGCTACATGCCGACGCTGGCGCTGAGCAACTCGCTCTCGTTCCGGCAGATGAGCGATCCCGGCCGCGAGTTTCCACCCATTCGCGTGCTCGGCACGATCGGGTGGATCGTCGCCGGCCTGGCCATCGGGACACTGGGGCTCGAGGCGACCGGCGTTCCATTGCGCATCGCCGGCGGCGCCTCCGTGCTCCTCGGCCTGTTCTGCCTCGCGCTGCCGCACACGCCGCCGCTGCCGCAGGCGGCATCCAAGCGCGCGACCTGGAGCGGCATCCTTGGGCTCGACGCGCTCAAGCTGCTCGGCGAACGATCGTTCGCGATCTTCGTGCTCGGTTCATTCCTGGTCTGCATCCCGCTGCAGTTCTACTACGCCTTCGCGAACCTGTTCCTGAACGAGCTCAACGTCAGCAACGCTGCC
>Ga0207701_10003086_pt1 | contig 17182 bp, 14 predicted proteins | sample KBSSwiSSwithPhiX_FD_184294 | JGI IMG/M metagenome (GOLD analysis project Ga0207701, IMG submission 184294) | Switchgrass rhizosphere bulk soil microbial communities from Kellogg Biological Station, Michigan, USA, with PhiX - S5 (SPAdes) (version 2) | ecosystem: Environmental > Terrestrial >... | reverse complement strand
GAGTGGATGTCTTCAACACCTTCTTCGATCGAAAAAGTATTGATCCGTATTTCTTCAAGGATCTGTTTTAATCCGTTCAGTGCGAGTTCTGCCTCCTTTGCGTCCATTAGCCCTGCCTGCTGAAGCATGCTTACATGGGCGATTGTGCCTGTTACATCGTGTTCTGCGAGCAGCGTATCGAATTCATTGTCGCGGCCGACAGTGAATTTTTCGATCTGTTCTGATGTTTCAGTATTGTCTTTGCTCCAGAGTTTCATCATTCAATATTTAATAAAGCACATTCTTCATCAGTTCAATATACAAATCAATTCCTTCCTCAATTTCCTTTATAAAGATAAATTCATCTGCCGTATGGCTGCGCGCCGAATCGCCGGGACCCATTTTTAAAGCAGGAAAAGGCATCAGGGCCTTGTCTGAAGTTGTAGGTGAACCGTAAAATGTTCTTCCCATATTCAATCCTGCCTTCACCAGCTGATGTGTTTCCGGAATAAGTGAAGAGCGCATTCTGAGGCTCCGGGGCTTTACTTCGCTTTGAACATTTTTCCTGATCTCTGCAAGCAGTTCTTCAAAATCGTACAGTTCATTCACCCTGATATCTGCCACAAAATTACATTGCGAAGGAACAACATTATGGGCCTTGTTGTCGGTATTGATCACTGTGATCGACATCTTTACAGGCCCAAGTAAACCTGAAACTTTCGGGAATTTATAGGTGCTGAACCATTCGATGTCTTTTATGGCCTTGTAAATGGCGTTCTCTCCTTCATTTCTCGCGGCATGCCCTGCCTTACCTTCTGCTACGCAATCAAGTACCAATAATCCTTTTTCTGCGATGGCCATCTGCATCCGGGTAGGTTCACCTACAACTGCAAATGATATATTACCCAGTTCCGGCAGGAGCTTTTCTATTCCGTTGTGTCCCGAAATTTCTTCTTCTGCTGTTGCTGCGATAATGATATTGTATTTCATCCCGGACTTCTCATAATATGCTAAAAAAGTTGCGATGAGCGACACAAGAGAACCACCCGCATCATTGCTGCCGAGACCGAAAAGCTTCCCATTTTTTTCAAGAGGAGTGAATGGATCAAGGGTGTATCCGCTGCCTGGCTTTACAGTGTCGTGGTGTGAATTAAGAAGTATGGTTGGTTTTGAACTATCGTAATATTTATTTCTTGCAAACACATTGTTGGCTATACGAAAATGTGCTATGCCATGTATGCCAAGAAATTTTGTGATGGTTCCTGCAGTTCCATGTTCTTCTTTGCTGAAAGAAGGAATGGAAATGAGTTCTTTCAGGAGAGCTATTGCTTCAGTATGTAAGTGATTCGTCAAATTATTTTTTATATTCTTATCGTAGTGCCCTTTTTACCTTCGATTAAATCAATTAAGTTTTCCGCTTTTCCAATTATTACTTTCTTCACCCCTTTGCTGATGGCAGAAAACGCATTGTCGAGTTTTGGGATCATACCGGCAAAAATTACATTACCGGTCTTAAGTTTCGTGTATAGCGCATGATCTATTTCTGGAATCACCGTTTCATCCTTCTCCGCGTCCAGCAATACACCGGCTTTCTCAAAACCATAGACCAGCAGCACATCATATAAATTACTCATTGCCGTAGCGATCTCCTGCGCTATAGTGTCGGCATTTGTATTGAGCAGTTGTCCCTTTTTGTCGTGTGTGATAGGCGCCACAATTATATCATTGTCCAGGCTTAGGAGGTGATCGAAGAAAAAAGTATTTACCACATCAATGTCTCCTGCAAATCCATAATCAATTGTGCCCTTAACTCTTTTATGGGCAGTGATTGCATCACCATCTGCGCCGGTAATGCCGATCGCATTGCATCCGTGCTGCTGCAAGGCTGCTACGATGTTCTTGTTGATATACCCGCCATACACCATTGTTACTATCTTCAGCGTTTCAGCATCTGTAATACGTCTGCCGTCGATCATCTGCTGTTCAACGCCTAAATGTTCTGCAATTCTTGTGGCAAGCTTTCCGCCACCATGCACCAGTATTTTTTTTTCTTTGATAGTTGAAAAATCGCTGAGAAACGATGACAGTTTCGCGTCATCGTCTATAATATTGCCTCCGATCTTTATAACGATTAATCTTTTCATTTAAAGAGACCATTGTCGTGAAGGATCTCCGAAAGCACTGCCTGGGCTGCCCATACCCTGTTGGAGGCCTGTTGGGTAATGATGCTGTTTGGACCGTCGAGTATTTCATCGCTCAATTCCACATTTCTGCGAACAGGCAGGCAATGCATCACCTTGGCACTGTTTGTCAACGCAATTTTTTCTTTGGTCAGCATCCATTCAGGATCATTACTGTAGATCCTTCCATAATCATTATAAGTGCTCCAGTTTTTTACATACACGAAATCTGCGTTCTTCAGTGCCTCTTCCTGGTTATTGGTGATGGATGCTCCTTTTGTAAATTGAGGATCGAGGTCATAATCTTCCGGATGGGTTATTACAAACTCAGCCTGTCCCCACGCATTTATCCACTGCGAAAAACTGTTGGCAACACATTGCGGCAATGGTTTAATATGAGGTGCCCATGTCAGCACAATTTTCGGTTTGGGGTTTTTAAGATGTTCGTTAATAGTGATAACGTCGGTCAGGCTTTGTAAAGGATGAAGGGTAGCGCTTTCAAGACTTACCACAGGAACACCGGCATATTTAATGAATTGTTTGATGAACAGTTCACTGTAATCGTCTTCCTTGTTTTTTAATGAAGGGAAAGTTCTTACGCAGAGAATGTCAAAATATTTTCCCATTACCGGTGCGGCATCTTTCACATGTTCTACAGTGTTTCCGCTCATGATGGCTTCTTCTTCAAATTCCAGCGCCCAGCCTTCCTGCGTTACATTGAATACGATTGCCTCCATGCCAAGGTTTTGTGCTGCTATCTGTGTGCTTAGCCTTGTGCGCATGCTCGGATTAAGGAATAGCAGGCCTATGCGCCTGTTCTTTCCGACAGTGTTGTGTTTGTAGGGATCAGATTTATAGGAGAGTGCTTTTGACACCAGGGTGTTGATATCATTTACATCGTGAACTGAGATAAAATTTTTCATTCGCTTTATTTATATACCAGGCTTGCTTGTAATAAATTTTTTTTACTATTATTTATGTAAAGCGCCAACTTCTTCCATAACCGCCTCTAAAAACTCATCGGCATCTTTCTTTCTCAACGCAAGCGATGGCAATAACCTGATCACATTTGGTTTTGCTTCACCCGTAAAGATTTTATGGTTCCACAAAAGATTTTTTCTCATCTCTTTCAGTTCTGCCGGTACATCAAAGCCGATCATGAGTCCTTTGCCACGAACATTCTGAAGAACAGGGATAGCTTTCAGTTCATTAATGATGTATTCGCCTGTTTTTGCTGCATTAGCCATGAGGTTTTCACTTTCCATCACTTCAAGCACGGCAAGCGCAGCGGCACAGGCAAGGTGATTTCCACCGAATGTAGTACCTAGCATTCCATACCTGGCCTGGATTTTAGGAGATATGATGATACCTCCAACAGGAAATCCATTGCCCATTCCTTTCGCCATCGAATAAATGTCGGCCGTTACACCTGCATGATCGTGAGAAAAGAATTTTCCTGTTCTTCCATATCCGCATTGCACACTGTCGGCTATGAAAACAGTATTATGTTCATCGCATAACCTGCGGATGCTTTGCAGGAAAGCTGCATCTGCAACCTGTATTCCGCCAACTCCCTGTATGCCTTCAACGATCACTGATGAGATCTCTTTTCCTTTTTCAGTGAATGTTTTTTCGAGTGCTGCAATATCATTGAAGGGAAGAAAAATAATATTATCTGTTTCATTCACCGGTGCAACAATGGAAGGATTATCGGTAGCTGCAACGGCAAGTGATGTTCGTCCGTGAAATGATCTGCTGAATGCGATCACTTTTTTTCGTCCGTTGTAAAATGATGCAAGCTTAAGCGCGTTTTCATTTGCCTCTGCGCCTGAATTACACAGGAACAGCTGGAAATCTGTCTTACCACTTACTTTTCCAAGCTTGACGGCAAGTTCCTGCTGCAATGGTATTTTGATTGAATTGGAATAAAATCCAACCTGTTTGATCTGATCGGTTATGCGTTCGACATAATGCGGATGAGTATGGCCGATAGAAATAACGGCATGACCGCCATACATATCAAGATACTGTTCTCCTTTGTCATCCCACACATAAGATCCTTTCGCTTTGGTGATGGTTATATCATTAAGAGGATATACATCGAATAATTTCATGTCACAAGAATTTTTATTAAAACGCGTTTGCTTTCAGCCTGAGGCCTGCTTTCTCTTCTTTTCCGAACATGATATTCATATTCTGAACAGCCTGACCGGAGGCTCCTTTGAGCAGGTTGTCGATGATCGAATGAACAACAAGTTTGGTTCCTACTTTTTCAAGCTGGATTATGCATTTATTATTATTTACCACCTGCTTGAGAAAGATCGGGTCTTTGCTGATATGCACAAAAGGATGACCATCATAATAACTTCGGTACAGATCATCCAGCTCAACCTGGCTTAGGTCGCAATCGAGCTGCGAGCTGATAAATATACCACGTGTGAAATCGCCACGCCAGGGTACAAAATTCAACTTTTCCCCCTGCCCGTTTAAACCGGGCTGCAGTTGTCCAAGGGACTCCATGACTTCTTTTACATGCTGATGGGTAAGGGTTTTATATGCCTGTATATTATTTGCTCTCCATGAAAAATGTGAGGAAGAAGAAAAGCTTTGACCCGCGCCTGTTGAACCCGTGATACCCGTGGTGTAAATATCGTTAAGCAAACCCTGCTTAGCCAGTGGCAATAATCCAAGCTGAATGGATGTTGCAAAGCAACCGGGGTTGGCAATATTTTTTGCGCCGGCAATTTTTTCTTTGTTGAGTTCAGGTAAACCATAAACAAATTGTCTGCTGCCGGTGGTAGAAGATTTTTTCAGCCTGAAATCCTGCGACAGGTCTATGATCTTTATATGGTTTGCGATCCTGTTCTCGTCGAGAAATTTTTTTGCTTCTCCATGGCCTACGCATAAAAATAATACTTCTATATCATCGTCTAATTCTACGGTAAATAAAAGATCGGTTTCGCCGGCAAGGTCGCCGTGAACATGGCTCACTGGGTTGCCGCTGTTGCTTTTGCTATGGATGAAGCTGATAGACGCATCAGGATGGTTGATAAGCAATCTTATCAATTCACCTCCCGTGTAGCCGGCGCCGCCAACTATGCCAATTTTAAGCTTTCCCATTGGCATCTTCTTTTACCTGGTGATAGATCATTGTCTGATTGCCGAATATTTTGCTGAACCCGCGAACATCTTCACCGCTCCAGCCATTATTCATCTCACCATATTTTCCGAATTTGCTGTTCATGAGGTCGTATGGTGATTCAATTCCTGTTATGGTGAACCGGTAGGGCATCAACTGCACAAACACATCTCCTGTAACGTTGCGTTGTGAATTTTCAAGATAGTTTTCAATGTCTCTCATCACGGGATCGAGGATCTGACCTTCATGCAGCCAGTTGCCGTAAAATTGCGAAAGTTGGTCTTTCCATGTAAGCTGCCATTTTGTTAATACATGTTTCTCCAGTGCATGATGTGCCTTGAGGATCACCATAGGTGCCGCAGCTTCAAATCCAACGCGGCCCTTGATGCCGATGATAGTGTCTCCTACATGAATGTCACGTCCGATAGCGTACGGTCCTGCTAACAGTTGCAGATACTGTATCGCTTCGGAAGGGTGACTGAATTCTTTAAGATTAACTTTTTTAAGTTCACCTTTTTCAAACCGCAATTTCACTTCTTCAGTGCCGTTATTCGTGAGTTGTGTTGGCCACGCTTCTTCCGGCAGCATTCCTTTCGAAGAAAGTGTTTCCTTGCCCCCAACGCTCGTTCCCCATAATCCTTTATTGATGGAATACATTGCTTTGCTGAAGTTCATTTCCACGCCTTTTTCTTTCAGGTAACTTATCTCTTGTTCGCGGCTTAACTTAAGATCACGTATGGGTGTGATGATTTCGATACCGGGGATCATGATATTAAAAATCATGTCGAAGCGTACCTGGTCGTTGCCGGCACCTGTGCTGCCGTGCGCAACGGCAACAGCGTTCATTTCCTTCACATGATCGGCAATATGCAGTGCCTGGCTAAGGCGCTCTGCGCTTACACTTAACGGGTAGGTATTGTTTTTAAGAACGTTACCGAACACGAGGTATTTAATGATTGAATCGTAATAAGTTTTTATTGCGTTTACGGTTACGTGCGATTTAACACCAAGCGAATATGCATGATCTTCTATCTGCTTTATTTCGGCATTGCTGAATCCACCGGTGTTAACAGTGATGCTGTGCACCTCATATCCAAGATTATCGTGCAGGTATTTTACACAATAGGTGGTGTCGAGGCCACCGCTGAAACCTAATACAACTTTTTTAGCTGACATCTATGTTCTGATTACAGATTAAAGAAAAAATTGAACAGTGATTTCGTTTTTGGTTTGTCAGAGTTTCCTTTAAGGAAAGGTCTGAGCAGCTTCCATTGTTTGATACGCATAAAGCGTTCGTACAATTTTGAATGCTGTTTGAAATCTTCTGTTGTTTCGGCGGGCTCATAATGATCTTTGGGATCATATAACATTGCGGTACACATGCAGTTCTGCCTTTCCTTACTTATAAGGATATCGTAGTTCACACAGCTTTTGCATCCGCTCCAGAAAGCATCGTCCTGCGTAAGCTCTGAATAGGTAACGGGTTCATAACCGAGCTCAGAGTTTATTTTCATTACGGCGAGCCCTGTGGTCAGACCGAATAATTTCGCTTCCGGATATTTTTTCCTGCTGAGTTCAAAAATTCTTTTTTTGATCTTCTTTGCGAGACCTCCCTTACGGAAAGGGGGAGCAACGATCAATCCTGAGTTGGCAACATATTCGCCTGTGCTCCAGGTTTCGATGTAACAGAAGCCGGCCCATATGCCTTCCTTGCTGAAAGCGATAACCGCTTTGCCTTCGCGCATTTTTTCCCTGATGTAATCAGGGCTGCGTTTTGCTATGCCTGTTCCCCTGGCGAGTGCAGATGCAGCCATCTCTTCACAGATGATCTCTGCAAAGCTCTCGTGGGTTTCGTCTGCAACTATTATTTGAAATTCCTGTTCCTGGTTCATTTGTTAACATGTGAAATGATGATAAATGGCCGGTAAGTTCCGGGACCTGTTATGGTTCCGGCAAAAGCAAAGCCCGGGATGGTAAGTGAGTGTATCAACGTCGTACCCTGACGGGAACTGGACTAACGAAAAAAACTGCACATGGCTGCACAGCGAAAAACCTACGCATGGCAGAAGCCCCGGGGGCTACAGCAGCGATTATATTGGCAGGGTTTTTTTGCATTTCACAATTACTATTCTTTAGTAAAAATTTTTGTCAGTGCAAAGTAAATATATTTTAAGCGTAAAGGCCATTTTTTTTAGTTAATTATTGTGGCTTTTCACAGACAGCATATGAATGGCTGCTGCCATCTCGGCTATGAGTGCCGGATCTTTTTCTATTGCGTTGCCAATCACTATGAGATCTGCCCCTGCCTTGCAGTTGTGATAGGCTTTTTCAGGGTCTGTAATACCTCCGCCAACCACCAGCGGAACGCTGATATTCTCAGCAACGGCACTGATAAGGTTTTCATGTACAGGTCTTTTTGCACCGCTGCCGGCGTCCATGTATATCAGTTTCATGCCGAGCATTTCACCTGCCATGGCTGTGCACATCGCTATTTCCTGCTTGTCGGCCGGTAAAGGCAATGCATTGCTGATATAGGAAACCGTTGTAGGTGAACCTCCATCAACAACCATATAACCTGTAGAAATGATTTCAAGCCCGCTTTGTTTTATGAATGGGGCGGAGATCACATGCTGACCGATAAGCAGATCGGCATTTCTTCCGGATATGAGCGAGAGATACAGCAGTGCATCACCATATCGTGATATCTGCGAAGGGCTCCCGGGAAAAAGAAGCACCGGGATACTGCAGTTCTTTTTGATCTGAAGGATCACTTCATCTAAACGGTTACTGATCACCAGGCTTCCTCCCACAAAAAAATAATCGACCTTTGCATCCACGGCCATCCTGCATAAACTGTCGATGCCTCCGGGTGTTACCTTGTCGGGATCGATAAGAAGGGCAAAAGATTTTTGTGCACCGGATTTTTTCGAAAGAATGGACGTGTAAACACTATGCGTCATGAATTGCCTGTTGATGAGCAAAAATGCGGAAAGTTTTTGATAACGGAAGATGAGATTAGATATTCATTATTGCTTATTTCACCAAATAATTTTTTCAGAAATAAGAGTTTTTTTAAATTGAAATTCTTAAAATACCAATGCAGTATTGAGTTAAAAAATTTTTGCACGTCCTTTTTCCACAACGTGTGCATATTTCAACTCGTAAAATTCCGGACACAAAGATATTTTCGTCTGCCCGCAACTGGTTAAGGAACGGAGGAACTAAATAAATCAACTTTTACTTTACTCTTTAAATACTTCTGAGCTATGCAACATTCACCAAACGGATTGCAGTTTACGCGCCGCTTTACAAAAGATGGCACCAACGTTTTTGATCAGTTCGAATATGACTACCGGACTTCGGTTATACGCAATCCTTCAGGTGAGGTTGTTTTCGAAATGACCAATGTAGAAGTGCCAAAGCAATGGAGCCAGATAGCAACAGATATACTTGCACAGAAATATTTCCGCAAAGCTGGCGTTCCGCAGCTTAACGGAACAACAGGCCGCGAATCTTCAGTTAAACAAGTTGCGCACCGCCTGGCCAACTGCTGGCGGGTATGGGGTGGAAAGAACGGTTATTTCGCATCTGCTGCGGATGCCAATGTATTTTATGAGGAGCTGGTATTTTGTATACTCAACCAGGCATGTGTTCCAAATTCTCCGCAATGGTTTAATACCGGTTTGTACGAAAGCTATGGAATCAAGGGAAAGCCACAGGGTCATTACTTTGTTGACGCTGCGGACGGGCAGCTTAAAAAATCTACATCAGCATATGAAAGGCCTCAACCTCACGCCTGTTTTATACTAAGTGTTGAAGACGATCTCGTTAACGATGGCGGCATCATGGACCTTTGGGTTCGCGAAGCACGCATTTTCAAATATGGTTCCGGAGTGGGAACTAATTTCTCTAATATCCGTGGTGAAGGCGAAAAGCTGAGTGGTGGTGGTACATCGAGCGGACTGATGAGCTTCCTCAAGATCGGCGATCGTGCCGCAGGAGCCATTAAAAGTGGTGGCACAACAAGACGCGCCGCTAAAATGGTTTGCCTCGACCTTGATCATCCCGAAGTGATGAACTTTATTAACTGGAAACAGGAAGAAGAAAAAAAAGTAGGCGCGCTGATAGCTGCAGGTTACCCCAGCGACTATGAAGGAGAAGCCTACAAAACTGTATCAGGACAGAATTCAAATAATTCAGTAAGGATCCCTAACGAATTCTTCGAAAAATTACAAAACAATGAAGACTGGGAACTGAAGGCGAGATCGGATGGCAGGGTAATGAAAAAGTTGCCCGCCATAGAAGTTTGGAACCAGATAGCTTATGCAGCTTGGCGTTGCGCAGACCCGGGTACCCAATACGACACCACCATCAACGAGTGGCATACGTGCCCGAACGGTGGTCGTATTCGGGCCTCCAACCCATGCAGCGAGTATATGTTCCTTGATAATACAGCGTGTAATCTTGCCTCAGTTAATCTCCGTCGTTTCTTCGACGAATCTACCAGCCAGTTCGATGTTGAGGGATTCGCATACACCTGCAGGTTATGGACAACCGTACTTGAAATTTCCGTGCTGATGGCGCAATTCCCTTCAAAGGAAGTAGCCCAGCTCAGCTATGATTACCGCACCCTCGGTCTTGGTTATGCGAACCTGGGTTCCATGCTGATGGTAATGGGCATAGCTTACGATTCAGAGGAAGCAAGGGGAATTGCCGGTTCCATCACCGCGATCATGACCGGCATATCTTATAAGACATCCGCGGAAATGGCTTCAATACTTGGGGCATTTCCTAAATACGCCGAGAACAGGGATGAAATGCTACGGGTTATGCGCAATCACCGCCTTGCAGCATACGATGCCGACGAGTATGAAAAACTTGGGATCAAACCAATAGGCATCAAAGCAAAATACTGCCCTGACTACCTGCTTACAGCTGCTACCAAAGCGTGGGATGATGCGGTACAGCTCGGTGAAAAATATGGTTACAGGAATGCACAGACAACTGTGATAGCTCCAACAGGCACGATAGGTTTGGTAATGGATTGCGACACTACAGGGGTAGAGCCGGACTTCGCGCTGGTTAAATTCAAAAAGCTTAGTGGAGGCGGTTACTTCAAGATCATCAACCAATCTGTGCCGGCAGCACTTAGGAATCTTAAATACAATGAAAAGGAAATGGATTCGATAGTTAAATATGCTGTAGGTGCAGGCACTTTCGCAGGTGCACCACACATCAACCATCAGTCGCTCAGTGAAAAAGGATTTATCGCTGAAGAGATTAAAAAACTCGATACGGCAGTTGCCTCTGCATTCGAGATAGGATTTGTTTTCAACGTTTATACTCTTGGTGAAGAATGCCTTCAGAGACTTGGATTTTCACCTGAACAATATTTCAATTTTGAATGGAGCCTGCTCGAAGCACTTGGATTTTCAGAACAGGAGATCGAAAATGCAAATGATTTTATCTGTGGCACCATGACTGTTGAGGGAGCGCCATTCCTTAAGAACGAACACCTTTCAGTTTTTGATTGCGCAAATAAATGCGGTAAGAAAGGTGAAAGATATATTCATGCCCATGGCCATATCAGGATGATGGCAGCAGCACAGCCATTTATCAGCGGCGCCATTTCAAAAACGATCAACCTTCCGAATGAATCGAAAGTAGAAGAAATTGCAGATGCTTACATGCTCAGTTGGCAACTTGGTCTTAAGGCCTGTGCTTTATACCGCGATGGTTCCAAGCTTTCACAACCTCTCAGCAACAAAAGTGATAAGAAGAAAAAGGTGGATGAGCCTGAAACAGCAGTTGCGGCACAGGATATGCCCATTAGCGGGGAGTCCAACATAGTTGATCTCGGCAAGCTAACAGTACAGGAACTGCTTGAGGAAGTGCAGAAGAGGGTACAATCTTCACCTGATACAAAACTGAAAAGACAGCTCGCAACAATTGTTGAGCGCAGAACTCTTCCGGCAAAACGACGCGGATTTACTCAGAAAGCCAAGATCAATGGCCAGGCGCTATTCCTCCGTACAGGTGAATATGCCGATGGAACAGTTGGGGAGATCTTCATTGACATGGCAAAGGAAGGCGCAACAATGAGGAGTATGCTCAACTGCTTTGCAATATCCATTTCAATTGGTCTTCAGTATGGTGTACCGCTTGAGGAATTTGTAGAAAAATTTGTTTTCACACGCTTTGAGCCGGCAGGAATGGTAGATCATCCGAATATCAAAAGTGCGACATCGATAGTAGACTTTATATTCAGAGCCCTTGCTTATGAATATCTTGGAAGAAATGAACTTGTTCACGTGCTCGACAAACCTGAAGTGCTGAACACCGGCACCGACGACTGGGATGAGATCCCCACATCACTTGAATATGAGAAAGGTTCACCTCCATTAAGCGATATCAGAATTGTTGCGTCATCAACAGGCAACAATAAGCCGGCCGGCGAACAGAAGCCAAAATCAAAAATTGCTTCTGCCGGCAGCATGGACGCAGTGAACGCAGCTGCGAAAAGCATGCAAAGCGATGCACCCGCCTGCAACACCTGCGGACATATTACCATCAGGAGCGGCACATGCTATAAATGCCTGAATTGTGGCAACAGCATGGGTTGCAGTTAACTTGAATTAAATTACCCTGGACGGTGTTTTCATATAATGATCCACTCTATAAAATGAGTGGATCTTTTTTGTGTTGTTGTAACTTGCAGCATGACCATCAGTTTTTCATATGATAAAAAGCAGGTGATACAGGCACTTCGCTATCATTTTCTTTCCAGGCCAGAAATAAGGATACTACTTATACTGGTAAATGTTTTTGCGATCGGCTCTGCAATTCTTCTTTACTTCAGGATCATCCAACCCGTATCATTTCTAATGTTTTCAGTATTATGGTTTATGCTGATGCTGGTGATCTGGAGAATTCTTCCCCAAAGCATTTACAAAAGATCGAGAACTTTCCAGGATCATTTCAGCATGGATATCGATGACCAGCATGTAATACTGCGAACCGACCGCGGACAAAAATCGTGGCCCTGGGATGTGTTCAGCAAGTTTGTGGAAAGCCCGTATTTTTTTCATCTCTATTTCGATGCCAGGTCATTCTTCCTGGTCCCTACAAATGCATTCAGGGATATAGAAGAAAAACAGGAGGCAAGACACCTGATACGGTCGAAGATTAAAAGATAACATTAACGGATATTTTCAAACGAATTTCCCTACCTTTATTTCATTCCCTGCAAAAATTAAAATCCAGGCGTAATACATATAATGCCAAAAGTTAGCTTCAACAGCAGGAATACCGAATTCTACACTGAACTTAAAAGAAGTGTAGATAAGTATTTCGCAGACAACCAGATAAAGAAAACAGGGAACTGGAAATTATACATAAAAGCAGCTTCGTTGGTACCTGCGTCGATAGTGTTGTATATTCTACTTTTAACAATTGATTTTCCTCTTTTTCCCGGTATGGTTTTAAGTGCATTGCTTGGATTTATTCTTTCAAGCGTAGGATTTAACATTATGCATGACGCCTGCCATGGTAGCTATTCCAGTAAAAAATGGCTGAATGAGACGCTGGGACTTACCCTTAATGCGCTCGGGGGAAATGCTTTTATCTGGAAATTCAAGCATAATATTATCCATCATACTTACACTAATGTTGACGGCATAGATGATGACATTGCGAAAAGTCCCATAATGCGCCAATGCCCCACACAGAAATGGGTTCCACTTCACCGGATCCAGCATATATATGTTGTACTTGTATATGCCATATCATCATTTGCATGGGTTTTCATTATGGATTTTACCAAATACTTTAAAAAACGCATTTTCCGCACAGAACTGCAGAAGATGAACAATAATGAGCATGTGATGTTCTGGCTCAGTAAAGTATTATACCTGTTTTTTTATGTTGTACTACCCGTGCTTGCAGTGGGTTGGAAAGCCTGGGCAATCGGTTTTGCATGCATGCATGTGTCGATGGGATTAACACTCGCACTCGTATTTCAACTGGCTCACGTAGTGGAACATGCGGAATTTGAAGTGGTGCAGGAAGATGACAAGGTTATTGAAAGTGAATGGGCAATACACCAGTTAAAGACAACAGCTAATTTCGCCCCGCGTAATCAGTTCATTTCATGGTTTGTAGGCGGATTGAATTACCAGGTAGAACATCATCTGTTTCCGCGTATCAGCCATATTCACTATCCCCGCATCAGTAAAATTGTGGCGAATACCTGTAAAAAATACAACCTTCCTTATAATGTGTACAATACTATGACGGGTGCTGTTGTTTCTCATTTCAGGATGATGAAGAGCCTTGGCAAGAAGCCTTTTGAGCTTAAGGTGGCATCCTGATTGCTAACACATTTACTTCGGCCTGTATTTACTTTCTTCAAAAAGTTTTCTGGGCTCCATTGTCATTAGTTCGTTCAATGGCATGTTTTCATGTTTTTCCATGAACTCCTTCACGATCTGCCAACCGGTAAACAACCCTATATTGCCTGGCGCGCCTTCTCCGAATTCAGGCGTGTTAGGAGAATCACCAATATAATTTTTTATGAGTGAAGGATCATTGTTGAATACAAGACCATTCTTCACAAAATAATTCCAGATGAGGCCTTCATTATTTTTTGATCCTTCAAGCTGTGATGATGTATAGCCAATGATGAGTGTATCATGTGTATCAGGCATCAGTTTATTCGCCAGGTAAATTCTTTTCCCTTTTTCTACCATCTGTTCGATCAATGTTTTGTCACCGCTCTGGTCGGGATACAGGTCATCAATGATGTTCTTGATTGAGTTAACCGGGATGTATTCAGGTGAAAATTTTCTTGAGATGTAGGAAGGGAAAAGCGCAAGCCCTATGTCACTGGTGTATAGGGAGAAATTTTTTCCGAGATGCAGCTGAAGTCCAATTGCCAGGCCTTCAGATGTAATCACGTCACCATAACCACCTGTTGAAGCTTCGAAATATGCATCCATCGGCCCTATGAAAGTGATGAGTTTTGAGGGTGCCTCATATTTTGGAAAATAATACTTTACATGTTTGAGTCCTTTGGCAATTTCTTCTTCCTGTTTTTCCAGGTCGGGGTATGCTTTCATTACTGAATCATATATCGGACGGTAATCGTGCAGAAATTGTTTGATTGCCAGCTTTGCATGTGCGCCTGAGTCATTAACAGGAGAAAGGCCAAGGATTTTTTGAGTGAAATCCCGGAAAAATGCAGGATGGTTGTTGTAAATGTTTTGCAGGGAATTTTCGAGGTTACTGGTGTCGATGGCGAAGAATTCTTTTTCGAACCGGGTAGTCTGGAGATTGACTTTTATATTGGATACATCAGGCCCTGTTTCATTTTTACAGGAGAGCATTATAAACAGGAATGAAAGGAAAAGAAGTGAATAGTTTTTCATGGTGGAAAGATAATAAATCAACGGCGTAGGCGGAAGCCAGTGGGAAGCGGCTGACGGCAGACGTGAGGCGGCAAACGGATGACGGTTGCCTGTTCTTCCGTAAATTTATACAATGAAGATCGCACTGGCACAGCAGAACTATCACATTGGAAATTTTGAACTGAACACACAAAAGATAATCGCTGGAATTGACAAAGCTTTAACAGCAGGAGCCGATCTCGTAGTGTTCTCTGAATTGTGTATCTGCGGTTACCCACCCCGTGATTTTCTTGAATTTGACGACTTCATCAACAAATGTGATGAGGCTATTGAAATAATAAAATCTAAAACTGAAAAAATAGGAGTAATAGTAGGAGCACCTGTCCGCAATCCCAGGAAAGAAGGAAAGGATCTTTTTAATGCAGCCATCTTCCTGTATAAAAATGAAGTTCACGGGGTATCCTATAAAACACTACTTCCCACTTACGATGTATTTGATGAATACCGCTATTTTGAGCCTGGCTGGTCGTGGAATGTGATAGAGTTCGGCGGTAAAAAAATTGCTCTGACCATTTGTGAGGATCTCTGGAACCTGAGCGACAACCCACTTTACCGTGCAGCTCCCATGGAACAGCTCATCAAACAGGAGCCGGATCTCATGATCAATATTTCGGCATCTCCATTCGATTATGATCACGATGATGACCGCAAAGAAGTGCTGCGCGCAAACGTTAACCGTTATAAAATTCCTCTTGTATACTGCAACACCGTAGGGTCGCAGACAGAAGTAGTGTTCGATGGAGGCAGTCTTGTTTTTGATAGTGGGGGAAACATTACCAGGGAGATGGAATATTTTATAGAGGATTTTTCCCTGATAGATACCAATACATCTTCGAAAGTAACGGCGAAGAACACACGTGTAACACTGGATGACCTCCATCATCTTGATAAGGAAATGCGTGTTGCTAAAGTAAAAGATCCCGACAGGATCATCAGTTATCTCACCAATGAAAATAATATAAAGCAGATCTCACAGGCATTGATTCTCGGGATAAAGGATTATTTCGGAAAGATGGGCTTCTCTAAGGCAATCATCGGTTCATCAGGAGGTATAGATAGTGCAGTAACCATCGCCCTTGCATGCGAGGCACTTGGAAAAGAAAATGTGCGCACCATACTTATGCCTTCGCAATATTCTACCGGACATTCTGTAAGTGATGCTGAGCAGCTCAGCAAAAACATTGGCAACCCCTACGACATCATTCCTATAAAAGACATTTATGATGCTTTCCTGAAAACGTTGGAACCGGTTTTTAAAGGCACATCTTTTGGCATAGCCGAAGAAAATATCCAAAGCCGTACAAGGGGAAATCTGCTCATGTCCATCGCCAATAAATTCGGCTACATACTGCTGAATACTTCAAATAAAAGTGAACTTGCAACGGGATATGGAACACTTTACGGCGATATGGCCGGTGGCCTCGGTGTACTCGGCGATATTTATAAAATGCAGGTATACGCGCTTGCAGCATATATCAACCGGGATAAAGAAGTAATCCCCAAAAATATAATCATCAAACCTCCGTCTGCAGAATTGCGACCCGGACAAAAGGATACAGACAGTTTACCCGATTATTCAATCCTCGATAAAATACTATACCAGTATATTGAAAAGAGACAAGGTCCTAAAGAATTAGTACAGTTGGGATTTGATCCAAAGGTAGTGGCTAAAACGCTGAAGCTTGTAAATACGAATGAGTATAAAAGAAACCAGTTTTGTCCTATTATCAGGGTAAGCAGCAAAGCATTCGGAATAGGAAGAAGAATGCCGATTGTCGGGAAGTATCTTTCTTAGATAACAGGCACAATAACCGGCATTTTGAAATGATTATTGCTTAAGAGCGATAATGAGATTCTGGTCGATTTGAACGGGGAATGTGTAAACAACATTTTTCGACATAACGAATTGAGTGTTGGTGAGCGCAAGGATATTGACATCTCCCTTAAGTTCACCTGGAAGGTTACCGGTGAAATTAATCACAGAGTCACCATCTTTCAGGTGCCATCCAAAATCAATGGTCTGTGGGTCTGCTGCAGAGCATTTCAAAGCGCCTTCATCAAATACGCCTGTGGCACTATCCTTGTTAAATGTTAGGGTATTGTCGAGGTCGCATGCCTGAAAGCCACCGGGTATAGGTGTATCTATCGTTCCATTCTTATCGGCATCAAATGCAATAGTATCGATGCTCCAGGTTCCGCTTGTAAGAAGATCAAAAGCAGTAACAGGAGGAGTGCTGTTGTTGTCGTCATCTTTATTACATGCCATGAAGATTAAACCGGTTAACACGAATGCTACGATAATTGGGGTTTTCATAATTGTTTGTTTTATGTTATCATGCATTTATTATGCCCAATATTATAACAATAATCTTAAATAATCTGGCCGGTAACTTGCAATGCTTTGTTCGTATTTTGCATAA
>Ga0207701_10003085_pt1 | contig 17190 bp, 18 predicted proteins | sample KBSSwiSSwithPhiX_FD_184294 | JGI IMG/M metagenome (GOLD analysis project Ga0207701, IMG submission 184294) | Switchgrass rhizosphere bulk soil microbial communities from Kellogg Biological Station, Michigan, USA, with PhiX - S5 (SPAdes) (version 2) | ecosystem: Environmental > Terrestrial >... | reverse complement strand
GTAGTTTCGACGCATTTTTTCCTTTTTTTCTAATCCGTTATCGCGCCTCGGTGCGAGCAATCATGGTTTACTTTGGGTTAACTGAAATGGTTGACAAGGCGTTAACTAAAGATAACCCCTAAGGCAGCCGGGCGGCCTGGGGGGTCGAACGGGGGGGTGCCTAAGTTCCTGTCAGCGTGTCGATTTTGGCACCCGCCTGTTTGAAACCGCCACTTTTTCTCAAAGTCGTCTCGGTGCGGGCACGCGTCTCTCCGGAGGCGTGCGAATTGAGAAGGGAAAATGCCATGAAGAAATTTTTGAAGATGCTGATGGACAAATCCGGCGCCTCGGCGGCCGAATATGCCCTGATCCTGGCGATCATCGGTGCGGCGGTTGCCGTTGCCGCAGTCACCCTGGGCGGCGCCATCGGCAATGCCATGGACACGGCCAGCGATTGCATCAACGGTACGAACGCCGCTTGCAAGGTGGCTTCTTAGTAAAATTGCGCAATGCCGGGCGGGGGTGCGCTCCCGCCCGGTTCCGCTTCGGCCATGCCTCTTAAAGGCATGGCTTAACTAACTTTCTTAAATGGGTTATTGTCCGAGTAGGGCTGCTGGGGGGCAGATACATGAGACGTCAGTCGTTGATTGCTCTTCTGGTGGCGATCCTGCTCGGGGCTCTGGCCGTTTATCTGGCCAATGTCTTCCTATCCAGCAATGAAGAGAAGACCCAGAAAGCCCTGGCTGGCACGACACCGGTCGCAGTTGCCTCGGCTCCGCTCGACTATGGCGTTGCCCTGACCCCTGAGAAGGTGAAGTTCGTCGAATATCCGAACGGCAGCCTTCCGGCCGGCATCTTTACGAAAATCGACGATATTCTGCCTCCGGGCAAGCCGCCGCGCATCGCGCTGCGCCCTATCGCCGTCAACGAGCCCATTCTTTCCGGCAAGATCTCCGGTACCGGCCAGGTAGCATCCATTGCCGCGACGCTGCCTCCGGGCATGCGCGCCGCAGCGGTGCGCATCAACGACGTGTCCGGCGTCGCCGGCTTTGTCCAGCCCAACGACAGCGTCGACGTGCTGGTTACCCGTACGGTCGCCGACCGCGACATCACCGACATCTTGCTGCAGGACGTCCGGGTCATCGCCCTCGACCAGAATGCCAAGAACGCCGACGGCACAGCGAACATCGCGCGTACGGCGACGCTGCAGGTCAGCCCGCTCGACGCGCAGAAGCTGGCGCTGGCGCAGCAGGCCGGAAACTTGAGCCTTGTGCTTCGCAAGCCGGGCGTCGAGGAGAATAATCCGGTCGTCGAGACGGTCAGCCTCGAGGACCTTCGCTACAATCTCTACGGCGGCGCGCGTTACGCGCAGGCGAGCCCGTCGGGGGCGCCGATCGCCCGATCGCAAGTCACGGCGGCCGCCGCGCCGGTGGCACCGCGGCCGGTTCGCCGTGCGTCCGCTCCGGCCAAGCGCAAGCCGGTCGGTACCAATATCGAGATCGTCAGGGGGACGGTCGGTACGGACTACAAGGTGGGGGAAAATGGCAAGTAACCTTGTGAGGGGCGGCCGGGCCGCCGGAATGAAACGGCCGCCGCGCGCAATCGCGATGATTGCCGCGGCTTTTTTGACTGGGGCAGTCGTCGCCACGCCGGCCGAAGCCCAGATCAGCGTCGCCGATGGCATTCACGCCGGCGAAGTCGCCGTCCCGGTCAACAAAAGCCAGGTAATCCGGTCGGACCGCAGCTTCACCAAGGCGATGGTCGGCAATCCCGAGATCGCCGACATCCTGCCCTTGTCGAACAGCTCGCTCTACGTGCTGGGCAAGAAGGCCGGAACCACGAGCCTTTCGCTTTACGGGCCGGGCAACCGCCTGGTCGCCGTGGTCGACGTCGTCGTTGGCCCGGACGTCATCTCGCTGAAGCGGCAATTGTCGGAATCGCTTGGCGAAGGCGTCGGCGCGCGCATCTCCAATGACAGCGTCGTCCTGGAAGGCATCGTCTCTAGCGCCGTCGCGGCCGACCGTGCCGTGCAGCTGGCCGAGACCTATGCGCCGGGCAAGGTCGTCAACCTGCTCTCGATCGGATCTTCGCAGCAGGTCATGCTGGAAGTCCGCTTCTCCGAAGTGAAGCGCTCAGCGCTCAAGGATATCGGCTTCGGCTTCTTCGTCCGCAATGACAGCGGGACGCTGCAGGGCGTGTCCGCGGGCGGCGCGGGCCTTGGCCCGATCACTGACGCAGACACCGGCGAAGTGTTGCGGAACCAGCTGACAGCAGGCGCGATCATCGACAGTTTCGGCATCATCACCAAGAGCTTCGGCGCCTTCGGCCTGAACTTCGACGCGGCATTGAACGCGCTTGAGAAGAAGGGCGCGATCACCACGCTCGCCGAACCGACCCTGGTGGCGCTGTCCGGCGAAACGGCAAACTTCCTTGCGGGCGGCGAATTCCCGGTCCCGGTGTTGCAGAATGCAGGCACCAGCGGGGCGACAGGCATTACGATCGAATGGAAGCCGTTCGGTGTCGGCCTCGCCTTCACGCCGACCGTGCTTGCCGATGGGGTCATCAACCTGGTGGTCGAGCCGGAAGTGAGCTCGATCGACCAGTCGGCGTCCATCGTCGTCAACAACCTGCGCATCCCGGGCTTGCAGACCCGCCGCGCCAAGACCGTGGTCGAACTGCACGACGGTGAAAGCTTTGCGCTAGCCGGCCTGCTGCGCACGGATTTCCAGGACACGGTGCGCCAGTTCCCGATCCTCGGGTCGATCCCGATCATCGGCATGCTGTTCAAGTCGACCAACTTCCAGCGCGACGAGACCGAGCTTGTGATCACGGTGACGCCGCGGCTCGTGAAGCCGGTTCCCGCTTATGCGCTGAAGGTGCCGACGGACCGCGTCTCCGCGCCCAACGAACTCGACCTGTTCGGCGCCAGCCGCACCGACACCGGCGTGCCTTCGGGCCCGGGCGCGGTCGGCATCCCGCCGGCCGATACGGCGCCGCCGACCGTGATCGTCAAGCCGATCCCGTTGCAGCCGGGCGGCATGGCGGCCGCCAAGCCAATTGGCTTCCAGAAGGAGTATGGCCATGTCCTCTAGGCTGATTGTCGCCCTTGCCGGCGCGGCCATGTTGTCGGCCTGCCAGACCCAGCCGCTCCCGCAAGCCGGGTCGGCCGACGTCGCCTGGGGCGAAGCGTCGAAATACAATGCCGCGATCCAGACCATCAATCCCGCGCCGGTCTACACCGCGCAGGATTCCCAGCCTGGCGACAATGGCGAGAAAATGGCCAAGGCCGTTCAGCGGTATCGCACCGACCAGGTGAAAGAAATCCAGCCGGTCAGCACGACGAGCAAGGCCGGCGGCAACGGCGGCAGCAGTAGCGGCAGCGGCCCAAAGTAGGATGATATGCGGGCGGGCATTCAGCGACTGATGAAGGCAACGTACGGCGCAGTCGCGCCGACGGTCGCGCTCGCCCTGCTCGCACTCATCGGCGCCGGCGGCATTGCCTTCGACTATGCGCATCTCGCCGCGATGGACACGGAGTTGCAGCAGGCGGCCGACCAGGCTGCGCTGGCGGCGGCGACGCAGCTCGATCGGTCAGATGGCGCGCGCGTACGGGCAGCGGCCGTCATCCAGGATTCCGGCACCAACCGGCTGGCCGCCAACATCACCAGATTTGCGAATGACGGTAACGACAGCGGGACATCCGTCGACATCGCGAGCATCACATTCTGCAAAGCGTTCGATGACAGCGTCGCCGACACGGGGACTGCCTGCACGCAACTGGGCGCGAAGGACGACGATAGCGACGCCGCCTTTGTCGTCGTGACGACCGAACTCAGGACCGCCAAATATGCGCTGACGCCGGTCGTGGCGGCGTTCTCAGGGACGATCTCCGCGACGGCGGTCGCCGGCGTCCAATCCTCCGTCTGCAATATCGCGCCGATATTCGTTTGCACCGAGGACATGAATTTCCCGACCGACGCCGACATCGGCAAGGGCATGCGCATGAAGGTCGGATCCAAGAATAGCTGGGCCCCCGGAAACTATGGGCTGCTGGATTTCAACACCAGCGGCGGCGGCGGCAATTCAGCTGCGATCGATGCGTTGCTGGGGCACGGCCTTAACGGATGCCTGGTCAACAGCGCCGTCACGACGCTGCCCGGCAACAAGAACGTCACCGACGCGGTCAACACTCGCATGGACGTCTATGCCGGCAGTGTGGCCACCAAGGATCCGTCGATATGCAAGGCGGACGGCACAGGTTGCCCGGCAAAGAACACCGGCAAGGACTTGGTGGTGACGCTGACGGACGCCAAGAACAATACGACGATCACCGACCTGCCGGCGGCTCCAGTCTGTCCTCTCGACCCGAAGGCGGCCGGCAAGTCACTTGGCCTGTCGGATAGCCCGATCAAGGGATTCAACCGCGACAACTGCCATTATACCGACACATGCGCAGGCGGGAACTTTGGAAACGGCACATGGGATTTCGCGGGATATATGGCCGCCAATCACCCCGGCGTTTCCACGGGTTCCGTCCCGCATGCCGGCACGACACCGACCCGGTACGAGGTCTACAAATGGGAGTTAGGCGACACCACGAGGCTTGATCCCAAATCGTTCGTCACCCGGACGCAGACGCTGCGGCCCAATGGCAAATACAATAACGGTGTCACGACCCAGTGCACTTACAACCGGCCCGTGTACGGCACGACAAGTTACACCGCGCAGAAGGACCGCCGGCTGCTTCCCGTCGTGGCCGCCAATTGCGACCTTCTGAACGGCAAGGGCGACATCGGGTCGGACTTCAAACTCATTCGTGTGTTCGACGTCTTCCTGACAGAGCCGTCGATGCAGAGAACCACCTATCCGGGACCCACCGACGACAAGGAAATTTACGGAGAGGTCGTTGGCCCCGCGAAGACATTCGCGGGCACTTCCGGCTTTCAATATTATGCTCGAACCAAACCGTATTTGGTGCGGTGATGCTGAGGTTCCCCGTCCTTTCGCGCGATCGCAAAGCCGCCGCCGCCGCCGAGCTGGCGCTGGTCACGCCGTTCCTGCTTGCCTTGATGTTCGGATCGGCCGAGCTTGGCAACCTCTTCGCCGACGAGCACGCCCTGGAAAAGCAGGTCCGGGATGGAGCGCGCTTCGCGTCGCGGCTTGAGTTCAGCTCGTCCTTTGCCTGCCCCGGTTCGGTTTTCCAGGACCCGGACGCAACTACGAAAATCATCAACGTCACCAAGAACGGTGTGGTATCAGGCAGCGGAAGTCCGCGATGGACCACCTATTGGGATCGCACCTGCACCGGTATCCCGGAGACGCTTAGCGTCAGCGTCCGGTGCGTTGACAAGAGTGCGGTCGATACGACGACCAATGGCCCGACGGGTCTTTATTCCAGCCTTCCAGGCACGACGATCCCAGTGGTCAAGGTGTCGGGAGCGGTCCGGTATCGCTCGGTTCTCGGGACACTGGGCTTGAACGCGACAAACCTGTGCCTTCGGGCGGAATCCGAAGCCGCGGTGCAGGGACTATGAGGTTTGAGTGCAACCTCCTGCGTGCCAATTCGGCTTCCACGGCCGCCGAATTCGCGATGGTGCTTCCGGTCCTCCTGATCTTGCTGTTCGGCGTGATCGATACGGGCCGCTTCCTCTATGAGTATAACGAGGCGGAAAAGGCGACGCAGGTCGGCGCGCGCGTTGCGACCGTCACCAATGTGTTGTCGCCCGAGCTTCGCGATGAAAATTACGCCGGACAGTCGGTCGGGGGCACCCTGATAGGCCCGGGCGACCGCATTCCCGCCGGTGCCCTTGGAAAGCTGACGTGCACTTCGGCAAGTTGCACTTGCGCCACCGCTCCCTGCCCGTCCGGAGTTGGCACGGTAGACACGACGACCTTCAACGACGTCCTCGTCGCGCGCATGCAGCAGATTTACCCGGCGATTCAGGCCGAGAATGTGGAGGTTAGCTATTCCGGCTCGGGACTTGGGATCGCGGCTGATCCGTCGGGCAGCGGCGGCCCAGAGCAAATCCAGATCTCACCGCTCATTACGGTGACGCTGCGGGACGTGGACTTCCACCCGATCACATCGCTCCTGTTTGCGACAATCCACATGCCCAGTTTTTCAACCACTCTGACGGCGGAAGACGCGTCGGGATCTTACTCAAATTAGGAACGGAAAGGTGAGCGTAATCAATCCGAACGAGACTGCGAAGAGCTGGAAGGCACACCAGCGGCAGGCCAACGTCGCCCTTTACCTGACCGGGGTCGAAGGTGACGCAGGAGCGCTTGCCGGCACGCGTGTGGCCGGATTCCCGCTATCGCTCAACCTGATTGGCAATGCCGACTGGATTGACCCGGACGAGGTCTCGATGGCGGCAGTCGCGATTGTCCAGGTCGATCGCGACAATCCTGCCTCGGTCAAGCGCTTCGCCAAACTTGCGGCGGCGACCAAGACGCCGATCATCGCGGCCGCCTATGATCCGCCGCTGGCGTTCGTCCGCTCGCTTATCCGATCTGGCGCCCGGGACGTCGTCCCACTTCCGCTCGACATGGCCGACCTCGAAGTGTCGATCGCGCCGATCGCCGACAGCCTTGCCCGGCGCGAGCAGCAGGAAACGGCCAAGCACGCCAAGATTGTCAGCGTCATCAAAAGCCTGGGCGGCGTCGGAACGACCTCGATCCTTTGCCAGCTTGGGATTCGCTTTGCCCAGAAGGAAGCCAAGGCCGGACGCGAATGCTGCCTGATCGATCTCGATGTACAGTTCGGCGATGCAGCCTTCCAGTTGGGGCTGCAACCTAAGCTCACTCTGTCAGACCTGATAGAAGCGGGATCGCGATTGGACGGCGACCTTCTGCGCTCAGCGGTGACGGAACATTCCAGCGGCCTGAAGGTCATTGCGGCACCGCAAGAGATGCTGCCGCTGGAATCGCTGACCAGCGATCAGTTGCTGGACATTGTCGAGCTTGCCGCGCGCGAATTCGGGACTGTCCTGCTCGATCTGCCGACGAACTGGACGAACTGGTCCCTGTCGTTGCTGGCACGTTCGGATCTCACCTTGCTCGTTACGCAATTGTCGATCCCGAGCCTCAATCGAGCCAAGCGCCAGCTTGAATTGATGCGCTCACAGGAGCTCCACGCGCTCGACATCCGCGTCGTCGTCAATCGCCTTGAGAGCCGGTTCTCCCGCACCATCCGCATTTCAGACGTCGAGGGGAGTCTGGGCCGAGACGTCGCCTACACGATTGCCAACGATCACGCGACGATGCGGGCAGCGATCGACCGCGGGGTGCCGATCGACGAAGTCAGGCGCAAGACCGCCGTCGGCAAGGATCTCGATAAGCTTGATGCCGGCATCGCCGCCGCATTGGGATTGGAGCGATAGGCCATGTGGAACGTCCGTAAATCGCGGCATGGATCGCCCGAGCCCGATATCGATAGCCAGCCGGATCCACGCGTCCATGCGATTGGTGACGCCGGCGCGTTCGATGCCCGAGACAGCAAGACCGACCTGAAAGTCGAGCTTCACCAGCGGCTGATCGACCTGATCAACCTGTCGGCGCTCGACCAGATGTCGCGCGAGCAAATCCAGGCCGAGGTCGGCGACATCGTCGTCGAAGAGCTGGGCAAGCAGAACCACGCATTGAACCAGGTCGAGCGCAAGCAACTAGTCGAGGACGTTCTCGATGAGTTGCTCGGCCTGGGCCCGATCGAACCTTTGCTCAAAGACCCGACCATCACCGACATCCTGGTGAACGGGGCCGAGCGCGTGTTCGTCGAGCGCTATGGCGTCCTCGAACCGACGCCAGTGCGCTTCAAGGATGAGAAGCACCTGCTGCGCATCATCCAGAAAATCGTGTCAGCCGTCGGCCGCCGGATCGATGAATCCTCACCGATGGTCGACGCGCGCCTGGCCGACGGCAGCCGTGTCAACGCGATCGTGCCGCCGCTAGCCATTGACGGTTCGACCCTGTCGATCCGTAAATTCGCTCGCGTGCCGATCAGCATGGAGCGACTTGTCGAGATCGGCAGCATCCCGCCGCCCGTCGCCCAAGTGCTGGAAGCGGTGGTCGCATCGCGACGCAACGTACTCATCTCCGGCGGTACCGGATCGGGCAAGACGACCCTGCTCAACGCGATGTCGGCCTATATCGAGAACCGCGAGCGCATCGTCACCATCGAGGATTCCGCCGAGCTCCAGCTGCAGCAGAACCATATCGTGCGGTTGGAAACCCGACCCCCCAACATCGAGGGCAAGGGCGAGATCGCCCAGCGCGACCTCGTCAAGAACGCGCTGCGCATGCGGCCCGACCGCATCATCGTCGGTGAGGTTCGCAGCGGCGAAGCGTTCGACATGCTGCAGGCAATGAATACCGGCCACGACGGCTCAATGACGACGGTCCATGCCAACACCGCGCGAGACGCGCTCGCACGCGTCGAGCAGATGGTCGGCATGGCCGGCCTCGACATGCCGGCGCGGTCGATCCGTGCGCAAATTTCTTCTGCCATCCACGTCGTCATCCAGGTCGCTCGCCTTGCCGACGGACGCCGCAAGCTGATCAGCGTGTCCGAGCTGACCGGAATGGAAGGCGACGTCATCACCATGCAGGAGATTTTCCACTACCGCCAAACCGGCCTGGACTCGGATGGCCATGTGCAAGGTCGGTTCGAAGCGACCGGCATCCGGCCGCGCTTCCTAGACAATGTGACGGCGCATGGCCTCACCTTGCCTGCCGAACTGTTCCGGCCCGACATGAAATTCGAGTCATGAACGATACGCTGATCAGGGCCGCGATCCTTGCCGCCATTTTCGGCGCGGTGCTGATCACCGTCGATGTGCTCGTCGGCTGGTGGGCGCGCAGCCATACTGAGGGGCGGGCAATCAACCTTCGCCTCAAGTTCATTCAGCGCGGCCGCAACGCGGCGGAGACACTGACCCTGCTGAAGCGCGCCCATAGCGCCTTGCCGCCATGGCTGCCTGGACCGATTCTCCGAATGGGCCGCTCCGTCGAGCGCATGCTTATGATGGCGCAGATCACGATACCGACGCCGCGCCTGATGCTCCTCCTAATGCTGGCCCCGATCGCGATCCTATTCGCCATCCTCCTCATCATGGTCATTCTGGGCGTGCCTGTCGGCTTCGGCCGGGTTGTGCTACTGGGAACATTCTCGCTGGTGCTTGGCCTGGTCCTGCCAATGATGGCGCTACAGATCCGGGCGAGCCGCATGCGCAAGCGCATGCAGGAGCAGTTTCCGGTCGCGCTTGACGTGTTCGTGCGCGGCCTTCGGGCCGGCCACCCGGTCGCCGCGGCCCTCGACCTGCTGACGGTCGAACTACCTGACCCGATCGGCAGCCAGTTTGGCGTCGTCGTCGATGAGGTGACCTATGGCGCGGAGTTGCGGGATGCGCTCCATGCCATGGCAGAGCGCTGGGACCTTGCCGACATGCGCATGTTCGTGGTGTCGTTGGCCGTGCAAAACGAAACGGGCGGCAATCTTGCGGAAGTGCTGGAAAACCTGGCGCAGGTCATCCGCGCCCGCCAGTCGCTGCTGCTGACGGTCAGGGCCCTGTCGAGCGAGGGCCGAATGACCGCAGTGGTGCTGACCGCGCTTCCCATTCTGGCGTTTACAGCGCTGTTCACATTCAATCCGGGATTTTACCTCGACGTGGCAGACGATCCCTATTTCGTGCCCGGTTTCCTGTCGTTGGTCGTCCTTTACGCGATCGGCTTCATCACCATTCGCCGCATGGTCGATATCAAGGTGTAATGCGATGATCGAAGTCCTCTCCGACAACCCGCTGCTCAAGTATCTTTTGCTGGTTGCACTGTTCGCGCTGGTTGCTGCCGCTGCCTATTTCACCTCTTTGGCGGTGAGCGGCCGGCAGATTGCGCGCCGTCGACTGGCAGAAGGCGTTGCCACCACCGGTGAAGAGGAGATCGTCGGTTCGTTGCGGTCCGACAAGGTCGAGAGCGCCTGGCTCAAGCTTGTCGAGCGGATCGAAAAGACGGGACTCTCGCTGGTCGACACCAAGGACCAGGCAGTCCGGGAACTGCTGATGTCGGCGGGATACACCGCGCCCTATGCACCGCGCGTCTATACGCTGGTGCGTCTTGTAATGGTCTTCCTGCTGCCGGGACTTTTCCTCGGCTATTTCTGGCTGGTCCGGGGAGCTCCCGGCGCCGTGACGCTCTATTTCATCGTCGTCATCGCAGCGGCCTTGGGACTTTATCTTCCCACGTTGATCGTTCGCGCCAAGGCGGACCGTCGCAAGGAGGAAATCGTCAACGGCTTCCCAGATGCGCTCGACCTGATGCTGGTCTGCGTCGAGGCTGGGCTCGGCCTCGAAGCCGCTTTCGCCCGCGTCGGCATGGAGATCACGGAATCCCATCCGCGCATCGCCGAGCAATTCGGCGCGGTGGTCCTTGAGATGCGCGCGGGCCGCAATCGCGAAGATGCCCTGCGCCGCCTGGCGGACCGAGCCGGTTCCGACGAGATACGCGCCTTCGCGACCTTGCTAATACAGTCGACCAAGCTCGGCTCGTCGATCGCTCAGACCCTGCGGATCTACGCGTCGGAAATGCGTGAGAAGCGCCGGCTGCGCGCCGAAGAAAAAGCTCACCGCCTGCCGGTGCTTCTGTCGGTTCCGCTCGTCACCTGCATGCTGCCGGTGATGATCGGCGTGTTGATGTTGCCTGCGTCCATTCGCGTCATTCGTGCGATCGTGCCGGCGCTGAAGGCCGGAGCTGGAGGCTAAGATGAATCGGGGGGCAATCTTCTTCGCAACCGTCGCGACGCTCACGCTCAGTGCGTGCCTTGGCGACCAGGGCAAGCTTGAAATTCGTTCGGTCGACCGCGGCATCAAGGAGGGCGTGCAGCCCGTCTCGTTCCGCGTCGCCGAGGCCTATGGCCAGCTCGCCATCGGCAACGTCGCTTTGGCGCTCGAGGGCTTCCGCAAGGCTGAACGTGAAGATCCCAACAGCGTCGACGCGTTGGCGGGTATGGCGCAATGCTATGACAAGATGGGCCGCTTCGACCTGTCGCGCCGCTATTACGAGCAGGCACTGGCACAGGCGCCGCAGAACCGGACGTTGCTGACGCTATTTGCCGCTTCCCTGGACATTCAGGGCGAACGGTCCGAAGCCGCATCCGTCCGCGCCGAGATGGCGTCCCTGACGCCGCCGGCGCCTGCGCCCGCGACGGAAACTGCCGAAGACGTCGCCGCCACGGCCGCGCTGGCGGCCCAGGCGCCCGCGACCGCGGCTCCTGTCGGCAAGTCGGTCACCATCGCCTTGGCTCCGCCGCGACCCGTGCAGGCGGCGCCGTCCCAGGAGGCCACGCCGAAAGCACCGAAGATGAACGTCGCGCCGGTCGGCAAGTCGGTGACGATTGCCCTGGCGCCCCTGCCGCCCGCCACTCCCCCGGCCCGCCAACCGCGGATCGAGCGCCTGTCGTTGACGGAGGTCGCCCTCATTACTGGTGACGGTCCGAAGTGGGTGCGGCCCGTGGTGGCGCAGCCGGTGCGTGCTGCCACGCGCGCGCCGCAACAAAAGGTCGAGCAACTGGCCGCCATGCCGGTTCGCCTGCGGGTGCTGAATGCCGCGCGCGTCGACCGCCTTGCCGCCCGCACGCGCACCTATCTCGGGCGCTTTGGCTGGCGCGACATCGCCGTCGGCAATGCTGCTGTCTCGCGGCCGAAGAGCCTGATCCTTTATCCGCAAGCCGCGCGGGCCGAAGCAGCCAGGCTCGCCAACCGCTTCGGCTTTCCCATGGCACAACGAGCGGACGTGCGGCAGCTGACGATCCTGCTCGGCCGCGACGCCGCCGGCTATCCGGCGCTCCGCCCCGCCCCATGATGCTTGTTGCCGCGGCCCTGTTGTTCGCCGCGGACCCGGCCATGGGTGAGACCGTGCGCGCCATCCAGGCCGGCCGGCTGGAACAGGCGCAGATCATGCTCAACGCGGCGATCGCCAATGGCACGCAGGGCGAAGAGGTCGACCGCGTGCGCGCCGACCTTGCCTTCCGCTCCGGCAATTTCGCGGCGGCGCTGAAAGCCTATGAAACCCTCGCCGCACTGCACCCGGGCGAGCCGCTGAATTTCGAGCGGGCGGGCATTGCCGCTATCCAGCTCGGCAAACTCGACCGCGCCGCGCAGGTGCTGCGCACCGCCACCGCCTTTCCATCCGCCAGCTGGCGCGCCTGGAACGCGCGCGGAGTCCTCGCCGATTTCCAGCGGGACTGGGCTGCAGCCGACGAAGCCTATCGGATCGCCGAAAAGCTCGCGCCGGAGCGCGCGGAGGTGCTCAATAATCGCGGCTGGTCGCTCATGCTACGCGGACAGTGGACAGAGGCACTGCCGCTGATCGAGCGCGCCGCCGGCATCGACCCCAAAGCGGCGCGCATTGCCGACAATCTCGAGCTGGTGCGTGCCGCGGTGGCTCAGGACCTGCCGCAACGACGGCCGGGTGAGAGCGATTCCGATTGGGCTACGCGACTGAACGATGCGGGCGTGGTCGCAGCCTCGGGCGGAGAACGCCAGCGCGCCATCGCTGCTTTCTCCCAGGCGATCGAGGCCAGCACGCATTGGTTCGAGCGGGCAGCCAACAACCTCGCTTTGGTCGAGGGCAAGAACTGACGGTTCAGTCGCCGCTGATCTTGGGGTCGATCTCTTCGGGCCTGTGAATGATCGGGGCGCCGACATCGCCCTGCCCCACCGTCCGGCCCGCCATCTCCAGCATCCGCTCCAGCGGCAACCGGGCCTTGGCCATGGTGTCGGCGTCCAATTCGATGCGCGGCTCGAGGTCGCGGAGCGCGACGTAGAGCTTCTCCAACGTGTTGAGCGCCATGTAGGGGCACATGTTGCAGTTGCAGTTTCCGTCGCCGCCAGGGACGCCGATGAAGGTCTTGTGCGGCGCCGCCTTTTCCATCTGGTGGATGATGTGCGGCTCGGTCGCGACCAGGATCGTCTGGTTCGGCGAGTTGATCGCGAAATCGAGGATCGCCTTGGTCGAGCCGACCAGGTCGGCATGGTCGACGATATGGGGCGGGCATTCCGGATGCGCCGCGACCGGGGCGCCGGGATGCTCGGCCTTGAGCTTGAGCAGTTCGGTCTCGCTGAATGCCTGATGGACGATGCAGATCCCCGGCCACAGCAACATCTCGCGACCCAGCGTGCGCGACAGATAGCCGCCAAGGTGGCGGTCGGGGCCGAAGATGATCTTCTGGTCTTTCGGAATCTGGTCAAGGATGATCTGCGCGCTCGACGAGGTGACGATGATGTCGCTGAGCGCCTTCACCGCCGCCGAGCAGTTGATGTAGGTCAGCGCGATATGGTCCGGATGGGCCTCGCGGAACGCCTTGAACTGCTCGGGCGGGCAGCTGTCCTCAAGCGAGCAGCCGGCGTCCATGTCGGGCAGGATAACCGTCTTTTCCGGCGAGAGGATTTTCGCCGTCTCGGCCATGAACCGAACGCCGCAAAAAGCGATTACATCGGCATCGGTCGCCGCCGCCTTGCGCGACAAATCGAGGCTGTCGCCGACGAAATCGGCGAGGTCCTGGATTTCCGGCTTCTGGTAATAATGGGCAAGGATGACGGCGTTGCGCTCCTTCTTCAGGCGCGCGATTTCGGAAAGCAGGTCGATGCCCTTCAGGCTTTGCGGCTGTGCGGTCACTTGGTCGTCTCTCCAGCGCGGCGTTTGCGCGCCTCCTCTATCGCCTGGTTATATGTGAGTGAGCGGTCGAGATAGCTAGGGTTTTGGGTCTTTGGTTCGTCGCCGAAGCGGGCGACGACCTTGGCGTCCGCGATGCCGGCGGCGTTGAGCGGCATGGCGAAGCTGCGCTCGATGGCGTCGCGCGCCGCCTCCCGCGCTAGGTGCAGCGGTACCGGTGCGCCCGCCTGCTTGCGCAGATCGTCGATCGCGAGGCCGCGGTTGGCGTCATCGAGCTGCGTGTCGGCATCGCTCAATGCGGAAAGAATGCCGCCGGAGCCATATTCACGCGCGGCCTTGAGGTCGACTTCGGGCCCGGCGATTTCGATTTCCGGCAATTCGACGCTCAACGTCTTGGTTGCCTTGTCCCAGGCGAGGTCGCCGCGCTCGATCTTGGCCATGTCGAGTTCGTAACGAACGGTGCCGGGCAGGATCAGCGTCCGCTCGGCGGAGAGGCCGAATTTCTCCTGCTTAGAACTGGTCACGGACACAAAGCGGGCGACGAACGGGACCAAGCGGTTCTGGGCGTGCATGGATTCCAGGCTGGAATTGACGACGCTTTCAGGGTCCGGGCTGCCGAACAGGCGCTTGCCGATATCGGCGATGCCGCCGACCAGGAAGCCGACCAGCAGCGCGACCACCACCGCGGCGATTGCCAAAGATCTGTTCAGGCGGTTTTCCATATGTCCTCGTCGGCAACAACGAGCCCGCGCTTCTGGAGGTCCAGCAGGTGGGCGTAGACGGAGCCGCCGGCCGCTGCCACCAGGCGGTGGTCGAGGCCGGGATAGGCACCATCGACGAGGCCCGCGATGTCGCGCGGGCCGGACTTCAGCAGTTTAAGGATCTGCTTTTCGCGGTGCAATCGGTGGCCCATCAGCCCGCGCACATATTGCTGTGGCTTGGTCACGGGATGCCCGTGGGCCGGGTAATAGATGCGGTCCTCACGCTGCCTGAGCTTTTCGAGGCTAGCCATGTAGGCGGCCATTTCGCCGTCGGGCGGGAAGACCACCGTCGTCGACCAGCCCATGACATGGTCGCCGGTGAACAAGGCATCGCCGTAGGAGAAGCAGAGGTGGTTGGAGGTGTGACCGGGCGTTGCGACTGCGGTTAGCGATCGGCCGTCGATCTCGATGCTCTCACCGTCCTGCAGGATGCGGTCCGGCGTGTAATCGCCGTCGAATGCTGCATCGAGGCGCGGGCCGACGCTTTCCAGCGCCAGCGGGGCGCAGCCGATGATCGGAGCCCCGGTCGCCTTGGCGAGAGGCCCCGCCGCCGGGCTATGGTCGCGATGTGTGTGCGTGCAGCAGATTGCGACGACCTGCCGGGTGGCAATGGCATCGATCAACGCCGCGATATGGTCGTCCAGGTCGGGGCCGGGGTCGATGATCGCCAGCTCGTCGCCGCCGACCAGATAGGTCTGCGTGCCGTAATAGGTGAATGCGGACGGGTTGTGGGCCAGCACACGGGCGATGCCGGGTTCGACCTGTTCCAGGCGTGCGTAGGGGGCGTCCACGGCGGTGGCCTAGCCGTGAACGGCCCCTGCGCCAAGCACTCCGGCTATTTGCCGATCTTGGCGATTTCGCTCTTCAGGTCGGCAACGATCTGCGCCTTGGCGTCGGCTGGCATGTCCTTATTGCCTTCGACATCGGCCAGTGCCTTGCCGAGCGTCTTCGCCCAGTCGGCATCGCTCTCGCCCGGGTCGGAGCAGATCACCATTTTGCTCACATTCTTCTTGTTCTCGCTGTCGGTGCGGCTGGCACTGGATTCGAACTTGCGGCCCTTTCCGCAGTCGGCAACGAACTTGTCCGAGTCCGAATTGATGGCGACTTCCTTGTCGCCGTCCGTCTTGATGATCTTGATCGTGCGGACGTCTTCGGTCTTCGTTCCATGCTCAGGATGCGCTGCGGACGGCACCGCAAATGCCAGGCCGGTCATGGCGACGCTTGCCGCCAGAATGATGCGTAACTGGTTCATCATTGATCCCCTCTCGTCGCGATGGGAGCAGAATTAACAAATGGACTGAATGGAAGTTGAACGCGCCCTCAAGAGGCGCAGTAAAGCGCCCACGGGCCCAAAGTTTCGGCCACCTGGCCCTTGTTCATCACCTGAACCCGGACCTTGCCGCGCATTACCCCCGAACAGACCCGGCTGGGCAGGCGTTCCCTCATTATATCGCCCTTCTTCAGCTGGCTGACGTCGAGTTCAGCGCGATTATCGTCGCCGCGCAGGAAGCGCAGGCTGGTCCCGGCGGGCATGTCCTCCTCGGCGAGGACCATCAACTGGCTTTCGCGCTCAAGCCTCGAACAGGTCTCAAAGCCCCCATGCGGAATGGCGCAGCGGACGACCAGGTTCGGCCTTGCCACCGGCTCGGGCGCCGGCGTCGCCGGAAGCACCGTCCCGTTGGCAAGCTTCAGCGGTGCCGAGCGCTTCGGCGACGGCAAGGGCGGTAGGGTCGAATATTCAGGCGGCCGCTCGCTCGGCGCGATCTTCCCAGCCGGCAGGTTCAGCGCGAATTCCGCAGGGGCCTCCTTGACCGTGCCTCCGATTGGGTTGGAGCCGGTGGTTTCCAGTTTCGCGATTTCGCTTTTTAACGCGGTGATGATCTGGCTTTTGACGCGAGGCGCCATATCCTCGTCTGTATCCGTCTTGCGGATGGAATCCCGAAGCGTCACCAGCCACTGGGCGTCCGTTTGGCCGGCCTCGCCGCAAATCTTCACCTTCGAGCCCCGGCCAAGGCCGGTGACGATGGTCGTCTCGAACTTGTGGCCGGGGCAGCTGTCGACCAAAGATTTCAGCTGCGTTTCGTCGGCGGGCGTCCCTGCGCCCCCCAAAGGGTCGGTGACAAGCTGGGCCGATGCCGCCGTCGCCAACAGGCCAAGGCCAATCACCAGGAAAATTGCACGCGTCGTCATCTTTGCCTCCCGCGCCAAAGGCTTAGCTGATCGGAAGGCGGCGTGAACCCCTTAAATCATGAATTCTTGTTCATGCGTCAGCGAGTGCGGGAACGACCTGCCGGGCGGGCTGGGCCGCTCGCGCCCAGGCGCGGCGGAACGCCTTGGGATAGAGGCTGCCGAACAGGTCGGACATGCTCCGATCCCAGCTATATTGGCGGGCGTGATGCTGGGCCACCTCGCCCATCGCTTTGGGATCCGATTTCCAGACCGCGAGGATGTTTTTGGCCAAGGCGCGGGCGTCGTCGACAGGGCCGAGGCGGCCGATCCGGTCCGTGACGCGGTCGACCATTGCGCCGGCGGCGACGCCGACGACAGGCAGGCCCGAGGCCTGGGCTTCGACGATCGATATGCCGAACGTCTCATCGGCCATGCCGGACACATAAATGTCGCCGCTGGCCAGCGAACGCGCCAGCTCGGACCGGTCGCTGACATAACCGGGTGCGTGAATGCGCGGGTCGTTCATCGCGACAATGCTCTCGCGCAATGGCCCGTCGCCGATGAGCAGCAGGTGCGCGCCTAATTCGCGCGGCAGCATCTCGAAGGCGTCGATTAG
>Ga0207701_10003084_pt1 | contig 17192 bp, 14 predicted proteins | sample KBSSwiSSwithPhiX_FD_184294 | JGI IMG/M metagenome (GOLD analysis project Ga0207701, IMG submission 184294) | Switchgrass rhizosphere bulk soil microbial communities from Kellogg Biological Station, Michigan, USA, with PhiX - S5 (SPAdes) (version 2) | ecosystem: Environmental > Terrestrial >... | reverse complement strand
CGAGCCGCCGATCACCTACATGAACACCGTGCGGCTCGGCCTCGAAGACGAGCGCATCCACGCGCTGATCCTCGGCTACTGGCACACGATCGTGACGCCGCCGATGGTCTTCGCGCGCAACATGGTGCAGGTAATCGAGGAGATGAAGGCCAAGGGCATCGTCAAGCCGATCGTCGCGTCGCTGGCCGGCGACGTCGAGGTCGAGGAAGCTGCGCAGTACCTCTACGAGCACGGCGTCCCGGCCTATGCGTACTCGACCGAGATTCCGGTCGCGGTGCTCGGCGCCAAGTACCAGTGGGCGCGGGGTGCAGGACTGCTGTGATGTCCGCTTCGCAGGATCGACGGGCCGCGCACGATGAATGACCGTGCGCGCCACTCGACCGTCGTCCCGATCGCCGACGCCAGTCGGATGCGGGGCAAGGTTCGGTCAGTGCCGAAGGGCCGGCCGGTCGACCCTTCGGCGCTGCGCGAGGTCGTCGAACTGCTCGGCGACCAGCCGCGCCGGCGCGACCTGCTGATCGAGTTCCTGCACCGCATCCAGGACACCTACGGCCATATCTCGGCCGCCCACATCGTCGCCCTCGCCGCCGAGATGAAGCTCGCGATGACCGAGGTCTACGAGGTCGCGACCTTCTATCACCACTTCGACGTGATCAAGGAAGGGGAAGCCCTGCCGCCGCCGGTCACGGTCCGCGTCTGCAACTCGCTGTCGTGCGAGATGGCCGGCGCCTCGAAGCTCGCGGCCAGTCTCCAAGGGATCCCCGGGGTCCGCATCTCGGAAGTGCCCTGCGTCGGTCGCTGCCATGCGGCGCCGGTCGCGGTAGTCGGCCAGAACCCGATCGACCACGCCGAGCAGGCCCAGGTTCGCCAGACACTGAACGATGGCGCAACGCGGCACATCCCCGCGCCGTATGTCGACTACGCGGCCTACCGGGCCGAGGGCGGCTATGCGCTGTTGAAGGCCTGTGCCGACGGCTCGACGAGCGCCGAGTCGGTCATCGCCGCGATGGAAGGCAGCGGCCTGCGCGGCCTCGGTGGTGCCGGCTTTCCGGCGGGCCGGAAGTGGCGCATCGTGCGCGCCGAGCCGGCGCCGCGGCTGATGGCCGTCAACATCGACGAGGGCGAGCCCGGCACCTTCAAGGACCGCTGGTACCTCGAGCGCGACCCGCACCGCTTTCTCGAGGGCATGCTGATCGCGGCGCAGATGGTCAGCGTCGCCGAGATCTACGTTTACCTGCGCGACGAGTACGCCGGCTGCCGGGCGATCCTCGAGGCCGAGCTGCAGGCGCTGATTGCCGATCCGCCCTGCCCGCTGCCGTCGATCCAGCTGCGACGCGGCGCCGGTGCGTACATCTGCGGCGAAGAGTCGGCCATGATCGAATCGATCGAGGGCAAGCGCGGGATGCCGCGGCTGCGTCCGCCGTATGTCGCCCAGGCCGGGCTGTTCGGGCGGCCGACGCTCGAGCACAACATGGAAACGCTGTACTGGGTGCGCGACATCGTCGAGCGCGGCCCGGAATGGTTCGCCGGCCACGGCCGCAACGGCCGCAAGGGCCTGCGCTCGTTCTCGGTCAGCGGCCGAGTGCAGAAGCCGGGTGTTCACCTGGCGCCGGCCGGCATCACCGTGCGCGAATTGATCGACGAGTACTGCGGCGGCATGCTCGACGGACACGAACTCTACGGCTACCTGCCGGGCGGTGCTTCGGGCGGCATCCTGCCGGCCTCGCTCGACAACATCCCGCTCGACTTCGACACGCTGAACCCCTACGGCTGCTTCATCGGCTCGGCCGCGGTGATCGTGCTGTCGCAGCACGACCGGGCGCGCGACGCGGCCGCCAGCATGATGGAATTCTTCGCCCACGAGTCGTGCGGCAAGTGCACGCCGTGCCGGGTCGGCACCGAAAAGGCAGCCGGGCTCGTGAAGGGGAACCACTGGGACCAGGATCTCCTCGAAGAGCTGTCGGTTGCGATGGCCGATGCATCGATCTGCGGCCTCGGCCAGGCGGCGCCGAACCCGTTGCGATGCGTGATCAAGTACTTCCCGCACGAAATCTGACTGACATGAGCGCCCTGCCGCAGGACCAGACCATTCCGATCACGCTGAACGGACGCGGCGTCGCGGCGCTCGCCGGCGAAACGCTGATCGAGACCGCGAAGCGCAACGGCATCGAGATCCCGCACCTCTGCTACATGGAGGGAATGCGCCCCGACGGCAACTGCCGGGCGTGCGTCGTCGAGGTCAAGGGCGAACGCGTGCTGGCCGCCTCGTGCTGCCGCCTGTCGCAGGCCGGCATGGACGTGACGACCGACAGCCCGCGCGCGCTGCACTCGCAGAAGATGGTGCTCGAGCTGCTCAAGTCCGACATGCCGGAGCGCAGCTACAAGCCCGATTCCGAGCTCGACTTCTGGTGCGACGAACTCGCGGTCGGCGCGCCGCGCTTCGCGCCGCGCTTGTCCCCGAACGCCGACCTGTCGCATCCGGCCATCGCCGTCAACCTCGATGCCTGCATCCAGTGCACGCGCTGTGTTCGCGCCTGCCGCGAGGAGCAGGTCAACGACGTCATCGGCTACGCGATGCGCGGCGCGCACTCCGAGATCGTCTTCGACCTCGGCGATCCGATGGGGGCGAGCACCTGCGTTGCCTGCGGCGAATGCGTGCGCGCCTGCCCGACCGGTGCGCTGATGCCGGCGCGCGGCGTCGGCCTGGTCGAGCCGGACAAGAGCGTCGACTCGGTCTGCCCGTACTGCGGCGTCGGCTGCCAGCTGACCTACCGCGTCAAGGAGAACCGGATCATCCGCGTCGACGGTCGGGACGGTCCTGCCAACGACGGCCGCCTGTGCGTCAAGGGCCGCTACGGCTTCGACTACGTGCACCACCGCCAGCGCCTGACAAAGCCGCTGATACGGCGCGCCGATGCGCCGAAGTCGGCCGACTTCGTGATGAACCCCGACGACCCGCTCTCGGTGTTCCGCGAGGCCACGTGGGAAGAGGCGCTGGCGGTCGCGACCGGCGGTCTGCGCCGCATCCGCGACCAGCTCGGCCCGCAGGCGTTGAGCGGTTTTGGCTCGGCGAAGGGCAGCAACGAAGAGGCCTATCTGTTCCAGAAACTGGTCCGCACCGGATTTCGGACCAACAACGTCGACCACTGCACTCGCCTCTGCCACGCATCGAGCGTTGCCGCACTGCTCGAGGGGCTTGGCTCCGGTGCGGTCTCGAACCCGGTGCGCGACGTCGAGTTCGCCGATGTCGTGCTGATCATCGGCGCGAATCCGGTCGTCAATCATCCGGTCGCCGCCACCTGGGTCAAGAACGCGGTGAAGGCCGGCACCACGCTGATCCTGGCCGACCCGCGGCGCAGCGAATTGGCGCGCCACGCGACGCACTACCTGCAGTTCAAGCCGGACACCGATGTCGCGCTGCTCAACGCGATGATGCACACGATCGTCGAGGAAGACCTCGTCGACGAGGCGTTTGTGCGCGATCGGACCAGCGGCTACGCCGACCTGAAGCGCAATGTCGAGGGCTTCAGCCCGGAGGCGATGGCGCCCGTCTGCGGCATTCCGGCCGAGACGATCCGCACCGTCGCGCGGCGCTTCGCGACCTCGAAGGGCTCGATGATCCTGTGGGGAATGGGGATCTCGCAGCACGTGCACGGCACCGACAACGCGCGCTGCCTGATCGCGCTGTCGCTGATGACCGGACAGATCGGACGGCGTGGCACCGGGCTGCATCCGCTGCGCGGCCAGAACAACGTGCAGGGCGCGTCCGATGCCGGCCTGATCCCGATGATGTACCCGGACTACCAGCGCGTCGCCTCGCCCGAGGCGCGCGCCAAGTTCGAGCGCCTATGGAACACGAAGCTCGACGACAAGCCCGGGCTGACGGTCGTCGAGATCATGGATGCGGTCCATGACGACAAGATCCGCGGCATGTACATCATGGGCGAGAACCCGGCGATGTCCGACCCCGATGTGCAGCACGCGCGCGCCGCGCTCGCGCACCTCGAAATGCTGGTCGTGCAGGACATCTTCCTGACCGAGACCGCCTACCTCGCCGACGTCGTGCTGCCGGCTTCCGCCTTCCCCGAGAAGACCGGCACCTTCACGAACACCGACCGCCTGGTGCAACTCGGTCGCCAGGCGCTCGAGCCGCCCGGCGACGCGCGCCAGGATCTCTGGATCATCCAGCAGATCGCGAAGGGCGTCGGCCTCGACTGGAACTATGCCGGACCGCACGAGGTCTTCGACGAGATGCGCCAAGCGATGCCGTCGATCGCCGGCATCACGTGGCAGCGCCTCGAAGCCGAGTCGTCCGTGACCTATCCGTGCGTTGCCGAAGGCGATCCGGGCGATCGGGTGGTCTTCACCGAGGATTTTCCGACCGAATCGGGCCGCGGCCGCCTGGTCCCAGCCGACATCATCCCGGCCGCCGAGCGCCCCGACGCCGAGTACCCGATGGTGCTGATCACCGGCCGGCAGCTCGAGCACTGGCACACCGGCAGCATGACGCGCCGCGCCCAGGTGCTCGATGCGATTGAACCGGAGCCGGTCGCGTCGATCCATCCGCTCGACCTGGCGCAGCTCGGCGCCCTGCCGGGCGATATCGTCACGGTCGAGTCGCGCCGCGGGCAGGTCTCGCTGTACGCGCGCGCCGACGACGGCATTCCGCGCGGCGCCCTCTTCATCCCGTTCTGCTATTACGAGGCCGCTGCGAACATGCTGACCAATCCGGCGCTCGATCCGTTCGGCAAGATTCCCGAGTTCAAGTACTGCGCGATCCGCGTGACGCGTGGCGGCCAGACCGGCGAGCGATCCACCTTCGGCGGCGGCCAGCTGCTGGCGCCGGCGTAGCCGATGAGCCTCAGGAGAACCCCCTGAACCGTGACATCCGATAACCCACCGAGCGAACCGGCCATGTACCGGCGCCATCGCATCAGTTCAGTTTCATTCACCGACCAACGGCAGGCTAAGGAGACAACATGACACCGCTGAGTTCCACATTGCGCACCACCGTCGCGGCATTATCGGCGGCCGCCTGCGCCCTCTTCTCGCACGCCGCGTCCGCTGCCTGGGAACCCACCAAGCCAGTCGAGTTCGTCGTCCCCGCCGGTACCGGCGGCGGCGCCGACCAGATGGCGCGCTTCCTCCAGGGCATCGTCGCGAAGCACCAGCTGATGAAGCAGCCGCTGATCGTCGTCAACAAGTCGGGCGGCGCTGGCGCCGAGGGCTTCCTCGACGTCAAGGGCTCGAAGGGCGATCCGCACAAGATCGTCATCACGCTGTCGAATCTCTACACGACGCCGCTCGCAACCGGCGTGCCGTTCAACTGGCGCGACCTGACCCCCGTGTCGATGCTGGCGCTCGACGAGTTCGTGCTCTGGGTCAACGCCGAGTCGCCGTACAAGACCGCGAAGGAGTACATCGACGCGATCAAGGCCAAGCCCGACAACAGCTTCAAGATGGGCGGCACCGGGTCCAAGCAGGAGGACCAGATCATCACGGTGATGCTCGAGAAAACGACCGGCAAGAAGATGACGTACATCCCGTACAAGGGCGGCGGCGATGTGGCGGTCCAGCTGGTCGGCAAGCATGTCGACTCGACGGTCAACAACCCGATCGAGGCCGAATCGCATTGGCGCGCCGGCAAGCTGCGCGCGCTCTGCGTGATGGACAAGGACAAGATGCCCTACCCGAACAAGCTGTCGAGCAACCAGGCCTGGGCCGATGTGCCGACCTGCACGTCGCAGGGCGTTCCGGTCGAGTACCTGATGCTGCGCGGCATCTTCATGCCGCCGGCCGTGACGCCGGACCAGGTCGCGTTCTACGTCGGCCTGTTCAACAAGGTCCGTGCACTTCCCGAGTGGAAGGAGTTCATGGAGAAGGGTGCGTTCAAGCAGACCACGCTGACCGGCGATGCCTATGTCGAATGGGTCGGCAAGAACGAGCAGCTGCACCGCACGCTGATGAAGGACGCCGGCTTCATCGCCCAATAGGCATCGCGTCCTGATCCTGCAATGGCCGGCCGCCACGCGCGCCGGCCCTCGGAGTTCGCCATGAGTGAAGAAACCCCGGACGACGGTCCGGTCGTTGCCGAACGCGGCCCGGAGCTCGTCGTCGCGCTGCTGTTGATGGTGTTCGCCGTTGGCGTGATCCTCGACAGCGTGCGCGTCGGCATCGGCTGGGCTCCCGACGGACCGCGATCCGGGTACTTTCCGTTCTACATCGGCTTGCTGCTGTTCCTGGCGAGCGGCTCCGTCTTCATCCGAACACTGCTGAAGTGGAAGAAGCCGAGCGCGGCGTTCGCACAGCGCTCGCAGCTCGCCAGCGTGATCTCGGTGCTGGTGCCGATGATCATCTACGTCGTCGCGATCTCGTTTCTCGGCATCTACGTCGCCTCGTTCTTCCTGATCGGCTACTTCATGCGCCGCCACGGCAAGTTCGGCTGGCTCGCGACCACCGCGATCTCGATCGGCGTTCCGCTCGTCTTCTTCATCGTCTTCGAACGCTGGTTCCTCGTTCCCCTCTTCAAGGGTCCGCTCGAGCAGATGCTCGGCTTCTGAGGCGACGCCTCCTGCCACGCCGGAAGGTTCATGGAAGAAATCAACAACCTCGCGCACGGCTTCGCGGTCGCGCTGACCTTGCCGAACCTGCTCTACATGCTGGTCGGCATCACGCTCGGCGTGCTGATCGGCGTGCTGCCCGGGCTCGGCGGCGCGAACGGCGTCGCGATCCTGCTGCCGCTGACGTTCTCGATGAACCCGACGTCGGCGATCATCATGCTGTCGTGCATTTACTGGGGTGCGTTGTTTGGCGGGGCGATCACGTCGATCCTGTTCAACATCCCGGGCGAGCCCTGGTCGGTCGCGACCACCTTCGACGGCTATCCGATGGCGCAGCAGGGCAAGGCCGCTCAGGCACTGACCACCGCCTTCACGTCGTCGTTCGTCGGCGCGTTGTTCGCGGTGGTGCTGATCACCTTCCTGGCGCCGCTTCTCGCGAAGTTCGCACTGAAGTTCGGTCCAGCCGAGTTCTTTGCGGTGCAGCTATTGACCTTCTGCAGCTTCGTCGGCATGAGCAAGGAGCCGCCCGCCAAGGTCATCTGCGCGATGATGCTCGGCTTCGCGCTCGCCGCCGTCGGCATGGACACGGTCACCGGCCAGCTGCGCATGACCTATGGGTTTCCGGTCCTGCTGAAAGGCTTCGACTTCCTGATCGCGGTGATCGGCCTGTTCGGCATCGGCGAGATCCTGCTGACGATGGAAGAAGGCCTCGCGTTCAAGGGCAAGAGCGCGAAGATCAACCTGAAGGTCGTGTTCCAGACCTGGTACCAGCTGCTGTCGCACTGGAAGACCTTCCTGCGCTCGGTCGCCATCGGCTGCTGGATGGGCATCACACCGGGCGGCGCGACGCCGGCCTCGTTCATGAGCTACGGCATGGCGCGCCGGATGTCGAAGGAGCCCGATACGTTCGGCAAGGGCAACATCGCCGGCGTCGCGGCGCCCGAGACGGCCGCCCACGCGGCCGGCACGTCGGCCCTGTTGCCGATGCTGACCCTCGGCATCCCGGGCTCGCCGACCGCCGCGGTGCTGCTCGGCGGCCTGCTGATCTGGGGCCTGCAACCGGGCCCGATGCTGTTCATCGAGCAGAAGGATTTCGTCTGGGGCCTGATCGCCTCGATGTACCTCGGCAACATCGTCGGCCTGATCGTCGTGTTGACGACGGTGCCGTTCTGGGCCGCGATCCTGCGCATTCCGTTCTCGGTGATTGCGCCGGTGATCATCGTGATCTGCGCGATCGGCGCCTACACCGTCCACAGCTCGATGTTCGACGTCCAGATGATGCTGGTGTTCGGCGTCGTCGGCTACTTCTTCAAGAAGCTGAAGTACCCGCTGGCGCCGATGGTGCTGGCGCTGGTGCTCGGCGATATGGCCGAGGCGAGCTTCCGCCAGTCGATGCTGCTGTCGCAAGGCAGCCTGTCCATCTTCTGGTCGAACCCGCTGGTCGGCAGCATCGCCGGCCTCGCGATCATCCTGCTGCTCTGGCCGCTGATCGGCATGGTGCGCAGGCGAACGTCAGGCCCGCGGGTCGCGACCGCCTAGGACGCGGGCTTCCCCGGTTCCGGCCAGGGCCGCTCCGGCGCGAAGATCGCGTCGGAGCGGCCCTTCGTCATCGACGGCACGGCGGGCGGGCCTGAAAATTGCGAAGCCGTCGGGGTGAATGCATCCGGCTGAAGATCCCGCATGAGCCTCCGCCCGGCCGCCCCGAAGGAGGTTCGCACCGCAGTGCGAAGCACGAAGGTCACCCCATGAGCATCGCGCACCACATCCGGGAGATCGGCCGAGGCAAGGACGGCGCTCGATCGCTGGACGAGGCCCAGGCGCACGACCTGATGAACCGGGTCCTCGACCGCAGCGTGACCGACCTCGAGATCGGCGCGTTCGCGATCGCGATGCGGATCAAGGGCGAGTCGATCGCCGAGCTCGCCGGCTTCCTGGCGGCGGCGCACGAACGCTGCATCCAAGTGCCGAACCGGCGGCCGACCGTCGTGCTGCCGTCGTACAACGGCGCCCGCAAGCTGCCGAACCTCACCGCGCTGCTCGCGCTGCTGCTCGCGCAGGAAGGCGTCGACGTGCTGGTGCACGGCACCGAACACGACGCCGGCCGGGTCACCACGGCAGCGATCTTCCGCGACCTCGGCCTGCCGTTCGCCTCGGACGCCACCGAGATCGAAGACGCCTGGGCACGCCACGAGCCGGTCTTCATCCGCATCGAAGCGCTCTGCCCGGCGCTGGCCCGGCTGCTCGACGTGCGGCGCGTCATCGGCCTGCGCAATCCGGGGCACACGGTTGCGAAGCTGCTGATGCCGTGCACGGGCCCGGGGGCTTTGCGTGTCGTCAACTACACCCATCCCGACTATGCGACCTTGCTGCACGCCTTGCTGGGCCACAGCGGCGCGAGCGCGCTGTTGATGCGCGGCACCGAAGGCGAGCCGGCAGCCGACCCGCGCCGCGACCCGAAGCTCGACGTTTACATCCACGGCGAAGCGCGCGCCGACCTGTCGCGGTCGGCCCAGGAGGGCGTGCTGACGAGCCTGCCGCTGCTGCCGCGCAGCCACGACGCATCGACGACCGCGCTCTACATCCAGTCGGTCGTCAGTGGCGAGAAGCCAGCGCCGCCGCCATTGATGCGGCAGGTCGAGTGCCTGCTGCGTGCGCTCGACGCGATGCGCCAGCCGACGTCGAGCGAGCGCAGCGCCTGACGGCCTGCTCGCGCGCGCATCGACATCACCGCGCCGCGACATCGCCCGTCCGAGGGGCGCACCAGTGAGCCGATGCGGGTGAGTCCGAACGCATAATCGTGCCGCGTCACGCCGAAGGGAGATCGACAGTGGAGCACCTGGACAAGCTGAACCGGCTGACCGAATCGCATGGGGCGCTGCAGCCCGGCAAGGGCATGGTCTCGGGCGTCATCGCGCTGAGCCTATCGATCCTCTGTTTCCTCGGCGTGCTCGCGTTCCACTTCCCCGAGTACCTGACGACGCCGCAGCTGCGCAAGTCGTACAACGTCGACGTGATGCGGCTGTTGATGTTCTGGTCGCTGGTGCTGGCGGGCGCCCTCGCCCTCTTCAACGTCGTTCGCGGCCGCGCGCGCTGGCTGGCGCTCGCGGCCTTTGTGTTGATCGGTCTGACGCTCGCGCTCGGCGGCCACAAGGTGCCGGTCAACGACTTCGCCGACGACACGCCGTACATCGGCCTCGACTGGTTCATCCTCGATCTGCTCGGCTCGACCTTGATCTTCGTGTTCATCGAGAAGTTGTTCGCGCTGCGCAAGGACCAGCCGGTCTTCCGCCCGGAATGGCAAACGGACTTTCATCACTTCATCGTCAACCACATGGTGGTCGGCTTCGTGCTGCTCGCCACCAACCTGCTGGTCCACAAGCTGTTCGGCTGGGCTGCGAAGGACGGCATCCGGGCTTGGGTGCAGGACCTGAACTTTTTCGTCGCGGTGTTCCTGATCGTGCTGATCGCCGACCTGGTGCAGTACTGGACCCATCGCGCGTACCACGAGGTGCCCGCGCTCTGGCGCCTGCATGCGGTGCACCACAGCGTCAAGAGCATGGACTGGCTGGCCGGCTCGCGCCAGCACATCCTCGAGCTGATCATCACGCGCACGCTCGTGCTGGCGCCGATCTACGTGCTCGGCTTCAGCAAGGAGGTCATCGATGCGTACATCGTCATCGTCGGCTTCCAGGCGGTCTTCAACCATGCGAACGTCAGCGTCCGGCTCGGGCCGCTGCGCCACGTGATCGTCACGCCGAACTTCCACCACTGGCACCACTCGCAGGACGACGAGGCGATCGACCGCAACTACGCGGCCCACTTCGCCTTCCTCGACCACCTGTTCGGGACGGCCGTCAATTCGGACCGCGCCTGGCCCGAACGCTACGGCGTGGTCGGCGACTACGTGCCGAACGGCTACCTCAGGCAGCTCGCCTTTCCGTTCGTCCGGCGAGGTTGACGACGCGTTTCGGTCGCGACGCCGGCCGTCGCGTAGGCCTTAGACATCGGCCTGAGATGCCGGGCAGACGCTGATGTTGAAGTTCGACGCGGTCGTGATCGGGGCCGGTGCCGCCGGTCTCCACTGCGCGGCGATCGCCGGCCAGCGCGGACTCAAGGTGCTGCTGCTCGACCACGCAGCCAAGCTGGCCGAGAAGATCCGGATCTCCGGCGGCGGCCGCTGCAACTTCACGAACCGCGACGCCGGGCCGTCCAACTTCGTCTCGGCGAACCCCGACTTCTGCCGCTCGGCGCTCGCTCGCTACACGCCGGCCGACTTCATCGCACTGGTCGACCGCCACCGGATCCCCTGGCACGAGAAGCACCGCGGCCAACTGTTCTGCGACACGTCGAGCGCCGACATCATCGCGATGCTGGTGGCGGAATGCGACCAAGGCGGTGTCCAGCGCTGGCAACCGTGTGTGCCCGGTGCTATCACCGATTCGTCGGAGGGTTTCCTCATCAAAACCGAGCGCGGCACGGTCTCATCGGCACAGCTTGTCGTGGCGACCGGGGGCCTTTCGATCCCGCAGATCGGCGCGAGCGACTTCGGCTACCGGCTCGCTCGGCAGTTCGGCCACCGGATCATCGAGACCCGCCCTGCCCTGGTTCCATTGACCGTCGACGCTGCCGAGCGCACCCGCTGCGCGGAGCTGGCCGGCGTGGCGTTGCCGGTGGCAGTCGAGACAGGCGAAGTTCGCCGCAAGTCACGATTCGACGAGGACCTGCTGTTCACCCACCGCGGCCTCAGCGGCCCGGCGATCCTGCAGATCTCGACGTACTGGCGACCCGGCACGCCGATCCGGATCGACTTCACGCCTTCGCTAGATCTCGGGAAGGTTCTCGTCGATGCGAAGGCAGGCTCGCGCCGGCTGCTGGCCAATGCACTCGCTGAGCACCTGCCGCGGCGGTTTACAGAAGCCTGGCTGGTACGAGCGGGAAAAAACGGCGATCTGCCGATCAGCGAGTGCCGCGACCGCGACCTCGCCGAGCTCGCGACCGGGCTCCGGCGCTGGACGCTCACGCCCGATGGCACCGAGGGCTACAAGAAGGCAGAGGTCACCGTCGGCGGCGTCGACACCCGGGAGCTCGACTCGGCCACGCTGCAGAGTCGCCGTCGACCCGGATTGCACTTCATCGGCGAAGTGGTCGACGTCACCGGCTGGCTCGGCGGCTACAACTTCCAGTGGGCCTGGGCCAGCGCCGCCGCGTGCGCGCGCAGCCTCCGATCCGGGGCGGTCGGATAGGCGGGAAGCCAGGGCTGTCCGCGCTCGCTGGCGAGCGAGCCGCGGGGCAAATTGCCTTGCGGTTGCGCCCGGGCTATAATTCCATCCTTCACTGGCAACAGCGTCCAAGGATACGACTGCTACATGACTACGATACGCGTCAAGGAAAACGAGCCGTTCGACGTCGCTTTGCGCCGTTTCAAGCGCACCATCGAAAAGCTCGGTTTGCTGACCGATCTGCGCGCTCGCGAGTTCTATGAAAAGCCCACGGCCGAGCGCAAGCGCAAGAAGGCCGCCGCTGTGAAGCGCCATTTCAAACGCGTTCGCAGCATGCAGCTGCCGAAAAAGCTGTTCTGAGCGCGCGTCGCCACGGACCAGAAGCCCGCTGCCCGCGGGCTTCGTCGCTTTGGCGCATCCTAGCGAGACCCCGATGAGCCTGAAAGATACGATCACCGAGGACATGAAGACCGCGATGCGGGCCAAGGACGCGCCGCGGCTGCTGACCATCCGCGGGCTGCTGGCCGCCATCAAGCAGCGCGAGGTCGATGACCGCATCGTGCTCGACGATGCCGCGGTGATCGCGATCGTCGACAAACTCGTCAAGCAGCGCAAGGACTCGATCACGCAGTTCACGGCCGGCAATCGGCAGGACCTTGTCGACAAGGAGTCGGCCGAGCTGGCCGTGCTCGAAGGCTATCTGCCGCAACGCCTCGGCGCCGAGCAGATCGCCGGCGAAGTCGCGAAGGTCATCGCCGAGCTCGGCGCATCGGGCCCCGCCGACATGGGCAAGGTCATGGGCACGGTGAAGACGCGCCTTGCCGGCAAGGCCGACATGGCGCTGGTTTCGTCCGCCGTCAAGCAGGCGCTTTCGCGCTGATCGCCGTCTACAGGAACGACTCGCATGTCACTACCCGGCTTCCAGCAACTGAGCCCCGACGTCTGCGTCGCCGGCCAACTCGACACGGCGGCGATGGACTGGGCCGCGAAGGCCGGGTTCAAGAGCGTCATCAACAACCGCCCTGATTTCGAAGGCGGTGCCGAGCAGCCGACCAGCGCGGCAATCGAGGCCGCCGCGGTCTCCGCCGGGCTGCGCTATGCGCACCTGCCGGTCGCACCGTCGATCCAGACGCCGGACGAGGTCGAGCGCTTCGCGCGTTTGATGGACGAGATGCCGAAGCCGATCCTCGCGTTCTGCCGCAGCGGCGCGCGATCAGGCCGGCTGTTTCGTGCTGCCAACGGCGGCTGATTCCTTCGCTGCGGGAACCCCGTACGTGCGGGCCTGCGCAGGGCCTATCGCTTAGGGTTTAGACCGCCCGATTCCCACCGCGTGCCTCACTAGAATCGGCCGACTCCGAGAGGCAGCCATCAGAGCCGCCCGGGAGCAAGAAAACTCCCGGAGGTCCCGTGGCCACACTGCTCCAACTTTCGCGGCTGATCGACCGCATGAGCGAGCTCATCGGCAAGTCGGTCGCTTGGCTCGTGCTGGCGGCTGTGCTGATCAGCGCACTCAATGCCGCAGTCCGCAAGGCGTTCAACACCAGCTCGAACGCGTACCTCGAAATTCAGTGGTACCTGTTCGCAGCCGTCTTTCTGCTGGCAGCGGGCTACACGATGCTGCGTCAGGAGCACGTCAAGATCGATGTGATCTCAGGGCGCTTCACCAAGCGGACGCAGGTCTGGATCGACATCATCGGCCTCGCCTTCTTCGTGCTGCCGCTGGTCTACACGGTCATCCACTTGTCGTTGCCGCTGGCGATCCGCTCATACGTGATGAACGAGTACTCGTCGAACGCAGGCGGCCTGATCCGCTGGCCGGTGTTCGCGCTGCTGCCGCTCGGCTTCCTGCTGCTCGGCATCCAGGCCATCTCGGAACTGATCAAGCGGATCGCCTTCCTCAAAGGCCTGGTGCCCGACCCGACCCAGAAGCCTCAGGGCAAGACGGCCGAAGAGGAGCTCGCCGATTTCCTCAAGCAGAAGGAAGTCGCCGCGCGCGATGAAGCCGCACTGAGGGCCAAGCCATGATGGAGTTCATCGTCGCGAACATGGCCCCGATCATGTTCATCAGCCTGATCGTCTTCCTGCTGTTCGGCTACTCGGTCGCCTTCTCGCTCGGCGCCTGCGGACTGTTCTTCGGCGTCATCGGCGTCGAGATGGGACTGATGCCGCAGACGCTGCTGCAGGCGCTGCCGCTGCGCATTTTCGGGATCATGCAGAACGACACGCTGCTGGCGATCCCGTTCTTCACGTTCATGGGCCTGATCCTCGAACGCTCAGGCATGGCCGAGGACCTGCTCGACACGATCGGCCAGCTGTTCGGACCCATCCGCGGCGGCCTGGCGATCGCGGTGATCCTGGTCGGCGCGATGCTCGCGGCGACCACCGGTGTCGTCGCCGCATCGGTGATCTCGATGGGCCTGATCTCGCTGCCGATCATGCTGCGCTACGGCTATGACCGTCGCCTCGCCTCGGGCGTGATCGCGGCGTCGGGCACGCTCGCGCAGATCATCCCGCCGTCACTGGTGCTGATCATCCTGGCCGACCAGCTCGGCCGCAGCGTCGGCGACCTCTACAAGGGCGCTTTCATACCCGGCTTCGTACTGACCAGTCTGTACCTCTTGTATGTGGTGATCGTCAGCGTCCTGCGTCCCGAATGGGCACCGGCCCTGCCTCCGGAAGCGCGCACGATCCGCGAGGACAGCGGCGCCGCCGGCTTGCGGTCGCTTGGCGTCCTGATGGTCGTGAGCGTCGCATGCGCCATCGTTTTCGCGAAGACCCGCCCTGACAACACGCCGACCGACGAGTTGATCGTTGTCTCGATGTGCGTCGGCGTCGGGATCGCTTTCCTGCTGTCGGTCGTCAACAAGATGCTCAAGCTCGGCCTGCTGTCGCGGATGGCAGAGCGCGTGACCTTCGTGCTGATCCCGCCGCTGGCCCTGATCTTCCTGGTGCTGGGCACGATCTTCCTCGGCGTCGCCACGCCGACCGAAGGCGGCGCGATGGGCGCTACCGGCGCGCTGGTGATGGCGTTCGCGCGCCGTCGCATGGATATGAAGCTGATGCGCCAGGCGATGGATTCGACGATGAAGCTGTCGTGCTTCGTTCTCTTCATCCTGATCGGGTCGACGGTCTTCAGCCTGTCGTTCCAGGCCGTCGACGGCCCGATCTGGGTCGAGCACCTGCTGACCAGCCTGCCGGGCGGCCAGCTCGGCTTCCTGATCGTCGTCAACATCCTGATCTTCCTGCTCGCCTTCTTCCTCGACTTCTTCGAGCTGTCGTTCATCGTGATCCCGCTGATCGGCCCGGTGGCCGAAAAGCTCGGCATCGACCTGGTCTGGTTCGGCGTGCTGCTCGCCGTCAACATGCAGACGTCGTTCATGCACCCGCCGTTCGGATTCGCGCTGTTCTACCTGCGCAGCGTGGCGCCGATGAACGACTACGACGACAAGATCACGCGCAAGCGCGTCGCCAAGGTCACGACGGGCCAGATCTATTGGGGCGCGGTGCCGTTCGTGATCATCCAGATCATCATGGTCGGTCTGATCATCGCGTTCCCCAAGCTGGTTTCGAGCGGGCTCGGCAAGGAGCCGACAGTCGACGTCGACAAGGCCTTCCAGCAGATGCAGACGGCACCACGTCAAAGCACCGGCGGCGATCCGGCGCCCGCGCCGGGCTCGGGCGCATCGGGCGCGCAACCCGCTGCGCCGGATTCGCAGGGCAAGTCGGACGACGATGCAATGAAGAGCCTGCTCGAAGGCTTCAAGCGGGACGCCGACAAGAAGCCGTGATTCGTTGATCCGCCCGGTCGGCCGCCAATGGCCGCCCCCTGCGGGCAAAGAAAAACCCCGCCGCGGCGGGGTTTTTCTTCGAGCGCTTCGCGCTGTCGTCAGAGCTTCTGGGCCTGCATGAAGTCGTCGAAGCCTGCTTCTGTAAAACGGAACCACAGATTGGCATCGCGACGCCAGTTCTGGAAGTCGGCATAGATCTTCTTCCAGTCGGCATTGCTTCCGTTGAGTTCCGCATAGATCTCACCGGCGGCCTTGAAGGAACCTTCCATCATGTCCTTCGGAAAGCGGAACAGTTTGGTCCCCTGGCCGACCAGCGTCTTCAGCGCTGCCGGATTGCGGTAGTCGTATTTCGCCAGCATCTCGACGTGTGCCAGCGCGGCGGCCGACTCGACCATCGCCTTGTACTCGGCGGACAGTGACTCCCACGCCTTGTTGTTGATGAAGAAGTCAAGCTGGGGGCCGCCTTCCCACCAACCCGGGTAGTAGTAGTTCGGCGCCACCTTGTTGAAGCCGAGCTTGAGATCGTCGTAGGGGCCTACCCACTCGCCCGCGTCGATAGTTCCCTTCTCCAGCGCCTGGTAGATCTCGCCGCCCGGAATGTTCTGCGGCACGCCGCCAATCCGCTCGACGATCTTTCCGCCGAAGCCACCGATGCGGAACTTCAGGCCTTTCATGTCGGCGATCGACTTGATCTCCTTGCGAAACCAGCCGCCCATCTGGGCGCCGGTATTCCCGCCGGGCAAATTGACGATGTTGTACTTGGCGTAGAACTCGCGCATCAGTTTGAGACCGTTGCCTTCGTACATCCAGGCTGACATTTGACGGGCGTTCAGACCGAAGGGGATCGCACAGCCCAGCGCAAACACCGGATCCTTGCCGAAAAAGTAGTACGGCGCAGTATGGGCAACCTCGACAGTCGCGTTCTGCACGCCATCGACGACGCCAAACGCCGGCATCAACTCGCCGGCCGCATGCACCGAAATCTGAAACTTGCCGCCGGTCATCTCGCCCATCTTTTTGGCGAAGACCTCGGCGCCGCCGAAGATCGTGTCGAGCGAGCGCGGAAAGCTCGACGCAATCCGCCAACGAATCGTGGCCTGTGCATTGACAACCGCCGGTGCAGCACCGGCGGCAAGGATGCCGGCCAAGCCGGTCTTGCGGATAAAGGAACGACGTTCCATGCCTACGGTCTCCTGGGTAAATGAAAGCTGCCGAAAATCCGGCGGATTCTAGAATTCGCGCCCCAGCGATCCGCCGGTGTTTACCCGTTCCTGCATATCGGGGAAAACCGAGAGTGCGGCGTGCTGCACGCGCGCCGATCGATGGCGTCAGAGCCCGGCGATCTTCATGCGATCGATGAGCACGGAGCCGATGGTCTTGCTGCCCAGCGAATACGTGTCGGCACCGACCGCGACTATGCCTTTTAGCATGTCGCGCAGGTTGCCGGCGATCGTGATCTCATGGACCGGATAGGCGATGCGCCCGTTCTCGACCCAGAAGCCGGCCGCGCCGCGCGAGTAGTCGCCGGTCACGTAGTTGACGCCCTGCCCCATCAGCTCGATCACGAAGAAGCCGCGGTGGAGCTTGCGCAGCATCGCGTCGAGGTCGTCGGTCGGCCGGGTCTC
>Ga0207701_10003082_pt1 | contig 17197 bp, 7 predicted proteins | sample KBSSwiSSwithPhiX_FD_184294 | JGI IMG/M metagenome (GOLD analysis project Ga0207701, IMG submission 184294) | Switchgrass rhizosphere bulk soil microbial communities from Kellogg Biological Station, Michigan, USA, with PhiX - S5 (SPAdes) (version 2) | ecosystem: Environmental > Terrestrial > Soil... | reverse complement strand
CCGACGATCGAGACGAGCACGTAGGGCAGGACCGTGACCTGGAGCAGCTTGACGAATCCGTTCGCCGCCCACTCCAGCACGCTCGCGCTTTCGCCGAAGAACAGGCCGACCGCGACCCCGCTCGCCAGTCCGACGAGGATGCGATTCGAGAACGACATCGGCGGCGGCGTCTAGAACGTCACGGCGGGACTCACCGCCGGTCCTGCGAACGGAGAGGCAACAGCTCCGGCCTGGCGCCAGGATGGTCGGCCGCATCGGGCGCTCGCCCGGCCAGCGTGACGTGGCCAGTGTCGCGGGCGAACTGCGGGCGCTGGAACGGAGAGAGTCGAGCACCGGTAGCGACGTCGGCCATGGCAGCTTCCAGAGGTGTCAAGCATAGACGTGCAGTGCGGCGGCTCGAAGTACGACCAAGGTGCAATGGGGGCTGCCGTCCTCGAACATCGCCAGGGGGGCGCCCTGGCGCGAGGCCTGGAACACCTTGTACGTCGTGAAGCCGAACGAGATCAAGGAGAGTCGCCGGTCGTCAGGCTCGTTGTGGGTCCGCCGTCAGGGAGGCGATCTGCGGTGCCGGTGCAGGTGTCCGGCACGCTCATTGGCCTGTCGCGCGGGAGCCTGCGGCGTTTTGCGAGTGACCTCCGGTCCGCCTGAAGGCGGACCCCACGGCGGCAGTTCGCCGCCGAATCACCCTCGCCGCTTCAGCGCTCACATGGTGCCGATGATGTTCACGAATGCGCCCTGATGCCGATAGCTCAGATCGGTCAGGTCGTCGGAGAAGTCGGTGAAGTTGTAGCCGCCGCCGACCTTGACGTTCTTCCCGAGGTAGCGATACACCCCGACGAGCGCCCCGCCGCGGCGTTGATTCACGTCGGGGAGATCGAGCAGACGCCCTTCAATCAGGCTTTCCCAACCCTTGCGGAATCGCCAGTCCACTCGCAGCACCGAGAGCTGCGCGGCGCTGTCGAAGAACACCGGCTGCTGACGATCGAGGCTCACCTGCCCGAGGCGATAGGCGTACTTACCGCCGATCGACCACGCCGACGTCAAGTCGTAGGTGACATCGAGCGCCGCGATGTGGCTCTTCTGAATGAATTCGGCCGCCGTCCCCTGTGCGCCCACCTGATCCGGCGTCGGCACGTTGTAGAAGTACGTGTACTTGGCGAGGCCGCTCAGCCGGTCGTGCCTCACCGGACGATACGCGTAGCCGACGACCGCTTCGGTGTACCCGCCCTCGTAGAACTCGCCGAGCGAGCTCTCGCTGATCGAGTGATTCAGCTTCCCGAGCAGGCGCCAGTCCGGCGTCACACTGAACTTGGCGTTGTTCCGGAACAGCCAGGCCGTCCGCCTGGTCTCGGACAGGTCGAGTTGTTCCGCCACGTCGCGCCGATACTCGATGGCACTCGACCACTGCGTTCGCTTCGTGCCATAACCCACCCGGGCTCCGGTCGCCTTCCGATCGGTGGCCGCACCGGTCACTGAATCACGCAACGTGCCGACCTCCGCACTCGCGCCGAGATTCCAGCGTTCTCGCGGCACGAGCTGAATGCCGGTGGCGTGTGTCAGGCCGGTCATCGACCCGCGATCCTGATACCGCTCCTCGAGGTAGACGCTGGAAGTGTCAGAGAGCCGGGTCTTCGAGCCCGAGACCAGATTGCCGCGGCGGATCCGCCGGCCGTCGTCGCCGCGCTCGTTCTCCAGGGCATAGTTCAAGTAGAGACTGCTCCCTTCGGAATAGAGGTAGCTCGTACCGAGCCGGCCGCCCACTCCGAGATCGCCGTCCGAGGCCTCGCCATCGACCTTGAAGCGCTTCGTCGGGCGATAGGACGCACCCGCGCCGACACGCCCGTTGTCTTCACGACCGCCACTCGACGCCACCGTGTCCTGGGCGAAGCCATAGACGCGCCATGACGCCGCGGGCGCGAACGTCACCTGACCCACCGCATCGGTGCGCTCGCCCTGCTCCTGGGTCAGCGGCACGAGCGGCGAGTGATCCTCGCGCAGATCGTTCCGCACGCCGCCACTGATGCTCCAGTGCTCGGTCAGCGCGTACGCCGCATCCACTTCCAGTGCGCGGGTCTTCAGCCCCTGATCTTCGGTCCGCTGATCGCCCTTGGCGGCGAGCGACAGCCGCTTCGTCACCGGCATCCTGAAGGTGCCACCGTAGAACTCGGTGTCCTTGGTCGTGGCCTGGCCCGGCGCCGAGTAGCCGGCATCGAGGTTCTGCACATACGCGGTGACACGACCGTCGCGGCCATCGAAGAAATCGCCGAGGCCGACGCTGAAGTCCGCGCGGTAGGCCACCGCCTGCGCATCGGTGAACGACAGGTCGTCCGGCCCCTGGAACCCGAATCCACCATCGTCGGACCGCAACGAGCGCGAGAGGAGCCCTTCGCTCCGCGCCGTCTGCAACTTGAACCACGAATCGGTGCTCTTCCGCAGCGTCACGTCCGCGGCGCCGAGGTTGTTGTCGGTGTCGCCATCGTCGTTGAGGTTACCGGTCAGGCCGATGCGCACGTGGTCGTTGAGCCAGTAATGGCCCTGGCCACCGACCGCAATCGCGTCCAGCGTGTCGAACCCGGGCGTGTACTCGTAGCGCACCACCAGGTTCGCCTGGTCGCCGCTCAAGCCGCTGCTGCGCACGAGCAGATTGTCCGCCGCCGTCGACGACAGCGGCTCCGACAGCAGCAGCCGCCCCTGCAGGTAGTCGACGTCATAGTCGACGCCGTACCGCAGGTTCACCACGCCGCTGACGATGCCGGAGTCCTTGTCGCGAAGCTCGATGCGCACACGTTCGGAGCCGCGCAGGATGTCCTGGTGACGCAGGTAGTAGACCGACCCGCCCGTCCCGCGGAACTCCTCGTAGCTCGGTATCGTTCCCGGTTCGGCGGCGAATCCATCGACGCCGATCCGCTGCTCTCCAAAGGTGGTCGTGGCTTCGGAGCCGTAGTGGGCGTTGGCTCCGTAGAGGCCGCGATCGACGTGAGCCAGCTCGTTGGCCAGGTAACCGACCTTGAAGTTGCCCCACAGCGCGTAGTTCTCGCCCCGGCTTGCCTTGACGTAGAACTTGCCCAGCGTCGGCGCCATCTCTTCCACGACGCCGTCGTCGCCGAAGGTCGGGTAGTAGTAATCGGGATCGATGCGCCGGAACAGCGACTCGGGCGACTTGTCGAGGAAGTTGCTGAACAGATCCTTGACCGGACCTTCGCGCGTGTCTGCGCTCGCCGTCACGCGCCAGCGATCGCTCACCTGTCCGTTCAGATAGAACGCCAGCCGGCCATCCACCGACGAATCGTAGGGCTGGAGAACGTTCTCGCCCTGGAGCAGATCCACCGGTCCGCTCGCGCGGTTCTCGGAGAGCGTGAGGTCGGCGATGCCGACATAGAAGAGGTCCCGGCCCTTGAATTCGAGGTCGCGCAGATACAGCGAGCCGTTGCCCGCCGCGTCGAGCACGGCAACTTCGACGGTATGCGTGCCCGGCGCCAGGATCTCCTCCGCCGCGAAATCGCCCTGGGGATCGACGGGAACCTGATGGCCCGCCACCCACACGGTGTGATCCGCCGGGATGCCACTGCCCTGCACCTTTACTGTGCCGCCGGCGAGCGGAATCTGCTGGCGCGCGAGGTCGCTCTCGCCGTAGGCAGCGAGCAGTTCGCGTGGAACGGGCGTGTCGGTCGCGACGTCGCCAGGCGACGGCTCACGGTACAGCCACACCGGCCGCGCGTCCGTCTCGTCGAATTTCCCCTTCGCGTCGTAGGCGCGCAGCAGATATTTGAGCTCGCGCGTCTGGCCGGTCAGCATCTCGGCCGCCGTTCGCCATTCCGCGAGGCCCGTGTCGTCGACGGCAATGATCGCGAGCGGCACCGCCTGCAGAGACTGCGGCTGATCGAAAATCCGGATTTCGGCCCGACTGATGACGCTCGCATAGTTGCTGTACATCCGGAACCGGACGACTGGCGCGGCAGCGGCACCGCCCTGATCGCTGACCGCGACGGCGACTGGCTGCGCGGCGACGGCGAGCCGCGGCCGCGCCTCGAGATTGTCGAAATGGAAGCGGATGTCGGCCTTGTCGAGGGCGACGTCGGTACAACGCTGCACGTCGGCGGAGCTGCGGTTCAAATCGTCAATCGGCTTGCCGTCGACGGTGATGTGCATCACGTTGAGCTCGTACGGGCTCTTCGGACGAAGCTCGGTGGTCAGACGCGTGATGTCGACGCCATCGAAGTCGCCGAGCGGCAGCTGCTCGTCATACACGACCTGCACACGCACGAACGACTGGTCGCCCTGAGTGAAGCCGTCGTTCACGACGTCATCGGACTGGACGTAGCCACGTCCCTCGTGCTCCGACTTGGCGCCGGCCAACGCCGGATCCTGCATGAGGGCGTCCATGGCGCGTCGGGCACGTGCGGCGGAAAGGCCGATGTCGTCGCCGTACACCGACGCCGTGCGGCGGTCGAGACGCTCGTTCTTCGTATAACCGACGAACCGCAGCCGTGGATTGGTTCGCCCGGCGATGTCCGTCAGCGCGCGACGCAGGCTCGCCGCATAGCCGGCTGGAATGATCGGCTGGCCGTCGCCAAGCTGGAGCTCCGGAATGCTGCCCCACGGCGGGTCGTAGACCCGCGTCACCGTTTCTGCCGCATCTTCCGGACAGAGTTGCGGCTCGTCGGACAGCGCCTGAAGCGGATCGTCGTACCAGAACTCCACCTCGATGCGACGATTCAGCGCCCGTCCCTGCACGGTCTCGTTGGAGCCGACCGGGCGTGAGCTGCCGCGACCATCGCTTTCGATCGCCGCGGAAGGCAGCCCCAGGATTCCCTGCATCGACTGCGCGACGCGCTGCGCTCTCGCCTTCGACAGCGAGACCTGGTTCCCGAATGTCGCCTCTTCGCTGCCGGTCAGCGGCGCCGCGTCGGTATAACCGATGAACCGGGCGGTCACTCCGCGCTTGTCCCGCAGGTTCTCGAGCGCCTGACGCACCTGTCTGGTGAACGCGTCCGGGATGGGAATGTTCTCGCCTTCGTAGCGCAGCGGCACCACGAGGTTCCTGATGCGCGTCCGCGGCGTCTGGCCGTCCTTGAATCGCATGATGCAGACGTCCTGCACGCGGCACACTTTGATCCGCTTGACCTCCTCCGCCGGAACCGGAGCGAGCGCCGATTCCCGGAACGGCTGATCCGCAGGCAGGTGACGCTCGACCGGCTCACCCGGCCTGGTCGTGTTGACCTGACCGGCGCCGGTCGCGGCGGTCATCAGCAGGAAGCCGACAATCAGCGAAAGATGGCGGTGGTTACGCATACGCATCACTTGCTCTCCGGCACACGCACGTCGGGACGTCTGGGCGGAGCACCACGTCGCCAGAAAACCTCGGGCTCGATCGTGAGCACGTAGTTGTCCTTGGTCGCTTTCCACGCCTGGGTCAATTGCTGCCTGATCGCGTCGATGCGCCGCTCGACCAGGGCCGCATCCTCCGTGTCGGCGACGTAAGACAGCCGCAGCACGGCCGGCCCCTTTCGCAGTTCGCCGAGGAGTACGTCGAGGCGGGGCCGCCACTGCATGCGGATGTTGGTCGTGCCGGGCTCGAACGCCTCGTCGGAGAGATCGATGCCGACAACCCGGTGAATCGACGCGCCGAAGTTGAAGAGCGCGGCCTTGCCCCGCGTCACACGTTTGACCTGCGACTGGTCGGTCGACATCCGGAAACCGCTCGGCAGCGTCCGGTCATCGAGCTTCAGCACGAAGTTGCTGCCGCGAATCTCATTGGGCGTGATTGCGCAGGTGATGTGATAGCGGCCGTACTGGTCGGTCGTCGCCTGCAGCCCCCGCGCGGTCACCACACGCACGCCGGCCAGGCCGTCTTCGCTCTCGTCCTGCCGACCGTTGCGATTGGCATCGTTGAAGACCTTGCCGAGCACGTCGGTGCAATCGAACGTCGGATCGGGCAGGATGCGAACCGTGGCCGTGGCTTCGCCGGACAGCGCGCCGCCGGTCACCACGTACAGCGCCTGCGCGCGATTGATGTATTCGCCCTCGGTGACGCCGGCACCCACGGTGAGCAGCAGTTTCACGGTGCGCACCTGAGTGCCTGCGATGACCAGACCGCTCCAGCTGAGCGTCCGGTCGACGATCGACGGCTCGGTCGGCACACCGTCCAGAACCGCAGAACCGGCGACGTAGACGAATCCGGCCGGCACGCGATCCACGATGCTCACATCGGTGAGCAACAGGCCGGCACGGTTGTTCACCGTGATGACGTAGGGCACCAGCTGCCCACGGCTCACGTTGAGCAGCGGCGTCGTCTTGGTGATCGAGATCGAGCCGGCCAGCTGCGGGTCGAGCGGGATGTGGTTGTTGAAGATCTGGCTCGTGCCCGGCATCTGGCTGGCGTCGAGCGTCACGTGGACGTGGTAGGTCGTGCCGGCGCTCCGTGCCCGGACCGATGCGCCCGGCGCAAACTCCGAAGACTGCACCTCGCAGTAGGTCGCAGTGCCCGGGATCGCATCGTTCACGCTGGCCGGGCAGGACGGCACCGAGAACGCCGCGGTCGACACGCCGGACGCCGGCGGAATGATCTGCGAATAGCCCGCGACGTAGTTCGATCCCGCTGGCACCGTCACGCCAATGACGTAGTCACCACCGCTCGGGCACGCCGCAGCGCTGAAGTTGACATCGAACTTGTAGTAACCATCGGCGAGCGTGATCTGCCCTTGCTGCGCCGCATCGTTGAAGCAGCCTGTCGGCAACGGCGAGGCGCTGCGGCCATCGAGCAAGGTGAGAGTCGCGCCGGACACCGGCATGCGCGCCATCGAGTTGTAGATGACGCCGTTCGGATGGATGGGCAGATTGAGACCGCGCAGATTGGCGCCGGATCCCACGATGATGTTGGTGATCCGCTGCAATCCGTTCGTGAACGGCGACACCGCCTGACCGAGCATCGCCGTGCTTGCGCCGGCGCCAGGCGCGCGGAAGCGCAGCTCGTAGGTAATGCCGGTGCCGTTGTTCGGCTCGACGCCGATGATGCGGTAGGCGCCCGCGGCATCGGTCAGCGCCGTATGGAGCAGCTGACCGCTGCGGTACAGGTCCACCGACCAGCCGGCCAGCGCGCGCTCACCCGAATCGAGAGCGTCGTCGAAATCGGCGTCATGCCAGACCGACCCGTTGAGGACGGCGAGAGGCGGGACACCACCGACCGTGATCGAAACGCTGGCGCTCGCCGTTTCCGTAGGCTGGTTCCAGGAGACCATGCCGGTATTCGTGACGACCAGACCGTCGGGCAGGGTCGGGGCGAGAATCGTGCGGAACCTGAGGACCACTACGCCACCCGGATCCAGCGGTCCGTTGACGGCGCCGTAGTTGGCGGTGATGAGCGTGCCGGCGAACGCGACCCCGGCCACCGACCCGTTCATCGTTGCGGATCCGTTGACGTAGGCGAGCGTGCCCGGTTGCAGTGCATTGAGGTCGTCGGTAATGACGACGTTGATGGCAGGCACTGTCGCGATGTTCGTCACGCGGACGAGGTATTCGAGCTGGGCGCCCGGGACTGCCGCGCCGCCACCGATGACGGAGACCTGCTTCGTGATGGACAGCTGCTGGCCGCTGCCTACCTGGATGACCGTCGGCTCCGGGCCCGTCGCGGGGTTGCCGTCGCCATCCGTCGGAAGGTCCGGCACCTCGACGCTGTCGACAAGCGCCTGGTTGCTGATAATCGTGCCCGCCGGCGTACCTGCGTTGACGCGGACGTCGAACTGGAGCACGGCCGTGGCTCCAGGCGAGATCGTGCCCGCGCCCGGCCCGGGCAGCGGCGGTGTCAGGTTGGAGGAGCTGATGTTGACGCCGGCGACGAGCGGCAGGGTGCCGCCATCCGGCTGACCCGCGGGGAGTCCATTGAGCAGCGTGGAATTTCCGACGTAGGTGGTATTCGCCGGAACCGTATCGCGCAGCACGACGCCGGTCGCAGGGGTCGCCGCGGAATTCTGCACGGTGATCGTGTAGCGCAGCACGTCGCCCGGATCGACCACGCCCGGGGAGCCGAGGTCGACGGACAGCTCGACCCGCTTCTCGGCATAGAGCAAGGGCAGGTTACCGACGATGTCGCGCGTCGGATCGTTCGCGATCGGTGTCGTCGGGTCATCGGAAGGGACGTCGACGATTCCGTGGTCGACGGCAGTGACGAAGCCCTGATTCGAGATCACCGTCCCGTTGATCACATTCGGGTCCACGATGACGTCGAAGGTGATGGTCGCGACGTTCGCCTGGCTGCTCGACGCATCGGCGGGCATCGAGCCCGGGGTCGGGTCGGCCGGCGAGTTGATCGGCATCCCGTTCACGAGCGGCGACAGACCGCCGGAATCGGGGACCGCGGCGCCGTTCAACCGCGTGCTGCCCGCGACGTAAGTCGTGTTCGAGGGGACGAGGTCTCGCAGCACGACGTTCGTCGCATTGCCGTTACCGATGTTCTTCACCGTGATCGTGTAGCGCAGGGTCTCGCCGGCGCGCAGGACGTTCGGATCGCCCGACAAATCGGTGGAGATCTTCTGCACGCGAAACGCCGGCGCCGAGGCGATCGTGACCCTCGTGGGATCCTCGTCACCCGGGATGCTTGGATTGGCCGTCCCGTTGACGTTCGGGTCGTCGCTCGACGCGAAGACGGTGCCGTTCGAGAGGCGGACCGTCGACTGGTTGGTCACGACGGTGCCATTGGCGATGGTCGAGATCAGGGTGATGTCGAACTGGATCACGACCTCGCCGTTGACCGGCACGTTCAGGTTCCGGATATCGATGACGCCGGTGCCGTTGGTGCCGCCCGTGCTGCTGGTGGCGCTGATGTCGGCCCCGGCCGGATAACTGACCAGCGCGAGCGTGCCCGGCGCGAAGACCGGTCCGGCGTTCAGCGCGCCCAGGTCGTCGACGACTCTGAAATTCGTGAGCGCCTGATCAAAGCTCCGCAAGCGCAGCGTATAGCGCAGCCGGTTGCCGGGGGCGGCCGCCGTCGTCGGGTTCGCCCCGGTCGTCAGGTTGGCGACGGTCTTCTCGAAGAAGTATCCGGTGAGCGCCACCGTCACGGTGTGGGCGTCCTCGTGGTCCGGCGTGCCCACCGTGCCGTTGGTCAGCGTTCGCGTGTACGGCTGCCTCGCGGGATTGCTGCTGTCGCCGTTGAACCACTGAGTGGCGCCGGCGACGTTCGTGAGCGCGACGCCGTTCTGGGTATTGGCGTCGAGTTGGGTGCGGTACCTGACGATCAGCCGCTCGTTCGGCCCGATCGTTCCTGCCGCCGTCAGCAGTGTGATGTCGAGACGGCAGGTGGGTGCGGCGCTGTAACTCAGCGCGTAGCCGGTTCCGGGGCTGAGCGGTCCCTTGCCCGGAACAGGAGTCACGCCGTCAGCGGCAAAAACCTGGACACTCTGGATCGTGGGCGTCAGGTCGCACATGCCGCCCGTCGGGCCATCCGGGAGCAGGTCGCGGATGGTCGCGTTCCAGGCGCCGGTGAGTCCGGTGTTCTGGAAGTCGAGCACGAAGTCGCCCAACTGTCCCGCATTCATCGTCGCCGGACCCGTCTTCGTGGCGACGAGCACCGGTGCGGCGATCGTCATGGGCGGTGAGACGCCCCACTCGCCCGGCAGCGGCTGATAGAACACGCCGCCAATGAGCCGTCCGAAGGCCCACTTGGCGGTGTTGGTGAACTGGCTTCCCGGCACGTTCGCCGGCGTGTCGTTGAGGACGACCGTGACGTCGATGACGAATTGCTGCCCCGCAGGAACGACGGGGAAGTTGTCGAAGGTGAGCAGGCCTCCAACATTGGAGAACGTATGCGGAACCGGCGTGCCGTTACTGAGCCACGTGACGGTGTGGCTCACGTAGGTGAGGCTCGCGCCTGTCGCGTTGAGATCGTCGGTGACCGTGATGCCGTGCAGATCGTTCAGCGACCCGTCGGATTTGATGACGGTGCCGGTTGCCGGGTCGAACAGGACCGGGATCGTCAACCTGTATGTGAAAGGGATGCCGACCGTCGCTGTCGTCTGACCCGATGGATTCTGCTTGTCGATCTTCTCGACGGGAATGAGGAGGTTCAGGCAGCTCTGCTTGAGATTGCTCGTCGAGCCGTTGGTGAACCAGAGGAGGTTCCCCTGAGAATTCAGGTTGCACGACATGTTCCCGGTGAACACGACGTCATCGAAGATGACCAGCCAGGACGTGGGGTTGTTGCCGACGAAGCTGATGTTGGAGGTCAGCGGGTTGGACGCCGAAAAATGCCGGAATGTGCAGTTGCCGTCGATGTTGATCTGCGAGGGAGGGGGGTTGACGACGTTGCCGTCGACCACGCCGCTGAAGTCGGCAACGCAATCCTTCGGCACCTGCGCCTGCGCCGGCGCGGCGTTGAGCAGCGACACTGCGAGGGTGAACAGCAGGATGCCGATCCAGCTGTAGCCCACCTTCACATGGTTCGCGCCGCGAGATGTCATGTACGTCCTCGTTCCAACTGCCAAGCGAATTCGTCCGCCGGGAGGGACCGAGGCAGTCCACGACTGTGAACTGGATTCCGGCGGTCCCGCCGTCATAGGGCCCGTCGCCCCTTAGACCGGTGACTTTGCGTCGCCATCTTTCGATGGCTTTGCCTTTGTCAGAATCGCGTCTGAACCAGCTGTTCAGAGCGCGTCTAGTTGTTCTGGTCTCGACGCCGGGGCTAAAGCCCCGGCCTGCGCTCTGCCGTCACGTCGCCGGCAGGAAGTCGATCGGGTACGTGATCGTCACCGTCTGCACACCTTCCTTTGCGCCGAAGTTGATCCCCTTCACTCGTTCCACGACCTGACTCGAAAGGTCGGGAGCATCCATGTCACTCGACTGCAATGCGCACATCGAGACGCTGCCGTCAGGTTCGATCGTCAGTTTGAGAATCATCTGTCCCTGCAGCGTGGGGCGATTGCGCAGCTCGCGGTTGTACAACCGATAGAACGACGCCTTGTAGCGGTCGAACACGATCTGAATCTCTTCGTCGGTGCGGGCCGGCCCCATGCCGCTGCGCGCCTTCGGTCGATCGCTTCCGCCGCCGATCCCGGCGATCGAGCTGGTGGCTCGACCTGCACGAACGCCCTGCATCCCACCGGTACCGCCGCCACCGTCCGAGCCGCCCTTGCCGTCGCCGGCGTTTCCCTTCCCGCCGGCACCGCCACCGCCGCCGCCGACGTTGTGGTTGAGCGAGGCCACGTTGATGCCGCCGCTCGAGCCGGCCGCATTGGTCGTCAGCGCGGAGCGCGCCGACGGCTTACCCACGTCGTCGGCCGCGGCATAGCGCGCATCGGCACCGAGATTCGGCACGACGGTGTCGCGCGAGAGACTCGCGAGCTTGTCGCGGAACGCCAGGATGCCGACGTTCCCGATCTTCTGCTGCGGCGTCGGCTCAGGGGCGGCCGATGCGCTTTCGACACCCGGCGGCAGCGTCGGCGCGCCCGGCGCCTCCGACGGCGACAGCTTCGGGTCGTTGGGCGCCGTCGACGGCACGGGCTTACCACCGGCGTCGCGGCGCGGCGCCTCAGATGTCACCGATTTCGTTCCCGGCGGCAGCGCCGCGTGCGTGGGCACGTCCACCGCCGGCTTCGGCCGATGAAAGACCACTTCGAGCTCCTTGGCGCGCACGGTCGAACGCATCATCTGAGCCGGGATCAGCAGCAGCAGGAGCAGCGCGAGGCAATGGAAGCCAAGGCTCTTCAGCATGCTGCGGACGGAAGGTCCCCCGGACCCGACCGCCATGACCTTTGCGACGTCGACGGTTGTCACCACGCCATCACCTCAATCCGTCGTCACGAACTCGATCCGCAGATCGTCGACTCCCGACTTCGCGAGATCGACAATGCGCAGGACCGCTTCGTAGTTCAACTGTTCGTCGGCGGCCAGGAACACCACGCGGTTGTCCGCGGGCCGGCCACCCACGAGCTCGGCGACGCGCGCGGGCACGTCGGTCACCGGAATCACCTGCTCGTCCAGGCTGACGCGGCAATCGGCGGGAAGGCCGATGCCTGCCAGTGGCTCGAAGACCGGGCAGGTCTTGGCCCCGATGTTCAGCACGACCTGTGACGTATCGGGCGCCGCCGACGTCGTTTCCGCGGATGCTTTCGGAATACCGACGTCGTATCCCTTCAAGAGCAGCGGTACCACGACCATGAAGATGATCAGCAGCACGAGGACCACGTCGACAAGCGGCGTGATGTTGATCTCGGACTGCAGCTCGGAGCCTGGTCCGCCGGCGTTGACCTGCATGACTTCTACTCTCCCCCCGACTTTGCGCCGGCGTGATCGGCGATCAGGCCGACGCCTGCGAAACCAGCTTCCTCGATGGCGACCATGGCCCGCCGCACGTCGCCGAAACGGAGCCGCGCATCGCTGCGCAGCACGACCTTGGGATCCGGATCCGTGCCCGCTGCGGCACGGAGGCTGTCGCCGAACTGCTCGGGGGCGACCGCCTGACTGTCGATCCACAGCTTGCCGGTCTGGTCGAGCGTGACCAGGATTCGGTTGCGCTCATCGCCCTGCTCGCGCGGCTTCGCCGTCTTCGGCAGGTTGACCTCCGGTCCCGTGCGCATCTGTGGTGCCATCACCATGAAGATGATCAGGAGCACCAGCACCACGTCGACGAGCGGCGTGATGTTGATGTTGGCCTGCATCCGGCCCGGTTCACCGAGTCGCATGGGCCGCCACCTTGACGCCCGTCACCTTCATCCGCGACTCCCTCGCGTCTGCCCCCTCCTCCGCCGGTATCTCGAACTCCGGGATCTTGAACAGGCAGTTCACGAGCTGTGACGATGCGCGGTTCATTTCGACGTGGAAGTTCTCGAGCTTCCCCGTGAAGTGGTTGAAGGCGACGACCGCCGGAATTGCGACGAAGATACCCAGCGCCGTCGAGACCAGCGCCTCGGCGATACCGCCCGACACCACCGCCATCCCGCCGGACCCTGACGCGGCGATGCTGGTGAACGCGTTGATGATCCCGACCACGGTGCCGAGGAGGCCGATGAACGGCGCGGTCGAACCGATCGTCGCCAGCAGCCCGAGGCCTGCCTTCAACTGGATCAGCGTCTCGGACATGGAATCCCTGACCGCGCTCGTCACCAGCTCGAGCGAACCGGACGGATCTCGTCCCGCCTGGCGCACGCCGTCGTATTCGTGAATGCCCGCCGAAACCACCTGCGCCACATACGAATCCTTGTGGCGCGGCAGGGCCTCGATCAACTCCTGATGCTCTCCGCCGTGGAGGAACTTCTTGAACACCGCCTTGAACTGCTGCGTCTGACGCCACGCCGCGCGGAAGCGGCGGTGCTTGTCCATGATCAGCCCCACCGAAAAGACCGACAGTGCGGCGAGGCAGAACATCACCGCGCCTCCGAAAAAGCCGACGTGCCCCAGTAACTCCGTTAACTTCATGACTACCTCCTGCGCGCCGCAGTGGACTGCGCCGCACCGCTTTCGGCCGCCGCGTTCTGCCGGCTGCCTGTCGTTGCACCCTCGGGATGCGTTTCTCCCGATCTGATCTCGTGGTACCGCAGCGCCCGCATGAACACGTCCTTGTCGACCGGCTGCCTGGAATCGTCCAGGAGGAGCGAGACGCCGGGCGAGCCGCCAAGCTCCGAGGTCTTCCACGGCACGATGACGAGCGACTTCGGCGCTTCCTGATTGCCGAGAATCGACATGCCGAGTGCATTGCTGCCGGGGACGGAGGTCAACTTCGCATCTCCCGCCGCAGGGGTCTGCGCCTCGCCGGACGGTCCGTCTGTCTTGTCCCGTTCGGACGGCGGCGCATCCTGCGGCAGATCCGCCGCGGCCGCGGGCTTCGCGCCCGTCGCGGGAGACTGTGGACGCGGTTCTCCCTGGCGTTGTGTCTGGGCCGCGGCAGCCTGTCCCGCGTTCGACGTCCCGTGGACGAAAACACCACCTGTCGCGAGCAGCAGCACGAACCACATGTGCCGTTTCATCGCTTCTCCTTCCGGTTCGTCCGGTTACGAAGGTCGGCGAGCCACTTGGCGACATCGGCGTCGTCGGGCACGAGCCGGCTGTACGCGTCGTAGTGAACCAGCGCGCACGCCGAGTCGCCGAGATAGAGGTCGCACAGGATGGCCAGGTTCCTGTGAGCTTCAGGGAGATCGGGAGACAGGGCGAGCGCCGACTCGTAGCTCGCGCGCGCCTTCGCAAAGTCTCCCTTGCGCCGCTGCACCATACCGAGCTCGTTCACGGTCACAGGCTGCCGCGGGCTCAATTCCAGTGCCCTGTGCAGTTCGGCCTCGGCGTGTTCCAGGTCGCCGGTGCGCGCGTAGGCCATGCCGAGGTCGGTGTGGGCGGGCGCATATCCAGGCGCGCGCTGCGTGACCTTGGCGAGAAGCGCCGTTCCCGCAGCAGACGGTGTCGGCTCCAGCATCTTCAGGGCGGCGAGATAGTCGGCGAGCACCTCATCACTGATCGCGTCCGCGCCGAAACCATCCCCCGGCGACGGGTTGGTGACGATGCCCGATCCGTCTCCAGCCGGGATGAGGGCGCCAAGGAAGCCGCTGCTCGCCTCGTGTTTCGCGTAGCGTCCGGGGACCAGCCCGGCGAGCTTGCCGAGACTCTTCTCGGTCCACTCGTTGTAGACGCCGGCCCGCAGCAGTTCCATGTTCTTCTCGTGGACGCCGATGGCCTTCTCTTCGAACGGGAACGCCTCTTCGTCGAGCGCCATCTCGAACGCCTCGAGCTCCGCCGGCTTCAGGCCGGCCGGCCGTTCCGACTCCACGAGCGCGCGGCTGAAATTGAAGTACGTCTCGGCCATGTAGTACGTGGCGGCCGCCGTCACGTCCGCGATCTGGTAGTCCACCAGCCTGGTCATGGCCTGAATGGTGGCGTCCATGCCCTGCTGCTTGTTCTTGAGGCTCGTCTCGAACGGCTGCCGCAGCTTCACGACGGCAAAGTTGCCGTAGACCTGCTCGGCGAGGACCAGCGCGGATCGCGCCGCAACCGTCCGCGTGCGACTGGTTCGTCCTGGACCTGCCGCAGCGTCGATCCGGACGATCTCCTTCAGCTGCTGCTGATAGCGGGCGTCGTCGTTCGCCGACTTGTACATCCCGGCGATCTTGAAGCGCGTTTCGAGCGCGGTTTCCACCGGCTTGGGAAACTCGGTGACGTACTTGGTGTATGTCTCCAGCGCACGATCGCGGGCATTCGACTGCACGTAGAGATCTCCAGCCAGCAGGAGGGCCTCGCTGCGCAGCGCCGGATCGGTGGACTGGGTTGCAATCTGCTCGTACTGGCCCGCGGCGCGCGAGAGCTGGCCGCTCTGGCGGTAGGCGTTGGCGATCTGTTTGGAGGCTTCGAGCTGCAGCTTGTGTTCCGGGAAGGTCCGGCGGAACGCTTCGAGCACGTCGATGGCCGCCGTCCAGTCTTCCAGCTTGAGCAGCGCCGCGCCGGCGTCGTACTCGGCCGAGGGACGAATGCTGGATGTCGGCGCCGCGGTGCGGATTCGCAGGAAGTGGTCGGCAGCAGCACGATACTCCTGTGCCTCGTTGGCCAGCTCGCCCTGCTTGTAGATCGACGCGGCGAGGTTGTCGACGAACCCGGGGCGAGACTCGTCGCTCGGCGGCGTCGCCGCGAGCACCTGCATATAGGCACGCTCGGCCTGCGCGTACTCGGCCAGCTCGAACGATCCGTGGGCCACGACTATCGAGGCCGATCGGCGAACGCCAGTGTCCGCGCCGGGATAGTTGTCGACGACGCGCTGGGCGGCCTCGATGGCGGGACGGTAATCCTTCAGCTCGTAGAGGTCGTCGGCGGCCGCACCGAGGATCGGCGCCGCGTGCTGGTCGGTTGGAAACGTGTCGGCGAACTTGATCGAGCTCGCGACCACGGCGCGCTTGACCGGCTCCTGCTGGGTCCCGTCTACCGTCTTCTTCAGCTGCTGGCGATAGGCGTAGACCGCAGCGTAGCCCGCCTCGGCCGACCGGGCGTGCCCAGGATATTCGTACGCAGTACGCTCGTACTGCTTTGCCGCTTCACCGAAGTCCTCGTTCTCGAGCAGCAGATCCGCGAGCTGGTAGTTGATGGCCGGCGATTCGGCGTCCTTGGGAAACGAGTCGAGATAGTCGCCGTACCACCGGCGTGCCTCACGGTAATTCGCGAGCTTCTCGTCGGCATTCCCGCCGTTCTGATACTCCGCGTGATAGTGCGTGGCCAGGTCCTTGAGGTTCGTCTTCAGGTAGCCCAGCACGTCCGGCGCGTCTTCAGGTTTGAAGTGCTTCCAGTATTCGGACTGCAGTCCGTACCTCGACGCGAAGTCGCGCTTCGCCTCGAGCACCAGCTTGGGAAATCCGCCCTGGGTGAACGTCTCGACGACGCGCATGCTGAACCGCGGCGCGGCACGGTGGAATGGATGCAGCGTCACGAACGTGTTGTAGGTCTTCGCCGCATCGTCGTAGCGCAACTGGCTCAGATAGTGCTCGCCCAGGTTGCTGTACACACGGTCTTCGTAGGAGCGCGCCCCGTTCGCCGTGTAGTACTCGCGAACGGCGTCAGAACCACCCAGATTGCTGAAACTCAGACTGATGACGCGATAGGTATCGGCAACGCGGCGCTCGTCCTCTTCCTCGTGCGTCTGATCGAAGTCGTACCCGATGGAGACCTTGTAATCGAGCAGCGCCATGTACTGGTGCAGGGCCTCGTCGTAGAAGTCCTGCTTGTAGAACGTCCATCCGAGCTTGTAGAGCGCGAGCTCGTAGAACGAGGAGGTGGCGCCGAGCTTGATGATTGCGCCGTAGGCGCCCTCGGCGTCGCGGAAGCGCCGGCGCGTGAAGAAGTACTCGCCGCGTCTGAACTGCACTTCGTCGAGGTGCTCGGAATTCGGATTCGCGCCGATGAGGCGCTCCATGGTCTGGATGGCCTCTTCCGTCCGACCGAGCTCGTCGTACGCGCGCGCCATCTGATAGAGCACCTTGTCTTTGTGCTCGTAGTTCGGGTACTCGACCAGAAGCCGGTCATAGAGCGCGATCGCCTCGAGCGGCCCCTCGGGCGCGGCGTCGGGCGAGACGTCGGCCGCGCTCACGGACGAGACGCTGGCGGCGCTGCCCGCGAAGATTCCGCTGTCCGCAGTGGTACGCCGCTCGAAATCCTGATCGGATTCGCGCACCCGGCCACTGCCGGCGACGGCCGGAGGCCGGGTCCCCTTGGACCCGGCATCAGCAGCCGGGTTGGGCGC
>Ga0207701_10003081_pt1 | contig 17203 bp, 14 predicted proteins | sample KBSSwiSSwithPhiX_FD_184294 | JGI IMG/M metagenome (GOLD analysis project Ga0207701, IMG submission 184294) | Switchgrass rhizosphere bulk soil microbial communities from Kellogg Biological Station, Michigan, USA, with PhiX - S5 (SPAdes) (version 2) | ecosystem: Environmental > Terrestrial >... | reverse complement strand
ATACGGTTTGGAAGGCAATCTGATTTATATCGCTTCCGGAGTTGTATCGGTAAACGCGCTCCTCGGGGGCAGCGTCGATATCATCGCTGCCTCCGGTTCCTCGGCTGTTGGGGCGGCGGCGCGCGGTGCGCCCATCGTTATCATTGCGAGCCTCGGCCACATCGCCTACAAGTTGATCGCGCTTCCCTCGATCAAGACCGTACAAGACCTGAAAGGTAAAATCATCGGTTCGAGCCGCGTTGGTGCAGGATCCGACTTCGCGTTGCAACGGCTGCTGCGGAAGCTTGGTCTCACACCGGGCAAAGACGTGCAGCTGATTCCCACGGGCGTAAGTGAGTCGGACCGTCGCCTACTGATGATGATGCAGGGTAAGATCGATGCGACGCTCGGGACCGAAGACAACATTCTTCAGCTGGGAAACAAGGGCTTGAAGTTTTCTATTTTGGCGGATCTTTACGATGCCGGTGTCTATACGACTGGCAGCGATATCGCCACGAGCCGTGTGCTCGTAAAGCAGCGCCCGCGACAGCTCAAGGCATTTCTGATGGCGATCACCGAAGGAACATGGATCGGCCGCAATAATAAAGATCTGACCATGCGCATTTACCGGAAGTATATGAAGATCGAAGATCAAAAACTCCTCGAGTCGATGCACAAGAATTATCTACTGGGCTCGATTCCTGTGCGGCCATTTCCCAACGAAGAAGCGATACAGAACGATATAGAGGACTTGAGCTATTCACTGCCGCATCTGCGCGGCAAAAAGGCCGCGGAGTTTTTGGATCTATCGCTTTTAAAGAGCATGGAAGAAGAAGGATTTTTCAAGCGGCTCGAAAGCAAATAGCTCTCGCGATTTGTTGCGGTTCCCAACTTTGAGCGGCGCCAAACCTCGTATTCTTTCCTACGAACTTCCCGGCGGCTGGATGGTTTTCGCAGGCGCCAGCGATGCCGACAACGACTATTTAAGCACGCAACTGGCACAGCCCAATGATTGGTGGTTTCATGCGGACAAAGTCCCAGGTAGCCACGTAATATTGCGCTCGCGAGCCGATGAAGAGCCGAGCCGGGAGACTCTCAAGCAAGCGGCGGCGGTGGCGGCATACCATAGCAAGGCGCGCAATGCATCGACCGTGGCGGTTCACTGCAGCCGCGCGCGAGATGTTTCGAAACCGCGCGGTGTAAAAATCGGTACGGTGAGTGTTTCGCGCGGGAGAGTCTTGAAGGTGCGGCCTGATATCAGTTTCGCCAAGCGGCAGCCAAGCAAGCCGGTCGAGAAGACATCGTAAAATGCTCATTCCGGTGCACGCCGGAAGCCAGGTTATCACAAGCTGGACACCGGCCTTCGCCGGTGTGACGGTCGCTAAGCGACAGCGGTGACGCATTGAAACAACCATGCGTGTATATTCTTGCCAGTAAACGAAACGGGACGCTATATGTTGGTGTAACGTCCGATCTCATTCAACGTGTATGGCAACATAGGAATGATCTCGCCGAGGGATTCACGAAGCGATATAGAGTTCATAGGTTAGTATGGTATGAGCAGTGTGGGACCATGCAAACAGCCATTGTGCGGGAAAAGGCGATTAAAGAATGGAAACGAGCGTGGAAGATACGGTTGATCGAAGAGTGCAATCCTCGTTGGCGCGACCTAGACAAGGATCTTTTATGAGCGGGAACTCAGGTGGGTCATTCCGGCGAAAGCCGGAATCCATACGCGGTTGTTGAGTGCGGCGAGCAATAAACGCCTCGGAAGATCGTTGAAGAGGTAATGAACCATGATTAGCGTGGAAGAAAATCAACTCCTTACTCAAATCAGCCCGAATACGCCGTGCGGTGAGCTTTTGCGTCGCTATTGGCAGCCGGTGGCACTCAGTGAAGAATTGCCGATCGGCGGTGCGCCGCTAAAAGTAAAAATACTCGGTGAAGAGCTGGTGTTGTTCCGCGACGATCGAAGCCGGCTCGGCTTGATCGGCTTACATTGCGCGCATCGGGGCACCGATCTGAGCTATGGCCGAATCGAAGACGGCGGTTTGAGATGTTTGTATCACGGCTGGCTCTACGATGTATGTGGCCGGGTGCTCGATCAGCCGGGCGAGCCCGTGGGCGGCGCCCACAAACAGGAAATCCACCATCGCGCTTATCCCTGCCAAGAAGCCGGCGGCATCGTTCTCACCTACATGGGGCCGGGCGAGCCGCCATTGCTGCCGAATTATGAGTTTCTTACCGTAGCGGCCGAATACCGAACAGCGACCAAAGTATTTCACGCCTGTAACTATCTTCAGGGCAATGAAGGCAATATCGATCCCGTTCATCTTTCGTTTTTGCATCAATGTTTCGATGAAGCGCAAATCGCCCGCCGGCGAATGGTGCCCGGTAGCACCACCAGTGATATTACCTTGCTCGGCGAAGACATCGCGCCGACAATCGAGGTCGAGGTCACCGATTATGGCCTGCGTATCTACACGGTCAGAGATGCTGGCCGAGATAAACGCTATATACGCATTACGAACTTTGTCATGCCCAATTTATCCGCCTTCGGTGGATCGAGCGTCGGGGCCGGCTACGCAATCCATTGGCATGTGCCGATCGACGATACGCACCACTGGAAATACATTTTCGCTTTCAGCCGGGAGAAACCTCTGGATGAGTTTATGCGAACGAGAAGCCGGACAGAACTGACCGCCGACTATCGCTTGACACGGAACGCGTCGAATCGTTATCAGCAAGACCGTGACTCGATGAATGACAAGACGTTTACCGGTATGGGAGTGAATTTCCAGGCGCATGATGCATTCGCCACCGAGAGCCAAGGCCCCGTGCAGGATCGTACGGCGGAGCATCCGGTAAGTTCGGACAAAGCGATTATCGCTGCTCGGAAATTGCTGCTGAACGCAATGAAAGCCGCTCAGGACGGACGCGATCCTCCACATGTGATGAGAGACATCAAATCAAACCGGCTGCTGCATCTGCAGGCATTGTCAGAAGTGATTCCCACTGGCGTGGATTTCAAGCAACATGTTCGGGAGCGTATTACGGAGATTGAGCGGATTTACGGCAAATAGGTGAGGCATAACGAGAGTATTCATAGCGGAGTGAACCATCTCGGCTTGAGCCGTAACAAAAAACTCGAGATCCTTCGGCTAGCCTCAGATTGACAAAAAGCACGGTCGGGAGACGCAGATGATTCGAACTTTGGTCGCGATAATTTCTTTGCTGTTGATTGTGCAAGGAGGCGCTCGCGCGCAAGAGCAGTATATGCTTGGCTACGCCGGCTTTGCCGGATTTCAAGCCTCCATGTGGGCGGTCAAAGACTTTGGACTGCTAAAGAAGTACAACCTCGATGGCGAGACGATTTTAGTTCCCGGAACTACCCGCCAGATCCAGGCGCTGGTCGGCGACAGTATCCAGTTCGCTCACGTCGACGCCGCGGGTCATATCAGAGCCGTAATGCGCGGAGCGGAAATCGTTATGATCGCCGGATCATTGAACAAGTTCCCGTTCAGTCTTGTGACGCAAAAAGAAATTCGCAAGCCAGCGGATCTCATTGGCAAGAAGATCGGGATCGTCGGCTTCGGCGGCGCCAATGATCTCGCGGTAACGCTGTTGCTCAGAGAATGGAAAATTCCGCGCGAGAAGGTCACGGTTTTACAGGCCGGTGGCGGGGCTAATCGACTCGTCGCATTGTCGTCAAAGGCGCTAGACGCGACGGTCCTGTCGCACCCGGAGCTCGGCGAAGCGCTCCGGATGGGTATGAATGAGCTCGGCAATCTAGACGAATTCAAATCGGCAGATTACCCCATGTCCGCTGTGGCTGTACGGCGTTCCTTGTTGGAGCGGAAGCGTGACGTGGTAAAACGCTTCGTGATGGCCTATGCCGAGGGCACTTACCAATTTATGAATGAGCCCGAAAAGGGGATGGCGTTGTTCAAGCACCGGCTGAAGCAGGATAACGCAAAAGCGCTCGAGCAAACCTACAAATATTTTGCGCCCAAATTTTCCTTCCCAATCCGTGTTTCTCACAACGGAATGCAAAATACGCTGGAGCTGATCGCAAACGAGAATCCCAAGCTCGATACCAAGCTTGAGAAGTACCTCGACGAAAGCATCAAGGACGAGTTGGAAAAGGAAGGCTTCTTCAAAAAACTCACGGGCAAGTAACAGCGAATGCCCCCACCTCTTTCCTCCCCCGGTACCGGGGGAGGATTAAGGAGGGGGTCGAACCGCTTGAACGATTTGAACGGATTGAACCGACCGATCAAAGGGAGACTTATGCTCACCCGAATCCAGCACTTCGCCATCGTCAGCGAGAACTTAGTGCGCGAGGCAAAGTTCTATGAATCTGTATTCGACATGAAGCGATCGAAGCCCGGCTCCGAAGAAGAACAGAAAGCGATCCGGACCAATTACGCCGTGAGCATCAGCGACGGCTATGTCGGCGTCACCGTGATCGGAAGAAAGCCGGGGTATGTGCCAGGATTGCATCACTTCGGCGTCGATGTCGATGACGTGAACGAAGCGATCAGGCGGGTCAGAAAAAACTATCCGGAAGTGGCCGTGCTCAAACGGCCATCGAATCGACCGTTTGCGACGTACGGCGCCCATGATCCGGAAGGAAACTATTTCGATCTAACAGAGGAAGGAGCGTCGAACCGCCGCGATGTATATAGCGAGGCGCATCGCGATCAACCGAGACGGATTCATCATCTAAAGCTCCGGGTCATGAATCCTGCCACAATCGCGGCCTTTTATCGCGACTCGTTCGATTTACGAGAAGCCGACAAAGCGCTTGAGGACCCCAACTATTATCTCACCGACGGCAGAATGACGTTGATTATCGCGCCGTGGAAGATGAGCGACTTCGAAGGCGCGGGGATCGATCGCCCCGGTTTGGAACATGTCGGGTTCGAAGTCGAAGACGTTGGTGCAGTGAAAAAAGAGCTCGCCGCGTTGCGTGAGACGAATCCCGAGTTGCGCGAGCGGACCATCAGCGAGGCGAGCGAAGGCGAGCGTCGCCTTGCGCTGATCGCATCCTGCCGCCACGGACAATTCCAGTTTTCAAGCCCGGATGGGATATTCGTCGATGTCTGTGAGCGGTGACGCGAACCGTCCCAGCGCGCGAATCGACAAGTCTGATGAAAAACTACGAGGAGGAATGAGGCATGACGTTGAGGACATTTAAACTTTGGGCGGCGGCCGCCCTATGGCTAACTTTTGTTGCGCCGGCATCGGCCCAGGATTTTTACAAAGGCAAAAGCATTCGCCTGATCGTGGGCGCATCGGCCGGCGGCGGTTACGATACGTACTCGCGCACCATTGCGCGCCATATGGGAAAGCACATTCCCGGCAATCCGGTCTTTGTCGTGGAGAATATGCCGGGAGCGGGTTTTCTGATTTCCGCCAATTACATGTACAGGATCGCCAAGCCCGATGGGCTCACGATCGGCCACTTCAGCGGCGGGCTGTTTCTGCAGCAGTTGCTGGGGAAACCCGGCATCGAGTTCGAATCCAATAAGTTTGAATTCATCGGCGTGCCGGCGCAGGACAGCTCCGTGTTCGGAATTTCCAGAGCGACTGGTATCACAACTTTTGACCAATGGTTGGCATCCAAGACGCCAATCAAATTAGGCGGCGTCGGACCTGGCAGCATTACCGATGATATTCCGAAAGTTCTCACCGCTACGATAGGACTCCCAATGCAACTCGTCACCGGCTACAAAGGCACTGCCGATATTCGGTTAGCCTTTGCGGGCGGCGAAATTCAGGGCGTTTGCAATTCGTGGGAATCGTTCAAGTCGACCTGGAGCAAGGAGCTGAGCAGTAAGGAGCTGATCATCGTCGCGCAGGCTCTGCCGAAATCGCATCCCGAGCTCACCAACGTGCCATTGACGATCAATTATGCAAAAACCGACGAAGCGCGAAAGCTAATTGGCGCACTGGTCCACACTGCCGGACTGACGGCCCGTCCCTATGTCTTGCCTCCAGGGACGCCCAAGGATCGTCTGGAAATTCTACGCAAGGGATTTATCGACACGCTCAAAGATCCGGAGTTTCTCGCCGAAGCCAAGAAAGCCAACCTCGATGTCAATCCGCTCGATGGCGCGGAACTGGAGCGGGCGGTCAAAGAACTCTTCAACCTCGACCCCGCCCTGGTGGCCAAGGCCAAGGAAATTCTCAAATAGGTTTTGGAGTTACCTTGAAGTCGTAGCTAAAAACCTGATCCAGCGCGTCGCTGTCGGAGCGAAACAAAAAACATCGACCGGAGGAGTCGCCGATGAAGCCAAAACAAATTCGGCTACTAGTAAAAGCGGCTGCGACACTCTCGATGGTTTTTGCGTTCATCGCTTGTCCGCTGGAGTTGAGGGCGGCTGAGCGAATCTACACGGCTTATTTTTCTCCGGCGCCAGGAGCGTCCGCTGTGATCTGGGTGGCAAAAGAGGCGCGGCTGTTCGAGAAACAGGGGCTCGATGTCGCGCCCGTGCTGATTCCCAGCAGTGTGCGCACACTGCAGGCGATCTTGGCGGGTGAAAGCGCGATCGCAGAGAGCGCGGGCCCGGCTGCCGTGAGCGCGCGTCTCGGCGGCGGCGACATTGTCGCGATCGCGGGTAGCGTCAATATTCTTACCTACTATTTTGTCACCGTGCCGGGGATCAAGCGCGCCGATGAGCTCAAAGGAAAAATAGGCGCCAATCAAAGCCCTGGAACCATCGCCGATTTTGCCCTGCGTGTCAGCTTGAGAAAATTCGGACTCGATCCGGCGAAGGATGTGAGCTTGCGCTCGATCGGCGTGCTGTATGACCGGATCGCGGCAATGCAGAGAGGCGTTGTGCAGTTCACGGTTCTTACCGAAGCTGAAAAGCCAATCGTCGATAAGCTGGGCTTTCCCGTGTTGCTCGATCTGATCTCGCTGAAAATTCCTTTTCCCCAGCGCGGCATTTACACGACGGGGAAACTAATCAAGGAACAGCCGGACACCGTCCGCCGCTACGTGCGAGCGTACGTGGAGGCAATCCATTTTTTCAAGACGCGCAAAGAGGAAACCATGCAGATCCTGCGCAAATATTCGCGCGTGGAAGACCGCGGCGTGCTCGAGCATACGCAATCGTGGTTCAGCGAAAACATGCCGGATTATCCTTATCCGCCGGTCGAAGGATATCAGGTCGTTGCGCAGGAGATGGCGTCGACACAGGCCAAGGCTGGAGCGCTCAATGTGAAAGAATTAGTCGATGCTCGTTTTGTGAAGGAGCTGGAAGACACGGGCTTTGTTGCCGGTCTCTCCAAAAAATAAGAAATATTCCAGAACCGAAGCTCACGGCAAAAAGAGTCGTCATTCCGGGCAACCCCGGATCTAGTCCGGGGTAGCGCGACCCGGAATCCAGGAGTTCCAAAAAACTGGATGCCGGTTTGCACCGGCATGACTGCAGCGAGATGAGGGCGATAATCGATGAACTTCCACTTCAGCTTGCTTTTCATTGCTTCGGCACAGCGGCTTTGCGTCGGCCGATGGCGGCTTCGGCACGCGGGCTGATGGCGCGTTCGACGGCGACGTTCAGCAATGCCGGTTTTCCGCAATTCAAGGCGCGCTGCAAAGCGGGCGCGAGATCTTCAGGTCGCTCGACGAATTCCCCATAACCGCCTAATCCTTGGACGACGTGCTCGTATCGAGTCTGCAGTAAATCGGTGGCGACCGGCCGGCCGTAGAGTCCCAACTGAATTTGCCGGTCGATTCCCCAGGCGGAATCGTTGCCCAGTATGGCAACGACATTAAGCTTATGGCGCACCGCAGTGTCGAATTCCATCGCGTTGAATCCGAAAGCGCCGTCGCCGGTGAGTATGATCACACGAGAATTGGGGTAAGCCAGTTTGGCGGCGAGCGCCTGGGGCAGTGACGAGCCCAACATGCCCAAGCTCGAGACGTAGAGCCAGCGCTTGGGCTTGAGCGCCGGCAATAAGGAGCGACCAAAATGGCAGAAATCACCGCCGTCGAACACAAGACAGTCATCGGGCCGCAAAATCGATTGAATCGTTTTATGCACGAACAATGCATGCATGGGAGTTTTTGGCTGCGCCAGTTTTTCCACCCATTCCGATTGGGCGGCGCGCACCTCGCGCAATTGCTGGATCCACGGCAGCTCATTCCAGGTATGATTTGAAGCTTCCTTGGTCATTTGCTCCAAGACGCTAGTCACGTCACCCACGATGCCGACGGCGACGCCTCGGTTGCGGCCGACCTCCATTGGCGAAGGATCGATCTGGATGATTTTCGCATCGGCTGCGACGTGCGGCGGCCGGCAAAAACCGATGACAAAATCCTGCTTGCGCCCCAAAAGCACAACGACGTCGGCATCGCGGACTTTTCCCGCAACTCGATTCAAACCGCGCTCGAAAAAACCGAAAACGTACGGATGATCGTCGGGAACAAGTCCGCGCGCCTGTTCTTCGGTCACAACCGGCACGCGAGTGGTTTCGATGAAGCGCTGTAAGGCCTCGCCAGAGAGGATATAACCAGCGGCGCAGCCGGCGATCGCTAGCGGCCTCCGGGCTTCGCGCAGGAGCCCAATAGCTCGGCGGACGAGGTCGACGTTGGCCAACACCGATTGTGAAGCCCGATATTCTTCCGGTTGGGTTAAGACGATTTCCTCCTCGTCGACGCTTTGCTCCTGTACATCGATCGGGATCGTTAAATGCACGGGCCCGCGCCGTCCGCTGAACGCGAGTCGCACGGCGCGGGCGATGAACTCCGGAATTCTGCGCGCATCGGGGACCATGAACGAGCCTTTGCAGATCGGCGCGGCCATGGCGACCTGTTCGATTTCTTGCTGCGCGCCGCGTCCCAAGTCGTGCGTGTCTGCGCAGCCGGCGATGGAGATGACCGCGCCTTCTGTGTGCATGGCGTTGGTCAGACCGGGAATCGCGTTGGCGAAACCGGGCGTCGTGTACATGCAGACTCCTGGCTGTTCGGTGATCCGGCTCCAGGCATCCGCCATATGGACCGCGGCTTGCTCGTGGCGCGTATCGATGATGCGGAAATCCTGATCGATCATCGTGTTGAGCAATGGCAAGATATGATCTCCCGCCAAGCCAAAAATATTCTTTACGCCTTCGAGTTTGAGAGATTTGCAGATCAGATCACTTCCGGTGAGTCGCGCCATGGATCGTCTCCTGATTTGTCAGATTGTGCTCCCTATAACATCGCCTACACTTTTGTTCTACGAACAGCCAATCGGCGCGAGTGCTGCCATGCGTTTTGTCCAAGGCCGGATGAGGAACAAAACCAAAAAAGTTGCGAACACCAGCAGCGCGAGCAGGATCCAAAGGACGATAAAATAACTTTGCGTGCGATCGTAAATCGCGCCCGCCATGATCGGGCCTGCGAAGCTTCCCCACATATAGAAGAAACTCATCATGCCGCGGATCGTCGCGAAATTGCGCCGTCCGAAAAAATCTCCCACGGTCGCCCAGACGATCGGAAACGAGGCGTCCAAAAAAGTGAACGTCGTGGTAAAAAGCAGAAGCTGCCAGTAATCCGAGCCGGCCAAGAGCGCCGGTAGAGAAAGCGCCGGCAGCAGATGACAGGCTGCCAAGAGTTTCGGCTTGTTCACTCGATCGGCGATCCAACCGAGCACGAAATGCGCGACCAGATTGATAAACGCAAAAGCGCCGAGAAGCGATGCAGCGGCGGCTTCCGACAATCCCTTCCAAACCATCAGCGGCACGAAGTGCACGGTGGCGGTGCTGTAACAGGTGACGCGCGCCGTCATCGCAATCACCAGCAGCCAGAAAACCCAGGTTCTCATCGCCTGGCGGCTGGTGACCTCCGCTGCCTCGGTTACATTGGCGATCTTACCGGAAGAAGTTACATCCGCCGAGTCCAGCGGGTCTTCCCCATCAGGAAGCATGCCCAGACTTTCCGGCGATCGCTTTAGCTGGAAGCTTAGAGGCAAACACACGGTTAAAAAAATGCAGCCGGAGGCAAATGCCGCCCAACGCCAGCCGATCGACGCCACGCCGACTGCCAAAAGCGGAGAGATCAGTGCGCCGCCAACCGGCACCGCTGCGCTAATAACGGTCATCGCTCGCGCGCGCTGGCGAATGAACCAATTGTTGGCCACCACCAATGGCGAATGAACGAAGCCGGCGACGAAGGCAAGGCAAATCACGCCGAGATAAACGGTGAGAAAGCTCGCGTAGCTATTTACCCACGACAGCAGAATGTAACCGACGCCTGCCAGAAAAACCGCGGTCACAATAATCGGTCGCGGACCGTAGCGATCGATGAGATGGCCGACCAGCGGCGCCTCAATCGCGCCTTGCGCGCGTGATAGAGAGAAAGCCAGAGACGTCGCAGCGCGGCTGAGTCCAAGATCCTGGCTTATCGGCAGAAAGAAAACCGTGAAGCCGAATTGATGCAACCCGCCGCCGACTACGCGGATGAGAGAAACCAATCCCACCATGCGCCAGCCATAAAAAATGCGCGAGGAAATATTGGGTAGGAAACCCAAGGCGGCGCGAGAAATCACGCGCCGACGTTACGTGAACGAAAGGGCCGGCGTCAAGGGAATGAAGGAAAGAGCCGGTCTAGAGCTTGATAGTAGCGTAGCAGTTCAATTCATCTCAAACAGAATTCCGATTTTTCTCGAAATGTCCAACAAATCGTCAACCACCGGGTTGATTAGTGGAATGCCTTCTTTGCTTCGAATCGCCTCGTCTTTTCGCTTCGGGTCGCCGGGGATTAGCGGGCCGTGGGTGCCGGGCGCCGGTTTAGTATTGCGGAAAACTTTAATCCACTCGTCGATCTGTTTTTTGAACTCGTCTTTGTCGATGAAGCCATCGATCTCCATGGCGCCGAAGAAACGGGCCGATCCCGGTTGGTCAACGAGGCCGACGGTTGCAATACACGGGTTGGTGGAGTGTGAGCTTTAGGCGAAATATTGATATAATTCGTTACCAAGGAGTTTCGTGTGAAGACGAAAGAAGAAGTCTTGAGGATATTACAACAGGAAAAGCCGGAATTGGCCCGCCTTTATGGGGTGAAGAGACTTGCGCTTTTTGGTTCCTATTCCCGCGAACATCAGAGAGAAGAGAGCGACGTGGATATTCTGGTTGAGGTTGATCCTTCGATCGGTCTTGGCTTTGTTGAGCTCGCCGAGCGCATTGAAGGAGCGCTTGGGATCCGCACCGAGGTCGTGTCGCGCCGGGCAATTAAACCGCGCTATTGGGAAGAGATTAAAGAGGATTTGGTCGATGTCACGTAGGAGTTCTCCTCTGCTGGTTGAAGATATTTGGGAAGCGGTTGAAAAGATCGAACGCTATGTATCTGGGATGGATCACGATGCGTTTGTGGCAGATGAGAAGACCATTGACTCGGTCGTGCGAAATCTCGAGATCGTCGGAGAGGCCGCTAACCGCTTGCCGCAAAATTTCCGGAGGCAATACCCAGAAATCAACTGGCCTCAAATTATTGGTCTCAGACATCGCATCGTGCACGATTACTTTAATATCGACATTGAGATCGTCTGGCACATCATTCATACCGATTTGCCGGTTTTCAAATCTCGGATTTCGCCCGCCCGCGAACGTTGAAAGAAGAATTTAAGGTCTCTCCCACGGGAATAACACGAAGCAAAAAGTCGTCTTAGAGCCTTCCGAGGAAGGCGGTTTTATAGTTTACGTGCCCGTCGCTTCCCGGATGCGTCTCCGAAGGAGAGAGCGAAAGCGAGGCGCTTGAAAATATCCGCGAGGCAATTGATCTCTATTTTGAGCGGTGGATGAGGCCCGATAAAGAAGCACGCTGTCTCATATTCTTAAGCTGACCGAATTTTTTACTGTCACGCCATCACTTCATTTCGAACGAAATTCCTGTCTTGCGCGAGATATCGAGCAAATCATCCACTACCGGCTTGATTAGCGGGATTCCTTCTCTGCTTCGGATCGCTTCGGCTTCTCGCTCCGGATCGCCGGGGATGAGCGGGCCGTCGGTGCCGGGCGCCGGCTTGGTGTTGCGGAAAACGTGAATCCATTCGTCGATCTGTTTTTTGAACTCGTCTTTGTCGATGAAGCCATCGATCTGCATGGCGCCGAAGAAGTGGCCGATGCCTTTGCCGACGCTGCGCTCGGGGATTTCCTGACGCAGCGCAAACGGCGGCGCAAAGGGGCCCCAATTGGCGCCGCTCAGAACACAACAGAGAATATCCACCATCGACGCCAACCCGTAACCTTTGTGGCCGCCCATTTCGCGGTCTGAGCCGAGGGGCAACTGCGCGCCCCCGTCGATCATGTCTTGTGGATCGGTGGTGTCGCCACCGCGTTTATTGATGATCCAACCTTTGGGCACCGGCGCTTGCTTGCGGAGGGCGATTTCAATTTTTCCATAGGCGACTGCGCTGGTTGCCATATCAATGACGATGGGCGGCTCTTTGTAACCGGGAAAAGCGATGGCGAGCGGGTTGGTGCCGAGCATTCTTTCCGCGCCCCAGAGCGGCGCGACGAGTTTGGTCGAGTTGGTCATGGCCCAGCCGATTAGATCGCGCTCCAACGCTTTCAAAGGATAGTAGCCGGCGATGCCAAAATGATTGCTATTGCAGACGCTCACCCAACCGGAACCGTGCTGCTCGGCTTTGTCCATGGCGATTTCATTAGCTTTAGGGCCTACGACCAACCCCAAACCGTTATCGCCGTCTATCGTCGCTACGCTGGCCTTTTCGCGGAGGATTTTGATCTTCGGCTTGGGATTGATTCTGTCGAGCTCGAGCATCTCGAAATAGGTATGAAGCCGGGCGACGCCGTGGGAATCTATGCCGCGGAGATCGCTTTTCGCTAACACGCCCGCCGCCTGCTCGGCGTCGCCTTGCGGCACGCCGAAGTGCATAAAGACTTGAGTGGAGAAATTGCGCAAATAAGCATCGGAGTAAATTGCTACCGCGCTCTCTTCGTTAACCGAACCCATGCGAGCAAACTAACTACGGGCCGGTATGAGATGTCAACGGCTCGTTTGCGGCGTCGGGCCGGAAGAACTGCAGCAGCAGGGTTTGCTGGAAAGAACTGTAGTTGTCATCGGAGACAATGAAGATCATGGTTCCTTTAGACGTTCGCTCAACTGCGATACCTTCGTAGTTCTCGGCGGCCAGGGGCTGCTCGAGCTTCAACAATTCTTTGCCGATGAGATTGCCTCCTGCTCGCAGGTGACTGCCTTCCACAAGTGTTATGCGCGCGGACAGGATGCCGAGGGGAACATAGCGCCGTTCGAGGACAAGCACATCGCCGTTGTCGAGGGCCGTGCAGTCGGTGACATGAAAGTCCGCGACGGAATGTACGATAACTCAACAGCTTTTTGACCTTCCATCAACCAACCTTTAAAGCTTCCGGCCGGGTTCTCGAATTCTTCTGTCAATACCAGGTCCGTCGGGGAGGCTCGCGATGCTTTCCATGCCGCCATTGGCAGGCGCTCGTTAAATCTCGGCCGGAATTTCCACCGTCTCAGGAACTGATTTCATCGTAAGAGGCGGCGCAGCGTAACGCCAAAGTCGATGAACACCTTCAAAGGCAACCCAAAACGATCCGTCTTTGGCGCGGGTCAGCGCCTCGGCATCTCGCAAGTTATCGCCGACCGGTGTCCCGCTCGGTGTTAGAATCGGTGCGATCTGCCAGTCCAGAAGATTGATCAAAGCATCATTTTTATTCCGGACCATTTTCGCGGAGAGCCAATAACCATTGTCCGAGATTGCGTAGAGTCTGCCGTCTTTGCCAATCGACAAACCCGACAAGCCGCCGAAGCGTTTGTCCTTGGACGACAAATGAAAAGCGCCTGTGAGAGCCAACGCGCCGAAGTCGGTTCTTTCCGGGTGCTTCCGGTCCACATCGATGGGATTCAAATCGACGAGGGATGGATTCTCTGAAGTCAGCGCCGATCGGGGAAGCAAGCATGCAACTTGCGAACAGAAAATTGCACCAATCAGAATTATTGTCGTCAAAAGTTTTATTCTCAGTCGCGCCATCAAACAGAGAATTGCATCAAGGTGGCTAGCGCTCAAGCTTCGATCCGTTCGTCTTGACAGCACAAGATGCTCGTTATACGGGAGGAATGTTTGTAACACATGGCTCGATCGCTGTTTCCAATCTATCGAAAGGTACTGCAGTGAGCGAAACTCTCCGAAATTTTTCTATCGTTGGCCGATCGGTTCCGCGCGTCGACGGCATCGATAAAGTTACCGGTCGGGCAAAGTATACCGGCGATCTGATCGTTCCAGGGATGATCGAAGGCAAGTTTTTGCGCAGCCCCTACGCGCATGCGCGCATTCGCTCGATCGAAACGGCTGAAGCGGAGGCGATGGCGGGTGTCGTGGCGGTGCTGACGAGCAAGGATCTCACCGATATCGGACCTTATATAGGGCGGGGCAAAAACAAAGATCAGCCGCTGATCGCGTTGGAGCGGGTGATCTTTGCCGGACAGCCCGTTGCGGCGGTGGCCGCCGTGGACCGCGCCACAGCGGAAGAAGCCTTGAGCAAAATTCATGTTGATTACGAGGAATTGCCGGCGGTGATCAGCGTCGAAGAGGCGATGGCCGAAGGCGCGCCGCGTTTGCACGATTTCGCCGAAGGCAATGTCTGCGCGCGTCACGAACTGATCAAGGGCGACGTGGAAAAAGGTTTTGCCGAGTCGGATATAGTCGTCGAGGACGAGTTCGAGTTTCCGATGATCTATCACTACTCGATGGAACCGCACACCGCGATCGCCCACGTCGATCATGAAGGCATTACCATCTGGACTTCCACCGGCCATCCGTTCGGCGTGCGCGCCGACGTCGCGCAGGTATTTGGCCTGCCGCTCTCCAAAGTGCGGGTGCACGTGAACTTCGTCGGCGGCGCCTACGGGAGCAAGTCCGGCGGTAAAATTGAGCCGCTCGTAGCCGCGCTGGCGCGAAAAGCGCAGCGACCTGTGCGAGTCCTAACTACGGTTGCTGAAGCGATGGTGACTTGCCGGCGCCATGCGATCAAGTGCAAAGTCAAAACCGGGGCAAAAAAGGATGGAACCTTAGTTGCGAAGCAAGCCGAAGTTTTTCTCAATACCGGAGCTTACGCGGAAACCGGCCCGGTCGTTGCCGGACGGACGTTGACGCGGATTCTCGGGCCGTACCGTTATCCGAATTTAAAGATCAACTCTTATTGCGTTTATACCAATACAGTTTCAGCGGCGTCGTTTCGCTCCATCGGCGGACCGCAAACCGCCTGGGCGACGGAATCGCAGTTGGATATGCTCGCGCAGAAACTCAGCATCGACCCCGTGCAGCTACGGCTCAAAAATCTCGTCGCGAAGGGTGAAGAGCTGAGACCGAAATACCGGCCGCTCGATACCGATCTTACCAAAGGTTTCAAGCTGGTTACGGATAAATTGGGTTGGGATGGTCCAGTTTCGAAAGATGGGCACGGACGGGGAGTCGGTTTTGGTACGACCGACCCAGGGGCGCCGCTGGCGTCGACGTCGACGGTGCATGTGCTCGCGGACGGCAGCGTGGTTTTTATGTGCGGCACCTCCGAATTGGGTCAAGGCGCCAAGACCATCATGAGCCAGATTATCGCGGAAGAGCTTCGCGTTCCCCTGGAACGGGTCACCATCAGGCCCATCGACACGGCATTTACGCCATTCGATCGATCAACAGGATCGAGTCGTTCGACCACGGTCATGGGAAAAGCGGTGGAGTTGGCGGGCAGCGATGCACGTCGGCAAATCGTCGAGCTTGCCATTGAGCATTTCGAGTGCCCGGAAGAGGCGATTACACTGCGGGACGGCGAAGCGATCGCCGGCGGCAAAAAAATTAGTTACGGCGAATTGATTAACAAGCACTTCGCGGATCAGGGTGGCGAGTTGGTGGGCACCGGTTACGCGCATAGCGGCATGGCGCCGACGCCGGCCAATCCGCTCTTTTGGGAGATCGGCATCGGCGCGGTGGAAGTTTCTGTGGATCGAGAGACGGGTAAAGTTCACGTGGAAAAATACGTCACCGCTGCGGACGCGGGCAAGGCGATTCATCCGCTCCAATGCGAAGGACAGGACGAAGGCTCGGCCATGATGGGCTTCGGCCACACGTTCTACGAAGCGTACCAATGGGAGGGCGGACAGATCATCAACTCGTCCCTGGTCGATTACAAAGTGCCCACCTTCGGCGACGTGCCCGATGAATTTGAGTCTATTCTCATCGAAGATGGCAACGGTCCGGGGCCTTATGGCGCCAAGGGATTGGGCGAAGGCGGCATCATTCCAGTGGCGCCCGCGGTGGCGAATGCGATTTTTTGGTGCACCGGCGCGCGCATAAAAACTCTGCCGCTTACGCCGGAGAAAGTCTGGCGGGCAATTCGTGAGACGCAGAAAGAATAGCAGAGAGATCAGCCCTCACCCCTTCCCTCTCCCAAAGGGCGAGGGTGAGTGCATCGTTAAGAGGTCGGCTGAAATGCTTAAGCAGAGCAGCTACATCGGCAGGATTCTTTCGCTGGTGATTCTGGGCCTGACGGCTTGCGCGGCCCAGGTAGCTGGCGCGACGGTCGAAGAAACGCTCGCGGCACTTAATGCGAAGCCGCCCGAGGAGCGCCAGAAAATATTAGTCGAAAATGCCAGGAAAGAAGGCAATGTCACTTTCTACGCGGCAACCAATTTGCGCGATACCCAGGAAATCGTCACCGGCTTGAACAAAAACTATCCGTTCGTGAAAGTCGGCATCACGAGCCTTGGCGGTCCGGGCGTTTTGAACAAGGTCACGACCGAAGAGCGCGCCGGCGTGACCGTGGCTGACGTGGTGACGATGACCGGCAATTACGTGCCGGAACTGATCGAAAAGAAAATGCTGGCGAAATATAGGAGCCCGATGGTGCCGTTCGTGAGAAAAGGCTTCGTCGATGCCGACGGCTATTGGCCGGGTGTTTACGCCATCGGCTATACGATTATTTACAACAACAAACGAGTGTCGCAGAAAGAAGCACCCAAGCGATACGAAGATCTGCTGCAAGCGCGCTGGAAAAATAATTTGATCATGGACGGCGAAGCGCATGATCTGCTCGCCGGTCTCGTCGATCTCTGGGGCGAAGCCAAAGCGACGAATTTTTTAAGGCAAATCGCTCAAGACCAAAGAGTCACGTTGTCGCGCCAATCGCACACTTTTATGACCCAGCTCGTGGCGACGGGCGAGCATGACGTGATTGTTGACGGCTATGTTCA
>Ga0207701_10003080_pt1 | contig 17206 bp, 11 predicted proteins | sample KBSSwiSSwithPhiX_FD_184294 | JGI IMG/M metagenome (GOLD analysis project Ga0207701, IMG submission 184294) | Switchgrass rhizosphere bulk soil microbial communities from Kellogg Biological Station, Michigan, USA, with PhiX - S5 (SPAdes) (version 2) | ecosystem: Environmental > Terrestrial >... | reverse complement strand
GTGATTTATTCGGGTGATTGGGGGTGGCGACGAAAGCAAAAACAATCCCCGATGCCGAATGACTCGATAATCATCAGCCAACAATCCCTGATCCATAACGATTCAAAAAGCATAGGGGACGGAGGCCTGAGTTGATGCGGCCGGGGCGGTCTGGCTGGGGGCGGACTGCGGCCTCTGCGCAATGGTGGCCGGCGCCATGAACAGACAGCCGAACATGACAGCCGTGAATACGAGTCTCATCGGTTATGGAATGCACGCGCCCACTGAAGGCGGAAGGCTGCGGAATGATTCGTCAATCCGCCGTGCGACGCGGCCGGCGAGTTGGCACTAGGCGCTTCAATTCCTGCGTCCAATTCAGCACGAAGTTGATTCGCGTCGGCGCGGGCTGCTGCGCAACGGGCTTGAGCATGAGAAATCGCTGTCCATCCGGCGATACATCGTAGTTGGGACGGGAGTATCCGGCCGTATTCTCGACGTAGTGAGCCTCGAACAGCACGCGTGTCTTGCCTATCGAGAAGCTCGGGCGCGTAGTGACCTCCACGGCCATCATCTTGTCCCGGAGGCGATAGAAGATTTCTCCCCCTTGAGGGTTCCACGTCGGCTCCGTTCCGCCGTCGGTCGAGATCTGACGTTTCCCGCCGGGGCCCGGGTACGGCTGCACGTAGATCTCGCGTCTGCCCCGCTGCTCTGACACGTAGGCCACCCACTGTCCGTCCGGCGAGAATTGTGGCGCGTCGCTCAAACCGGACGCTTGCAGGAAAAGCTCCGGCTTGCGGTCGGCCAGATGGAGCATCCATATCGCGAGATTTGCGGTGTCGACGAACGCCAATGTCTGTCCGTCGGGCGACCAGGAAAACGGAAGCTCGATATCGCCGCTCGTCAGCCGCTCGGGCGCGCCGCTTCCGTCGGCCGGTTGCCAAAAGATGCGCCCTGGTCCTTCTCTCGACGACATATACGCGATGCGCGTGCCGTTCGGCGTCCACAGTGGCATTGCGTTGATCGGCCCCTCGAGCGGAAAGGGACGCAGCGAGTCTTTGGCAAGGTCGTATAACCAGAGCTCGGTTCTGGCGTTGTCGTTGACGTTCAACGCGATCCGTCCACCCTCGTGCGGCAAGATCCTCGGCTGGTCGTAATCGCGCGGCGGCGCGGGCAAGAATGTTTCCCGCCCGCGTTTGTCGACCCATACGAGCTGAGACCGGGGCGACGATGTCGCGACGGGAACATAGGCCAAGGATCCGCTCGCCGAAACAGCGTATTGAGCCCACGGGATGATCGTCGGCGTTTGCAGCACGTTCGGCACGACCGGTACGCCGTCGCCCTCAATCTCCAGTCGCTCCGCGTCGAACGGCGCGGCCATGAGGGTTCCCATTCGTGCGTAGATCAGGTGCCCGGACGAGACATAGCGAGGCGCGGTCACCGCGGGCCCTGGAATCAGCACGCGCGGCTTGCCGGTTCCGATGGATTGCACCGCGATCGCCGGGCTCGGTTTGAACCTCGCGAAGAGAACTGCCTTGCCGCCAGGCAGAATCTCCGGCGAGAAGAGCCCTGCGTCCGCCGTATCGAGCTGAGTGATCGATCGAAGACCGACTCCCTGATCCGACAATTGGGAGATGTTTCCTCCCGCCTGAGGCGAGAAGACGATCGTGCCTCTTCCCCAGCTCGCTCCGCCCGGAAGCGCGGCGGGTGCCAAAGGTTGTGCGACGCCTCCGTTCATCGGGATCTTTGCGAGTTTTCCGCCGGCGAAGAATCCCAGCCAACGGTCGTCCGGCGAAAAGAATGGATCCATCGCGCCCTCGGTACCCGCGACCGGCTGGATCTCTTCCGTGTTCATCGCTCGCAGATAGATCCGCCGCACGTCGCTCCCTTCGGACGTCGCGACGTAAGCGAGTTGGCTGCCGTCGGCCGAGAGTGCCAAGGCCGACCCCGACGTGGCGAGACGTTGGCCAGCCGGCAGGTCGATCTGGAAGCGCGCGACGGGTGCCGCTGACTCGGGCGAGGGCTTCAAATTCCAGGTCGCGATGGCCCCGACCCCGGCACCGAGCAGCAGCGTGCCGAGGCCGAGTAGAGCGAGGCGACCCGGACGCGATTCGCCGCGGGGCGCGACGCCATCGCCGCTCGCATCCGGCGACGCACCCGAGAGGACGTCCTCGATCGCGATACGCGCCTCGCCGATATCGCGCAAGCGCTGCTTCGGTTCCTTCTGCAAGCAGCGGTGCAGGAGGGCTCGCAGTCGGTGCGGCGCATCCGCGGGCAGCAGCGACCAGTCGGGTTTGCCGCGGATCACGGCGGCGAGCGTGTCGGTGACGGTGTCTCCTCGAAACGCGTTCTTGCCCGTCAGCATCTCGTACAGCACGCACCCGAACGCCCAGATGTCGGTCCGCTTGTCCGCACGCTCGGCGCGCGCCTGCTCTGGACTCATGTAGGCCACCGTGCCGACGAGCGTTCCCGGTGCCGTTCGCGTGTGGGTGGTTCGATCGGTCGGGAATCCGGACCCGACCGACGTGGCCAGGCCGAAGTCGAGCACCTTGACGGTACCGTCGGGACGGAGCTTGATGTTCGCCGGCTTCAGGTCGCGGTGGACGATCCCCTGCTCGTGGGCGGCTTCGAGGGCCGCGGCAATCTGCTGGGCGATGGGGAGCGCTTCAGCGACTGGAATCGCGCCGTGCGCAATTCGATCGGCGAGCGTGAGGCCCTCGACCAGTTCCATGACGAGCGCGGTGGTGCCGCCGCTTCGTTCGAGGCCGTAAATGGCCGCGATGTTCGGGTGGTTCAGGGCCGCGAGCGTCTTGCCTTCCCGGTCAAAGCGAGCCAGGCGGTCACGATCTGCCGCCACCGCTTCCGGGAGCACCTTGATCGCCACGTGCCGCCCGAGATTGGTATCAACGGCCCGATACACCTCGCCCATGCCGCCCGCGCCAATCTGACCGGAAATCTTGTAGGGACCAAGCCGGCTGCCTGGAGACAGCGCCATTCGGGCGGTCAGGAGATCTGTGTGATGCGGGTCGCCTGCATGCTGATCGTGGGCGACAGCGCGAGCGGCTGCGTGAATCGCTGGATCCTCCAGAAAGCTGCCAGCCTGCTCGTCAGCAGCCAGGAGCGATCGAACTTCCTTCTCCAGTGCGGTGTCGCCCGCGCACGCCTCTCGCAGGAACCCGTCGCGTTCGTCGGGCGGACGCAGCAGCGCCGCCTGAAGCACCTGATCGACGCGTCGCCAGGCGTCAGTCATCGCTTCTTCCTGACGACAGCTCCCGATAGAGCCATGCCTTGGCGGTGCGCCAGTCGCGCATCACCGTGACCGGCGACACACCCAGGACCTCGGCGGACTCCTCGACACTCAAACCGCCGAAGAACCGCATCTCGACGACGTGCGCCTTCCTGGGATCGCGTTCGGCGAGCAACGCGAGCGCATCGTCGAGTGCCGCCAGATCGGTTGATCGTTCGCCACCGACCATCGTGGCCTCTTCGAGCGGCACGCGACGGAGACCGCGTCCGCGTTTGACGCCCCGGCGCCGCGCGTGATCCACGAGGATGCGCCGCATGACCTGCGCCGACACGGCGAAGAAGTGGGCCCGGTTCTGCCATTCCATGCGCGTGTGACCCACCAGCCGAAGATAGGCCTCGTTTACGAGCGCGGTCGTCTGCAGGCTGTGGTCGCGTCGCTCGCCCCGGAGGTAGCGCCGCGCCAGGCGGTGCAGCTCGTCATAGACGATGGGGGTCAGTTGATCGAGTGCTTTCGCATCGCCATCGCTCCAGGCGCGGAGGAGCACGCTGACGTCGCGGCCTGTCGGCGATCCAGAGTCTCTTGCGCGGCGCATTGTCCGGAAGTTTCAAAGTATAGCGTCGGACTGGGAGGCCACCATGATAGGTTTCCGGGCCGATTTTCGCCTGTCTCCTGTAAGGAGAATCGCCATGAGCAGAACAGGAAAAATCACCGCAGGCGCAGTCGTCGGCGTCCTGACCATATTGGCCGGGACGGCATTTGCGCTGTCGAACATCTCCCTCACCTTGGGTTCGCTTCCCGGCAGCTATGACTTTGGGACGATCATCCTGACCACGGGAGACGTTGACCACGTGGGGAGCAAACGCGCTACCGTGCAGTTCCACACATTCCACGTCAAGCCGGGTGAGACGGTTGACTGGCACTACCACCGGGGACTCGCCTATGTCGTTATCGAACATGGAGCGTTGAGCGAGCAGCACCTCAACCCGGGCGGCACGTGTTCTGCCTGGGAGACGTTCGGGACGGGATCCGCATTTGTGGAACAACCCGGCGAAGTGCACCGGGTGGCGAATACGGGCAAGAGCGACGCGGTGGTCACGTGGGCCACAGCGTTCCCGACAGAGGACGGAGTCTTCCAACTTCTCCCGCAGTTCACAGTCGGCGGTGCCTATCCGCCCCCGAACCCGCCGAGTTGCAGCTGAGAGCCTGATCAGGTGAAGGACGGGCCTTGTTCAGGCCCGCCCTTTCTTCGGACTCACAGGCCACGCAGCCCGTCGCTGACGTCGATCGAGTTGCAGGAGAATGGCATAGATGCTCGGCTCCGCAGCCATCGCAGTGCAAGCGGGGAAACCCGCCGCCAGCTGGCCGCGGCACAGGAACCCGCAGAACTCGTCGTCGATGAATCGCGGCAAACCTTCGCCGTCGCGCCTCGTCGCCGCCGCGCGAAACGTCTCATAGTGGTCGCGCACCACCTGGTACAAGACGTCGTCGGCGGGACGCCGCGGCCGATTGCGCTCAGCGCAGGCGGTTCAGTGACACCACGATCGGGAGACTGGCGCTCTCGACGAGGGAGTTGAGGAGAAAACGTCCGTCTCGTGAGACGGCGTACTGCGGCTTGTTTCCGATCACGTTCGTTCCACTCGCCAGGTGCGTGGGAAAGAGGGTTACCGGCCTGGTGACCTCGGCCGCCCCGTTGGTGAACGTCACCGCAACCGCGGTCATCGCGCCGCCTGGCGCGAGATAGAAGATCTCCTTGCCGCTGGCCGCCCAGCGGACCTGCGTGCCCCCATCGATCGAGACCTGCGTATGTCCACCGGCCCGGGGAAACGACTGCAGATACACTTCCGGATGACCGTTCTCGTTCGACACGTACGCGATCCACTTGCCGTCGGGCGAGAACTGTCCTTCCGTCTCGGCGTACGTCGACTCGGCGACGGGCACCTGCTTTCCATCGAGCGAGACCGCAAACAGGTCGGGACCGGTCTGCGCCACATCGCGCCGCACCAGCAGCGTCTGTCGATCCTTCGTCCACGACAGCGCCACACCCCTGACGGACTCGGGGAAGAACCGCTCCGGCTTGGCGTTGCCGTCGATCGAGACGCGTGACGGCGCGAGCACAGCGCCGAATCGTGATGACGAGAACAGGATGTGCTGTCCGTCCGGATCCCAGAGCGGATGCGCATCCGCCGGCGGCGAGCTGGTGACGAACCTCCGCAGGTTGCGCGCCAGGTCGATGATCGCGATGTCGTTGTCGGTCGCGCCGCCGAGAAAGACCGTTGCCGACTTCTCGTCCGGACTCAGCTCTGGTGACCCGATGTTGTTGGGCATCGGTCCGGTTGCCTGCGCAAGCTCGGTTCCCATGCGATCGACCCATACGAGCCGGCGCAACTGTCCTCCGCCCCCGCGATACCCGATCGCACCGCTCACCGATGTGGCAAAGTCTCCAACCCCCTGGCCTACCAGTCCGGCGGCCGACAGCGGCAGCGGCTCGTCGTTGCGGACGCTCGCCTGTTGCAGGTCGAGCCTCAACGCCATGAGCGCTCCCTGCCGCACGACGAGCAATCGGTCGGGAGGGACGAACCGTGCCGCCGTATCCGTGGGGAGGAGACGCTTTGGCGCGGTGCCGTCCATGAACCCGAGGTAGATGCCGTTGACCTCGGGGGTGCCGAGCGTCCAGTGGAAGATGAACCGCTTGCCGTCAGTCAGGAATTGCGGGCGACGATGCGAATGTCCCTCGGGGGCTTTGGTCACCGCGGAAGGCGTACCGCCGGACGAGGAGACGCGCATGAGCGCACTCGATACGTCGGGCGCGAAGAGAATCGTCCCGTCAGGCCCCCAGTCGCCACCGCGCGGGTTCGGCGCATTGCCGAGGACGAACGTGGCCCCGCCGGCAATATCGGTCCGCTTCAACTTGCCATCCGCGAAGAATCCGACACTGCGGCCATCCGGCGACCAGAACGGCAGCGTCGCTCCTTCAGTGTGCGGCAGCGGCTGATTGCCCACCTTGTCCAACGAGCGCAGCCAGAGCATCGGCCGCCCGTTCTGATTCGCCACGAACACGAGGAACTTTCCGTCACCGGACAAGGCCATCGACAGGTCGTTCGTCGCTGGAGTCGTCACCTCGAGCTCCATGGGCGGCGTTGGCGACGTGCGCCCGCGCGCCCACCATAGACCGCCGGCGAGGACCAGCGTGCCAATCGCCGCCAGCGCCGCAATCGCCACCGTGCGCGCCACCGTCTGCTTCGCGGGAGCGGTCGCCCTGACCACCCGCGTCGGCTGTGACGCCGCGAAGCGCAGCTCCTCGATGACATCGCGGATGCTCTGCCACCGCCGTTCGCGATCCTTCGCGAGACAGCGACGCAGCACGTGCTCGAGCAGCGGCTCCGAGGCGAGCCGCTCGATCGGTAACGGCTCGCTCCCCATCACGGCCGCGACCACCACGGCGACACTGGCGCCGACGAAGGCCTTGCGCCCGGCGAGCATCTCGTAGAGCACGCAGCCGAACGCAAAGATGTCGGAGCGGCCGTCTGCGGTCCAGCCCTCCATCTGCTCCGGCGCCATGTACTGCACCGTGCCGGAGAACGCGAGCGGCGTGGCACCCGAGGCGGAACGGGTCGCCACCATCGAGGCCGCCATGGTGGCGTGGGTCGATTCGTCACGGGATCGCTCGACGCCCGGCGGCATCGTCGCCGCGACACCGAAGTCGAGCAGCTTCGCCGTCACCGTATTCTGCGTGCCCGAGCGGACGAGCATGACGTTGCCCGGCTTCAGGTCGCGATGCACGATCCCGGCGCGATGCGCCGCATCGAGCGCCTCGCCGATCTGAATGGCAATGTCGATCGCCTCTGCGACGCCCAGCGTCCCGCGGGCAATCCTGGCCGCGAGCGTCTCGCCGTCGAGCAGCTCCATCACCAGATAGTCGGTCTCGCCTTCACGGCCGACGTCGTGGATGGTGCAGATGTGAGGGTGGTTCAGCGCCGCGACGGCTCGCGCCTCCTGCTCGAACCGGGCGCGGAGCTCCTGATCGCCGGCCAGCGCCTCGGTCATGACCTTGATCGCGACAAAGCGATCGAGACGGGTGTCGCGCGCCCTGTAGACCGCGCCCATGCCGCCGGCACCCAGCGGGCCAATGACGTCGAAGACCCCGAGCCGAGTCCCGGCAGTGAACGGCACGCCGCCGATTATAGACGTCGGACTGCGGAGGACCTGGCCACGAGCGGGGCTTGACAGCGCCTCGGCAAGGGCGGTCGGCAACATTGCCGCCGCCGCGGACGCTGTGGTACGGTTCAGCCTTCGTCACGTCGCGCGCCGCGCGCAGGCCCGACGTCCTGGCTCGCGAGCAGACATGGGGGCTTCCCGACGGCCTCTGCCGCAACCCGGTATCCCCTCGAAGCGTGATTCGGTGTACGTCCTGGAATTGCCATGACAGCATCCGCTCGCCGCTCCGCGCTCGCCACCTTCTGCGTGATCTCGCTGCTGCCGTGTCTCGCTGCAGCGGAGGTGACGAAGGTCACCATTACCAGCCGCACGGTCATCGCGAACGGCGAGGCGTTCGGCGCGACGGGCGCGTACGAGAAGCTCACTGGCCGGATCGAATTCGCCCTCGATCCCGCAAACCTGCACAACAAGGCCATCGTCGATCTCAATCGCGCCGCGAAAGACACCGACCGGCGCGTCCATTTCGCCGCGGACCTCTACGTCCTGCGGCCGGTCGACGCCGCGCGCGGCAACGGGACGATGCTGTTCGAGATTGCGAACCGCGGGACGAGGGGGCTGCTCGGACGATTCAATCGCGCCCGGGCCAGCCGCGATCCGGCGGCCGCGGAAGACTACGGTGACGGCTTCCTGATGAAGGAAGGCTACACGCTGGTCTGGGTGGGATGGCAGTTCGACGTGGCGCCGCCGCTGCTGCGCGTCGAGGCGCCGCTGGCGAATGTCTCCGGGCGCGCACGCATCTCGTTCATTCCCGATGACAAGCGCACCGCGATCAGGCCCGCAGGACTTCCTGACTATGCGCCGCTCGTCGCGGATGATCCGGCGGCCATGCTGACGGTGCGCGATCGATTCTGGCAGCGGCCGCGGACCATCGCACGCAAGGACTGGCACCTCACCGTCGTCGACGGTCACGTGCAGGTCGTGCTCGACGCCGGCTTCCAGCCGGGACGGATTTACGAAATCGACTACGCCGCGACCGGCGACCGCGTGGCCGGCGTGGGCCTGGCGGCAATCCGTGACGCGGCGTCGGCATTCCGGTATCGACAGGATCTGCCGGTGCAGGGCCGGGCCGCCTACGTGTTCGGCATCTCGCAGAGCGGGCGCTTCCTGCGCACCTTCCTCCACGACGGCTTCAATGTCGACGAGCGCGACCGGCGCGTGTTCGATGCGGTCTGGCCGCACATTGCGGGTGCCGGCCAGGGCGCGTTCAACGAGCGCTTCGCCGCGCCCGGTTACTCGTCGTTTCCGGCAACGCGGTTTCCCTTCACCGACGCGCCGCAGGACAACGGGCGCGGCTCACGCGACGGCATCCTCGCGAAGTACAGCCCGGAGCAGATGCCGAAGGTGTTCTATACGAACACGCCGGTCGAATACTGGGGACAAGGACGCGCCGCTGCACTGATTCACACGACGATCGACGGCACGGAGGACGCCAAGGTCCCCGACAACGTTCGCATCTATCTGCTCGCCGGTACGCAGCACGGCGAAGCGGCGTTCCCGCCCACGCCAGGCACCGGACAGGCGCTCGGCAATCCGACGCCGCAGGGGGACGTGATGCGCGCACTCCTCCGCGCCTTGCACCAGTGGGTGAGTACAGGCGTCGCTCCACCGGACAGCCGGCATCCGACCCTTCGCGATAACACGCTCGTGCGCGCGACGGACGTTCTCTTCCCCACCATCCCGGGGGTGCGCGATCCGCGCAGCATCGAAGGACCGGCCGAGATGGTCAAGGGGCGCGTCGTCGCGCTCCCGTTCCTGGTCCCGCGCGTCGATGCCGACGGCAACGAGGTGGCCGGCATACGGACGCCGGACGTCGCGGTCCCGCTGGCGACGACCACGGGGTGGAACTTCCGCGCCGAGCGCGTCGGCAATCCGACGACGATCTATCCGCTGCTCGGATCGTATGTCCCGTTCCCGAAGACGCGCGCCGAGCAGGACGCGCGTCTCGATCCGCGCGCGTCGGTCGAGGAGCGATACCGTGGTCGCGAAGATTATCTGGGCCGGGTACGCCGCGCCGCCGACGAGCTGATCCAGCAGCGATTTCTTTTGCCCGAAGATCTCGAGACCGTCCTCGATCACGCCTCACGGCACTGGGCCACCACGGCCGCCGTCGCACGGACCGCGGAGCGCTGAGACAAGGGCGTCACTCGCGATGTGGGCTAATCTTGACGTCCGGCCTTCAGCGGAGCCGTGGTTCCGCACTCCCGTCCTGAGACGGTCGACAAGGAGCGTGTCATGGTTTCTGTTCTGAAACGCGTAGCGGTGGTCCTGAGCGGCACGGCGCTTCTCGCGGTCGTCCTCGCGCCGCGTGTCAGCGGCGCCCCCGCCTGTGAGCCTGGAAATGGAGGCCTCACGCTTCCAGCCGGCTTCTGTGCGCTGGTCGTCGCGGACGGGCTCGGCCCGGCGCGGCATATGGCGGTCAACACGAATGGCGACGTCTACGTCGCGATCATGACCAGTGGAGGACCGACCGGTCCCGTCACCGGCAACGGCGGCGTGGTGGGACTGCGCGACGCCAACAACGACGGCAAGTTCGAGCTGAAGGAAACGTTCGGCTCGGGCAGCGCCACCGGCATCGCGATTCGCAACGGCTACCTCTATATCGCCCACCCGACGACGGTCGAGCGGTACAAGCTGACACCAGGCCAGCTCAAGCCGGCCGGCACGCCCGAAGTCGTGGTCAGCGATCTGCCGGCGATGCGGCAACACGAGGACAAGGGCATCGCCTTCGACGATCGCGGGTCGCTCTACGTCAACGTCGGCGTCCCGAGCAACGCGTGCCAGAACCCGGATCGGACGAAGGGCGCCAAGGGCCAGGACCCGTGCCCGCTCCTCGAAACCTACGGCGGCATCTGGAAGTTCGACGAGAACAAGCTGGGACAGACCGGGAAAAGCGGCATGCGCTTCGCGACCGGCATGCGTCAGATGCCGGCGATTACCTGGCACGACGGGGCGCTCTACGTCGTGATGCACAATCGGGATCAGCTCGACACCTTCTGGCCCGAGCACTTCACCGCCAAGGACAACGCCGAGCGGCCGGCGGAGGGAATGTACCGCGCGGTCCAGGGCACCAACGGCGGCTGGCCCTATTGCTTCTACGACTACACGCAGAAGAAATTCCTGCTCAACCCCGAGTACGGCGGCGACGGCAAGACGCAGGGGCGCTGCAGCGGCGCCGCGTTCACAGCCCCGGTCGCCGTGTTTCCGGCGCACTGGGCGCCGGTGGACGTGATGTTCTACAGCGGCACGCAGTTCCCGAAGAAGTACCAGGGCGGGGCGTTCATCGCCTTCCATGGCTCCTGGAACCGCTCGCCGCTGGCGCAGGAGGGCTACAACGTGACGTTCCAGCCCTTTGCCGCCGGCAAACCTTCGGGCAGCTTCGAGGTGTTCGCGGACGGATTCGCCGGCACCAAAAACCTTCAGACACCGAATGCCGCGGCCGCGCGCGCCGACGGCGTCGCCCAGGCCCCCGATGGCTCGCTCTACATTTCCGAGAGCCAGAAGGGCAAGATCTGGCGCGTCATGTTCACCGGCGCCAAGTAGGCGCGCAACCTCCCATCACCGGCGCCTCGCTCGACGCGAGCGGGTGCGCCGGCTCCTCTTCATCAGCCTGCACACCACTCATGGGCGCTCTCGATCATCTGTTCGCTGCCAATCGCGCGTGGGCCTCGGAGGTGACGCAGCGCGACGAAGAGTTCTTCACGCGTCTCTCGCAGCAGCAGGCGCCGCAATATCTCTGGATCGGCTGCTCGGACAGCCGCGTACCCGCCAACCAGATCGTCGGGCTTCCGCCCGGTGAGATGTTCGTACATCGCAACGTCGCCAACGTCGTCGTCCACGCCGATCTCAACTGCCTGTCGACCATGCAGTACGCGGTGGAGACGCTGCGCGTCGGCCACATCATCGTGTGCGGCCACTACGGCTGCGGCGGCGTACTCGCCGCGCTGCGCGACGATCGGCTCGGCCTCGTGGACAACTGGCTGCGCCACGTACAGGACGTGCGCGAGAAGTATCGCCTCGCCCTCGACCGGCTGCCGTCGGACGGCGAGCGCCATCGCCGCCTGTGCGAGCTGAACGTCATCGAGCAGGTGATCAACGTCAGTCGGACGACCGTGGTCCGGGATGCGTGGACGAACGGCCGCGCGCTGACGGTGCACGGGTGGATCTATGACGTGAGCGACGGCCTGCTCCGCGATCTCGGGCTGACGATCGCAAGCGAGCTGGCGTCACTTCAGGCCAACGCCGGTTAACCCGGCGCGAGGGGCCGCCCCGCGCTATCATTCGAAGGATGCGCGTACTGCTGAAACTGCTGTTGGGGGTGCTGGTTCTCGGGATCATCGGGCTCGGGGGCGCCTGGATTTGGGCGGGCCGGATGGAAGGGCCGCGGATCGACGTGCGACAGCCGCAGAAATTCGTCGGCCAGGCCGGCACGCTCGACATGATGGTCGAAGCGCCGCGCGGGGAGCTGTCGCACCTCGACGCCACACTCGAACAAGGCGGAAAGAGCTATCCGGTTTACGCGCGCGAGACGGGTGAGCGCACGCGAACGAGCCAGCAGAACGCCGACCAGCTCTGGATCAGCGTGCCGATCGGCAAGAAAGATGTCCCGGCGCTCAAGTCCGGGCCTGCCCGCATCGTCATTCATGCCGCGCGGCCGGTCGTCTACGGGTTGCGCCAGGCGGAAACCACGGTCACCCGCGACGTCCAGGTCCGGCTCGAACCGCCGATGGTCGCGGTGCTCTCGACGTTCCACTACATCAACTCGGGCGGCAGCGAATTCGTCGTGTATCGCGCCACTCCGGGCGATGTCGTCTCCGGCGTGCGCGTCGGCGACAAGGAGTACCTCGGGTACCCGGCGAAGGGCGCCGGTATCACCAGCGATCCGACGCTTCGTGTCGCGTTCTTCGCGCTGCTCTTCGATCAGCCGCTCAACGCACCGATGCAGGTCTTTGCACGGGACGAGGCCGGGAATCAGGCGGTCGCGGATCTCGATCACATGGTGTTCGCGAAGCAGTACCAGCAGAGCCGGATCGAGATCGACGACAAGTTCCTCCAGCGCGTCGTCCCGGCGATTGCCAGCAACTCTCCAGACGCCGGCATCCGGACGGACGATCCGCTGGCTGGATTCCTGACTATCAATGGCGACCTGAGACGCAAGAACAACCAGTACCTGACCGAGCTCGCCCGCAAGAGCTCACCGGAGCTGATGTTCACCGACGCGTTCCAGCAACTGGGCAACTCGCAGGTCGAGGCGAAGTTCGCCGATACGCGCACCTACATCTACAAAGGCAAGCCGGTCGACAAGCAGGTCCACCTCGGCTTCGATCTCGCCGTCACCGCAAACGTGCCGATCGTCGCCGCACAGCGCGGCGTCGTGGTGCATGCCGCCGATCTCGGGATTTACGGAAACTGCGTCATCATCGATCACGGCATGGGCGTGCAGTCGCTCTACGGTCACCTCTCCTCCATCGGCGTCCACGTCGGCGACAAGGTCGAGAAGGGACAGCAGATCGGCCGCAGCGGCATGACCGGCCTCGCCGGCGGCGATCACCTGCACTTCACGATGCTCGTGGGCGGACAGCAGGTCACACCGGTGGACTGGTGGAGCACCCAGTGGATGATGGACCGCGTCCGGCGCAAGATCGCAGCTGCCGGCGGCGTGGGATAATTGACTGTTGCCAAGATGCTGAGATTCACGACACGCACCGGTCCCGCGCGCAATCGCGCCACCTTCCTCGTCGCCGTCGGGATGCTATCGGCCCTCGCCGGCGCCTGCGGCGGAGCTTCGACGAGCGAGGGGCCGCCGGTCGCAACGGCGGTGACCAACCCCGTCGATCCGGCGACCGCCGGACGAGTGACCGGAACGATCACGCTGCAGGGCACGCCGCCGCGGCGAGAGACCGTAAAAACGGTCTCCGACCCGTACTGCACCGCACCGGTCCTGACCGAGGATGTCCTCGTGGGCGACGGCGGCAAGCTGGAGAACGTCTTCGTCTACGTCAGGGATGGCCTGGGCAACCTGAAGTTCCCGGTGCCCGCGAAGGCCGTTGCGCTCGAGCAGGAGGGGTGCCGCTACAAACCGCATGTGCTCGGCATCCAGGTGGGCCAGACGCTCGACATCATCAACGACGACGACACGCTGCACAACATCCACGCCGTGCCGATGAGCAACGGCGAGTTCAACAAGCCGCAGCAGTTCAAGGGATTCCGCACCACGCACGTGTTCAACACCAAAGAAGTGATGGTGCCGTTCAAGTGTGACGTGCACAAGTGGATGAGCGCGTACGTCGGCGTGCTCGATCACCCGTTCTTCGCCGTCAGCGGCAAGGATGGCTCCTTCTCACTCGAAGGGCTGCCACCAGGCACCTACACCATCGAAGCCGTACACGAGAAGCTCGGACGACAGACGCAACAGGTGACGATCGCCGCCAAGGGATCGCAGGACATCTCGTTCACGTTCAAGACGTAATACCGCAGTGATCGATTCCCGTACGAAGCTGCCGCTGCACCTGTTCGCGATGCTCGTCGCCGCATCGACGGCCGTCCTGATCTTCGCGGGCGGCATGGTCACCAGCACCGGCTCCGGTCTGGCCGTCCCGGATTGGCCGAACACCTACGGCTGGTTCATGTGGACGTTCCCGATCCAGCACTGGGTGGGCGGAATCTTCTACGAGCACACGCATCGCCTCATTGCGAGCACCGTCGGCCTGCTGATTGTGATCCTGGCCGCGTGGCTGTGGCGCGCGGAGCCGCGCCGCTGGGTGCGTCGACTCGGGTACCTCGCACTCGCCGCGGTGATTACGCAGGGAGTGCTCGGCGGCCTCACCGTCCTCTACTACCTCCCCGATCCGATCTCGATCGCGCACGCGAGCCTGGCCCAGATCGTCTTCTGCCTGACCATCACTATCGCCGTCGCCACGTCTCCGGGCTGGAACCGCGGCTATGCCGCGTCGGGCGCGATTCCCGACGATGCGCTTCTGCGCCGGATGGCGATCGTGACGACAGCCGCGGTCTACCTTCAGATCCTGATCGGCGCGACGATGCGGCACACGGATGCGGGGCTGGCAATTCCGGACTTCCCGCTCGCCTTCGGGCATCTGATTCCGCCGCACTGGGACCCGAAGATCGCCATCCACTTCGCACATCGGACCGGTGCGCTCATCGTGACGGGACTGGCGATCGCCACGAGCGGCCACGTCTTCTATCATCACCGCCGCCATCGCACGCTCGTCCGCGGCGCCGCGCTGCTGCTGACACTGATCGCGGTGCAGATTACGCTCGGCGCGCTGACCGTCCTGTCGCAGAAGCAGCCGTTCATCAATTCGTTCCACGTCGTCACCGGCGCCAGCGTGCTGGCGACGTCGCTCGTGCTGACGCTCCGGGCGCATCGTGTGCGGTTCGGACAGACGGCATCGGCCGAGCGGACCCCGCGTGTCGCATCGAACCTGATTGCCGCTGCGCCGCTCACTCACGACAAGAACCGGGCACGCGCATGAAGTCCGGCGCGCAGGCGGCACCGCTCGATCAGCTCACCTCCGGACCCGACGCCACCAGAGGTCACCGGCTCCTCGACTTCCTCTCGCTCACCAAGCCGCGACTGAATCTGCTCGTGTTGCTGACCACGCTTGGCGGTGTCTACATCGCCGCGCCGGATGGCGTACGGGCAACGCTCGTGCTCCACACCATGCTGGGGACCGCCCTGGTCGCCGGCGGCGCCGCAGCGTTGAATCAGGTATGGGAACGTGAGACCGACCGGCTCATGCGACGGACCAGCCGCCGACCGATCGCGAGCCGCCGGCTGCAGGCGACCGAGGGGGCATGGTTCGGCATCCTGATTGGGGCGGCCGGCATCGCGGAGCTGATTGTTGCCGTCAACATCACCGCCGCCTGGGTAGCCGCCGTCACGCTAATCAGTTACGTGCTGTTCTACACGCCGCTGAAGACGCGCTCATCGCTGTCCACGCTGGTCGGCGCGGTGCCCGGCGCGCTGCCGCCCGTGATCGGCTGGGCCGCGGCCACCGGCAACATCGGACTGCCGGCGGCCGTCCTGTTCGGAATCGTGTTCTTCTGGCAGATGCCTCACTTCCTCGCCATTGCCTGGATGTACCGCGAGGACTATGCCCGCGCCGGCATTCCGATGCTGCCCGTGCTCGATCCTGACGGGCGCCGAACCGGGCGCCAGGCGCTGCAGTACACGCTCGCCCTCGGCCCGGTCAGCCTCATGCCCGTCCTGGTCGGCATCGCCGGGGCAGCGTATGCGGCCATTGCCGTGTTGCTCTGGGCGGCCATGCTCTGGGGCTCGGCACGCTTTGCACGCCACCGCTCGAACGAGCACGCCCGGGGACTCTTCGTCCTGTCGCTCGCCTACCTGTCGCTGCTCTGGGGCGCCCTGATCATTGACCGTCTCTGGCTCTGAAACCGGCCGAGTCGGAAGCACGTTGTTCCTGCGATAAAATCACGCGTTCATGTCTGACGCTTCCGAGCCTCGCGTGGCGCTACAGCGGCAGGTCAGAGCCCGCAGCTGGCAAGTCAGGGTGATCCTGACGCTGTTTTTCATCGCGGTCGCCGGAGCGGCCGGGATCGGCTGGTGGTACGCCCGCGAGTCGCCGCCACACAAGGGCCCGATCATCCTGATCACCGTCGACGGCCTCGGCGCCGCGGGAGTCGGCACGAAGCCCGCGACGGCTGTCACGTGGCCCGAGGCCGCGGTGCCCGCTGAACCGTCCGCGCTCAGTGCGCTTGCCGAGGACGCGGTCATCTTCGATCGCGCCTACACCCACAGCCCCCAGCTCCTTCCGGCGCAGGCATCGCTCCTGTCGGGACGACTTCCATTCGAGCACGGCGTCAGAGACGACGCCGGCTTCGTCCTGCGGCCCGACACGCTGACGCTGCCGGAACTGCTGCACAACCGCGGGTTCAGCACGGGCGCCGCCGTCTCCACGTTCCTGCTGCGAGAATCGACTGGCGTCGCACATGGCTTCTCGACGTACACGACGTCCGATGCAGACGACACGGACGTCGGACCCGCGACGCCAGTGCCGGTGGCGCCGCATGCGGCCGGCAGCCTGCCCACCGATGACGTCCGCGTGGCTCGTTCCATTGGCCAGGACTCTCCGGACTCGAGCCGGACCGCTGAATCCGCGGCCACCGTCGGCGACCGCTCGATCGAGGCGGCCGCAGCGTGGGCGACCCGGCAGAATGGCCAGCGCTACTTCCTGATGCTGGAGGTGGATGCCGACCATGCGGAGTCCGCCGTGGCGAAGGTCGTCTCGCTCCTCCGCGAGCACCACCTCTACGACAACGCGACGATCGTCCTGGTCGGAGAGCGGGGCCGCGTCGATGGCAGCATCGACGAGGAGACGCTGCACGTACCGCTGCTGGTCAAGCAGCCGCAGCGCGAGGGTGCTGGACGACACATCCCGGTGGCCGTGCAGCACATCGATCTGCTCCCCACGATTCTCGATCTCGTTCGCGCGCCGATTCCTGCCGGTCTGCGCGGACGCTCGCTGAAGCCGCTGCTGACCGAGACCTCCGGCCAGATCTCGCCGCAGCCGATCTACTCGGAGTCGCTCGCCGCCGCGTATCGCTTCGGCGGCCAACCGACGTTCGCGCTGACGCTCAACGACCTCCGTTACGTACGGAGCGGAGCGGAGACGCTGGTCCGCGTCGGTGCCGATACCGCCGTGTCCACCGTGTCAGACGGCGAGCGCACGGCGACGGCGTCGGGCGAGATGCCGCCGTTGCGAGCCACTCTGGACCGGATGCTCGCCA
>Ga0207701_10003079_pt1 | contig 17212 bp, 20 predicted proteins | sample KBSSwiSSwithPhiX_FD_184294 | JGI IMG/M metagenome (GOLD analysis project Ga0207701, IMG submission 184294) | Switchgrass rhizosphere bulk soil microbial communities from Kellogg Biological Station, Michigan, USA, with PhiX - S5 (SPAdes) (version 2) | ecosystem: Environmental > Terrestrial >... | reverse complement strand
TGGATTCAAAAAAGCCTTTGACCGATGTGGTGTGGAACAGCCGGTTGTCCCAGTAGGATTCAAGGCAAACGAGCTTCGTCGGAACCCGCCGGCCGCGATTGATGCTGGGCCAGGTCGGATGGCCGGCACGTGCGCAGGCGGCGAACCATTGCGGCGTTTCCTTGCCGCAGACTTCGACGCAGCAGCGGCTGCACACAATACTTTTCCCGTCATAGCAAAGGAAAGCCGCGTCCTTATCGATGTCATGCTTCCAATAGCAAATCTCGGTCGACATGGAATGTCAGCGCTGAGGTTTCGCTGCTTCGATCGCGGCAAAGAGTTTTTCCGGCTTCATCGGTAGTTCGTGCACGCGCACGCCGTTCAGGGCGTTGGCGACGGCATTACCGATGGCCGGCGCCACCGGCGGAAGCCCGGCTTCACCCATGCCTTTGGCGCCGAACGGGCCATCCGGATGAGGCGTTTCGACCAGCACCGATTTAAATTCGCCGGGATGATCGTGCATGGAGGGCAGCAGGTAATCGAGAAACGTGGCGTTGATCGGCTGGCCGTTATCGAAAAGCATTTCTTCGAATAATGCAGAGCCCAGGCCGGCGAGAGCGGATCCTTCGTTTTGCAGCTCGCACTGTTTTGGGTGGATCGCTTTTCCGACGTCGACAGCGGCGGTAATTTTGAGCAAACGCACTTTGCCGGTCTCGGTATCGACTTCGACTTCAGCGCCGGCGGCGGAGTAAAACCAAAATGACGAACCTTTGCCCTGGCCGGTCTTCGAATCGACGCCGCCTTCGGTATGAAGCGTGTGATGGCCAAACAAGCTGCCGCTGATGTCGCCGATAATCGCCCGAAAAATTTGCGGGAACGTAAGGCGTTTCTCCGGCACGCCTTTGACTTGCAGGCGAAGATCCTTGAGATCGAGATCTTCTACACGCGCTTCGAGCAGCCTTGCGCCGGCTTCCAGCAGTTGATCGCGAATCTGTCCGGCGGCGATCTGTGCGGCGCGCCCCATGTGAAAAGTCGTGGGGCTCGAACTCGTCGATTTATCGTACGGCGTCACATCGGTATCGGGAAAAGTCACGGTGACGCGCTCCGCGAAGAAGTTTTTCTCACCGGCCGCCGCTTTGGCGCCGCGAAACGGACCGGCGGGAGGCAGGTTGGTGTAAACAGCATAGGTCGTGTAGTCGCGATGCGGAATGTTATAAGGCCCGCCGGCAATGATACTGGCATTTTTTGTATTTGCAGGTCCCGACAGTGCATAGGCGCCCATATCGTAATAGACATTAACTTTACGCGCCCGCAAGCGGCCGTCGCGCTTAAAGCCGGTTTTGATTTTTACCACAGCGCCAAAGCGGCGGCCGGTGAGAAAAACTTCTTCGCGGGTGAGCACCCAGGTGACGGGCCGGTGCGCCTTGCACGCAAGCAACGCCACTACGGGTTCGATGCGCGCGTGGTTTTTGCCGCCATATCCGCCGCCAACGGGCGGGACAATGACGCGCACGCGATTGAGCGACAGTTTGAAAATCTTCGCCAACTGTTCCTGGAGCGGCGAGGGAGTTTGACAGGGCGTATACACGACGAGCTTCCCACTTGGCTCCCAGTAAGCTGTCACCGCGTGGGGTTCGATATGACCGTGTTGAATCGACGGCAGCCTATAAACATTTTCAATGACTTCGTCGGACTCGGCGAAGCCTAGCCCAATATCGCCGCTCGATGCGTGGTACACGCCGTGAATGTTCCCGCCAGCCGCCTTGTCAATATGCTGCTCGTGAATAATCGGAGCGCCTTGGTTTGCAGCTTCAATCAAATCCGTAGCTGCCGCGAGTGGCTCATATTGAACTTCGATTACGGCCGCGGCTTCTTCCGCGATTTCCCGAGTTTCCGCAGCCACAGCGGCGATAATGTCGCCTGCGTAGCGGCTTTTATCGATCACGACGACAGGTTGATCTTCAACGCCGGTGCCGAAGCAGGGATTTAAATCTGCCAAGTCTTCGCGGGTCACGACCGCGTGAACGCCGGCACACGCGGCGGCTTTGGTGGCATCGATGCGAAGTAGTTTGGCGTGAGCGTAGGGGCTGCGAAGTGCTTTCGCGTAAATCTGTCCAATAAACTGCAGATCGGCGATGTAATTTATCGCGCCGCTGACTTTGGCACGGATGCCCACTCGTTCAATGCTAGTTCCGACCAGGCTCATGGGATCGATTCGACTACGCGATGAGAGGCCCTTCGATGCGAGTCGATGCGTGAAAGTTGGGATTCCAGCGGTCAGAATGCCGGAGCGTTAACGGAAACTGTTCGGCCATGTCTCTTCGGTTTCAGCCAGCGGGCCTTTAATTCGCAGGCGGACGCGGGTAGGTTCTAACGCTGTGGGTTAAACCCATCCGCCCGAGCATTTCGGCAGTCTGAATGCTGGTCTTGAGCGCATCCATAACCGGGACCCCAAGTTCGCTTTCGAATTCCTGAGGCGAGTATTGTACGGGGACCATGGTTACTCCCATGGGCACGATGATCTCGGCATCGAAATTGTCGATCAGCTCGCGCGCGACTTGAATGAAGCGCGCGCGCATGGCGCTACGGTTTTTGGTGCTTTCCGGAAGGGGAATTTCGACACTCCGGATTCCTACAATAGAATCGGCGACACGCCAGGCGTGCATCTGCTTGCGCATGAACGGGATGCTTTTTTCTTCGTAGGCAATCACGCCCAAACGATTGCTCAACTGCGCGCCGAGGTGCAAAACCGATTGCCCGGCGCCGACGATCGGAATGCGGACAAGATTTCTCGCCAGCTCTACGCCGGCATCCAGTGTGCCGAACGGGACAACGGCATCATAACCATCCGCTTCAGCTCGCTGCGCCACTTCGGCGACAAGCGGCCCGGCAGAAAGGGAATTGACCTGAGAATTGGAGCGGCGGAAAAAAGTCGCCTTGATCACAGCAAAGCCAATCTCGGTGCCCGCCGACGCGCATTTCAAGACAGCTTGTCGACGGCGCTCTGCCTCTTCTGCGGGATATTCACCCATGACCATCATGATTTTCATAAATTCACCTTGGATTCACGCTCATGCATAACTAAAAACCTCGCGCTTTCGCCAGACTGTGTGAAAACTCCGCCGCTACGGCGTAGCCCTCGGCACCCACTTCGCGCCACTCGGGAAGTCGGTTCCGTCCGACTGTCCTGAGCAGGCAGCGAGAGCGCTGCCGTATCGAAGGGTCGACGGCGAGTTTTCACAGGGTCTGCCGCTTGGAATGACAATAGAGCAGTCGGTCATCTGCAATCATTTAAACAGCGTTAGGACGCGGTTCGTGCGACAGATTCTCTCAAGCCAGCCGCATTCAGTTCGCCTTGACACCAAGTCAGTACCGTTATTTATTATGACCTCCTATGAAAATTCGCAACGGCGTGCTTGGACACATCGTGCTCAATGTCGCGGATCTCAAAAAGTCGGAAGAATTCTATCGCTCGATTCTCGGCTTGAAAATCTCGGCGCGAAATCTCGATACGCGGATGACCTTCATGAGCTACGGCAAAGAGCATCACGATATCGCGCTGCAGGCGCTGCCGAAAGGAGTGAAGCACGTCAACGGCAACGGCGCGCCTAAATTGCATCATTTCTGCGTTTATGTGGATTCGAATGATATCATCGAAAAGATCTATCCGGTCCTGAAGCGCAGAAACATTCCGATTGTCAGCGGTCCGGAGACGCTGGTGGTCGCGGGCAATCGATCGATCAGCTTTCTCGATCCGGACGGCAATCGTGTGGAGATCGCCTACAACGCCAACAAATTCAAACACGATAATCGCAAGCGGCGAAAACAGGATCCGTGACGACGAGTATCTCGGTAACCCGCATTAAATCAGGACGCCGCCCCCGGCTCATGCTGAGGCCTACAATAAAAAATTCGAGGTGAATGATGTCAGCTGAAGCAGTGTTAAAAGGTGAAACCCTGTCGACGAAACGGTTTTGCGATGTGTTGATCAACGAAGTCAAAGCGGGCCATGCGCGTTTGCACCACCCTTTTTATTTGGATCTCTATGAAGGCAAGCTCCCGCTGGAGGCCGTGAAGATTTGGGCCAAAGAAGCCTGGGGTATCTTCGCTTACAATGTCGCCATCAATACCGCGAAGTTGGTGCGCTGCCAGCTCTCCGGCATTCACGATCCCGAGATTCACAAGAAATTCGTCGATATTATCCACTCTGAAGTGGGATACACTTATTTCGAAGGCTCGCCACGTCCGGTTCTCGGCCATCGCGCCTTGTTCCTGCGCTTCGGCGAGAGCATCGGTATTCCGGCGAAGGAGCTCGAGCGCCGCGAAGCCGAGGAGGATTTTCTCCCGACCACCGTCCTGGCGAGAGTGGGTTGGCTCGATATTGCGTTGAGAAGCAACCATATTCTCGAACAGGTGGCGGCAACCAATTGCTGTAACGAATTCTCCAATCAGTTGACCGGCGGAAAATTCTTCCGTAGCTTCCGTGACCACTACGGTTTGCAGCCGCACGATATCGAATTCTTTGCCGAGCACGGCGAGGCCGATACGGAACACAGCAATATCGGTTACGAGCTGGTCGAGCAATTTGCCACTACAAACGACTTGCAAGTGCGGGTTTTGAAGGCTTTGCGCAAAGGTTTATCGATCTGGTGGGCGTTGACCGATGGCGTAGCGCGGGAAGTTGCGAAAAGGAGAGAAATGGAATGATGGAGCGTTGGAGTAATCGCATCCTGTAGCAAAAGTACGTTCAACAACTTATTCGATGTGTTCTCGTCAAGCCAGTGCAAAGCGGCCCACAGAAGGGTTCGAAAATCCTGGATTCCGGGTCCCCCTAGCTATCGCCAGCACGCCCGGAATGACGGGCTTTATTGTGAAAGTTCGGTTCCAGAATGATTCCTCGAACCCATTACTCCATCACTCCAGTACTCCAACACAGCAGAGGTAATTTGGATGAATATTCTTTCCACGTTTCATTTAAAGCAGTGGGTCAACGAAAACCAGCATCTGTTCAACCCGCCGTTTCGCACCAACAAGCTGCTCGTCAGCCACAAGGATTTTATCGTTATGATGCTGCGGGGGCCCAATACGCGCCTCGATTTCCATATCGATCCGGGAGACGAGTTTTTTTACCAGGTCGAGGGTGAGATGGAGCTTGTTGTCAAACCCGAGGGAGAGCGCCGCCAGACGGTCCAGATCAAAGAAGGCGAAATTTTTCTCTGTCCGGGCGGCGTGCCGCACTCACCACGGCGATTTGAAAACACGTGGGGACTGGTGATCGAGCGCAAGCGTCGATCGGAAGAACAGGAAGCGTTTGTTTGGTTTTGCGAACAGTGCGACGCCCTGGTTCTTTCTCGCGTCGTCCATCAGGGCAATATCCCGGCACAAGTGACTGCCGTCTACACGGAATTCAACAATGATCCACGGCTTCGTACCTGCAAGTCCTGCGGTTATGTCTTTCCTGAAACCCCCATGGCCGAGCGGCTGAGCTTTCTGGAGAAGAGTTAGTCGTCGTATACCGGAGATCCGAAAGCACATGGCAGATCACAGAGAGGGCAAAGTCTGTGGGATTTGCGGTAAGACGTTCTCACTCCGCGATTTGGTCCCGGGAACAGCGCTGCGGGATGTTGTCGCTCAACAAATTTTGCACGACTATCCGGACTGGTCACAGGAAAAATTCATTTGCCGGCCGGATTTGAATCGTTACCGCGGCGAATACGTTCATTCTTTGTTGGAATCGGAAAAGGGTGAATTGACGTCTCTCGAAAACGAAGTTCTCACCAGTTTGCGCAATCACGAGACGCTTTCAAAAAATGTCGACAGTGAATTCGAGGGAGAATGGACCCTTGGTGAACGATTGGCTGACCGTATCGCGACATTCGGCGGCAGTTGGATATTTCTCATTTTGTTCGGCTTGTTTCTCTTGGTTTGGATCAGCATCAACTCCTTCATCTTGTACGCGCATCCGCCGGATCCTTATCCTTACATATTGTTGAACCTGATCCTTTCCTGCCTCGCGGCGATTCAAGCGCCGATCATCATGATGAGCCAAAACCGGCAGGAAGCGAAAGATCGTCTACGTTCGGAACACGATTATCAGGTTAATCTCAAAGCCGAATTGGAAATTCGCCACTTACACGAGAAGCTCGATCATTTGCTGTCGCACCAATGGGAACGTCTGGCGCAGATTCAGGAAATACAGCTCGAGTTGCTGGCGGAGATTAGCCGGAGACGTTGAACCGTAGGGAGATGCTATGAGCACCAAATATCAGGACAAATTCGGACATCCAATAGAGCGAACCAAAGGAAAAGTTCGACCGTTCATGGCCGTCTGGATTCAGGATTTCATCCGGCATTCACCATTTTGCGTAATGGCGACGAGCAACGAGAACGGCGACTGCGACGCTTCGCCGAAAGGTGGCACGCCTGGTTTCGTGAAGGTTCTGAACGAGCGGCAGTTGTATATTCCCGATGTCGCAGGCAACAAGCTTTTTCATGGGTATGGCAATATAGAAAGCAATCCAAAAGTCGGTTTGATTTTCTTCATTCCCGGGCACAATTCGACGGTGCGGATCAATGGCAGGGTGAAAGTCGTCGATCGAAACGATTTAACCGACCGCACGCTCGAGGTCTTCAATCCAGACGAAAAAGCCGAAGTGCTTCAGGGTTTGCTCGTTGAAGTCGACGAATCCTATAGCCATTGCCCGAGAGCATTGACATTTTCACGGCTATGGAACATCGACGAGATTTCGAAGAACATCGCCGAACCGCCCGTCGGTGTGAAAGAATCGGGGATTTAATCCACAGATTTGCCATATCTCGGTCGCAGTACGGTTGCAGCATGATTGCAGCATAGTTTGGGGAAAGATTTCTCCCTTCAGTCGAAATGACAATTTTCATCAGTTGTATTCTATAAAATAGCGGCGAAATCTTTGTCGAAAGCCGCTAAATCTTTGCTCACCTCGAATGAATTCCGGCTCCGACAAAGAAATTTGCTTCATGAGTGGACGCGAGCTGGCGGCTCTCATTCGAGAGCGAAAGCTTTCCTCGCGCGAGGTGATGAGCGCATTTCTACGCCAGATCGCCCGGGTCAATCCGAAAATCAATGCGATTGTCGCCAAACTCGATGACGAGGAGTGTCTGAGGCTTGCCGGCGACGCCGATGCGCGATTGGCGCGTGGTGAGGAAGTCGGTCCGCTGCACGGATTGCCGTTCGCGTTTAAAGATCTGGATCCCGCGATCGGTTTTCCGCTCACCCGGGGATCGACCATTTTTCGCGACTTTATGCCGACGGAAGATTCCGTTTTGGTGGAGCGGTTGCGGCGCGGCGGGGTAATCGTGATCGGCAAGACCAATGTCTCTGAGTTCGGCATGGGATCGCACACCTACAACGAAGTCTACGGCACGACCCTTAATCCTTATGACTTGACGAAGACCGCGGGCGGTTCGAGCGGCGGCGCAGGCGCCGCACTCGCTGCCGGGCTGCTACCCTTGGCAAGCGGCAGCGATCTCGGGGGTTCGCTCAGAAACCCGGCGAACTTCAACAATATCGTCGCCCTCAGGCCAACCGTCGGGCTGGTTCCGTCCGCGCCGACTGCGTTGCCGTTTTTGGGCTTCAGCGTCAAAGGCCCGATGGCGCGGTCGGTCGGAGACGTCAGTTTTCTGCTGAGCGCGATGGCAGGGGCCGATCCGCGCGATCCTGCTGTTTACCCTTCCGATCCCCGTCTGTTTGCAGAACCGTTGGCGCGTGACTTTAAAAACGTTCGAGTGGCCTGGTCGGTCGATCTCGGCGGTTTGCCGGTCGACCGCAGAGTACGGTCGGTACTCGAAGCGCAGCGAAAAACATTCAGTGATCTCGGCTGCATCGTCGACGATACTTGTCCCGATCTAGCCGGTGCCGATGAAATATTTCTCACCCTTCGGGCATGGAGTTATTGGCACACGCTCGGTCCGCTTCTCAAAGAGCACCGGCAGCAGATGAAACAGGAGGCTATCTGGCAAATCCAATCGGGTAGCAAGCTCACTGGAAGCGACGTTGCCAATGCGATGGCCCGTCACGGTGAATTGATGCAGCGCATGAGGTTATTTCAAGAAAAACATGAGTTTCTCGTCTGCGCTGTGAACCAAGTGCCGCCCTTCGATGCGACGATTCACTGGCCGCGGGAAATTGAGGGTGTGCAGATGGAGCACTACATCGCCTGGATGAAGAGCGCCTACTGGATTACGCCGACATTTTGTCCCGCGATCTCGGTCCCGGCGGGATTCACTGCGGAGGGCCTGCCAGTTGGCATTCAGATCGTTGGCAGATATCGTGCTGATTTTGGTTTGCTGCAAATTGCTCACGCATTGGAGCAGGCAACGGGGTTCGGAAAAAAACCGCCGCAGGTTGCGCTCGCATAGTCGTCATGCGCGCCCTTCGATTCCGCTCCAGGATAACTTCGGCCGAAATGCCGATCCGCCTGCCGCTTTGGCATCCGGCTTCACTATGTTTTGAAAGGGAAATCCGTAAACAGTTGGGTACGCTACGCTAACCCAGCCTGCGAAACTGCAAATATTGCCGGGCGGATCATTTTTGATAAAGCTTCGCTACAAAGCCGCTCTTCTCGATCTCACGTAAAATGGTTCCGTCGATGAACTGCTCGGGTTTGGCCGCCCGGGCGCGCGGGTCGCGCTCGGCCATCCAGGTGAGCTGGGTTTGAATGGCCGCAGGCGAGACGTGCGGTACCTGTGGATAGATCTCTTTGTAGAGCCGGTAAACATCTTCCAACGCTTCGCGATCATCGATGCGAAGATATTTGCTCATAGCACGGATGCTCGGCTCCGGATTGTTTTTAACCATATGTATGCCTTCGATGATCGCGCGCAAGTACCTGGTTGCGAGGTCCGGCTGCGCTTTGAGAAAAGCGCGCGTGGTGATCACTTCCAGCTGCGGAAACGGAATGTCGTATTGCGTCGGATCGACCAGAATCGTGAAGCCGGCTTTTTTTCCGACATTAAAAAACTCCGGCGTGAGGACGGTCGTGTCGATGCTGCGCTTGCTCAAAGCTGAAAGCCGCGTGCTGGTGCCGCCGGTCTGGAGAATTGTGACATCCTTATCGGGGACCAAACCGTAACGTTGCAGGATCAAGCGCGCGGCAAGATCAGAAGCGCTGCCGAAACGAGAAACCGCCAGGCGTTTACCTTTGAGCTGATCGATATTTTTGATTTCTTTTTGCGCGAGCAGGGCATAGGGCAGTCGGCTTTCAATGCTCGCGATCGAGACGATATCGCTGCCGGCCAGATTGCTGCTGACAGCCACGGTGCCCCCGCCCATCGCGATTTGAGTTTCGCCGGCGGTGAGCGCCTGCACGGTGGTGACGCCGCTTTCAATCAGCACGACGTCTACGTTCAGTCCATGCTTTTCAAAAATCTTTGCGTCCTTGGCTAACCAATACGCCGCCATGTTGGCGGTAAGAGCGCTATAAGAAGTTTTGAGGCGGGTGAGTTGGGCGCAGGCAGTTGAAATATCGGCGTAGACTGCGCAGCACGTTGCCAGGAGAGCCAGCCTCACTCCAGGTTTCATATAATTCTCCTGTTTGCCATTCCGGCGAAAGCCGAATCTAGCGTTTATGCGTCGAAGCTGTGGTATCGCCTGCGCGTACGACGGCTTGTGTCGGCGTGCGATCGAGTTATTCCACCTTCAGATCATTGCGTCTAGCCGATGAGAAATTCCGTCAACACTCGGTTGAATTCGTCGGCCTCTTCGATTTGTGGCTCATGGGCGGAGTGCATGAAACGATGGACCTTCGAACCGGGCACGATTTTCTGGAAGTTGACGTCCCAGTCGCTCTGATTGAGGGGATCATGCTCGCACGACATGATCAAGAGCGGGGTTTTCAGTTGAGATAGCTGGGAAACGAACTCAGCGGATGTTGAACGCGGCTGATGCACCGGACTTCGCAAGCGCGCGGCCGACAAGGTCTCCCAGGCGCCGGGTATGATCGAGCTTTCATACCTTTCGCGAATGTTTTCATCGGTCTGCCATTTAGGATCGTGATAAAGAAGAGCGATAATTTTGCGCATATTTTCCAGCGACGGCGTGTAGTTTTCCAAGTCGGCCTGTGAATTGGTCTTGAATACACTCGCGTTGCCGCAGATCGTGACCATTTTTTCGATCTGCAGGGAAGCAGGGCGACGAACGGAAGCTCGGAGGATGAGCCCGCCGCCAGCCGAATTGCCAACGAAGAGCGCTCTGCCGATGCCCAGTGCTTCGAGAAATCTCTGCAGGTGTTTAATTCGCAATCCAGCGGGGTCGGAAAAGCTATAAAGCTTGTCCGTGAGTCCCCAGCCGAGCAGGTCGGGAGCGATGACGTGAAAGGTTTTTGAGAGGCTCTCGATATTCGGGCGCCATGTAATCTCTGCCGAGGCGCCATACTCGCCGCCATGGAGCAATACAAGATCGGGTCCGCTACCGGCTTCCAGGAAGTGTGTCTTGATGTCGCCAGCGACGATGGTGCGATGGTGATAGGGAGTCATGTGCAAGGTCTTTAGTGTTAGGGTCGCGATTCGATCATCAAATCTAAATCCCCCTTTGTCAAAGCGGGAGATCTTCGATGCAGCAAACCGCGCTGCTGCAGATCTTTTCCTCTCTTTCTAAAGAGAGGGGTGAGGGGAGATTTTGCATGCAAAGTTCTCTGCAGCTTCGCAGGGAAAACTAGCAGACCCCATAAATCCGCTGAGCCGTTTATAAAAACGCCGTGCCACCGTCCACCGAGACGGTTTGACCTGTCATGAAATCGCTCAGCGGCGATGATAGGAAAAGCACCGTGCCGACCAAATCCTTGGGCAGCTGCACGCGCTTCAGACAGCGATCGCCGACCCGAGCGCCGCGCATCTTAAGGATCTCCTCGGTGGGATTGTCTTCTGACAAAGTCGATCCGGGTGCAATTGCGTTGACGTTGATGTTGTCATCGCCGACTTCGCGAGCGAGCGTTCGGGTAAAGCCGATCACGCCGGCCTTCGACGTCACGTAATGAATCCGACCGGCGCTGCCGTTCAGTGCCGTGCCCGAGGAGATGTTGACGATTTTGCCGGATTTTTGCTGACGCATGGCGGGCAACACGGCGCGGCAGCAAAAAAACAAACCTTTCAAATTCACCGCCATCATGCGATCCCATTCTGCGGGATCGATGCTATCAATGCCGCCGCGGTTCATGGGAATGGTCGCGAAGATCGCTGCGTTATTGATGAGAATATCAATGCGCCCGTACTTATCGAGCGCAATCTTGGCCATGTCTTTGGTCGACATTTCATTGGCGACATCGACCTTCAGCCCCAAGGCTTTTCCATCAAACTGCTGAACCACTTCGGCTGCTACTTTCTCGGCCGCGGGCGCATCGATATCTGCAGCGACCACTTTAGCTCCAGCTTCCGCAAAACCGTGGCAATAGGCGCGGCCGATGCCGTGTCCGCCGCCGGTGACGATCACTACTTTTTCTTTCAATCCATCGATCATTTTAGACTCCTCGTTTGATTTGCCGTTATGCTACTCTCGGATCTCATCCCATACAATCACAGTAATTCCCATAGGTAAGGGCACAGAATCAACCGGCGCTTTTGCGTCAGTCTGCGTTGGTCTGGCGAGAGATCTTCAACATTTCTTCAACAGCAACCCCACAGCTTCGATGCTCGATGGACACTATCGCTACGCTTTCGACTTCTTTTCGCTCCACATCTACTTTTCAATTTCTGATTTTTAGGTCATCCTCTTCGTTCTGTTCCAGATCAAGTTTGCCCCCGATTTCCTGCGAAAGAGAAAATGCAAGTTTCCTGAAACCCCTTGCGAACGCGACGGCTAAATCTATTACCTCTTCAATGTCATTGGGTTCGCGGGCGTCACGTATCCGTATAATCAGTTCAGTGTCAAGCGCGAAAATATCTTCACGTAGTTTAAGTACGGTTTTTCGATCCGCGAATAACACTGATTCTTCTAACGCTCTTTCCAGATCGATTGTACGTTCTTCGTGTATCCGCAAACGCTTCAGTGTCTCATCCAATTCTTTTCTGGACGCCCATTCGTTTGTCAGATTGAAAGCAATATCGGAGAACCGGGTCATGGCCCGGATCGCGTTCTTGTGCCATTCGAGGCTGCGATCAAATGCTCGCTCTCGTTTAGCTTGCTCTAAACCTCGCCGTACGCCGAGTCTAGTAGCTGCCCATGAGACGATTAACGGCACAACCAGAATCTTTACGATCTCGACAATCCAATCAGTGGCCGGCATAGGCACGCCTCCCGACCTGTATAACGATCAATTTTCGGGTGCAGAAACAATCCCACTCTCAAGCTCACCTAGGGCAAGCGCGTTGCGCTGCGGACACAAGTTGATTGTGAATCAAACGCGGCAGGTTAAGTCGCTGCGATAATTGGATTTATTCAGCGCTGTTGATGGTTTGTTGAAGTCCAGAAGCGGCGACAATATGTCTCGAAACTTGAGCTTGGTTGGTGACAACTTGAGGGACCCCGGCATTTAAACATCGGCTTTCCGCGCCCTTTCTACCTGTCTACCTGCCCAGAACCTCGCAAACAAAAATTTTAAATTTCCAAATTTTTTTCAGAATTTTTGGGCTGACTGCTCTTAATGCCTCGGCCATGACCGCCGCACACAATGTTGGACTATCCTGCAAAATGTTCCCGGCGCAGCTTTACCGATCTGCCCAAGATTGCAGGCACCTGCGAATCTGGTCGGCAAACCGAAACCTGAGTGACACGGAACGGCAGAGCTATTTATTGCAAGCAGGAAGGTGTTCAATTTTAAATGCAAGATCAGTTAAAACGGTCTTTATCGCTTTGTGATCCGCCTTTAAGATTTCGTGATCCGAAACAAGGAGCTGATCCTGTGCTGGTGGCGTGAGTAGCTGTATGGCCATCGGTTGAAAAAAGATCGCCAGGGCAATCAACGATAATCCGGTCAGGATCGCTTTCGGGATTCCCTTTTCACCCCTAAGCCCTCAAGATCGCCTTTCTTGACTAGCTGGAAAAGCTTCACTGCGCCGCAATCACAAAACTGAGGCATCTAATCTCCTCGCACGCATACGAGGCAAAGCTGCCTGACAGCTTTTCTCCGCTTAACTCCTTCACGCTGAGTGAACTCCTCTAAAGCTCCCCGGCACGCGGAATGCTCAAAAATTATTCCCCGCTGGGGCAAGGAAAACCCGCACCTTCGATTCCACGACTTTGAAATGCCTTGCTCCCAGCGCCATTTTTCGTCGGCCTGAGACTGGAGGCTCCGATGAGCACGTTGCTGATTTACGCGGGTTCCTTATTCATCGGCCTGCTCATATTTGCGATCGTCGCGCTTGCAGCTTTCATTGTCAGCGATGGCGATGACAAGCCCGGGAAATTACGACCGAAACGAGCCTCAGCGCAATGATTCTCAAGATTTTTCTTGATGATAAGAGCTTTCACTGCCTTAAACAGTGCATTCCGCCAGGGTCTAGGTCTAAGTTCCTCTTGGAGAAAGCCGTTCCGTTAAACTTTTTCGGCAGCAATACCGTTATTAGCTGTGACGAGCTCGAAGCTCGGAATCTATTACTATATGCCAGCCACTGTCCTGGTGTCATTGCTTCGATCCACAAAGCACTGCGTTCTGCCGGCTTACCCGTAGAATACCCGCCAGAAAGCACCCGTCAAAAGGTTGACCGCCGATTTCGGCCGAACGACTGACGTACAACATATGGCCGAGAGCAAATCTGCACCCGACGCACTTGAGGTGCTGAGAAAAACGATGGATGAGATAGCTCGGCAGATTGGAGCCATGGACGCATGCTTTCGCGGCTGCTGCTATGGCATCCAAACGGCGACAAGTACCATTGCTTCAACGGCGAGGCACACACCTAGTAAGAAGAGCTTGACAATTAACTCCGGCAACTTGACCTAGCATTTCTGAGCTTTTGCCATCGCTCCAAAGTCTAACAACCGCATATGTCTGCTATAGGGCTAAATTTTTTCTATGGCTGGCTCAGGTGACATGGGACGCGCGTGGCCACGTGTTCCATGTTTGGGGCGTCGCCCTAGACCAAAATCCCTGCTTTAAGAATTGCTCTTCTCGATCCGTCCTTTTTTGCTAGAGAAAGTCAGTTATTGATGGGCTTTCGCCGTCGAGGGGTGTTGGCACACTCTGAGCAATTGTCGGGCGGGGGGACGGTGCAATGATGCATACAAAGATGCTTCGCCGGATTCTTACCGTTGCGAGCGAAAAATTAACACCCGAGGCGAGGTATGGATTCTTTACGTACTTCGAGCTTTTAAAAAAGCGCAATGACAAAGCGCCCCAGGACAAGAGACGGAGAATTGAAGAAGTACTGCTCCTGGCGCTTTCGACATATCTGCCGCAACGGTGGCGGGATATAAGGCACCAAACTCACGATGCTTGGTAAAAGCGAATCCGACGTGATCGGACGGAATAGCTTTGATTGGTGAACCGATAGACTTTTTCAATCCCTCTTCTTTGGTTCAGAAAAGTGATAACCAAGAAACTAGGTAGCTGCATGGTCCCTGACAGCTACCGTCAGGCGCTCTAGTGCTCAGGGCGCCTTTTTAGTAGCGGCATTGCCAGTGGAAAAATGACTATGACCAAAGCTGAGATCGTTGATCGAGTATGCGATAAGAACAAGCCCTCACGTAGCGACGGCATCAATACCGTGGAGGCCACATTTAAGATTATCAAAGCCTCCTTGGAACGAGGCGAAAATGTAAAAATAAAAAACTTTGGCATTTTTGCCGTCCGTAAGAAGAATTCGCGGAGCGGGCGCAACCCCAGGACTGGTAAAGAAATCGTCATCGTCGCGAGGAAGGTTTTGAGCTTTAAAGCAGCCCCAGCAATGAAAAAAGCCGTCGCAACGACGCAATCGGATTGAACGATGCAGGCCATTGGATTGGACGATATTGGACTAAGGTCCAACATGCGTTAACGGCTTCTGCTCTGCTTCGAGTGTAAGCAGCAGCGTTACAACGATGCCAATCGTTTTCATTCCGTCACGATGAGCGGCGCAGGCGGACCAGGTGCCGTCAACTATCTCCTTGGCAACTTCCAAAATCACACACCGGATAGGCCCGCGCAATCGCCATGATTTCACCTGAGCGTTTCGCAGTAACTATTGCGTCCTTCCTCAAGGCGCGGGACTTTTCTCGCAATCTAACGGCCCGTCTTCCAAAAGTTTCCAGGTAGGTTGTGTCATTGCAGACTTCCTATCCTGTTTTTGGCGCATGGATCTTCTCATCGGAGTTGCCAACGCCTAGCTTGAAATGCTTCGGGCACAGAAAAATCAATTTAAGAAAGGCAAAAATGTGCTTTTTACCTTCCTCGGTGAGCACTGTCTTGTCCAGACTATCGAAGAAACCGATTTCAAAACACCCGATCCAATCGCACTTTTTTTGCGGCATTGCAGGAGAGTTAGACGGTTAAGAACTATCGCGCCGCAACGTATTGAGGTTATGAAACAGGTTTTGTCGGACGCTGGGATCGTGAGACGAAATATGAAGCGATACGACCGTCGATGGAACTTAGGCCTGAGCACTCATCGCACAGCTTGAGCAGTCGTGGCGGCTTGTTCAGCCATAGGAGGCTGACTCGTGGTCCACGCGGCCATTTTGAGCATTCTCGGCAAAAGTGCCAAATGTCTTTGCCTGGATCGGCGCGATATTCCATAGGTGCGCGAGTTTCAAAGGGCGAATAAGTCTACGCCTGAGTGAAAACAGATTACAAGCGGAAGCTTTGTATCGTGAAGCGACTATTATTTGTCGTCGACTTGATTGCTTTTATTTTCATTGGGCAGCTCAGTTTAATGGTGGAATTAGTTTGGTGACTTCGCTTTTAGGAATACGCCAATGGGCGCCCACTTTGAGAGCCGGCAATTCTTTGCGGTGGATCATTTTCAGCACTCTGTGGGTGGGCAGATTCAGCAATTTAGCGGCCTGGCGTGGAGTGAGAAATGGTGTCGGATCGGCTTCCTTCTCCATAGACAGCCTCCATGGCGCGCTGTAAAAATAACTTGTCCACTTATGCGGATAAGTTTCAAGCGCCCACAAAAGGATTGGTACTAACTTGAAGCGCCGGAGCTAGTAGGCGAGGCAGAGGCCGAGGTGGCGGAGTAATCGCTTGACGTTTAGTGACGGGCGCAAAGCTCAGAACATCAGCTTCTCTACGAGAATGGCCGTAACCATAGCTATTATGCCAATGGCGAGCTTCATCGCGCTTAGAGCATAATGGAAAACAAAAGCGACCAAGACAGTGGTCACCGAGACGAGAGGGTGATTGCGGACCATATGCATACTGAAATCAAACCACTGGGTGAGTTCATTTATGAATTGGTTCACATTCATGTCCCACCTCCGAGGTTGGCTCTTACTAGGCTATGTCTCTCCCACTCGGACTTCAACCCTATTTGAAAGGAAAGCATGAAGCGCCAATCTAAGCCGACTATCGGCCTCGTTGAGTTTATCGAACCGCGTTATCTATTTAGACGCGACGGTGCGCCCCTGATGAGTGAGCCGAGCCGGCATTCATGGAGATGAGCGTAGTTGGGCCAACCTCGGCATGGGTGCCTGGTCGATTTCAAATTAAACCCGAACCAAAGAAAACCCAGCACCAGGGATACCAACAAGAGCAACACCAGCGTCCTGATGTCTTTCTTGCTCATCGGTTTAGATGTGTCTTTCATTTATACGTCCCGGGGGCTTAATCGGTATCACCACACACACCGTGACAGAAAAAATGATCAGCATGATTGCCGCTAGAGGTAATACGAGCGGGGTGAGAACAAGTGCAAGAGGCCAAATGGTCTTGATCTTCTGATCCATCGGAAAGGCCTCGTTGTGGATTCAGAGGTGTTTAAATGAAGCGTAACAGGCGCATATCCGCCCTTCTACGGGAGAAAAAGTTTTTTATTAAAAAAATTAGAAAGAAGGGCATGAGCAAGGGGTTAAGCGGCTCTAAAACGCACGCAGAGGCGGAATTCGATGTGCGAAGGCTCGACCCCTACTCTGCCGTTCTGTGACGCTCAGGGCAGCGAGAATCCCGCGCCGCCGTTCATCACCGATGTGAGCTCTTACTAGCCGTGAAGCCGCATCACAAAGTAGTCGGTCAAATTTCCGAGCGGTGACGGAGTCGCTCGCCGTACCGTTTCTTAGCGCGCCGATGAATGCGGTAACTTGCTTGTGCTGATAGAGCACGGCAAGTGGCGCAGGACTCCAAGACGG
>Ga0207701_10003078_pt1 | contig 17213 bp, 13 predicted proteins | sample KBSSwiSSwithPhiX_FD_184294 | JGI IMG/M metagenome (GOLD analysis project Ga0207701, IMG submission 184294) | Switchgrass rhizosphere bulk soil microbial communities from Kellogg Biological Station, Michigan, USA, with PhiX - S5 (SPAdes) (version 2) | ecosystem: Environmental > Terrestrial >... | reverse complement strand
CAAGGACTTTCTCGTGACTCCGTGGGAGGAGCCGAGCGCGTTCTTCGGCGGCCACTACAACATCATGTTCCCGAAGAACGTGTACTGGTCGAAGGTGCGGCAGCCGGGGCAGCCGTTCACCGAAAACGATCCGGTCTACGGCAAGGTCTATCACACCGGCAGCAGCGAGGACGTGCAGCAGATGCTGGACGCCGAGGGCGCGTACTGGTACCACGCCCACCCGCGCACGAAGGGGACGACCGGCTATCCGGATCTGATCTTCGACAAGGCGTGGACCAAGAACGACCGCTATCTCGGCGTGGCGTTCAAGCCCGGCATGGGCATGGACCTGTCGGAGCAGCGCATGTGCGAGTGGCGGTGCTTCGACGTGACCGACACGATGAACAACAAGCTGACCAACTCCGGCCAGCAGCCGAAGTACATCATTGCCGACATCGACACCTATCAGAAGGGACCGGAAGACGATCTCTACCCGAACTTCCCGGTGAACTACCTGAAGCTCGACAAGGTGCCGGCGCCGGACGAAGACTGGAGCCCGGTGCTGAAGGCGCTGCGCAACGGCGAGTACTTCGTCTCCACCGGCGAGATTCTGATCAAGGACTACAAGGTTGACGGCGTGGCCGACCGCCGTACCATCATGGCCGACGTCGAGTGGACCTATCCGCTGTCGTTCGTCGAGGTGGTCTGGGGCGACGGCACGAAGGTCGATCGGCAAATCATCTCGGCGACCGACCTCGGTCCGTTCGGGACCAAGCACTTCGCGATCCCGTTCGACGCCAAGGGCAAGTCCTGGGTCCGCTTCGCGGTGTGGGATTCGGCGGGGAACGGCGCCTTCGTCCAGCCGGTCTGGCTCAAGGCGCCAGCCACCTCGACGGCGGCAGGGCGATAAGATTGGGACCTTCTGCGGTGAATGTCGTGTCCAGCCACGAGAGGTAGCGATGAAGAGAGTTTTCGGTAGCGCGTTGATCGCCGCGTTCATGATTGCCGCCGTGCCACTGGTCGCGCAGGAGGCGGCGCGGCGGCAGCCGGGCGCGCCGGCCGCACCGGGGCATGACCCGTTCTATTTCCTCGGGGTGATGAACAAGGCGTCGGTCGTGATGCTGAACGAGGCCGGGATCGTGCCGCCGGCGCTCGCCTCGCAGATCGCCAAGGGGGTCGTGCAGGTGATCGCGCAGGGCGACAAGCCGGGCGGCAAGCGTCCGGGCGACTATCTGGTCTTCGAAGAAGACCTCGTCGCCGCGGCCGGTCCCGACACCTCGCGCCTCCATACCGGGCGCAGCCGCCAGGATCTCGGCTCGACGAGCGCCCGCATGCAGCTGCGCGAGGGGCTGCTCGACGTCTTCGACAGCCTGGGCGCCGCCCGGGAGCAGCTGCTCGCGCTCGCCGCGCAGCACCAGCAGACCATCATCCCGGCCTACACCCATGGGGTTCAGGCGCAGCCGACCTCGCTGGCGCATTACCTGCTCGCGCTCGAGGCCGCCTTTGATCGCGACGCCGAGCGGTTCCGCCAGGCCTACGCGCGCATCAACGCCAGCCCGCTCGGCGCGGCGGCGCTCGGCACCTCGGGGTTCCCGATCGATCGCAAGCGCCTCGCGGTGCTGCTCGGCTTCGACGGCGTGGTCGAAAACTCCTACGACGCCAACCACGTGTCGCCGGCGGAAACCAACGCGGAGCTGGCGAGCGTCGTGGCGATCTCGGCGCTGGCCGTCGGCCACTTCGATCAGGACCTGCACACGCAGTATCACCAGCCGGTGCCGTGGATGACGCTGAAGGAAGGCAAGCTCACCGGCATCAGCAGCATCATGCCGCAGAAGCGGAACCCGAGCGCGCTCGAGCAGCTGCGCGCGCTCAGCAGCACCGTCATCGGCGACGCGCAGACGGTGTACTTCGTCGAGCACAACACGACGACCGGCATGTCCGACTATCGCGGCGCCGGCCCGACGCTGCAGGCGGTGACCAAGGCGTCGCGAATGTACCGGCTGCTTCGCGACGTGCTCGTCGACCTCGACATCCGGCCCGACCGCGCGCTGGCGGAAGTCAACGCCGACTATTCGACGATGACCGAAGTGGCCGACACGCTGCTGCGCGTGGCCAACGTGCCGTTCCGCATCGGCCATCACTTCGCGTCCGAGCTGACCACCTACGGCCGCGGCCACGGTCAGACGCCGAAGCAGATCCCGTACAGCGAAGCGGTGCGGATCTACAAGGATGTGACCGGCGAGAAGCTGCCGCTGAGCGAAGCGCAATTCAAGGAGTCGCTGAGCGCCGAAAACATGGTCTTCAACCGCCATGGGCTCGGCGGCCCGCAGTTGTCAGAGGTGAAGCGGATGCAGCAGGCGCAGGAATCGCGCCTCGCCAGTGACACAGGGTGGGTGAAGGAGCAGCGCTCGAAGCTGCAGGCGGCGATGACGGCGCTCAACCAGGCGTTCGACAAGCTGATCAGCTGACGTCACGATTGAACGCAGAGCTCGCAGAACTCGCAGAAATAATTTGGTTTTCTGCGGGTTCCGCGGCTTCCGCGTTGATCGTCGTTCACACTTCCTCGACCTCGACACCCGCACGCTCGGCCTTCGCGGCGGCGATGATCTTGGTCTGCAGGTGCGCCGGCACCTCGTCGTAGTGCGAGTACTCCATGTGATAGGTGCCCCGGCCGCCGGTGGCTGACGTCAGGTGCTGCTCGTAGGTGAGCATCTCCGACATCGGCACCTGCGCCTTGATGATCGTCATCGCGCCGCGCGTGTCCATGCCGGCGATGCGGCCGCGCCGGCCATTCAGGTCGCCCATCAGGTCGCCGGCGAAGTCGGACGGCGCGTAGACCTCGACGTTCATCACCGGCTCGAGGATCGTCGGCCGCGCGCGCGTCATCGCGTCCTTGAAGGCGAGTGAGCCGGCGAGCTTGAACGAGAGCTCGTTGGAGTCGACATCGTGGTACGAGCCGTCGAAGACGGTGACGCGAAAGTCGACCATCGGGTAGCCGGCCAGGTAGCCGCGCGTCCGGGCGTCCTGGATGCCCTTTTCCACCGCCGGCACGAATTGCCGCGGGATCGAGCCGCCGAAGATGTCGTCGACGAACTCGAAGTCGGCGCCGCGCGCCAGCGGCTCGACCTTGATCTTGCAATCGCCGAACTGGCCGTGGCCGCCGGTCTGCTTCTTGTGCCGGCCGTGCGCCTCGGTCGACGCCTTGATCGTCTCGCGGTAGGGGATGCGCGGCGGCTTCAGGTTGACGTCGACGCTGAACCGCCGTTTGAGCTTCGCGACCGTCACCTCGATGTGCAGCTGGCCCTGGCCGGCGAGCAGCAGCTCCTTGGTCTGCGGATCGCGGCTGTAGCGGATCGACGGGTCCTCTTCCTCGAGCCGGTGCATCGACGTGCTGATCTTGTCTTCGTCGCCACGGCTCTTGGGCTCGATCGCGTAGGCGAGGACCGGCTCGGGGAACTGAATCGGCGGGTAGGTGACCGGATCGGCTTTGTCGCCGAGCACATCATTGGTCAGCGTGTCCTTGAGCTTGGCCACCGCGCCCAGGTCGCCGGCCTTGATCTCGGGGACGTTGGTCGCCGTCTTCCCCTGCATCAGCATCAGGTGTCCGAGCCGTTCCGGCGAGTCCTTGCCCTTGTTGTGCACGGTCGAATCGGCCTTCACGCCGCCGGAGACGACGCGAAACATCGTGATCCGGCCGGCGAAGGGATCCGCGATCGTCTTCCACACGAAGGCGGACAGCGGCGCCTTGTCGTCGGCCGGCCGCGCGACCTCGGCGCCGTCGACGCCGAGCCCCTTGAACGGCCGATCGACCGGCGAGGGGAGGCAGGTGACGATCGCGTCGAGCAGCTGCGGGACGCCGATGTTGCGCAGCGCCGAGGTGCAGACCAGCGGAAACAGCTTCGCCGCCAGCGTCGCGCTGCGCAAGCCGCCCACCAGCTCGTCGTCGGTCAGCGTGCCGGCCTCGAAAAACTTCTCCATCAGGTGTTCGTCGTTTTCCGCGACCATCTCGATCAGCGCTTCGCGCGCGCTGTTCACCTCGCCCGCCATCTCGGCCGGTACCGCACCGTCCGTGAATTTGCCGCTCTCGTCGCCCTGATAGACGAACGCCTTCTTCGTCACCAGATCGACGACGCCGCGGAAGTCGCTCTCTTCGCCGATTGGCAGCTGAATCGGAATCACCGTGCGATTGCAGAGCTCGCGGAGCGACGCCAGCGTGCGCTCGAGGCTCGCCCGGTCGCGGTCGAGCCGGTTGACGACCACCAGGCGCGGCATCGACAGCTCCTCGGCGGCCGCCCAGATCTTTTCGGTCTGCACCATCACGCCGCCGACCGCGTCGACCACGACGATGGCGGCGTCGGCGATGTTCAGCGCGGCGCGCGAGTCGGCAAAGAAATTACCCATCCCGGGGGTGTCGATGAGGTTGAGCTTCTGCTTGTTCCATTCGGCGTAGGCGACACTCGACGACAGCGTGTGCTTGCGCGCAACCTCCTCTTCGTCGAAATCGGTGACCGTGGTCCCGTCGTCGACCTTCCCGAAGCGATTGATCATGCCGGCATCGGCGAGGATGGCGGAGGCAAGCTGCGTCTTGCCCGATCCGCTGTGCCCGACGAGGGCGACATTTCTGATGCTGGCGGCGTCGTAGACCTTCATGGCGGGGTCCCCCTGTCGAAGTGGAAGAAGAAGTACCCGGATCATAGTCAGCGCCGGGAAGCGCCGCAACTGGGGGGATGGCCGTTTCGAAGCCTAAAAATCGGCGACCAGCGACGGCGCCCTGCCCGATCGCACGAGCCAGACCGGGCGGCCGCTCTCCTCGGCCGCTTCGCGCGCAGTGGCCATCGCCTCGGCTTCGCTCTCGAACGCGCCGGCGCTCTCGGGCCCGCACCACACGCTCCAGCGCTCGCCGAGCGGCTCGCCGGTCAACGCGTCGATCGAGGTGAAGACGTGGATGATGATGTCGCGATCGTCGTCGGGCGTCAGTGTCATGTCGAGTCGCGGCGCCGGCCGGCGCGCCGCCCCTGGCTCGAAGTCGAGTCGACGTACTATCCCCCGGGTGAGCCTCCCGGGTCGACGATTCGTTGTGTGGGGCGCGCTGGCCCTGTCGGCGTGGGCGGCTGCCATCGCTGTGTCGGCCGGCGTCAGGTTCAGCGTCCTGGGGCTCACGATCGTTTCGCGCGACCCGCTGCGCCCTCTGGCCGTGGCCGCCGTGCTGCTGGCCTCGGGCTATGTGATTTTCGGGCGCCGCCCGATCGATGAGGAGTTTGACCGCGTCGCCGCGGCGTTCGGCCGGGCCGCGCTGCCGCTCGCGATTGCCGCGGCGCTGGCGGTCGTCATCGCTGGCGTGCATTGGGGGTCGTTCGCCGCGAGCAGCGTGGACCCTTACGGCTACGTGAGCCAGGCCGCGTTGTGGGCGCGAGGGTCGCTGCACGTCGATCAGCCGTTGGCCGCCAGCGTGCGCTGGCCGGATGCCGATCTGGCGTTCGCGCCGATGGGCTATCGCCCCGCGACCAGCGGCCACGCGATCGTTCCGTCGTACTCGCCCGGGCTGCCGATGCTGATGGCGCTCGCGGAACGCGCGGCCGGCGCGTGCGGGCCCTACTACATCGTGCCGGTGATGGGCGGCCTGTGCGTATGGGGCTGCTTCCTCCTCGGACGCCGTGTCGCCACGCCAGCCGCCGGCGCCTGTGCCGCGATTCTGCTGGCGTGCAGCCCGCCATTCCTCTTTCATCTCGTCGCGCCGATGAGCGACGTGCCGGCTGCGGCGTTGTGGACCGGCGCGGTCTGGGCGGCGCTCGGAGGCGGCGGGGTTGCGGCGCCGATGCTGGCCGGACTCTTCATCGCGCTGGCGATCCTGGTCCGCCCCAACCTCGCCCCGCTGACGCTGGTCATGGTCGCGTTTGTCGTCACCGCCGGCGGCAGCGCGAACGATACGCGGCGCTTGTGGAAAAGAGCCGGATGGTTTGCCGCGGCGGTCGTTCCGGCCTGCTGCGGCGTAGCGCTGGTCAACTGGCGCCTCTACGGCTCGCCGCTCCGAAGCGGCTACGACGGTCTCGCCAGCGCCTACGCGCTTGCGAACATCGTCGAGAACGCGCGCCGCTATGCGGGGTGGCTGATGCAGACGCACTCGCCGCTCATCGTCCTGGCAGCGGTTGGCCTGGCAGCACCGTGGGCCTCGCGAGCGGCCCCGGTGACGCGCCGCGCGGCGTTGCTGTTTCTCTTGTTCACGCTGGCGCTGGCGGTGTCGTACCTGCCGTATACGGTGTTCGAGAACTGGTGGTACCTGCGGTTCTTCCTCCCCGCGCTGCCGCTGCTGCTGGTGTCGATGATCGCGGCGATCTTCTGGCTGTGCCGCGCCGCACCGCCGGCGCTCCGGGTGTTCGGCGCGATCGCGCTGATGACGTTTCTCGTCAGCCATGAGCTGCGCTTCGCCATCACTGAGGGGTTCACGCAGGCGCCGGCCGGCGAGCGGCGCTACATCGCGGTCGCGCGCTTCATCGAGTCGACGCTGCCGACAAACGCCGTATTCGTGACGCTGCAGCATGGCGGCAGCGTCCGCCACTACAGCAACCGGCTGACGGTGCGGTTCGATCGCATCGCCGTCGGCCTCGACGAGGCGCTGGCATCGCTCGAGCGCGCGGGCTTGCGCCCGTTCATCCTGCTCGAGGACTGGGAGGAGACGGACTTCAAGGCGCGCTTCGGCGCCGCGAGTGAGGCGGGGAGGCTGGCGTGGCGTCCGCTCGCGCGGTTGCCGGAACCGGGCGGCGTGAATATCTACGATCCGAAATCAGCGGCCACCGCGTCGCCCCACGAGCTCGCGATCATTCCGGCGGCGCAGCCGTGTGACTGTCGGCACTACTAGGGTTTTCAACTCCACTACGACGGCACAGAAGTGAATGGCGCTTCGGGCCGGGTGGAGTAAGGGCAGCCCTGAAGGGCTGCGCTACGACCCTACGAAACCGTAAAGGTCGCAGAGCAATTCCTGTACAAGATTTCTCAGCGGTCTCTGCGTGCTCTGCGGTCAAACAGGCGCCACGGAGAAGATCACTCGTATCGCAGCGCCTCGATTGGGTCGAGCCGCGACGCCTTGAACGCCGGGTACATCCCGAAGAAGATGCCGACCGACGCCGAGAAGCCGATGCCGATCGCGAACGACCACCAGGGCAGCGAAATCGGGAAGCCCGACACGAGGTGGACGGTCCAGCCGATGCCGGCGCCCAGCGCGATGCCGATCAGGCCGCCGACCGAGGTGAGGAACGCGGCCTCCATCAGGAACTGGAACAGGATCTCGGCACGGCGCGCGCCAAGCGCCTTGCGGACGCCGATCTCGCGCGTCCGCTCGGTCACCGAGATCGACATGATCGCCATGACGCCGATACCGCCGACCATCAGCGCAATCGACGAGATCACGATCAGCGCGAAGAAGGTGCCCTGGCTGATCTGATCCCACAGCTTGAGGAAGGCATCCTGCGTCAGGATGTCGAAGTCGTTCGGCTCGTCGAGCTTCAGGCCGTGGCGGATCCGCATCACCCGCTCGACGTCGGCGATCGCCGTCGCCTGGCTGACGCCTTCGCGCGGCACGAGCGCGATCTGGATCGGCAGGATCGTCGCGCTGCGATTCACCCGCACCGGGTTGAGGCCGAAGATGCGCTGGTACGCGGTGTAGGGGATGACGACGAAGTCGTCCTGCCCGAGGTTGAAGCCGCCGGCGGCCGGCCGCTTGTCGAAGACGCCGACCACTTCGAACCGCTCGGCGCCAATCCGGACGGTCTTGCCGACCGGGTCGGTGCCGCTCGGCGCGAACAGCAGCTGGTAGGGGGTGTTGCCGATGACGGCGACGTTCTTCCGGTACTGGAGCTCGGTGCCGTTGAAGAACCGGCCGCCGAGCATCGGGATGCGCGTCCCCTCGGCGAAGTACTCGCTGGTGCCGAAGACGACCAGGCCCTTCGTCTTCTGCGTGCCGTAGAAGACGCGCCGCTGCGTCGGCGGGCCGCCGGCCCCGAGCTCGATGTCGACGAACTGGATCGTGTCGGCCTGCTGCTCGAGCGCGCGCGCGTCCGAAATCGACAGGTTCGGCCGCTTGATCAGCTCCTTGAACTCGGCCCCGCCGGCGAAGCTGGTGATGCCGAAGCGCTGGACGAAGATCGTGTTCGGGCCGATGGCCGCGATCATCTGCCGCAGCGACTGGTCGAAGCCGCGGATCATCGCCGTCATGCCGACGATCGAGGTGATGCCGATGACGACGCCGAGCACGGTCAACGCCGAGCGCATCTTGTTGCCGCGCACGGTGTCGAACGCCATCGCCACGACTTCGCCGAGCAGTCCAACCCTAATCGCCATCGGGCACCGTCACGACGTCAAACGTAGAACTCGCGGAACCCGCAGAAAAATCAAAGTCTGCGTGTTCTGCGGTTTCTGCGTTGATCGTTCGTTGCGTCATCCCTACTCTCGCCGCAGCGCCTCAATCGGATCGAGCCGCGCCGCGCGCATCGCCGGGTAGAGGCCGAAGAACAACCCGACCAATGCTGTGATCCCGATGCCGAGCGCGACCGACCAGATTTCGATCGACGCCGGGATCGGCGTGAATCGCGAGATCGTCATCGCGATCGCCGAACCGAAGAACGTCCCGAGGATGCCGCCGAAGATCGACAGCACCACCGACTCGGTCAGCATCTGCGCCATGATGTCCGAGCGCCGCGCCCCCAGCGCCTTCCGCAGCCCGATCTCCCTCGTCCGCTCGGTCACCACCATCAGCATGATGTTCATGATGACGATGCCGCCGACTACCAGCGACAGCGCGACGACGCCGACGAGCACGGCGAAGATGCCGTTGGTCGCCGAGTGGTAGATGTCGAGGATCGTGTCCGAGGTGAAGATACCGAAGTTGTCGCCCTGCTTCGGCTTCAGCCGCCGCGCGGCCCGGAGCGCCACCGTCGCCTCGTCGATCGCCGGCGCAATCTGGGCAACGTCGCGCGGCCGCACGCTCAGCGACAGCGACCGGCGCGCCCCGAACAACATCCGGAACTGGCCGAGCGGAATCACCGCGAACTCGTCCTGCGTCTGGCCGAGCAGCGAGCCGCGTTTCGAGCTGACGCCGACGACGCGGAAGTGGACGCCTTCGATCTGGATCGTTTTCTCGAGCGGATCGATGTCGGCGCCGAACAGCCGGTCCGCGGTCTGCCAGCCAACGACCGCGACCGGCCGCGCGCTTTCGACCTCGGTCGGGCTCATCAGCCGGCCGCGCTCGGCGTCGAAGCTCGAGAAGGTGATGTATTCGGGCGAGACGCCGCGCACCTGGACGCTGTCGATCGACTTATCGCGATAGGTGACCCGCCCGCGCGCCATTGAATCGGCCATCACCGCCGCCACGAGATCGCTGCTGTACCGGCGGATCGCCCGCGCGTCGTCCAGCGTGACGCGCGGGTTGCCGCGCACCTTCTCGAACTCCTCGTCGCTTCGGGTGATCGGAAACTGCTGGATGTTGAACGAGTCGGCGCCGGCCTGGTTGAGGATCGCCGACTTGACCGACGCGTTCAGCCCCTGAATCAGCGACACCACGGCGATGATCGAGGTCACCGCCACGATGTTGCCGAGCACGGTCATGAACGACCGCAGCTTGGCCGCCCAGATCGCGTCGAGCGCGATCAGCGCCGATTCAAGGAACTTGTTCAACGCGTTTTCTTCTCGTTGTCCACCTTCACCATGTCGCCGTCGGCCATCGTCCTGACCGAGTTATACGGTCCGGTGATGACCTGGTCGCCGTTCTTCAGGCCGTTCACGACCTCGAAGTACTTGTCGCCGGCGATCCCCATCTTGATCGGCAGGAACTCCGATCGGCCGTCGCGCACGAGAAAGACGCCTTCCACTTCCTTGCGCGTCTGCCCCGGCTTGAGCTCGGCGGCCGCGGCGACGGTTTCGACGGGCGATCGCCGGCGCTTGTCGGTGCGCGGCTCCCGCACGATCTGGCCGTTCGCGTCGTAGACCAGCTCCCGCACGGCCACCGCCGGAATCGGCACCGCGACGACTTCCTTTCTGACCGCGGTCGTGATGTCGGCCGTTGCCGTGAATCCCGGGCGGACCTCGGGCACCGGCTCGTCGAGCACGACCACCACCTTGAAGTTGGTCGCCTGCGTCGTCGTGGTCGTGCCTGGGGCGGCCTGAATCGGGCTGTTCCCGATCTCGGTGACGTGGCCCTTGAAGGAGCGGTCGGGGATCGCGTCGATCGTGATCTTTGCCCGCTGGTCGATCTGCACGTGCGGGATATTGGTCTCGTCGACCTCGACCTCCGCCTGGATCACCGACATGTCGGCGAGCTGCAGCAGCACCGTGCCGGCGTTGTTCATCGTGCCGATCACCGCCGTTTCGCCCTGCTGGATGTTGCGGCGCGTGACGATGCCGTCGATCGGCGATTCCATCCGTACCTTGGTCAGGTCGTAGCGCGAGCTTTCGAGCGCGGCGCGTTCCTGCGAGATGCGGCTCGACTGCGCGCCGACCTGTTTCTCCCGCTCCTGCAGCGCCGACTGCGCCGACTTGAGGTCGTTTTCCGCCTTCTCGAGCGCCTCGCGCGTTGTCAGCTGCTGCGACCAGAGGTTGCGCTGCCGCGTGAGGTTCTGCTGCGCCTGATCGACCTGCACCCGCGCCGTTTCGACCGATTGGCGAAGCTGCAGCAGCGCGCCTTCGGCCGACTCCAGCGAGGCGACGTTGCCGGCGACCCGGCTGCGCAGCAGGTTCGGATCGATCTGCAGCAGGAACTGCCCCTTCTTGATGCGATCGCCCTCGTTCACCGCCAGATCGACGACGCGGCCGGGTGTTTCGGCGCTGATGTTGACGAGGCGCTTCGGCTGAATCTTGCCCGACGCCGACACGATCGCCTCGAGGTCGCGCATCTTGACGACTTCGGTCGTGACCGTGAGGCCCTTGTCGCGCTTGAAATAAAAGTTGGCTGCCACAACCGCGGCGCCCACGAGGACGACCGCGACGGCAATGAGCACGTTCTTCCGGGACATCTAGACTCCTGAGGAGGCCGTCTTTACGGCCGCGATCGTCAACCCGATGACCACGTAGATGGCGAGCAGGCTCGTGGCAATCGGCGCAGTCCGCCTTCGATATAAGACACCGAAACCGATGGCAAGGCTCATCAGCCACCAGACGAGCACCAGGTCGACGGCGCCGAGGGCTCGGGCCGCGAAGGTCGCGTCGTCGAGAAACGGAAAGAACACCGCCAGGTTCGTCGTGCCCGCGAGCGTCTCGCGCGCGTAGGCAAGCGGCAGGCCAAAAAACGCCTGGACGACGAGGACTGCGCCCGAGTGCACAACGATTGCATAAACCTGCTTGAGGGTTGCGTCGCCGCCGAAACCGGCGTTGAAGACCCCAAGGGCGATCGCGGCGACGACAAACGCCATGATCGGCATCGAGACGAACTGGAAGACGGCCGCGAAGTAGCGCGCGTAGGGCGCCATCCGCTCCATTTGTGCGTACTGGGCGTCGCTGACCGTCCGGCCGAAGGCCTCCATCTGCCGCACCTGGTTGTCGAGCGATGCCTGCTCGCCGGCTTCGGTCGAGAGGAACACGAACGTCGCGGCGACGATGATCGCCATCACCAGCGCCAGCATCCCGAGCACACGGGGACGGGCCGCCACGTCTGCGTAGGTCGCGCGCGGCGAGAAGATCACGCCGGCGAACCGTGCCGGAAGGCTCTTGCCCCTCGTCGCCGTCGCAGCGGCCGTCATCGTCTGAGCCATGCGTGCCTCGCTCCGCCTATCTAGGATAGATACGACCTTCGCTTCGCTGGTGTTCGATGAGCTTTCCTGGCCAGGCTGGCCGGCGACGCGGCGAACACCTTGCGCAGGATGCCGAGGCCGCCGCGCAACCTCCGCCGCGCCGGCACGTCGAGCGGCGCGAGCACCTCGGAGAGGTGCCCCTCGGCGCAGCGGCTGACGCGCTCGAGCGCGGCGCGGCCGGTCGCGGTGAGCTCGATCATCGCGATCCGGCGGTCGCCATCGGGCGCGGCTCGCCGCACCCAGCCGCGCTCCGCCATCGCGCTGATCGAGTTGGACATGCTCGGCATGCTGACGCCCTGCGCCGACGCGAGATCGGTGAGCTTGCGCGGCCGGACGCTGAGGATCGAGAGCAGCGCGAAGTGCGCCGGCGCCGGCATCTCGCCGGCGGCGCGCAGTTCGGCGGCGACGGTGCGCATCACCAGCGGGATGATTTCGAGGATCTCGCGCGCGGTCTCGCGCGCCTGGGCACGGGTCATCTTCCCCACATCGTGTGGATCGGTGTTGGCTGGACTAATTGTTAAGAGGGCTAAGTATATCACGCGGCGGCGGTTTCTTGACAGCGCTGCGACCGCTGTTTACCATGCCTCGGCCCTTCTCCCGCCTGCGATACAAAGGAGCGATGACGTGCTCGGATTCGTCCCGAAGGAGATGTTCTTCACGAAGGGCGTCGGGAAGCACCGCGAGAAGCTGACCTCGTTCGAGCTCGCGCTCCGCTCGGCTGGCATCGCCGCGTGCAACCTGGTTCGCGTGTCGAGCATCTTCCCGCCGAAGTGCCGCATCCTGTCGCGCTCGCAGGGCATGACGCGCCTCGCTCCCGGCCAGGTCACCTTCGTCGTCATGTCGGAAGCGGCGACGCGCGAGCCGCACCGGCTCATCGCCGCCACCGTTGGCGTCGCCATCCCGCGCGATCGCGAGCTGTACGGCTACCTGTCCGAGCACCACAGCTTCGGCGAGAGCGAAGAGATCGCCGGCGACTACGCCGAGGAGCTCGCCGCCGAGATGCTGGCGACCACCCTCGGGCTGGAGTTCGACCCCGACAAGAGCTGGGACGAGAAGAAAGAGGTCTACCGGCTCTCCAACCAGATCGTCCACGTGCAGAACGTCACCCAGAGCGCGGTCGGCGACAAGAAGGGGCTGTGGACCACGGTGGTGGCGGCCGCGGTGCTGGTCGGCTGACGCGGCCGGCGGAGGGGCCAAACGTCTCAACGCGGTAAGGTATGAGGCTATGCGTCTAGCCTCGTCTGCCTCATTGCCGCGTCTGCTTGCGTCTGCTCTCACCTCTGCGTCCTTTGTCGCCTTTCTGTCCTGCGTGCTGGTCTGCGCGGCCACCGCCCCCGCCCAGGCGCAGACCAGCGATCAGGTCGGCGTGCGTGCGCTCGGAATGGGCGGCGCGTTCACCGCCGTGGCCGACGATTCGACCGCGACCTGGTGGAACCCCGCCGGGCTGGCCTCGGGCGCCTATTTCAGCGCGATGCTCGAATATGCCCACCCGGAGGGTGGCGAGGGCGACGGACTGCGCGGTATTTCCGTCGCTTTTCCAGGCCTCGGCCTGAGCTACTACCGCATCCCCAGACCGAGCTCAACAGCCTCTACAGGTTCGAACCCGGCAAGCCGACAAGATGAGGGCAGTCTCAGTGTGTTCGGCGCGACGGTCGGTCAATCCTTCGGCAGACATCTGGTCGTCGGCTCGACGGTCAAAATCCAGCATGTTGACGGCGACAACGATGGGGGTCTCGACATCGGCGCGATGGCGGCGTTTGGACCCGCAAAGCTGGGGCTCATGGTTCGCAACGTGACCGAGCCCCAGTTCGGAGAGGGACTCCAGACGTTCACGCTGCAGCGCCAGGCGCGGGCTGGAGGCTCTTTCACCGGAACGACCGGTGGGGTGATTGGGTCGGTGACGGTCTCGTTCGACGCGGACCTGCTGGACGTGCCGACCTTCCGCGGGGACGAGCGGCGCATGGCACTCGGCGGAGAGGTCTGGCTGAGAGGTCGTTATCTGGGGTTCCGGGGCGGCGCCAGCCGGAGCACAGTCGGGCTGGAACGCTCGGCGTATAGCGGCGGGGCAAGCGTCGCGATCCGTAAAGCGCTATTCGTCGATACGTTCTTGACCGGCGGCGGCACGGATGAGAGCCGGGACGGATGGGGTCTGGCCTTCAGAGTGACGTTTTAGGTCACTTTTTGACATAAATTGTCAGTCAGCTTATTCTTATAGCTTCATGGCGGTCCGAATCGGCGAACTCCTTCTCAAGGAGAAGCTCATCACCCCTGAGCAGCTCCAGCAGGCCCTGAACCAGCAGAAGGCCAACGGGGGAAAGCTCGGCTACAACCTCGTCAAGATGGGGTTCGTGAAGGACGAGCAGATCACGACGCTGCTGAGCAAGCAGTACGGCGTGCCGTCCATCAACCTCGCGCAGTTCAAGATCGACCCGACCATCGTCAAGCTCGTTCCCACCGAGACCGCGCGCAAGTACCAAATCATCCCGCTCAGCCGCTCCGGGAGCACGCTGACGATCGCGATGACGGACCCGACCAACGTCTTTGCGATGGACGACATCAAGTTCATGACCGGGTACACGGTCGAACCGGTTGTCGCCTCGGAAATCGCGATCACCGACGCGGTCGAGAAGTACTACCCGGGCGGCAAGGGCGGCGCGGCGCCGGCCAAGGGCGGCAAGCCGGGCGCGAACGCACCGGTGACGGGCAGCACGCTCGAGATGGCGAGCCGCGGCCTCGAGGAGCTCCAGAACTCGCTCGGCGCCGGCGCCGACGACGTCGAGGTGCTCGAGGAGCTGCAGGAGATCAGCGCCGAGGCGCTCGCGCGCCAGGGCGAGGACGCGCCGGTCGTCCGGCTCGTCAACGTCGTGCTGATGTCAGCGATTCAGAAGGGCGCCAGCGACATCCACATCGAGCCCTACGAGAAAGAGCTCCGGGTCCGCTACCGCATCGACGGCATCCTCTACAACATCATGTCGCCGCCGATGAAGTATCGCGACGCGATCGTCTCGCGCGTCAAGATCATGTCGAAGCTCGACATTGCGGAGAAGCGCCTGCCGCAGGACGGCCGCATCAAGATTCGCTACAACGAGAGCGGCGAGCCGAAGGAAATCGACTTCCGCGTCTCGGTGCTGCCGACGCTCTTCGGCGAGAAGATCGTGCTTCGTCTTCTCGACAAAGACAAGTTGATGCTCGACATGACGAAGCTCGGGTTCGAGCCCGAGTCGCTCACCAAGCTCGAGTCCGCAATCGCGCGTCCCTGGGGCATGGTGCTCGTCACCGGCCCGACCGGCAGCGGCAAGACCAACACCCTCTACTCGTCGATCTCGAAGATCAACACCCCCGAAACCAACATCATGACCGCCGAGGACCCGGTCGAGTTCAACCTCGCCGGCGTCAACCAGGTCCAGGTCAAGGAAAACATCGGGCTCAACTTCGCCGCGGCGCTGCGCTCGTTCCTGCGCCAGGACCCGAACATCATCCTGGTCGGCGAAATTCGAGACTTCGAGACGGCGGAAATCGCGGTCAAGGCGGCGCTCACCGGCCACCTCGTGCTCTCGACGCTGCACACCAACGACGCGCCGAGCACGATCAACCGCTTGATGAACATGGGCATCGAGCCGTTCCTGGTCGCCAGCTCCGTCCACCTCATCTGCGCGCAGCGCCTCGTGCGCCGCATCTGCGTGAACTGCAAGGAGCCGAACCCGATGACGCCCGAGGCGCTCATCACCGCCGGCTTCTCCGAGGAGGACGCCAACGCCGTCACGCCGATGAAAGGCGCCGGCTGCGACCGCTGCAACACCACCGGCTACAAGGGGCGCGTCGGCCTCTACGAAGTGATGGAGATCGGCGAGGAGCTGCGCGAGCTGATTCTGGTCGGCGCCTCCGGCCTCGAGCTGCGTCGCAAGGCGATGGAAGAAGGGATGATCACGCTGCGCGGCAGCGGGCTGCGCAAGGTCAAGGAAGGCGTGACGACGATCGAGGAAGTCGTCAGGGAGACAGTGAAATAGCGATGGCCACATTACCCGAGCTCTTGAAAACGATGGTCGAGATGGACGGATCGGACCTCCATATCGCCACCAGCACGCCGCCGCAGGTCCGCGTCAACGGCAAGCTCCAGCGCCTGGCCGCGCCCGAGCTGACGCCGTCGGAGACCAAGCAGCTGGTCTACAGCGTGCTGACCGATTCGCAGAAGAAGCGCTTCGAAGAGTCGCTCGAGCTCGATTTCTCCTTCGGCATCAAGGCGATTGGCTCCCGCTTCCGCTGCAACGTCTTCACCCAGCGCGGCGCGGTCGGCGCGGTCTACCGGCTCATCCCGGAAAAGATTCGTACTTTCCAGGAACTCGGCCTGCCGCCGGTGCTGGCGACGCTGGCGGAAAAACCGCGCGGTCTCGTGCTCGTGACCGGCCCGACCGGCAGCGGCAAGTCGACGACGCTGGCGGCGATGCTCGACAAGATCAACAACGAGCGCCACGAGCACATCCTGACGATCGAGGATCCGATCGAGTACATCCACGCGCACAAGAACTGCCTGGTCAACCAGCGTGAGGTGCACAGCGACACCGGCAGCTTCGGCAACGCGCTGCGCGCGGCCCTGCGCGAAGATCCGGACATCGTCCTCATCGGCGAGATGCGCGACCTGGAAACGGTCGAAGCGGCGCTGAAGATCGCCGAGACCGGCCACCTGACGTTCGCGACGCTGCACACCAACTCGGCGGCGCAGACGATCAACCGTATCATCGACATCTTCCCGGCCAACCAGCAATCGCAGATCCGGACGCAGCTGTCGCTGGTGCTCGAGGGCATCGTCTGCCAGGCGCTGCTGCCGCGCGCCGACGGCAAAGGTCGCGTCTGCTCGCTCGAGATCATGGTGCCGACGCCCGCGATCCGGAACCTGATCCGCGACGACAAGATCCACCAGATCTACGGCTCGATGCAGGCCGGCCAGGAGAAGGTCGGCATGCAGACCGCCAACCAGTCGCTCGCCAGCCTGGTGATGAAGCGCGCGATTACCCAGGACACGGCGATGTCCGCATCGTCGCACCGCGACGAGCTCGCAGACATGCTCGCGCGCGGCGTAGGGGTGGTTGCGGGGGCGGGCCTCAACCAGCGGCCGGGCACGCCGCGGCCTGTGGCGCGGTAGCAGTCGGCAGGCGCAGTCATCGCGTCAGTCGCAGTCGTTCAGTCGAAGTCGACAGGTCGCACGTTGGACATTCGCATTACGGAGTAGAAGACACAAGGATCGACCATGCCGAATTTTGCCTATACCGGCCGCACCCGCGCAGGACAGACCGTCAGCGGGGAACGTGTCGCTGACTCGGTCGATGCGGCAACCGCCGCGCTGCGGCGTGAACAGATCGTCGTCACCAAGATCACGCCAAAGGCCGGGAAGGACGAGGCGGCGAAAAAAGAAAAGGTCGGCAAGATCGGCAAGAAGGTCGCGGCGAAGAACCTCGCGGTCTT
>Ga0207701_10003077_pt1 | contig 17218 bp, 13 predicted proteins | sample KBSSwiSSwithPhiX_FD_184294 | JGI IMG/M metagenome (GOLD analysis project Ga0207701, IMG submission 184294) | Switchgrass rhizosphere bulk soil microbial communities from Kellogg Biological Station, Michigan, USA, with PhiX - S5 (SPAdes) (version 2) | ecosystem: Environmental > Terrestrial >... | reverse complement strand
GATCGAGATGATTCCCAAAGGCAGCGGCTCCGAGAATAACTCGTGGCTCAAGATGGCGATTCCAGCCGAGGGCGTCGACGCGATTCGCACGTTCGTCATCGACTGCGTCCTCGGTGCGGGCGGGCGCACATGCCCGCCAACGATCGTCGGCGTGGGCATCGGGGGCACCGCCGATCTGTGCGTTCACCTCGCGAAGGTTGCGGCGACGCGGCCGCTCGGCTCGCACTGTGCCGATGCCGAAGGCGCGGCGCTCGAGGGCGAGCTGTCGGCGGCGGTCAACATGCTGGGCATCGGCCCGCAGGGTCTCGGTGGCGATGCGACTGCGTTTGGCGTGCACGTCGAGATCGCGGCGACGCACATCACGATGAATCCCGTTGCCGTGAACATGCAATGCCATTCGGCACGGCGCGCGAGCGCGGTCCTCACCGCGCGCGACGTCGAGTACGGGTATTGAGCGGCATGTCCAGCCGAGCCTGCGGCATGGTGGCGAAGCCGCGCCTGACGGCCGTAGCGGACTGACGATGGCGCACCACGACTTCACGACGCCGGTGCAGGAAGCGCAGGTGCGGGCACTCGTCGTCGACGACACGGTGACGCTCGACGGCACGCTTTTCGGCATTCGCGATGCGACGCAGATTGCGATGTTCGATCATGGGCGCACCACTCGCTTCGACCTCGCCGGCCACGCCGTCGTCCACACGGCGCCGAACGTGAAGCGCGTCGAGCCCTCGGACTCGCATCCCGCCGGCTACGCGCCGATTTGCGTCGGGACGACGACGAGCGCGCGGATGGAGCGCTTCACGCGGCCGCTGATGGAGCGCTGCGGCGTGCGCATCGTCATCGGCAAGGGCGGGCTCGGCGCGGAGTCCGCGGCGGCATTCCGTGAGCTGGGCGGCGTCTACCTCGCGCTGATCGGCGGCGCGGCCGCACTGGAGACGACGTGGGTCGAAGCGATCGAGGACGTCGACCTCGACGATCTCAATCCGGAAAGCCTTTGGAAATTCCGCGTGCGCGGCTTCGGTCCTCTGCGCGTCGCGATGGACAGTCACGGCGCGAGCCTTTACGCCGCCGTCGATGCCGAAGCCAGGGCGAAGCGCGCGGCCGCGCTCGCGGCGCTCGGGGTCAGGCGGTGACAGGCGCCGTGCTCGGCGGCGGCCGGTGACCCGCGCCGCGCCCACGCGCACGCTGCGTACCGACGTCCTGATCCTCGGTGCGGGCGGCGCGGGACTCTTCGCCGCGCTGCACGCGCACGCCGCCAATCCCGCGCTCGACGTCACCGTCGCCGTGAAGGGTCTGCTCGGAAAGTGTGGCTGTACGCGAATGGTGCAGGGCGGCTACAACGTGGCGCTCGCGCCCGGCGACTCCATCGAGCGCCATTTCATGGACACCATCGAAGGCGGCAAATGGCTGCCGGACCAGGACCTCGCGTGGACGCTCGTGACCGGCGCCGTCGAGCGCATCCGCGAGCTCGAGAACGAGCTCGGCTGCTTTTTCGACCGCAACCCGGACGGCACGATTCACCAGAAGGCGTTCGCGGGACAGACGTTCGACCGCACGGTGCACAAAGGCGATCTGACCGGCATCGAGATCATGAACCGGCTGTCGGAGCAGGTGTGGGCGCGCGGTATCCGGCGGCTGGAGGAGCATCGCGCCCTGGATTTTGTCCGCGCCGCGGACGGGCCGCTCGCCGGCGTGCTCCTCGTCGACATTCGCACCGGCGAGTACGTTTTCGTGCAGGCGAAAGCGGTGCTGCTTGCGACGGGCGGCGGGCCGACGATGTACAAGTACCACACGCCGTCCGGCGACAAGAGCTGCGACGGCCTCGCGATGGCGCTGCGCTTCGGGCTGCCGCTGCGTGACATGGAGATGGTGCAGTTCCATCCGACCGGATTGCTCGCGGGTCCGCACACGCGAATGACCGGCACGGTGCTGGAGGAAGGGCTACGCGGCGCGGGTGGCTACCTGCTCGACGGCGCTGGCGAGCGGTTCATGGGACGCTACGCCGAGCGAGCCGAGCGCGCAACTCGCGACATCGTGTCGCGCGCGATCGATGCCGAGATGCGCGCCGGAAAGACGACGCCGAACGGCGGCGTCTACCTCAGCATGGGCCACCTCGGCGCGGACAACGTGCGGCGGCAGTTCAAGGGGATGGTCGAGCGCTGCGCCGACTGCGGGTTCGACCTCGCGGCCGGCCGGGTCGAAGTCGTGCCGACCGCGCACTACATGATGGGCGGCGTCGAGTTTGCGCCGGATTGCACGACCGACGCGACCGGACTCTTCGCCGCCGGCGAGGATTCGGGCGGCGTCCATGGCGCCAACCGTCTTGGTGGCAATGGCGTCGCCAACTCCACCGTGTTCGGTGGCATCGCCGGAGACGCCATCGCGACATGGGTCGCCCGGTCCGGCGAGTGGCGCGAGCCCGACGCCGCGTCACTCGAGCGTGCACTCGGGCGGGCGGAGGCGCCGATGATGCGACGCCGCGGCGATCCGCGGGCGCTCGAATCGATACGCCAGCGCATGTACGACACGATGTGGAACGATGCGGGGATCGTCCGCGATGCCGCGGGACTCGCCCGCGCCGCGCGCACTCTCGAATCGCTGCGGGACGAGCTCGCGACCGTTGGCCTTGCGGACGGCGAGCGCGCGTTCAACCTCACCTGGCACGACGCGCTCAACCTCGACAACCTGATCGCCGTGTCGCGCAGCATCGTCGCTGCGGCGTCGGCCCGGGAAAATTCGCGGGGCGCGCACCACCGGACCGATTTTCCCGAAGAAGGAAACCTCTCGACCTCGACGTTCGTGCGTATCCACGAGCGCGACGACGGGCTCGTCACGGAAGCGGTGCGCGTGCGCTTCACTCGCGTCGCTCCGGGAGAAACGCTGGTGCAGGTGCGCTGAGATCTATTGCGCTTTCGAAAGGTACGCTTCCGGATTTGCCGCGGAATTGGCGGCTGAATTTGCCACTGAACGTGCCACTGAATTTCCCATCGAATTTGCCAATCCTCCGCATCCCGCGACAGAATCGCCCCCATGGCATCGAAACCTGAATGCTCCGCGTGCGGCGCCGGGAACCGGGCCGGACGCCAGTTCTGCGCCCAATGCGGCGCGAGACTGCCGGTGCCCTGCTCGTCGTGCGGGTTCGCCAACGAGGCGGGCGAGAAATTCTGCGGCGGATGCGGTATTTCGCTCGCCGCCGCGGCCGACGCGCGCGCGGCGCAGCCAACGCCGGCTCGCGCCGGCGCCATTATCACGGCAGTGGGTGACGGCGAGCGGCGGCCCGTTACTGTGCTGTTTGCGGATCTCGTCGACTACACGAGGATGTCGCGGGCGCTCGACCCCGAGGACGTGCACGCGCTGCTCGAGCGGTACTACGCGACGGCTGACGAGATCGTCGAGCGCTTCGGCGGCAGCATCGACAAGCACATCGGCGATTCGGTGATGGCCTTGTTCGGTGCCCCGATCGCACATGGCGACGATGCAGTGCGGGCCGTGCGCGCTGCCGCCGAGATCCATCGCGCGATGCCGACGGTCGGCGGGGCGGCGGAGCAGACGCTCGCGGTGCACATCGGCATCGCATCCGGGGAAGTGGTCGCCAGCGGGCTCGGCTCGACGCGCCATCGCGAGTACACGGCGATCGGCAACTCGGTCAATCTCGCGGCGCGCCTGTTGAAGCTCGCTGGCACCGGGGAAACGGTGCTCGATGATGCCGTGCATTCGGCGGTGCGCCACATCGCCCGATGCGCGCCGATCGAGGATGCGCATGTGAAGGGCATCGATGGCCCGCTCAATGCCTGGCGGTTCGTCGAATTCGCCGATAGCGCCGAGCGTTCGCGCGGCCACCCGATCGTTGGCCGGGCTGCGGAGCTCGCACAGCTCGGTGCCGCGCTCGCGAGTTGCGGCGCGGGCGGAACCGGCGGAACGGTGTTCGTTCGCGGCGACGCCGGAATCGGCAAGTCGCGCCTCGTCGGTGAGCTGAAGGGACGCGCGATCGCGTCGGGCTTCTCCTGCCACACGGGGCTCGTGCTTGACTTCGGCATGGCCAAAGGCCGCGAGGCGATGCGTGAGATCGCAACGAGCCTCATGAAGCTGTCGCCCGATTCGAGCGATGGCGCCCGGCACGACGCCCTTATGGAGTTGCTTGAACGGCGTCCCGGTCTCGCGAAAGACGAGTTGTTTCTCCGCGATATCGCCGGCGTTCGCCAGGCGGAAGGCCCCAGCGCGCTGTACGAAGCGATGGACAACGCCGCGCGTCAGCAAGGACGTGCCGCCGCCGTCGTCCGCCTGCTGGAAATCGCCTGTGCCGAGAGCCCCGTCCTACTCGTCGTCGAGGACTTGCACTGGGCGGACAAGGTGACGCTCGACGCGATCGCCGCGCTGACCCGAGCGGTCGGCGCGCTGCCCGCAATCCTTGCGCTCACGTCGCGCGTCGCCGGCGACCCGCTTACTGCCGCATGGCGCGCGTCGGTGCAGGGAAGTCCGCTGCTGACGATCGACCTGGGCCCCCTCGGCGCGAAGGATGCGATCGAGCTGGCGGGCGGCATCTTCGCGGGACCTACTGAATTCGTGCGGAAATGCGTCGAGCGCTCCGGCGGCAACCCGCTTTTTCTCGAGCAGCTGATGCGGGCGGCGGGCGAGCAGGGCGACGCGCTACCGGCGTCGTTGTCGAGCCTCGTGCTCGCCCGGATGGATCGCCTGCCGGAGCCGGACCGCGCGGCGCTGCGCGCGGCCGCGGTTATCGGGCAGCGCTTTCCACTCGCGCTCGTGCGCGAGCTCGCGCAAATGCCGGATTACTCGTGCGACGTGCTGATGGCGCACTTTCTGGTGCTTCCCGCCGGCGACGAATACTTGTTCGCGCATGCGCTGATTCGCGACGGCGTCTATGCGTCGCTGACCCGCGCCCGCCGCGCCGATCTCCACCGCGCTGCCGCGAAGTGGTACGGCGCTCGCGATCCCGCGCTCGTCGCCGAGCACCTGGACCGCGGCGATGCGCCGGAGGCGCCGCGCGCGTATCTCGACGCTGCGCTCGCCCAGGCCACGGCGCTGCAGCCCGAACGCGCGCTCGCGCTCGCCGAGCGTGGCGCGAGTCTCGCCAAGAATCCGCACGACGTCGTAGCGCTCAACATGCTGCGCGGCCGATTGCACTGCGAATCGGGAGCGGGTCAGCGGGCGATCGAAGCCTACGACGCGGCGCTCGCTGCGGCGCAGCTTCCCGCGGAGCGCTGCCGCGCCCTCATCGGGATCGCCGCCGGAAATCGCCTGTTATCTCGTGCCGAACAGGCGTTCGCGGCGCTCGCCGAAGCAGAGACGCTGTCGCAAGGTCTCGCGCGCGAGTCGTCCGAGCTGCACTACATACGCGGCAATCTCGAGTTCGCGCATGGCGACATCGCGGCGTGCCGATCGGAGCACGAGGCGGCGCTCGGCTTCGCGGACTCGATAAGCGATCCACTGTGGGAGCTGAACGCAACGAGCGGACTCGGAGACGCGGATTACGCCGAGGCGCGGATGAGCAGGGCGCTGCGGCGGTTCAGGCGCTGCGTCGAGCTGGCCGATGCGCATGAATTCCCTCGCGCCGCCGCCGCCAATCTGGTGATGGTCGGTTACAGCCGGTTTTTCCTGCTGGAGTTCGACGAAGCTTTCGCCGATCTGGAAGCGGCGCGCGCACTTGCAGTCCGGCTCGGCAATCGCTTCGCCGAGGTGTTTTCGTTCCAGGCCCAGTGCTCACTGCTTATCTTCTGCAACCGCTATGCCGAGGCACGGCCCTTCCTCGAGCGCGGACTGGAGCTCGCCCGCGCGATCGGGGCAAAGCGCTACGAAGCAACGCTGCTGACGGAGCTCGCCGACATCGAGCTCGCCGCGGGCCGGAGACCGCAGGCGAGAGAGCGGATCGAGCAGGCGCTCGCGATGTTCCGCGAGACGGGTGGCATGGGATTCTGGGGCCCGATGGCACTGGGGCTTCGTGCGCGGCTGCAGGAGCATGAAACCGAACGCGAGCGCGATCGCCATGAGGCCGAAGCGATACTCGCCGCAGGGTGCCTGAGCCACAACCACATCGGCTACCATCTCTACTGCATCGATGATGCACTCGACCGGCGCGAATGGGCTCGGGCGCTCGGCCATGCTGCCGCGCTCGAGACCTACACCGCGCGGGAGCCGCTGCCTTACTGCGATTTTCTCGTCGCGCGCGCTCGCGCCCTGGTCGGTCTCTCGACAACGCCCGACGATGAAGCTTTGCAGCGCATGCTCGCGCGGCTCCAGGAAGAGGCGCAGCGCCTGCGTTGGCCGATCGGGTGGCCGGTGGGAGCGAGCGGCGCAGACTGGCGCGCGCTCGCGTAGGCACTTCTAGCCCGCCGCCGTCCGCCACCGATAGCCAAGCTCGGCCCACTGCGCGCGCTCCTTCGCAAGCAGATAGTCCGTCAGCGGATGTTTGCCGAGCCATCGGCGCGAGATGCCGAACCGGATGTCGTGCGCGACGCGCAGCGTGATTCGCGGCACCGCCATCGCGGTGCGCGCATGGTGGACGAGCACCGCGAGCCTCAAGGCGAGCACTGCCGCGCGGATACCCTTGCTCCCGAGGCCCTCGGTCACCTTCGCTAGGCGGCCGCGGCACGCGAGGACGAGGAACGCGAGTTGACCCTGCTCGCGCGAGGAGAACCCCGGCATGTCCGCGTGCTCGACGATGTAAGCGCCGTGCTTGTGGAATCCGTCGTGCGAGATCGACATGCCGACCTCGTGCAACCGCCCGGCCCACTCGACGAGCTTCGCGAGCGTCGCATCGGGCGATGCCACCGCACGCTTGTAGAGTGCGCCAGCGAGGTCGCCGACTCGCACGGCTTGCGCCCGATCGATTCCATAGCGGGCAATGAAGCGCTCGACGGTCGCCGCGCGCGCGTCTTCGTCGATCGAGCGCCCAAGGAGGTCATACAGCACTCCGAGCCGCAGCGCGCCTCCGACGGGATCGATCCGCTCGATCTTGAGCTCGGTCACGGCCGCCCCCATGATGGCGTACCCGCCCGCGAGCACGGGCGCGCGCTCGCCCTTGAGCGCATTGAGCTTGAGCCGCGAGACGTGACCCGCCTCCAGCATGTGCCGCCGCAATCGCGCGAGGCCCGTCGGGGTGACGCCGCCGCCCGAAAACGCGTTCTGCTCGAGGATGTCGGCGAGCGCTACGGCGGTGCCCGAAGAGCCGAACGCTTCGTGCCACGCGCCGATGGCGAACGCGCCGGCGATCGCTTCGATCTCCGAGCGCGCAACCATCTCCGCCGCATCGAGGCCGGCCTTGGTGATGGAGCCGTCGCGGAAGAATCGCTGCGTCATGCCGACGCACCCGATCGACAGCGATTCGAGACGCTCGGGCTCGAAGCCGCGGCCGATGATGAACTCGGTGGACCCGCCGCCGATGTCGATCACGAGCCTCGGCCGCGTCGACGGCGGCAACTCGTGCGCGACGCCGAAGAACGTGAGCCGGCCTTCCTCGTGGCCGCTGATGACGTCGATCGGAAGGCCGAGCGTGCGCTCGGCGAGCGCGACGAACTCTTCGGCGTTCTTCGCGACTCGGAACGTATTGGTCGCGACGACGCGGACCGCGGCAGGATGCAGCCCCGAGAGGCGTTCGCGGAAGCGCGCGAGACACGCGAGCGCCGCCTTCATTGCGGATTGCGTGAGGCGGCCCTTCTGGTCGACGCCGGCGCCGAAGCGCAGCGTCTCGCGCCAGGTGTCGAGTTGGTAGATCTGGTCGCCTTCGACGCGGCCGATCTCCAGCCGGAAGCTGTTCGAGCCGAGATCGACGACGGCGAGCAGCCGATCGGACTTGCGTTCGCGCATTCGATGCAAGGCGGTGGGTAGCGGGCGACAGAGGGTAGCAGAAACGCCCCTTCGCCGCGTCCCTCGGGCTCGCGGCGGCCCGCTGTAATATATATGTCATCGAGGAGCCACAAACTCGGCCGATTCCCGTACCGGCGCCGCAACGTGCGGTTCCGTCGATGCAACCCTCACCGCCGTCACCCATCAGCCGCGAGCTCTCACAGCTCGCCTTCAACCGGCGCGTTCTCTCGCTGGCGCAGGACGCCGCCGTTCCGCTGCTCGAGCGGCTGCGCTTTCTCTGCATCGTCGGCAACAATCTCGACGAGTTCTTCGAGATTCGCGTGGCCGGCCTCAAGGAGCAGCTGCGCGCGCAGCTCGCTCCGCCCGGCCAGACGCTTCCGGGATTGCGCGCGCTGCTCGGGATCATCACGACCGAGGCGCGGCTCCTGGTCGCGGAGCAATACCGGCTTCTCAACCAGGCGATCCTTCCGGCGCTGGCGAAGGAGGGCATCCGGCTCCTGCGGCACCAGGATCGCAACGCGGAGCAGCGCGCCTGGGTGGCCGACTACTTTCACCGCGAGGTGAAGCCGCTCTTGACGCCCATCGGCCTCGATCCCGCGCATCCTTTTCCGCAGGTCGCGAACAAGAGCCTCAATTTCGTCGTCGAGCTCTCCGGCCGCGATGCGTTCGGCCGCGAGACGACGATCGCCACCGTGAAGGCGCCGCGCCTGCTGCCTCGCGTCATCGCGCTGCCGCGCGGGCGTGCGAGCGCCGGGAACGAATTCGTGCTGCTGTCGAGCGTCATTCACGCCCACTTGCCGAAGCTCTTCGGCGGGCGCGAGATCGTCGGCTACTCGCAGTTCCGCGTGACGCGCGACGCCGATCTCTGGTTCGACGAGGAAGAGGTCAAGAACCTGCGGCAGGCACTGGAAGGCGAGCTGCCGCAGCGTCACTTCGGGCAGGCCGTCCGGCTCGAGGTCGCGGCCGGCTGTCCCGACAAGCTGGCGCAATTCCTCCTGCGGCAGTTCGATCTCACGGACGACGATCTCTATCGGGTAGAGGGTCCGGTCAACCTCGCGCGGATGTCCGCGCTGATCGATTCCGTCTCCGTCACCGGTCACGACTATCGTCCGTTCGTGCCCGGTCTGCCGGACCGGCTCAAGGACTCGACGGACCTGCTGGCGACGATCCGCCAGCACGACATCCTGTTGCACCATCCGTTCCAGTCGTTCGACCCCGTCGTCGAGTTCATCCGCAAGGCCGCCGACGATCCCGACGTCGTGGCCATCAAGCAGACCGTTTACCGCACGGGGGTCAACTCCGTGCTGATGGAAGCACTGATCGATGCGGCGCGGCGGGGCAAGGAAGTCACGGTGATCGTCGAGCTTCTCGCGCGGTTCGATGAGGAGGCGAACATCAACTGGGCGGAGAAGTTGGAGCAGGTCGGCGCGCAGGTGGTCTACGGCGTGTTCCTGCTCAAGACCCACGCCAAGCTCGCGCTGCTGTTCCGGCGCGAGCTAGACGCCAAGGGCAGGACGTACCTCCAGACGTACGCCCATCTCGGCACCGGCAACTACCATCCGCGAACTGCCCGGCTCTACACGGACTTCGGTCTGCTGACGGTCAACAAGGCGATCTGCGCCGACGTCAACGACGTGTTCCAGCACATCACGAGCCTCGCGAAGTCGAAGCGGCTCAAGCACCTGCTGCTGGCGCCGTTCACGATGCACGACCGGGTGCTCTATGCGATCCGCCGCGAAGCCCGCAACGCGCGCCAGGGCAAGCCGGCGCGAATCATCGCGAAAATGAACGCGCTGATCGAGGAGGCGGTGATCCGCGCGCTGTACAGCGCCTCCCAGGCCGGTGTGGAGATCGACCTCATCGTTCGCGGCGCGTGCGCGCTACGGCCGGGAGTGGAAGGATTCTCGGAGAACATACGGGTGCGCTCGATCGTCGGCAGGTTCCTGGAGCATAGCCGGATCTGGTACTTCTCGAACGGCGGCGCCGTCGAGGTCTGGCTCTCGAGCGCCGACTGGATGGGACGAAACCTGTTTCGAAGGATCGAGGTCGCGTTTCCGGTGCTCGATCCGGAGCTCAAGGCGCGCGTGGTCAACGAGGGATTGAAGCCCTATTTGACCGATAATTGCAATGCGTGGGAGCTAAAGGGCGACGGCTCCTACGAACGGGTCAGGCACCTGCGCCGTTCGCGAGCGCGGAGCGCGCAGCTGACGCTCGTCGAGCGGCTGGCGGAGCAGCCCGACGTAAACGCTCGATAGCCTGGAGAGGCAACATGGATCTCATTCTCTGGCGGCACGCGGAAGCCGAGCCCGGCGAGCCCGATCTCGGGCGCCGTCTCACGGCGAAGGGGATCCAGCAGGCCGAGCGAGTGGCCAGATGGCTCGACCATCACCTGCCGTCGACAACGCGCATCCTGGTGAGCCCTGCCGACCGGGCGGAGCAGACGGCGCATGCGCTCAGGCGCAAGTATCGCGTCGTGCCGGAGATTGCGCCGGGGGCTTCGGCGACGGCGGTCCTCGCCGCTGCCGGGTGGCCCGACGCGCGCGAGCCCGTCCTCGTCGTCGGTCATCAGCCGACGCTGGGCGAAGTCGCTGCCTATCTTCTGACCGGCCATGTCGCGTCTTGGAGCGTGCGCAAGGGCGCGCTCTGGTGGATCTCGAACCGCGTTCGCGACGGCGCGTCGTCGACGCTGCTGAAAGTCGTCATAGGTCCCGACTTCGTCTGATCGCGCTTCGCCGGCTGCGTCGCCGCGTTCCGGAGACTTTGTCACGTGTGGCGCGCGTGTTACGCGTTTGGGGCGCCTTCGGGCGCTGCCGCTTTGTCCAGCGGTCACGAGCGCGTCACAAGGCGCGCATAAGCTCATCGAGCGCGTCGAAGTCGCTGGACGATTGTCCGCGCTTCGATTGCGACCCCGAAACGACTCGATGCGTGGCGCTGATGACGAACTACGGGCGCGTTCCTCCCCGGCTCGCGATTATCCTCGGTTGCGGTGACGTTGGTTCCGCGGTCGCCGTCACGCTGCACCGGGCGGGATTCGCGGCGGTCATCGCGGACGAAGCGGATCCGCCATGGCACCGGCGCGGCATGGCCTTCACCGACGCGTGGTACACCGGCATCGCCGACCTGGACGGCGAAGGCGCGTGCTTCTGCGCGTCGCTCAAGAGCGTCCCCTCGATCCTCGCACGGCGCATGATCGTTGCAACCACGTGGTCGTGGCTCGGCATCGCGGCCGCATTCGAGCCGTCGATCATGGTCGATGCCCGCGCATCGCGGCGGCGCGGGCACGAAATTCTGCACGCCCCCGTCCCGATCGTGATGGACGTCGGCTCGGAGATCCAAGGGGCAGCGGGACCCGGTGCAGCCTGCACGATCGAGGCGCGGAGATATGGCCGGTTCGCGACCGAGCACCGGATCGGCGATTCCGTGCGGGCGGGCGAGATCGTGGGCGCCGTCGCGAACGACGCCGTCGAGGCGCCCGCACGCGGCGTGCTGCTTGGTCTCGCGGCGCGCGGCGCGCGCATCGAGCCCGGCGACGTCATTGTCGAGGTCGACCCCGCCCGAACGAAGCACGCGTGCCATGGAATCGAAGACGCCGCCAAGCGGACGGCGCTGCGCGTCCTTGCCGAATGTCGAGTTCGACTCGGCTCGTCATCGCGCTGTAACACGTCGACCGCAAAATCCAGAAGTTCCGTTACGCACGAGGAATAGCCGCAATGAGCAAGCATTTGACGCAAGCACTTCTCGCCGCCGCGATGATCGCTTTCGGCGCGTCGCCGGCGACGGCCGTCGACATCACGGGCGCCGGCGCCACGTTCCCATACCCCATCTACGCGAAGTGGGCCGAAGCGTACAAGCAGAAGACCAATGTCGGGATGAACTACCAGTCGATCGGCTCCGGCGGCGGCATTGCCCAGATCAAGGCGAAGACCGTCGACTTCGGCGCCTCCGACATGCCGCTCAAGCCCGAGGACCTGCAAGCGGCAGGCCTGATGCAATTTCCCGCGATCATCGGCGGCGTAGTTCCTGTCGTGAACCTCGAAGGTGTCGCGCCCGGGGCGATCAGGTTCACCGGCCCAGTGCTGGCCGACGTCTACCTCGGCAAGATCAAGAAGTGGAACGAAAAGCCGATCGCGGATCTCAACCCGTCGCTCAAATTGCCCGACGAGCTGATCACCGTGGTCCGCCGCTCCGACGGCTCGGGCACGACGTTCATCTTCACCGACTACCTGTCCAAGATGAGCGCCGAATGGAAACAGAAGGTCGGCTCGAGCACGGCGGTCTCCTGGCCCGAAGGCGTCGGCGGCAAAGGCAACGAAGGGGTTGCTGCCTACGTGCAACGAATCAAGGGCAGCATCGGCTATGTGGAGTACGCGTATGCGAAGCGGAACAAGATGGCGTACGGCGCGCTGCAGAACCGGGACGGTCAATTCGTGCAGCCGGACGACGACACTTTCCAGGCCGCTGCGGCGTTCGCGGACTGGAAGAACGCTCCTGGCTTCTACCAGATCCTCACCGACCAGCCCGGAAAGACCAGCTGGCCGATCACTGGCGCGAGCTTCATCCTGATGCAGACGAAGCAGGACAAGCCGCAGAACGCCGCCGAGGTCCTCAGGTTCTTCGACTGGGCGCTCAAGAACGGGCAGAAGATGGCCTCCGACCTCGATTACGTGCCCATGCCCGAAGAGGTCGTGAAGGTCATCGCCGATGCCTGGAAAACACAATTGAAGGACACCTCTGGCAAGCCGATCCTGTGAGGGGCGTGGCGGCTTTCCCTGGTGACCGTAACGCCTCTCTTCTTCGTTCTCCCGAAGAAGGCCCTCGGGCCGCGGGTTCCCCCTCGCGGCCGTTTTTTTTATAGGGTTATGATGTCGACCGCGACCGCGCCGATGCCACCTGCCATGACCGCCTCGATGGATTCGCTCGCCAGGCGGAGAGTCACCCCGCCGCCGACGATACCGAGCGCGCCGCCGTGGCAGGACTGGCTGTTCGAGCGCGCCACGATGTTCTTCGCGCTCCTCGTGCTCTGCACGCTGGTCGCGATTCTCGGGGCGTTGGCGTTCGCCGCGGTGCCGGCCTTCGAGAAGTTCGGATTCGCGTTCTTCTTCAACAACGTGTGGGACCCGGTGCAGCTCAACTTCGGCGCGCTCGCGTCGATCTACGGGACGCTGGTCACATCGCTCATTGCGCTCGTCATCGGCGTGCCCGTGAGCTTCGGCATCGCGCTCTTCCTGACGGAGATGTGCCCGGTCGTCCTGAAGCGTCCCCTAGGCACGGCGGTCGAGCTCCTGGCGGCGATCCCGTCCATCATCTATGGCATGTGGGGGTTGTTCGTGTTCGCGCCGATGTTCGGAACATATGTCCAGCCGACGCTCACCCGCCTGTTCGGCGATCTGTGGATCTTCGGGCCGCTGTTCCAGGGCGCGCCCAATGGCATCGGCGTGCTCACGGCGGGCATCATTCTCTCGGTGATGGTCATTCCGTTCATCGCGTCGGTGATGCGCGACGTCTTCGAGATTGTGCCGGCGGTCCTGAAGGAGTCGGCGTACGGGCTGGGCGCGACGACGTGGGAAGTGGTCCGGAACATCGTGCTGCCGTACACGAAGGTCGGGGTGATCGGCGGGATCATGCTGGGACTGGGTCGCGCGCTGGGCGAGACGATGGCAGTCACGTTCGTGATCGGCAATGCGTACCGCATCAGCGCGTCGCTGTTCGCGCCCGGCAACTCGATCGCGTCGGCGCTCGCCAACGAGTTCAACGAAGCGGCGGAGCCGGTGCATCGCGCCGCGCTGATCGAGCTCGGTCTCGTGCTGTTCGTGCTGACGTTCATCGTGCTGGCGTGCTCGCGCCTGCTGCTGGCGCAGCTTGCGAAGCGGGAAGGGGGCACGACATGAGCGCGAAGGGCCGCCCCGAGCGCGAATTGCTCCGAAGCGCGGCAGCGCGGAGGATAGTCCAATGAGCGCGAAAGGGCCGCCCCGAGCGCGAATTGCTCCGAAGCGCGGCAGCGCGGAGGGTAGTCCAATGAGCGGGAAGGGTAGTCGAATAGGCGCGGTATACCGCCGCCGGCGCATCGTCAACCGGTTCAACCTCTTCATGTCGCTTTGCGCGATGGCGTTCGGCATGCTGTTCCTGCTGTGGATCCTCTGGGAGCTGTTCGCCCAGGGCGTCGCCGCGCTGTCGCCTGCGCTCTTCACCCAGACGACGCCGCCGCCGGGCTCGGCGGGCGGGCTCGCGAACGCCATCTACGGCAGCGTCGTCATCGTCGCGGTGGCGACGCTCATCAGCACGCCGATCGGCATCCTCGCCGGCATCTACCTCGCCGAGTACGGCAAGAAGGGGCGCATCGCCGTCGCGACGCGGTTCATCAACGACATCCTGCTGTCTGCGCCGTCGATCGTGATCGGGCTCTTCGTGTACACCGTGTACGTGGCCCAGGTTGGCCACTTCTCCGGCTGGGCCGGCTCCGCCGCGCTGGCGCTAATCGCGATCCCGGTCGTCGTGCGCACGACCGAGAACATGCTGCACCTCGTGCCCGCGTCGCTGCGGGAAGCCGCCGTGGCGCTCGGCGCCCCGATGTGGAAAGTGATCCTGCGGGTGACGCTGCGCGCCGTCCGCGGCGGCGTCGTCACCGGCGTGCTTCTCGCCGTCGCGCGGATCTCGGGCGAGACGGCGCCGCTCCTGTTCACCGCCCTCAACAACCAGTTCTGGAGCGCCGACATGAATGCGCCGACGGCGAATCTCCCCGTGGTGATATTCCAATTCGCGATGAGCCCGTTCGACGACTGGAAGGCGCTTGCCTGGGCGGCTGCGCTGCTGATCACGTTGACCGTGCTCGTCATCAACATCCTGGCGCGCACCGTGTTCCGCCAGGCCGCGGCGCGCTAGCTGTGGGAATAACCGGGGAGACAGTGATGAATTTCGAAGCCGTCGCGGCCGTCCGGCCCGAGGTCGCGTCGGGGGAACGCGCGAGGCCCCCGAAGATCGCGTGCCGCAAGCTCGACTTCTTCTACGGCAAGTTCCAGGGGTTGAAGAACATCGACCTCGACATCGCCGAGCGACAGGTCACGGCGTTCATCGGTCCTTCCGGCTGCGGCAAGTCGACGCTCCTGCGTACGCTCAACCGCATGTACTCGCTCTATCCCGGCCAGCGGGCAACCGGCGAGATCCTCTTCAACGGCGAGAACATCCTCGACTCCGGCGTCGACCTCAACATGCTGCGCGCCAAGGTCGGCATGGTGTTCCAGAAGCCGACTCCGTTTCCGATGTCGATCTACGACAATATCGCCTTCGGCGTGAGCCTGTACGAGAATCTCTCGCCGCGGGACATGGACGAGCGCGTCGAGTGGGCACTCGCGAAGGCCGCGATGTGGAACGAGGCGAAGGACAAGGTCCGGCAAAGCGGGATGGCGCTTTCCGGAGGCCAGCAGCAGCGGTTGTGCATCGCGCGCGCCGTGGCGGTCAAGCCCGAGGTGTTGCTGCTGGACGAGCCGACCTCCGCCCTCGATCCGATCTCGACGGCTAAGATCGAGGAGCTCATCACCGAGCTCAAGGCCGACTACACGATCGCAATCGTGACGCACAACATGCAGCAGGCAGCGCGGGTCTCGGACTTCACCGCCTACATGTACCTGGGCGAGCTCGTCGAGTTCGGGCAGACCGATACGATCTTTCTCCGGCCGAAGCGCAAGGAGACCGAGGACTACATTACGGGCCGTTTCGGCTAGCGCGGCCCGGCGCGCAAGCGAAAGCGAGGCGAAGGGATGAACGTACACACGCACAAGCAGTTCGACGCGGAGATGGAGGCGATCCGCAGCGGCGTTCTCGCGATGGGCGGCCTCGTCGAGGCCCAGCTCCGCCGCGCAATCGTCCTCCTCGAGGCGGACGACAGGGATGCGATCGCCCAGGTAAAGACCGACGAGAAGCAGATCAACCAGATGCAGATCAGCCTCGACCAGATGTGCACCCAGATCATCGCCCGGCGCCAGCCTGCGGCGATCGACCTTCGTTTCGTCCTGATGATCAGCAAGATCGTCAACGAGCTGGAGCGCGTCGGCGACGAGACGAAGAAGATCGCCTACAAAGCCGCGGAGACGCGGACGGTCGATCGCCTGAGCCACGTGCGCCGCTACGACGTCGTTCGCACCACCGAGCGGGCGCACGAGATGCTGCAATTGGCGCTCGACGCGTTCGCGCGCCTCGATGCCGGCGCTGCGGCCGGAGTGATCGACCGCGACGAGGAGATCGACGCCGCATTCCTCGCGATCATGCGCCAGCTCATCAGCTACATGATGGAAGACCCGCGGACGATTACGCCCGCGCTCGAGATCATCTTCATCGCGAAATCGATCGAGCGGATAGGCGATCACGCGAAGAACATCGCGGAGGCGGTGGTCCAGGTGGTCAAGGGCATCGACGTCCGGCATGCGTCGGCCGATCAGATCCGCGCCGAAGTTGCGAATGAGTGACACCGCCTCGATCCTCGTCGTCGAAGACGAGCCTGCCATCATGGAGCTTTTGCGCGTCAATCTCGCCGACGCGGGCTACGACGTCCGTGCCGTCCCCGATGCGGAAGCCGCGGAGCGCGAGATCGCGAGGGCACTGCCGACGCTCGTGCTCCTCGACTGGATGCTGCCGCGCAAGTCGGGATTGGCGTTCGCCCGCGAGCTTCGCAGCGACGCTCGCACGCGCCTTCTTCCCATCATCATGGTGACCGCGCGCACCGACGAAGCGGACAAGGTCGCCGGCCTCGAGGCCTGGGTCGACGACTACGTGACCAAGCCGTTCTCGCCGCGCGAGCTCAAGGCGCGGATCAAGGCAGTGCTGAGGCGGCGCGCACCCGAGGTGGCGCAGGAGCCGCTGATGGCCGGCGCGCTCACGCTCGATCCGGTGACGCATCGCGCCACCGTCGCCGGCACGGCTGTGCCGCTTGGACCTACCGAATTCCGGCTGCTGCGCTTTCTCATGGCGCGGCCCGAGCGCGTCCATTCGCGGGCGCAGCTCCTCGATCAGGTGTGGGGAAACGACGCGTACATCGAGGAGCGGACGGTGGACGTTCACATCCGGCGGTTGCGCCAGGCGCTCGAGCGCGTGGGCCAGGATGGGCTGATCGAGACGGTGCGCGGCAGCGGCTACCGACTGGCGGTGCCGCGACCCCACTGAGCGGCACTGATCATCGCTTTAACGGCCACCGAGCTGCACTGACCAAGCCGATGCGAAGCCCCGTCGTCATCGCCGGCCTGGGGACGCCCGTCGCTATCATCGCCCTGGCGGCGGCGATCGCGCTGATCTTCGGCCCCGCATGGGGCTTCGCCGCGCTCGCCGCAGGATTGGGTGGGATCATCGGCGTGTTCCTGCTCCAGCTCCATCGCCTCGCGCAGTGGGCGGATTCGCCGTTCGACACCCC